>Ga0265292_1001082_pt1 | contig 26675 bp, 18 predicted proteins | sample Munlanlewell296A_FD_189080 | JGI IMG/M metagenome (GOLD analysis project Ga0265292, IMG submission 189080) | Leachate microbial communities from a municipal landfill in Southern Ontario, Canada - Leachate well 296A | ecosystem: Engineered > Solid waste > Landfill > Unclassified | place: Canada... | reverse complement strand
CTGTTGGGCCGCGAAGCACGCCCACTCGTGCCGGCCGCTCTTGCGCGATTCCTCGGCCTGCTCTAAGTCTCGCCCGGCCTGACGAAACCAATCTTGCGCTCGGCTTGTCACGGACGCTTCACCTCCCCTGGTGCACATTCAACCACAGTGGGGGAGCGCCATGTGACCTCGATCCGGCGGCAGGTCCGCTGTGGCCTTCTCCCATGTCAGGCCTCCTGGGTGAGAGCAGCTTGCCGTTCGTCTTGCGGGGCGAAGTAGCGGCGCTGGATGTATAGAGAGACGTTGACCAGGCCGATCAGCACCGGCACCTCGACCAGCGGGCCGATGACGGCCGCGAAAGCCACCCCGGAGTCGATGCCGAACACGGCCACCGCCACGGCGATCGCCAGCTCGAAGTTGTTGGAGGCGGCCGTGAACGAAAGCGTCGCCGACTTGGGGTAGTCGGCGCCCAGCTTGCGGGATATCGCGAAGCTCGCAAGGAACATCACGACGAAGTAGATGAGCAGGGGGATGGCGATCCGCACGACGTCCAACGGGATCGATACGATCAGCTCTCCCTTGAGGCTGAACATCACCAGGATCGTGAACAGCAGGGCCACCAAGGTGATCGGGCTGATCCTGGGGATGAAGCTGCGCTCGTACCACTCCCTGCTCTTGACCTTCAGCAGAACAAACCTGGTGAGCATCCCGGCGATGAAGGGGATCCCCAGGTAGACGAAGACGCTTTGGGCGATCTGCTTGATGCCCACGTTCACGACACTGCCGTGCAGCCCGAACAACGGCGGCAGCTTGGTGATGAACACCCACGCGTAGACGCTGTAGAGGAAGACCTGGAACACGCTGTTCATCGCGACCAGCCCGGCCGCGTACTCGGAGTCCCCCTTGGCGAGGTCGTTCCAGACGATGACCATCGCGATGCAGCGGGCCAGGCCGATCATGATCAGGCCCACCATGTACTCAGGTCGGTCGCGCAGCAGGGTCACCGCCAGCAGGAACATCAGGATCGGCCCGACCACCCAGTTCAGTCCCAGGGAAAGGCCCAGCACCTTGCGGTCGCGGAAAACGTCGCCCAGTTCCTCGTAGCGTACCTTGGCCAGCGGCGGGTACATCATCAGGATCAACCCGACCGCGATGGGGACGTTGGTGGTGCCCACCTGGAAGCGGTTGGTGAAGTCGGCGACGTCGGGCACGAAGTAGCCGAGGCCCACACCGATGGCCATGGCCGCGAAGATCCACAGGGTCAGATACCGGTCGAGGAACGACAGCCGCCTGGTGATCCTTTGCGCCATGATCGCTATCTCCTGGTGAGATTTCGGAGCCGTTTGAGTCCGATGGGCTCTTCCGCCTGCCAAGGCACGAGCGCCACACGCCGGGCGAGGGAGGCCCGAACGCGGTCCACGTGCCGGATCTCGGCCTGTGCTCGCGTCGCCAGAAGACGGTCCATAGGTGCGGCGGCGGCCAGGCTTCGGTTGAGAACCCAGGCAAAGGGCTCGATTCCCGCGCGGCGCAGGTCCTCTTGAAGTTGCGCGGCCTCGAGCACCGGAGTCACTTCCGGGATGGTGACGATCAACACCCTCGTGTAGTGGGGGTCTTGCAGGCGCAGCAGCGGCGTGACGACGCGCCCGGGTAGCTTGGCGGCGTTGCGCATCACCTCGCGGTGGTAGGCCCCCGTCGCGTCCAGCAACAGGAGCGAGTGGCCGGTCGGGGCGGTGTCCAGAACGACGAAACCCTGCTGTGCTTCAGACAGCTTGTGGGAGAAGGCCTGGAACACCGCGATCTCCTCGGTGCAGGGGGAGCGGAGGTCCTCCTCGAGCAGCGATCGGGCGTCCCGATCGAGGTTGGCTCCGGCGGTCGCCAACACGTGCTCGACGTAGGCGCGGGTCTCGATCTTGGGGTCGATCCTGCTCAGTGTCAGGCCTGCGGCCTCTCCATCGACCACGGCCCCGACGTTGCCCGCCGGGTCTGTTGTGGTGAGGTGGACGGGCAGGCCGCGGTGGGCGAGTTCCAGTGCGATGGCCGCCGCCAGGGTCGTCTTCCCCACTCCGCCTTTGCCCATCACCATCACCACTCCGTGGCCGGCTGCGGCTATCTCATCGACCAACTCCGCCAAGGGCGGGAACGAAGGCAGGGTCGCTTGGGTGGCCTTCGCGTCGGCGGCGCGGGGTGTCTGCTCGCGATCGGCCACCAGGGCCCGCAGGACGGGGACCCCGATCAGGTCGTGCGCGAGAAGCGGGATCTGCTCGTCGGGCAGCGTTCTAAGTGAAGCCGGCATCGTGGCCAGCGCTTCGCGGCCCTGCCGCTCGAGGGCAACGGCGATTGGGTCGGCGGCCTCGCTCGCGCGGAATACCCCGTTCACGACCAGTCGCTGGTTGGTGACGCCCAGTGCCGCCAGTTCCGCGCTCGTGCGGCTGGCTTCTTCCAGGGCAGAACGCTCCGGGCGTGCCACGAGCACCAGGGTGGTCATGGACCCGTTGGCCAGGGCATTGGCGGCATTGGCGTATAGGGTGCGCTGGGACTCGAGACCCGAGAGAGGCCCCAGACAAGAGGCGCCGCTGGTGTTCGTCTCCAGGAACCCGCTCCACGCGGCGGGGAGTTGGAGCAGGCGCAGGGTGTGGCCGGTGGGTGCGGTGTCCAGCACCACGTGGTCGTAGGGGTTGTTCGCCTCGGTGTTGCCGAGCAGTCTCGCGAACCGGTCGAACGCGGCTATCTCCACGGCGCAGGCCCCGGCGAGCTGCTCCTCCATCTGTTTGACCGTCTCGTCGGGAAGGACACCCCGATACGGAGCGACGGTCTGCTCGCGGTACTCGCGGGCGGCGGCCTCAGGATCGATATTCAGCGCGTCGAGGCCCGGAGCCCCCGGCACGGGCGTGGGCTCACCCGACAGTTGCGTTTCCATGACGGCATCGAGATTGGAGGCGGGATCCGTGCTCACCAGCAGCACCCGCCGTCCTCGGTCGGCCAGGGCCACCGCGGCGGCACACGCGAGCGAAGTCTTCCCGACCCCTCCCTTGCCCGTGAAGAGGAGGTATCGGGTCGCGCACTCGAGCAACCTCACCGGAGTCAGCAACAGCCTGCGGGTCCGCAGCCCGGTCCGCAGTCGGACTGCGCGGGGAGCGTGGGAAGAACAGTGAGCGCCATCCTGTGTTCGCCCGCCGTGGCGCGAGAGCTCTCGCGGCTATCTTCTCCAACCTCCATCCCGAACCATCCGGCCAGCTGCTCGCGCGTCGGATAAGCACCCTTGGCGACGAGAGCTCCGTCCACCAGGATCATGGGCAGGCCCTGGCCCTTCGCGTCATGCAGGGCCCGCCTGATGGTTTCGTTCTGAGCGAAAGCGGCGGGGCGCTGTGCCAAGTTCCAGCGTTCTACCTGGATGCCCTTGCTCTTGAGCCACTCCAGGTCGGCGGCGAACTGAACCAGCGCGGGGTCGACGGATGAGTCACAGACGCCGGTTGGGCAGCACATCGGAGGGTCGAAGACCTCGACCTTAGGTAGCTCGGGCACGCGTTCCTCCTCGTTTCATCCTTGGCGCGGACTTGGCTGGGCTGGTTAGGAAGGTGACCGGCGTGGCGGCGTCTTTGCGGCGGGCCAGGCCGTCCTGGCACAAGCTGGCGAGGGTCGTCTCCTCCAACACTCCCGAGAGCGCCCCCTGCACCCGTTCCCACGCCTCGTGGGTGACGCACACAAGGCCCGGACAGCAGCAGCGACCTTCAGAGTCCGGGGCGCAAAGGTCTATCTGGGGCTGTTCTCCCACGGCGCGGAGGACTTCGCCGAGTGTGACCTCTTCCGGCCGGCGAGCGAGCTGGTAGCCTCCGCGCGCACCCCGGCGGCTTGCCACGATCCCTGCGCGACGAAGGTCGGTCATCACCTGCTCCACCCAGATGCGCGAGATGCCCTCGCGCACGGCAAGGGATTCGAGAGAAAGAAGGCTTTCGGTTGACTCGACTGCCAGCCACCCGGCAAGTCGCAGGGCGCGCTGGGCTCTCAGGGAGAAACGCATACTCAGTACCATAACATTGCGTTGCCCAACCGGCGAGCCGGCCGATCACTGCACCCGGTGGGCACACCAAGCATGCCTTCGCCCGCTGGACGCCGGCCGGCCGGACCCTGGATGTTGTCCGCGTTAGGTCAGGCGAACGTCCGGATGAGCACGCCGGGTAGGTCCTCGAATCCCGCGGGATCGGCGGTCGCTACGGTTCGCCCGCGACTCACGGCCGTGGCCGCAATCAGGAGATCGTGAGCTCCACGAGGGCGGCCGGGGCCCCAGTTGAACATCACCGCTACAATGACTGCACCCAACGAGAGGAGCGCTGCGCATGGCCCCCGAGGTTTTCGACACGGTGCTTGTCCTCGACTTCGGGGCCCAGTACGCGCAGCTAATCGCCCGCCGTGTGCGCGAATGCCACGTCTATTCCGAGATCATCCCGTGCGACACCCCGGTTGCTCAGATTGCCGAGCGCAAGCCTGCCGGGTTGATCCTCTCCGGGGGCCCCAGCAGCGTCTACGCCGACTTCGCTCCCAAGGTCGACCCCGCCCTTTTCGAGTTGGGCATCCCGGTGCTGGGCATCTGCTACGGCCAGCAACTCATGGCCCAGACGCTGGGCGGCGTGGTCGAACGCACCGGCGTGCGTGAGTACGGCAAGACCGCTCTCGATGTCTCGGAAGCCGGCGTGCTCTTCGATGACCTGCCCAATCAACACACCGTGTGGATGTCTCACGGCGACACGGTCACCCAGGCTCCAGTGGGCTTTCGGGTGACCGCTTCAACGCCGGCCAGCCCCTGCGCGACCTTCGAAGATGGGGCGCGCGGCCTGTACGGAGTGCAGTTTCACCCCGAGGTTGTCCATACCCCCCGCGGCCTGGACGTCCTGAAGAACTTCCTCTACACGGGTTGTCAGGCGCGACCCAATTGGACCATGGTCTCCATCATCGAGGAGGCCGTGCGCGAGGTGCGCGCGGCCGTGGGCGACGCCAAGGTGATCTGCGGGCTATCGGGCGGAGTGGACTCATCCGTCGCGGCGGCCCTGGTGCACAAGGCGATCGGCGACCAGCTCACCTGCGTCTTCGTGGATCACGGTCTTCTTCGAAAGGATGAGGCGGAGCAGGTCGAGGACACCTTCCGGCGCAACTTCCACGTGGACCTCGTGCACGTCAAGGCCGAGGACCGCTTCCTGGCAAGGCTCGCCGGCGTGACCGACCCGGAAGCCAAGCGCATGGCGATCGGCGAGGAGTTCATCCGGGTGTTCGAGTCGGTGGCCCGCGAGCTCCGTGAGCGCGACCGCACCCCCGAGGGGGGGACCGCCTACCGTTTTTTGGTGCAGGGCACCCTCTACCCGGACATCATCGAATCGGGACCCGGCGGGGCGGCCACGATCAAGAGCCATCACAACGTGGGCGGACTGCCCGAGGACATGGACTTCGAGCTGGTGGAGCCCTTGCGCAGCCTGTTCAAGGACGAGGTGCGCCGGGTTGGTGAGGAGCTGGGTCTTCCCGAGGAGATCGTCTGGCGCCAGCCGTTCCCGGGCCCCGGTCTGGCCGTTCGCATCATCGGCGAGGTCACGACCGAGCGGTTGGAGATCCTGCGCGAGGCCGATGCGATATTCCTCGAGGAGATCAAGCGTGCGGGGCTCAGCCGCGAGATCTGGCAGTACTTCGCCGTGCTCCCGACCGTGCGCTCGGTGGGTGTGATGGGCGACGAGCGCACATACGCCTACCCGATCGTGCTGCGGGCGGTCACCAGCGAGGACGCCATGACCGCCGACTGGGTGAGGCTTCCGCACGACGTGCTGGAGAGCATCGCCTCTCGCATCATCAATGAGGTGCGCGGGGTCAACCGCGTGGCCTACGACATCACCTCCAAGCCGCCCGGCACCATCGAGTGGGAGTAGGGCTCGGTCGGTCGCCGGCGGGTACTGGGTCTAGATCTTGACGCGGAGGTTCCCCGGTTCGCGGCAGGAACACGCGATCGGGCGGCGAATCCTTCACTGGGATTCGTCTGTCTGGCGAGGTCCCCTACTCATGCGGCAGTTCACGCGCTGGACTCATGACTGATTGTCGGGAAGCCTCCGCCGACGAGGTTTCCGGGATTGGATCGGAGGTCGGGGATGCGAGTTGAGCGGCGGAGGTCGCGGCTGGCGGCGGTTGTGGCGGTGGTTCTCGCGGCGGCCGCGACGGTCATGGCCACAGGCGCTGTTGCCGGAGCGAAGGCGCCTTCGGATGCGCTGAGGGCTGGGGTCGGTACCGCGGACCTGACCCCCGACGTGGGCCGGAACATGGACGGATATGTCAGGCCGGACATCTTCGTCAAGGGTGTGGCGACCCGCGTCAAGGCTCGGGCGCTGATTCTCCAGAGGGGATCACGCAAGCTGGCCCTGGTCTCCTTGGACTTGAGGGGTGTGACCGGCGGATTCCGATCCGGGGTTGCGGCGCGCGTGGCCGATCTGGGCCTGACCACCGACACCATCTTCATGTCGGCGACACACACCCACTCGGGCCCCGACTTCGCGTTGAACACCTTCAGCACGGCCTCCACCCTGAGCGGCGACCCGGGAGCGAGCCTGGAGGCGTTCATCGTTGCCCAGATCGCCAAGGCCGTGAGGCAGGCCAACGCCTCCCTTCGCCCCGCCGCGTTGGGGTGGGCCAGTGTGGAGGTTGCCGACTCAAACGAGAGCCGCAGCGTCGAGGCTCATCTCGCCAACCACGGCATCGACTCCCCGCCTCATACCAAGACCCCGGCCGACGATCCCCTTGGCCCGCTCCACACCGTCGAGCGCACCCTGCACCTGTTGCGCGTGGATGCGGTGAACGATGACGGCAAGCGCACGCCGATGGGGGTGTGGTTCCGCTTCTCGTCCCACAACACGGCGATTCCTCCGTCCAACACCGTTTTCGCCGGCGACTGGTCGGTCGTGGCCCAGTGGTACTTCGAGAAGGGTCTTGCCGCCGAGGGTCATCCGGGCGTGGTGTCCAGCTTCGCCAATGGGAACGAAGGCGACCTTGTCACCCCCAGCGTTTCCTACAACGGGTACGCGGATGCGGACGCCGAGGCCAAGAAGATCGCACGGGGCATGAGGATCGCTTGGGGGCAGGCCGAGAAGGCCCTGACCACGGAGCCCATCCTGGAGACGCGGACGGCGGTGATCTGCTTCTGCGGCCAGCAGGTTGAAGGCGGGCAGATCTCCTCACAGGCGTTCTGGGGCCTGGCGATACTCGGAGGGGGCCAGAACGGGCCGGAGCCCTTCTACCAGCTCTACACCGAGGGCATTCGGCGACCCAGTGCGCTGGCCGATCCGGTGTGGGGACGCAAGATCCTGTTGACGCCCGTGCCCTACGCGACCGTCATGCCGGTCAGGCAGTTCCGGATCGCCGACGCGATCATCTCCGGCATTCCAGGCGAGCCCACAACCGAGATGGTTCGGCGAGTCCAGGCGGGCATGGCAGCCTCCGGAGCCGTGGCCAAGAACGGGATCAATCGCACGGTCGTCGTCGGTCTGGCCGAGGACTTCGTCGGCTACTTCACGACCCCCGAGGAGTATGACCAGCAGCACTACGAGGGAGCCCACACCACCTACGGCAAGTGGTCGTCAAACCTGATCATCGCGACTCACAGGGATCTCGCCGATCGCCTGATGCACGGCAAGCCCAATCCGGAGCCCGCCGGTACGCTGAGCACCTCCAGCGTCGGGGAGTCTCCGGTGCTGACGGGCGACGGCGGGTCCCCGGGCGCGATCAGCGAGCAGCCGGCCGAGAGGGTCGCTCGCATGCAGGTCGTGACGATGAAGTGGACCGGTGGCGCCTTCGGCAAGGACCGCCCCCTGGAGACTGCCTTCATCACCTTGGAGCGCAAGGGAAGCGCGGTGCCGGTGGGCGGTGGAGCGTCGGCCCTGGGCGGGCAGGGGGCGAAGCTTCCGGCCACCGGCGCGGGTGGTCGGGCCGCCGGGATGTTGGCACTGGGTGCCGCTGCGAGCCTGGGCGTGCTGGTGCGTCGCAGGCGCGGCGTCGTCAAGAGCGTTGGCACTCTCGTGCTGGTCGGAGCCCTTGCCTGCCTTGTCTGCGTGGGGCTGCCGGGCTCGGTTGGCCGGGCGACTGCGGACGAGGCCTGGCATCAGATCACCAGCGACCTGGAACCCGGTTTCGAGTGGCGATTCGACGACGCCTCTTCGACCTACAGCCTCGAGTACGATGTCCCGCCCGACCTCGGGGCCGGCACCTATCGCCTGAGGATCCACAGTGCCCGGTACACGCTGGAGTCGCGGCTCTTCGAGATCGTGGCCTCTGATGGGCTGACCGTGCGAGGCGTGATGGCGAACAGGTCCGGCGGCAAGACCACTCTCAAGTTCCAGGCCGCCAACCCGGTGCCGGACCCGGAGACTTCCATGTGGGACCGGGATCGCATACCGACGGGCGGCGCTCTGAAGTTCAGTGTTGCGGGCAAGGATGGGACGGCGGCCTACGACAAGGCCACCCAGACGTGGGTTGCCGAAGTGGCCGGTGACGCCACGGCAGGCGAGGTCGCGGTTGCCGAGCACGGGCTCAGGGACGGCTGGGGCAACACCTCCGGCGCGGCGAAAACCCTCAAGGTCGGCCAGATCGAGGAGTTGAAGTGGCCGCCCGTGATGCCGATGGGGGGCTACTGCATTCCCGGGCCGGCGGGGGTGGGCTGCTTCTTCCCGACCACCGTGTTCCCCTGGCCGCCGGGGCCAAACCCGTTGCCCATCTGGGGATTCTGAGGCAGCCATGCGCTACCTGGACATCGATGGGGCCAAGGTCTCGGTCATGGGCCTGGGGACCTGGCAGTTCGGCTCCAAGGAGTGGGGATACGGGGCGGACTTCGCCGAGCGCGAGGCGCCCGCGATCGTCAAGCGGGCCCTGGATTTGGGCATCACTCTGATCGACACGGCGCAGGCCTACGGGTTCGGCCGTTCGGAGAAGATCGTCGGGAAGGCCATTTGCGGGCGGCGCGAGGGGTTGTTCGTCGCCACGAAGTTCCTGCCCGTGCTCCCGGTGGCCCCCATGGTCGCGCGGCAAGCTCGCGGGAGCGCGGCTCGGCTGGGAGTGGAAGAGATCGATCTCTATCAGGCCCATTGGCCCAACCCGGCTTTCCCTACGGGCATGGTGATGCGGGCCCTTCGGCCCCTTCAGGACGCGGGCCTGGTTCGCCACATCGGCGTGAGCAACTTCTCCTTGAAGCGCTGGCGGAAAGCCGAGCGTGTGCTGGGCCGCCCGGTCTTGACCAACCAGGTCCGCTACAACCTCGTGGCGCGGGATCCCGAGAATGACCTCATCCCATACGCGGAGCAGGCGGGCCGCCTGATCATCGCCTACAGCCCGTTGGGCAAGGGGTTGCTGTCGGGGGGATACAACCGCGACAAGCGACCCTCGGACATGGTGCGCAAGGCGAGTCCCATGTTCCGGCCTGAAGCGCTGGACCGGGTGGTTCCTTTGGTGGAAACGCTGCGCGATGTCGCCCGGGCTCACGACGCCACATCCGCGCAGGTCGCGCTGGCCTGGGTCGTCCGCAAGCCCTGCGTGATTGCCATCCCCGGCGCGAGCAGTGTTGCGCAACTGGAGGCCAACGCAGCGGCCGCGGACCTGGATCTGTCAGAGGCGGAAGTGACCGCGCTCAACGAGACCTCGGCGGCGGTTGTGGCCGCGGGCCACTGACGCTGGTGGATCACTGAAGAGACCAACTGAGCCGGCGAGAGCGAAAACGGCCCCAAGCCTGCCCTATACACACCTCCAGTCCGTCAGGGCCTCGGGCTGCTTGTTCTTGATCCTCGCCAGCTTGAAGCAACGGTTTGGATCGTGAGATCCCGCGCGAAGGGTGATGGGCGTGGTGAAGCCGGTCGGCACGTTGGTGAACGAGTTCATGGAGTCAAGCAGGCTGGTCCTCGTGGGATTGGCCCCGGCGCGGCGCAGCCCTTCGACGAACATCTTGGCGTCTACCCAACTTCGCTCACCGACGTAGTTCAGAAGCGCCTTGGAGCCGAAGCGGCGCTTGACTTGCTCGATGTACTGCTGGACGTCCGGGCTCTGGGACGTGAGGAACTCGACCTCACCGGCAACGTAGACCCCCTCCAGGCTGGGCCCCACGTTGGGGTCGTTGACCGTCGTGGAGTCCAGGATCAGCGGGTCGGCCACATGGAGCGGGTGGTATTGCTGGCGGTTGAGGGCCAACTGCAGACGCACGTAGGCCGTCTGGTCCAGGATGGTCGCGATGGAGTCGACTCCCCCCTGGCGCATGGAGGCCGCCTGTTGGGTGAAGTCGGGGTTGGTGACGTCCACCTTGTAGATCTGGTCGGACTTCAAGGTGATTCCGCGCTTGGCGAATCCGTCTTTGAAACCTCGCTCGACGGCGCTGTTGCTCTCGGCGTTCATGTTGTCCACGTAGATCACGGCCGGGACCTTGCCGCCGAGATCGGCGACGTAGGAGGAGTAGGCAAGGCCGTAGGCGTCGTAGAAGGGGACGAAGGCGTAGATGAACGGGCTGCGGTAGGAGGAGTAGGTCCCCCAGCAGCCGACCAGCGGGATCTTGTTGTCCTCGATGATCGGCGCCGAGTACTGCTCGGTGTTGGGCGCGTCCCAGGCGGCGAAGGCGAACACCTTGTCGTCGTTGATCATCTTGTTGATGGCCGCCAGGCCCTTGGCAGAGTCCAACTCGTCGTCGGCATAGATGGCGACTATCCGCCGGCCGTTGACTCCGCCATGCTCGTTGACGTAGTCGAAGTAGGCCTTGGATGCCTGAGCGGCGGCCTGGAAGTTGATCGCCCCGCGCTGGGTGACGAGCACCCCGACCTTGATGGCCTCCTTGGATACCCCCAGACTCTGAGTCGCCGGGTTGACCTGACGGGCAGTCGTCGTCTTGCCCACCGGTTGGCCGCCGGATGCGACCGGCGCGCTCGAGGCTCCGGCAGTCGGGCTCACCACAGCGGTGGGTTCCTCGCCTCCTCCCGGCTGCGCCACTGCCACGGCCTGCTCGGTCGGGTGGCGATCCAGTTCATGCGCGACGACGATCCCAAGAATCAAAGAGGCCGCCAGTTGCACCGCGAACAGCGCGATTAGCATCCGATCCCGCGTGCCCAGCATCCTGCTTCCCCCTTGCCCGCTAGCGCCAAGAGCCGGTCGGACATAGCAGTAGTTCGCCACGTGCTGGCGGATTCCTTCTCGTCCGGCTTGCCGACCGAGCCGCCACTGGACCACTTGGGTCCCCTTGCCCTGTTAGGGTCTTGGCCGCATGCCTTCACTTGCCGGTCCATCGCGCTTGTGAGGGCGGTTGCCCGCGCCGTCTGTTAACGGCTGCGGGTCTTGACCGGGGCAGAGGATATGGATATAAGCACTTCATGACGCGCCACAGTTCGGCCGGTCTCGCGAATGATCCAAAGCCTGCTCGTCCCTCCAAGCACGAGGGCGTTCGCGGCTCATCCGGCACGTCTTCGGCCGCTTCGCGCCGGCGGCGGGCCGTGCCGAACGGGAGAGCCTCCGAGTTGGTGATGGACCGTGATAGCCCCATCCCCTACTACTACCAGCTCAAGGAAGGCCTGAGAGACCAGATCCACCGCGGCATCTTGAGGCCGGGCGACCGCTTGCCTCCGGAGTCCCAGTTGACGGAGAGCTACGGGGTGAGCGTGATAACCATTCGCCGGGCTATGCGAGACCTCGCGGACGAAGGACTGGTGGTTCGCGAGCGAGGGCGCGGTACGTACGTGACTTCCCCGCCGCCGCGATTCGACGTGGCGTTCTTGCGTACCTTCACGGAGGAGATGCGGCGCCGAGGTGTGGAGCCCGGCGCGAAGGTCTTGTCCGCCGGTGTCGAGAAGGCCTCGGCCGAAGTCGCCAAGGATCTGGACGTGCCGGAAGGTGCGAGCGTCGTTCACATCAGGCGCCTGCGGTTGGCAAGCGGTGAGCCGGTGGGTGTGGAGTCCAACTACCTGCCGGAGGCTCGAGTTCCCGGCTTGCTTGAGATGGATCTCACCGGATCGCTCTACGGGCTGCTGTCCCAGCACTTCGGCCTGTTGGCCGCGGAGACCGTCATGGACCTACACTCGGTGCTTCTCCGGGGAGAGGACGCACGACTGCTCGAGCTGCGCGGGCCGGCGGCGGGTCTGCGCGTTCGGGGAGTGACCGTGGATGAGACGGGCCGGCGCATAGACGCGGTGCGCTGCACCTACCTCGGGGAGAGATACGGACTCACGGCCCATGTGCAGCGCAGTTCGCGTTAGGGGGTTGCAGGGCGCGTTCGACGCCGGCCGTTGTCGAGTCACTGGTGAGCCGGCGGCCTGGAGTCGAAGCGTGACCGGGGAACTAGTGACGGCAGACCGGCCCGCCCTGGTGGGCCAGATCGTGCCGGTGAGGGTTCGGAAGATGATCGAGTAGTGAGTGACGGAGTGATGAGATGACGCCGGACGTTGTGGGCCTGGGGCTTGCGTGTGCGGACCACCTCGGCCGGGTCGTGGCCCCGGCTGAGTTCGACAAGCTCACGCTGATGGCCGATTTCGATCAGCAGGGTGGCGGGCCGGTGGCTACCGCACTGGTGGCGCTGGCCAGACTGGGATGCCGGACCGGATGCATCGCCGCGATCGGGCGTGATGCGACGGGGGACTTCATCGTCGAGGACTTCCAGCTCCACGGCGTGGAGACGGCCGGGCTGCGCCGCATGGACGGCTCTTCGCCTTCGTCGATGATTCTCGTCAGTCTGGAGACCGGCAAGCGGGCGATCCATTTCTATCCGGGCGGGACCTTCGACTTCTCCTTGGAGGAGAAGGACCGTGAGCTGATTCGGTCGGCTCGCTTCCTTCACCTCGATGGTTGGTATCCGACGGCCGCCCAGCAGGCGGCCGAACTGGCGCGCGAGGTGGGTGTCGGTGTGATCCTCGACGGAACCATTGCCAGACCCGGGATGGAGCAGCTCATCCCGCTGACCCGGGCGCTGATCGCGGATGCGGAATTCCCATCGAGTGTGACCGGCCGGGCGAACGTGGAGGACGCGGCCGCGGAACTGCTGGGCATGGGGCCGGAGATCGTCGTCGTGACCCTGGGTGAGGCGGGCCTTCTGGCCATGAACGGAAACGAGACCCTCAGACTGCCGGCCTACGACGTGGAGGTGGTGGACACCACCGGTGCGGGTGATGTCTTCCACGGCGCATTCATCTACGGGCTGCTCCAGGAGTGGCCGTTGGAGCGCGTGTGCCGTTTCGCCAGCGCGACCGCGGCGCTTAAGTGCACTCGCTTGGGCGGAAGGCAAGGCATCCCGACCCTGGACGACGTCAAGGCCTTCCTCGAGGAGCGAGGGGAGGGCTGAGCGATGGGCAGGGTCTCACTCTATCCCTTGAAGTTCCAGCCGCTGATTCGCGACTACTACTTCGGTGGCCGGCGCCTGGCGGAGATGTTCGCCCGGCCGCTTCCCGACGGCGTCGTAGCTGAGACCTGGGAGCTCTCCGACCACCCGAGCAATCCGGCGGTCGTGGATAACGGAGCGCTGGCCGGGCGGACGTTGTCGGATCTGATAGGCGAATGGGGAGAGGACCTCGTCGGCTCGCGCATTCTGGCGGCCTTCGGCAATCGGCTGCCCCTGTTGCTGAAGTTCCTCGACGTTCATCAGCTCGTCGCCGCACAGGTTCATCCCGACGATGCCTACGCGCAGGCCCGAGGGCTGGATGAAATGGGCAAGACCGAGGCCTGGCACGTGGTCTACGCCGAGCCCGGTGCGAGTGTGTTCCGCGGGATGCGCTCCCGTGCGACTCGCTCGGACCTGGAGGCGGCGGCGGATGCGGGTGACCTGACGGGAGTGCTTCAGCCGGTCGTCGTGGAAGCGGGGGACACGGTGTTCGTGCCGGCCGGGTGTGTCCACGCCATCGGGGCGGGCATGGTGCTCTTTGAGATCCAGCAAAACAGCGACGTGACGCTAACGCCGTGGTGTCTGTTCCAGAACGGCCAGGTCATCGAGTCCACCCTGGCGGGCGCCGGCCGCGAGATGTTCATGGAGCAGGTGACCTTCGAGTCTTCCCCAGCCGAGGAGGCGAAGGTTTCGCCGGTGGTACTCGCCGAGGATGGTGGCGAACGCCGATTCCTTGTTGCGTGCAGGCAGTTCGAGCTGGAGAGCTGGAGTGTGCGCGATGTCTGGGAGGAGCCGGCGCACCCGGACATGTTCGTGGCGCTAACCCCGCTGAACGGCGAGGGCGTCATCGAGTACGGGGCGGGTGGCGAGGAGACCTACGAAGCCGGGCGGACGCTGATGATCCCGGCGGGAATTGGCGACTACCGGCTAAGGCCTCGCACGGAAAGCGTGGTCTTGAGAAGCTGCGTGGCCGACCTGGATCGAGACGTGGTCCGGCCATTGCGGGAGGCAGGCATCGTTAGCGCCGCCATCGCCCAACTCGGCGCAGTGACTGGAGCGTGAGATGGATTCCCCCTTCGGCGAACGGGTTCTGGACGGGGCGCGGGAGCAGGGCATGAAGGTCGCGGTCGTCCGAACGCGGGAGGACTTCCGGTTCGCCGTGGCTCCGCGGCGGGGCATGGACGTGCCGAGCGCGGAGGTGCTGCGGGGTGAGGTGTGGGAGAACCTCTTCTGGGAATCCGGCACCGGGGTGGTCGATCCCGCACTATGTGACGTCAACGGCCGGGCGTGGCTGCGCGGTTTCTTCGGAGGAATGCTCACGTGCGGGCCCGAGAACGTGGGCCCCCCGGCTGAGGGGTTTCCATCGCACGGCAGCCTCTCCATGACTCCGGCGGGTGAGGTGGTAAGCCGCACGGAGGGCGAGCGTCTGGTCGTCGAGGGGAAGATGGCAGTGCGATACGCCCTCACCGGGCCGCATTTCGAGGTGCGGCGCCGAGTGGTGGGGCTTTCGGGGCGCACGGCGATTCGCTTCGAGGATCGGGTGACAAACGTGGGTTCCCACCCGGCCGAGTTGATGTGGAAGTACCACCCGTGCTTTGCGGTGTGCGGCCCAGGCGCGATCCTCGCGCCGGTCGTGCGCGCACGTGCCCGGGACGTGCTGGCCGACCTGGGGCTCGAGGATTGGCGGCGAGTGGCGGCACCGGCCGACGCTTGCGAGTTCGAGCAGGTCTTCGACCTCGAGGTGGAGCCGGGCCAGGACGGATTCGTCACGGTTGCGGGCTTGCCGGACGATCAGGAGCGTCCGGCCGTCTACGTTCGCTATCGCCCGGACAACCTCTCACGCTTGACGCTCTGGAAGCACCCACGCGAAGGCGTGATCGGCATAGAGCCCGGCAACTGCGACGTCATGGGGATCAGCACGGAGCGGGAGCGGGGCACTCTGGAAGTTCTCGCGGCGGGGGCTAGTCGTGACTTCGAAGTGGAGATCGGCTTCGTGGTTGGATCCAGGGGAATTGAAGGCTTGCCGAAGGAAGGCGCGGCCACAAGGACGGTCGGGCTGGTCGGTTCGGACGGTACCCCGCGCCAGGGCAGTCCGGCGCGGGAGGCAACTTGAGTGGACGCAACCGAACCTGGACGAAAGCAGAAAAGCAGAGAGGAGCGGGACAAGTGGAGTACGCGAGCAAGCTGCTAAGCCGCCCCGACGGCAAGTCGGTCATCGTGGCGCTGGATCATGGACTCAACCTCGGGGCGGTGCCGGGCCTCGAGTACCCGCCGAAGACTCTGGAGGCCGTTCTGGCCGGCAAGCCGGATGGGATTCTGGCGGGCCCCCATTTCGCTCGGCACTACCGTCACATGTGGGCGGATCGTCCGGACTTCAAGCTGCTGCTGACCGCTGACTGGATGGCGGGCTGCAGCGTGCCCGGATCATGGGGCATGAACGAGATCTGGTCTCAGATGTTCGAGGTCCAGGAGCTTGCCGACCTCGGCGCCGATGCGGTCAAGATGCTCTTCGTGTGTGGCTGGGAAGACCCCGACCTCCACCGGAAGAACATGCTGGCGACGGCCAAGCTGGCCCGCGAGTGCCACCAGCTCGGCCTGCCGCTCGTTGCGGAGCCGCTGCCGATCGGTCGGGCGATCCCCTTCGAGCGCGCGCAGGATCCGGAGCTGATCGCCCATGCCTGCCGCATGGCCTGGGAGTTCGGCGCGGACGTGATCAAGCTGGGCTACGTCGGGCCCAAGGAGCGCTTCGCCGAGATCCTTGCCGCATCTCCCGTGCCGGTGCTGATACTGGGCGGGCCAAAGACCGACGCTCCGGCGGCGGCCCTTCAGATGGTCGAGGACTCAATGGAGGCAGGCGCTCGAGGAGTCGTGCTGGGGCGCAACATCTGGCAGCATCCGGACGTGACGGGCATGGTGCGCAAGGTCTCGCGGATCGTGCACGGCAAGCCGGCCTCGCCGTCGCGGACGCGCGCCACGAAGTCGGGCGGTAAGAACTGGGCTCGCTAGGCGGCGGACGGAGGCCACGAAGTCGGGGGGGGCGAGGCAGGGTTGGAGAGGAAGATGCGAGGGCGAACTTCCCGCATCGGCGGCAGGCAGGCCGTTGCGGCGGTGGTCGTGGTGTTGGGACTGGTGCTCGGATCGATACCGGCGCAGCCGCACGCTGCGCTCGCGCAGACGCTTTCCATAGTCCGGGTCGAGCCGACGCTTTTCTTCGTGCGCGAGCGGGCCACGCTCTTGAACGTCGCTCGCGCCGTCGTTCGCAACGACGGGAATGCCCTGTCGGGCCTTGCGTTCAGGGTGAGCGTGGATGGGGCGTCCGCCGAGACGAAGTTAGGCATTCTGCCGACCGGGGAGAGCACGCAGAAAGTTCGTGTGCCGGACATCGCTCACGAGAAGGCCCGGGCCGGCTTCGCCCTGATCGGGCAGGGGCAGACCCTGGCGAGTTCCGAGGCGAACTGGACCCGGCAGCGCAAGTGGAAGCTCTGGCTCACGCCGAACTCGCACGTGGACCTCTATGCCACTGCCAACGCCGAGTACACCGCCGCGGCGCACGTGGCCGCGCTGGAAGGCGCGCTGTCGCTGGCCGAGAAAGACGCGGGCTATCGCTTCCAGATCGAGGACACGATCGCGCTGGAGGAGTTCGTGGCCGCTCGGCCGGAGAAGGTGGAAGCGATGATGGCCAGGATCCGCAGTGGCCAGATCGGCCTGGGCGCCCAGCAGACCGGGTTCCACCAGTCCCGCGCCACCCCGGAGAGCATGGTGCAGAGCCAGTTCGCCTTCGCCCGCACTCACTACGCCTTCGAGAAGAGCTACGGCGTCAAGACCAATGCGGCCATGGTCTTCGACGTCTCTTCGGTCGCGCAGCAGACCCCACAACTCTTGCGGCAATCCGGCGTGAACTACCTGCTGGTTGCCCCCAACATCGCCCACCGCTGGTTCGAGCTCAACACCATGCCCTACCTCTCCCGCTGGAGATCGCCGGACGGCAGCGAGGTGATCGCGTGGCGCAACTCCTGGGGCTACGGGGAACAGGGCTACTTCAACATGGAGGGCTACACAGGGCACTCGCAGGCGACCGAGGATCAGGTAGAGCTTCTGTTGCGCGATCGGGAGAAGGGGCTCTTCCGCAACCCCGACGGCGAGGTCTTGCCCCGCGCTGCCTACCCCTACGACGAGTACAGCGTGAGCTGGAGCTACGGCGACAACGGGCCGGCCAATGCCTCGCCCATCGAGTTCCGTGACGCCTGGAACGCCAAGTGGGAGTACCCGAAGGTCGGGCTTGCCACGACGAGTCAGTTCCTCGACCGCATGCGGGACAAGCCCGACCTGCCGGTGGTCGAGGGTGAGCTTCTCGACAACTGGGCTTTCATCGTGGCCAACATGGCCCTGATCGATCAGTTCGCTCGCGCCGCCAAGCGCGACACCCTTGCGGCGCAAGCATGGTGGGGACTCTCGAGCGCGATGGAGAAGGGCCCTTCGCCCCTGGAGCGCTTCCGCGACGTCTACGCCAACATTGCCAAGATCGAGGGCCACGACTGGTGGTACGGGGGGATCCCGGTTCTCCAGGCGCTGGGCATGGAAACCCCACCTTTGCCGAACATTCCGGTGGCGGCCTGGGACTGGCTTGATGCCGACAAGGCCGGCGTCAAGACGGTGCTTGGAGTCGCGGACCTGGACAAGGAGAAGTGGGCCCGGGCCGCGCGGGTCGAGGGCGTAAGGCTCCTCGCCGAAGGTCTTGCCAAGGTGTCCGCTCTCGTGAGTGGCGCCGAGCCGGCGCTTGCGGTGTTCAACCCGTCGGGGACGCAGCGCACCGACATCGTCTTCGCGCCGGCAACCTCGGGGACGCTTACCGCTTCCGACCTCTGCCTGGTGGACCTCGAGTCCAACAAGCCCGTTTCCTATCAACGCCTCGACGGCGCCACCTACCGGCTGCTCGGCGGCCAGCCTGCCATGATGACCGCCTTCATCAATGAGGACCTCACCGCGACTCAGCCGGCCACCCAGTACGTTGCCTTCGTGGCCAAGAAGGTGCCCGCCGTCGGCTATCGCTCCTACGCGCTTCGCCGCTCCTCGGCGTGCGCCGCGGAGTCGTCCGGCTCGCCGGCCGCGGAGCTCTTCAGCCTGGACTCCCCTCGATATGAGGTGCGCTTCGACGCATCCGCTGGGTCGGTGACGAGCATCCGCGACAAGGTTCTCGGCGCCGAACTGGTGGACCAGCAGGCTCCCTGGAAGATGGGCGATCTGCTTCTCGGGGCCCCTTCCACCGAGGTGTTCGATCTGGTGGGGGAGCACTTGTTGGGCGGCACTCCTCTGAGGCCCCCGGTCAACCAGCTCAGTGGGGCTTCGATGGCGGTAGTGGCCGGCCAGACCGTAGGCTCCGCGGTGCCCCTTGCGCAGGGTCCGGTGTTCGCCTCGATGCTCGCCACCGGCCTGCTGGGCGAGGCCCCCTGGACGCGCACGGTCACGGTCTTCCGGGATCTGGACCGCATCGACGTGGCGACGGTTACCGAGTTCAATCAACCGGCACAGGTTCGCTACATGGTCGCCTTCCCTCTTGCCGGAAACGTGCGCGAGGTCAGCTACGAGGTGCCGTTCGGGGTTCACCGCCTCGGGCTGGACGACGCCAAGGAGCGCGGCGCTAAGGAGGCGCAATTCGGGCCGCGGGCTCATCGGGAGCTGGTGAGCTGGTACGAGGTGGGTGGGGTGGCGACCGAGTCGGGAGCCAGGGCCAAGGTAGCCGTCAGCTCCACCGACGCCGAGGTCTTCACGGTCGGGCGCCCGGACACCAACTTCAAGGATGCGGCCACGTGGGAAGCCAAGGAGCCCTGGTACTTCCCCGTCATCGCGGATTCGAGCTGGTGGAGCCTGGCCACGCAGGGCGTGTACACGAATCGCTTCTCGATCTCCAGCGCCTATGACGGGCAGGCGCTGGGCGAGTCGGCTGGTCACCCTCTTGCCGGCGTCGAAGTTGCGGGATCCTCGTCTGAGTCCAAGCCGAGTGGATCGTTCTTCGAGGTTGACGGAGCCACGTTGAGCGTGGCCAAGCCGCCGGAGGACGGGAGCAAGGGGCTGATCGTCAGGTTGTATGAATCGAAGGGCTCCGGCGGAAACGCAAGGCTGGCCTGGGATGTGAGGCTCGGGCTCGACGCCGTGACGCCGGCGAACCTTCACGAGATGGCCATCTCGGGTCCCTCTCCGGCCGCCTGCGACGCGCGGCTGTGTCGCGCGACGCTGAAGCTCAAGGCGTGGGAGGTGCGCACGATCAGACTGGAAACGCTGGCTTCGTCGGGTGCCGCCCCCGCGTCGCGGGCAGCCGTCGAGTCGATGCAGTCCAACCGCCGCCTGCCGGCCACCGGTGGAATCCCCGCCGCAGCCGCGCTTGGTGTGCTGCTCATGGGGGCGGGGCTCGGAGCGCGCCGTTTGAGACGGGCCCGATCTTTGCCGGACTCGTTGACCGCGATCTCGGGCGGACCGGCACTGGCAATGAGCCGTTCGCGTCGAACCTGACTCATCCGGAAGGGGGAGACGCAGTGAAGATACTCGAGGGACATCCGAGGTCGCATCCTCAGTTGGCCCGACGGTGAAGAAGGGGGAGACGCTGTGAAGATAGTCGAGGTCAAGGCCCACATCTGCCACTTCCCGCTGCCCACACCTTTCTATCCCACCTGGATGCCTGGACTGCCTCAGTACGCCAATTCGTGCGTGATCTGGAGACTGATCACCGACGAGGGCGTGGAGGGCATCTCCGCCGGAGTAGCCCTGGCGGATGAATCGAAAGGCATGGGAGACCTGGCGCGCATCGCACTGCTGGGTCGCGATCCCATGCGTCCCGAGGAGATCTTCAAGACCCTGCGCAGCTCCACCCGGGTTCTCGGGATGAGGGCATGGAGCATAGAGCCGGCACTCTGGGACATCATCGGCAAGGTCTCCGGCCAGCCTCTGTGGCGGCTGTTGGGCGGGGCGCATGAGGCCCTGCCGGCCTACGCGAGCACGGGTGAGCTGCATCCTGCCGCACAGCGCGCCGAGGAAGTGCTCGCAATCAAGGAGGCCGGCTTCAAGGGGGTGAAGCTTAGGCTCGGCATGCCCACCGTTGCCGAGGACGTCGCCATAGTGCGAGCCGTGCGTGAGGCCGCCGGCGATGAGATGACGATCATGGTGGATGCCAACCAAGGCTGGAAGATCCACGGGTTCGGCCACAAGCCCGACTGGGACTTGGGGCGGGCGGTGGCGACCGCCAGGGCCCTGGAGGAACTGGACGTCTTCTGGCTCGAGGAGCCGTTGGACCAACACGACTACGACGGCTACCGCCTGCTGCGATCCAAGACGGCTCTTCGCATTGCCGGAGGCGAGATGATTTCGGACCTGGCGGGCTTGCGGGATCTGATCGGCGGCGGGTGCGTGGACGTCGTGCAGCCCGACGCCACGCTGTCCGGTGGAATCGGGCTTTCGCGCAAGGTGGCGGGCATGGCGGAGGCCCACGGCCTTTCCTTCTCTCCGCACACCTGGACCAATGGGCTGGGATTGGTGATCAACCTCCACGTCGCTGCTTCCTGCCCTGTCGCGACGTGGTTTGAGTTCCCCTTCGATCCTCCCGCGTGGGTGCCGGAGGTCAGGGACGCCATGCTTTCGGAGCCGACTCAGTTGGGGCCGGATGGCCTGATAGCCCCGCCGGCCGAGCCGGGGCTCGGCGTGGAACTCAACATGGAAGCGGTCTCAGCCTACGGCAAGGAGATCTGAGGGAGTTCTCTCAGAAGGCGCTTCTGAAAGTCCCGACCTGGTCCCAGTGAGTGCCATCGATGCGGAACTCTACGATGGAGTGAGTTCCGACCCTGACGCCGGGCCCGAAGTGCAGAGGGGCCCAGGTCTGAGGTGTGACGTCGAGCGATTGGAAGGCTGAGCGGAAGGTGTTATAGCCGAGCTGGCGGCCGGCCGCTTGGAGTCCCGCATGCATGACCTCGCCAAAGGCCCAACCCATCAGTCCGATGTCGTCCGGTGTTTGGTTGGGGTAGGTCTCTCGGTAGGCGGCCTTGTACGTGCCGGCTGCGGGGCTGGACAGGGCCACCCATGACGAGAAGGCCCTGGCCCCATTCATGGCGCCGTTGGCGTTGCCGATCTGGGCGACCGTCTCGAAGCTCCACGACACCGAATAGCCGAACCATGTCGGGTGGTAGCCAGCGGCAAAGGCCTGTTGGGCCAGTTTGATCATCGGGGTGGGCGCGCCGTCGAACCACACAAGTTCTGCCTTGGCGTTCATCAGCCTGAGTACGTTCGCCGTGTAGTCGTTGCCCTGCTCGTCGATCACCTCCTCCACGACCACCTTGATGCCCTTCTGAGAAAACCACGGTTTGGCCACCTCGACATCCCGTTCGGCGTCGGGATTGTTCTCACGCACGATCCCGACGCGCTCCCGCTTGCTCGCGAGGTCGCCGGTGGTGAAGTACTCGGCAACGATGCGCGGCTGTTCCCGATGATCGATGTTGATCGCGAAGGTGTTGACCTGATCGGACCCAGTGTCCATGTCCGGCGTGGCCGGCCCCTGGACTATGACGTTCGGGATGCCCTTGCCGTTCAGGAACTTGCTCACCGTCGCGCCTATGGCGGTGCGATCGAACGTCAGGAAGGTGAATGACTGCTCGCTGATGCAGTTGCGGGCTTCCGCCAGCGCGGTTGCCGTGTCCGACTTGGTGTCCTTGATGTTGAGCTTCACATTGCGTCCGTGGACTCCGCCCCTTTCCCGGAGGTGGTCCCAGTAGAGGTTTGCGCCGTCTTTCCAGTTGGTAGGGATCGGTGCGGCACCGGTCAGGGGGACGAGCACACACAGGGTAATCTCGGTGTCCGTGACGCCGGGATGGGGGCCGGCATCCACCCGGCTGGCGGAGCCGGTGGGGCCCGTCGACCGCGCGCCGGAGGGCGTAGAGGAGTTGCCGGACAAGCCGCCGCCGGACAGGGATGAGATGGCGCCGCCGGTGTCGCCGACGGTGGACGAGGTGCCGGGCTCGAGGGCGGCGTCCGGGGCGGATTCGCCCGTCAGACCCTGCTGCTTGTCCGCGGATACCCGCAACTCTTGGTCCGGCGACCAACGTGCTCCGCATCCGGAGGCAAGGAGCGTGAGCGCTCCCAGCATGGCCAGCCAATTGGTCGCTAGTCTGAATCGGCCCCTTCGGTACGCGTTTGCCGCCACTCCTACCCCCTCCGCGTCTTGGCGATTTCCTTATATCGATATTGCCTGTCTGCGTCAAGACCGCCCGGGCAACCGTGTTGTCGGACAGTGGAACCGCCCCGGCAATCGCCTTCCCAAACGCAATGGACCGGCAGGGGAAGGCATGCGGGCAAGACTCCGACAGGGCAGGGGGACTCGGGCAGTCGAATGGCTGTCCGTCGACCGCTTGGCTCCGAGCCACGCTGTCTTCGCGCCGATCTTGCCGCCCTGCGAGGCTGTGTGCGGGTGCGGGTACAATGCCTGGGTGAACCCCACCGATCCCTCCTTTGCGGAAGCCATCCTGGCCGGCCTGACCCCCGTTCAACGTGAGGCGGTCACGGCAACGGAAGGCCCATTGCTGATCGTGGCCGGCGCGGGTTCGGGCAAGACCCGCGTGCTGACCCACCGCATGGCCTACCTCGTGCGTGCCCTGGGCGTGTCGCCCTCCTCGGTACTGGCGATCACCTTCACCAACAAGGCCGCCGGCGAGATGAAGGAGCGAGTGACCAACCTCGTCGGAGGCGTCGCCCGGCAGATGTGGGTGATGACCTTCCACGCCGCTTGCGCGCGGATCCTTCGCGCCGAGGCCAAGCGCCTCGGCTACACATCCACCTTCACGATCTACGACACCGCCGATTCCTCCCGGCTGGTCTCGCACGTGCAGAAGCAGATCGGCATCGACCCCAAGACCTTCCGCCCCAACCAGATGCTGGCGCAGATCTCGCGGGCCAAGAACGAGTTGATCGATTTCGACACCTACGCCTCCGGGGCCTCCAACTATGTGGAGCAGGCCGTTGCGAAGGTTTACCGCGCCTACCAGTCGAGGCTTCGCGAATCCAACGCCATGGACTTCGATGATCTCGTCATGCTCACGGTCAATGTGCTTCAGCTCTTCCCGGAGGCCCTGGAGCACTACCGGCGGCGCTTCCGCTACCTGCTGGTCGATGAGTACCAGGACACCAACCACGCACAGTTCGAGTTGGTGCGCCTGCTGGGTGAGGAGCACCGCAACCTCTGCGTGGTGGGAGATGAGTCCCAGTCCATCTACGCCTTTCGCGGAGCGAGCGTTCGAAACATCCTCGAGTTCGAGCGGGACTTCCGCGACGCCAAGGTCATTTTCCTCGAGCAGAACTTCCGTTCCACCGAACGCATCCTGCAGGCCGCGAACTCGCTGATTCGCCATAACCTCCAGCGCCGCGCGAAGAACCTGTGGACCGACCTCGGCTCCGGGCATCCAGTCGTCCGATTCCAGGCCGAGGACGAGCACGATGAGGCCGAGTTCGTCGCCGGCGAGATCGAGCGGTTGCGCGAGCAGGAGTCGCGCCGCTTCGGCGACATGGCCGTCTTCTACCGCACCAATGCCCAGTCGCGGGTGCTGGAAGAGGTGTTCATGCGCCGAGGCGTCCCCTACCGCGTGGTCGGGGGCACGCGCTTCTACGAGCGCAAGGAGATCAAGGACCTGCTGGCCTACCTGCGACTGATCGTCAATCCCGCCGACGAGGTGAGTCTGCGCCGGGTCATCAACGTTCCCCGCCGCGGCATAGGCGATACCACGGTTGAGTCGCTGGATCGATTCGCCCGCGCCGTGGGTTGTCCCATCGGCGAGGCGGTGAATCGTGTCCACGACAACGAGTACCTGACCCGGCGCGCGATCGAGGCGGTGTCCGAGTTCGGCGCGGTGCTCTCCGAGCTTCGCCGGGCGCACGCGGAAGGCATGGGGCCGGGGGATCTGGTCGAGCGGGCCACGGAGGCCAGCGGCTACCTCGCCGATCTTCAGGCGGAGCGAACCATCGAGGCGATGGGGCGCGCGGAGAACCTCAAGGAACTGGCGGGGGTTGCGCGCGAGTACCAGGAGATCGAGCCGGAGGGGGGCCTGGAAGGTTTCCTGGAGCGGGTCTCGCTGGTGACCGACGCCGACGAGCTGGACCCGGAAGAGCAGGGTGTGGTGTTCATGACCCTGCATACGGCAAAAGGGCTCGAGTTTCCCGTCGTGTTCATCACCGGCATGGAGGAGATGGTCCTCCCTCATCAGCTATCCATGGGCGATGCCAGGGAGATGGAGGAGGAGCGCCGGCTCTGCTATGTGGGGATCACCCGCGCTCGCGAGCGGCTCTACCTGATCAACGCGTGGTCTCGCGCGTTGTGGGGCGCCCAGGGCCACAATCCGCCCTCGCGGTTTCTCGGGGAGATCCCGCAGGATGTCATCGAGTGGATCGCTCCCGCGGTCAAGGCGCGCGAGGCCGGTAAGGGCAAGGGGCCCAGCGGTTCCAGGGCGGGCAAGGCAGGGGCTGCCCCCAAGGCGCCCGAGCGGCGTGAGCCGCTGGAACTATCAGCAGGCGATCGCGTCGTGCATGAGGTTTTCGGAGCGGGCACGGTGGTCTCGATCGGAGGAAGCTCGGCGCGTCCCGAGGCCACCATCAACTTCGAGTCCCGCGGCACCAAGCGGCTTCTCCTCGAATACGCTCCGCTCACCAAGGCTTAGTGCTCTACAAGAAGCCGTTCTCCACGTACCAGAGGTGAGCGTCGTCCACCATCCGGGAGAGCGGTTGGATCACGTAGCCAAGTTCTCTCACGGCCTTCGAGGAATCGTAGTGAGCGCGCGTCGACATGAACCTGGCCATACCCGGGTTCATCTGCGGCGCCTTGTTGGTGATCGAGGACATCGCCTCCATCAGGTATCCGTACAACACCATGAGCCACCGCGGCATGTCGTGCTTCGGGGCGTGCTTGCCGACCTTCGCCGCTATGAGCTCGAACATCTCCCGGTAAGTCGCGTTCACGCCGGCGCAGATGTACCCCTCTCCGGCCCTTCCCAGGGTGGCCGCGGCAATGTGGGCCTTTGCCACCTCAGCCACGTGGCCGAACCCTGCCGCGCCGCGGGGACACGCGGGCACCTTGCCGTCCCGCAACTCGGCAAACAGCCTGCCGAACTGAAGGGTGTAGTCGAAGGGCCCCACCATGCTCCCGGGGTAGATGACCACGACTTCCGGGGCTGGCCCCGCGAACTCCCGGACTCGCCTCTCTCCCTCGTGTTTCGTGTCACCGTAGTTGTAGCCCTGGTCGGCGTAGTTGTAGGTGCCCCACGTCTCGTCGGCAACGCCATCGGGGTTGTATCCGAGAGCATCGACGGTGGATGTGTGGACGAGCCTCCTCACGCCGTTTTCCAGGCATGCCTCCGCGACGATCGAAGGGCCCAGAACATTGACCCGGCGCTGCCGTTCATAGAGCCGCTTCCAGAACGAGGTGTCCCCGGCAACGTGGAAGACGACCTCCGCTCCCCGGCAGTGCTTCTTCATGTCACCGGGGTCGGTGACATCGCCGAAGACGATCTCGACGGGCAGCTCTTGGATGTACTTCGTCTCGGATCCGGGTAGGCCGAGCGCGCGCACCTCCCATTCCCGCTTGACGAGTTCGTGAACGAGGTTGGTACCCAGAAAACCCGTGGCCCCCGTGACAAGACACTTCATGGTCACCGCTCTCCCCCGTTAGGCGCTCGTCCCGACGGCGCTCACGCTTCAGCTTCAGTGGAGTCTATCCGCGCGTGTCTAGTTCTCCTCCAGCCGTTCCGACCTCGGGTGGCGGTAGCGCTCGCGACGTCGCGTCAATCGAGCCTCAGTTGCCTCAGCGGTCAGTAGCTCCAGTTCCTCGGCCGCGACCGCGGCGATGCGCGCGATGGCCTGATCGGGCGCCGTGGCCGCGTCCCCGTTGGGCTCGGCCACGAGCCGGTCGAAGGCGCCCAGCTCCAGTAGGTCCGGCGCCCCGATTCGAAGGGGCCCGGCGACCTCGGGAGCGCGGGAGGCGTCGCGGAACAGGATGGCCGCCGCCCCTTCGGGCGAGGTGACCGAGAAGACCGCATTCTCCCAGGCGATCACGCGGTCGCAGGCGGCCAAGCAGAGCGCCCCGCCGCTCCCTCCCTCACCCGCCACGATCGCAAGGGTGGGGTGCGGGTAGACGAGCACCGCCGCAAGGCAGGAGCCGATGGCGCCCGCCAGCCCGCCGCCCTCTGACTCCGAGCCGGGGTCGGCTCCGGGGGTGTCTATGACGCTGACGAGCGGCAATCCCAGGCGGGCGCCCAAATCCAGGGCGCGCAAGGCCTTGCGGTATCCATTCGGCCCCATGCGACCTTGTCGCCCACCGCGGTTTCGG
>Ga0265292_1001081_pt1 | contig 26701 bp, 24 predicted proteins | sample Munlanlewell296A_FD_189080 | JGI IMG/M metagenome (GOLD analysis project Ga0265292, IMG submission 189080) | Leachate microbial communities from a municipal landfill in Southern Ontario, Canada - Leachate well 296A | ecosystem: Engineered > Solid waste > Landfill > Unclassified | place: Canada... | reverse complement strand
CATCCAGGCAATTTGTTCACGGTCAATATGATAGGCCATTTTTTCGCGGATTTCCTGCAAAAAGGCGATTAGCGCGGCTTCTTCGCCTTCGGCCACAACTTCCACGTTGCCATTTGGTAGGTTTTTTACATAGCCAACAACCGGGTGGCGGCGGGCAATGGATTGGGTAGTATATCTAAACCCCACCCCATGTACGTTGCCGATAAATTCGATTTCGATCCGTTTTGGCATGGGAGTATTGTAGCAAAAACCATTGCCTTAAAACTTGAAATTTTTTTGCGCAGGCAACGATAAATATATATATGATAACTGCGGAAATACCCAGAGTTTGCAGCTTTCAACACCGCCGAGTGGTTGAAGTCCAGCGTGGAGACATGCGAGCACTGGTTGATCCCCAGGGTGGTTACTTGCGTCGGCTGGCAGTAACCAATGGCGCTGGGCGGATGATCGATGTTCTATTTAGCCATCCCATCAATGCTAAACGCGCCACCCATGGCTGCCTGCCTTTTGGTTTATTAGAAAGCTTAGTTGAGGGTGTCCCCCAAAAAACCGGTTTATATATGGTGAATGGACAAATCTTGAAGTTACCGCGACACGGGTTTCCGCGGGAACAACATTGGCGCTGGGAAGCTTCTCGTGAAGCGATAACTCTCCGGCTCAGTACTTTATCCGCCGGTAATGAACATATCCTTGTGCAATATCCATTTGCATGTACCTTAAGTGAAATCGTTAGTTTAGAAGCAGACAATACCTTACGCTTTGTTTTAGGGCTAACCAGACATCCACAAAAGGCTATCCAGCGATTTTTGGGTAGACAATTTTGGCCGGTTGCAGATACTGTCCCCGCCCCTGTCAATTTAGCGGTCCATACTTATTACACTCGGAGGCCAGCTGGGTTACGGCTGTTGGGTGTTGATGGCTTACCCTACCGCGATGAAACTACAGAAGATCGGGAAGCTCGTCATATATTTACGCCGGCGGATGGTGTTTTAACCGATGCAACTAAATGTGATATGCATTTCCCGGATTTACAGGGTCGAACCACCACTAGGCTTGTATATGATGAATACGATGTTGAAATTACCAAAGTACAGGGTGACCGTGCCGCGGTGCTCTGGAATGATCGGGATGAGGGTCCGTTTACCTGCTGGGAAGAATTGATGTTAGACCGGCTAGACCAGTTTACTCAAGAGCGTGGGATGTTTCTTTATCCGGGCCAATCGCTTACTTTAGAATTTACCCTACGGGTCATTTTTCACTAAAAATTACCGCGCATCATTAATTTATTAAAGTCTTTTTCGCTGATGACTTTTACCCTTAATTTTTTGGCCTTTTCCAGCTTGGAGCCCGGGCTCTCCCCCGCCACCACATAATCCGTATTTTTTGATACCGCAGAGCTATACGCCCCGCCCAACTTGACCACCTGCTCTTGGGCGGCTTCGCGGCTCATGGTTTCAAGTGTGCCGGAAAAGACGAAAGTTTTGCCTTTGAGGGGTTGGGGCCCCTTTGGGGTGGTAGCCGTAAGCTGCAGTCCGTTAGCCGTTAGTTTCGCTATCAGGTGACGATTACCCTTTTGTTGGAAAAATGCAGCAATACTCTGTGCCACCTTGGGCCCAATCTCGCGCACCCGGGTAAGCTCGGCTTCGGATGCATTCATCACTTCATCGATAGAGTGAAAATGCTGAGCAATGATGCTGGCGATATGTGAACCAACGTGGCGAATCCCCAATGCATACAGCACCCGGTCAAACGGGCGGCTTTTGCTTTTTTCGATGGAATCAATCACGTTTTGGGCGCTTTTATCGGCAAAACGGTCCAGGTTTTTTAAGGTTTTGAAATCTAAATCGTATAAATCGGCGGGGGTTTTTATCAGCTTTTGGTCCACCAGCTGTTCTACTAATGCTGGTCCGACGTGCTCAATGTCCATGGCGGCCCGGGTGGCAAAGTGACGAATACGTTCTTTGACCTGCGCGGGGCATTCGGCGTTGATACAGCGAGCGACGGCTTCTCCTTCCGGCCGGATAATAGCCGCATTGCAAATCGGGCAATGTTTGGGTAGGTGAAATTCTTTTTCGTGGCCGGTGCGCTTGTTTTTTAGGACTTTTACCACTTCCGGGATTACTTCCCCCGCCCTCTGGATAATGACGTGGTCGCCAATTTTTATGCCTAAACGTTGGATTTGATCTTCATTATGGAGTGTGGCGCGCTTGACCGTGACGCCGGCCAAATGCACCGGCTTTAAATGTGCCACGGGCGTAATTGCACCGGTGCGGCCAACCTGTACCTGAATATCTTCAACAATGGTAGTCGATTGCATGGGTGGGTACTTAAACGCAATGGCCCAGCGCGGGGCATGTGAGGTTGATCCTAACTTTTCTTGGTCAGCTAGGTTATTGATTTTAACTACAATTCCATCGATTTCATAGTCCAATTTTTCGCGCTGGGTTTCCCATTTCCCGATGTACTTGCTGACTTCATCTATACCTTTGCCTAGTGTAATGTTGGGATTGATCTTAAATCCCAATTTTTGTAAATATTCTAGGGTTTCCATTTGCCCGCTAATTTTCGGTATTTGGTCTGAAGTCTTTGGTCTATGGTCTTGGGTCTGTGGTCTGATTTCCGCTGCATAACAAAACATCGAGAGTGGTCGAGCCGCCGTAATTTTTGAGTCAAGCTGACGGACAGACCCGGCAGCCGCATTTCTGGGATTGGCAAATTTGGGTTCTCCCGCTTCCTCGCGTTCGGCATTTAGCTTAATAAAATCGTTATACGGCAAATAAATCTCGCCGCGCACTTCCAGGTCAATTTTTGCTCCCAAATCCAACGGAATGGCTTTAACGGTTTTTAGGTTTAAGGTGATATCCTCTCCGGTTTTCCCATCGCCGCGAGTTGAGCCGCGGAAAAACTTGCCGCTTTTATATTGTAAGGAAATTGCCAGCCCGTCAATTTTAAGCTCAAGGCAGTAGTTAGTTTTTTCTTTTTTTAGGCCTTTTTTGACGCGTTCATCAAAGGCTTTCAATTCGTCAATGTCCATGGCGTTATCCAGAGACAAGAGTGGGGTTTTGTGGGTAACGGTGTTAAATTCTTTGAGGGGTGGCGCGCCCACGCGCTGGGTGGGTGAATTGGGATCGTAAAATTCGGGATGGGCAGTTTCCAGCGCTATCAGTTCTTTAAATAGGCGGTCGTATTCGGCGTCAGAAACCGCAGATTTATCCAAAACATAATAGAGGTAGTTATGCTGATTGATTTGTTCTCTTAAATGTAAAATGTGTTTTTGGATATTCATACTTAATTACGTCTTCGGCCTTTATTCTTCAGCCCACGGTCGTATAATTATTGTATCAACTTTCCCGATTTTCGCCAAATCTTCCACCGCCTCCAAAGTAAACGCCTGCGCAATATGGAAAGGTGACGATAATGTCCTGGTTAGCGCCGACAAATGTGCCCCGCAACTCAATGCTTTACCGATATCATCTGCCAGTGTCCGGATATAAGTGCCTTTGGAGCAGAGCACTGCAATCTTGATTTTCGGAAAATCGCCGTCAATTATTTCCAAAAGTTTAATCGAATGAATCGTCACCTTACGCGGCTGGCGCTCAACGGTCTTTCCTTCCCGCGCCAGCTCATACAGTCGTTTTCCCGCATGGTGCACCGCCGAATACATTGGCGGAACCTGCTCAATTTCCCCGATAAAGCCAGCTAATATTTTCTCTAATTGAATTTTTCTCTGATTGATTTGGATTTTGTCATTTGGATTTTGAATTCTTTTAGTAACTTTCCCTTCCCTATCCAAAGTATCCGTTTCGATCCCCAGTGTAATTTCCGCTACATATCCCTTTATCCCGTCTGCAAAATTTGGAATTTGCTTGGTGGCGGCTCCAATAAAGATTGGCAGGACGCCTTCGGCCATTGGATCGAGCGTTCCGGTATGGCCCATTTTCTTGATTTTGAGGATTTTGCGCAATCTTCGGATAACGTCAAATGAGGTAAGGCCGGCAGGTTTATTGATAATCAGGATACCTTCAATACTCATAGAGCAAAATTTGTGTTATCCGTTATTTGGTGATGTAGGGCGAAACACTCTGGTGAGTAACCACGGCTAAAACGCTTTTCTCAACTGCCGGGATGCTGCCGTCAATGACGGCGCCGGCACTGCGAATGTGTCCCCCACCCCCCAGCGCTTTTGCCATTCGTTGGACATTGGCGTAACGTTTAGCGCGAAAATTAACCTTGATCTTTTTGGGGCCAACTTCGCGGATTAAAACGGCCACCTCAACCCCTTTTACCGAGCGCAAAGCGTCCACTAACCCGTTTAAGTCATCGTCTTTAGCCTTGAATTTTTTTAAGTCCGCTTGTTTGACCGTTGTCCAGATTATTTTGCCGCCGCAAACCCGCTGCGCATTCAGGATGCAATGCGCCTGCAGTGTCAGCGCCGCAAACGGTTTTTCTTCATAAACATTAATGGCGCATTCAGCCGGGTTGGCGCCGCCGGCCACGAGGTGTTTGGCAATATCAAAAGTTTCGGCCGTTGTGTTTTCGTATTTGAAATTTCCGGTATCGGTCATCATGGCAACGTACAGGCAGGTGGCGGCGGCGGCGGGCATTTTTATTCCTAATTCTTCGGCCACCCGGTAAATTAATTCGGCCACGCAGGAAACCGGGGCCACCAGGTTAAGGTCGCCAAAAAAGGTATTATCCGGGTGATGGTCAATATCCACCAAAAAATTCCCCAGCGGCAGGATTTTTTCGGCGGCACTGATGCGCTTTACATCCCCGGCATCCACGCTGATAATTACATTGAATCTTTGCTTTTGAGGAATATTTTTTTTGATTGAATTAATGCCGGGCAAAAACTGGTACACGGCGGGAATTTCGTCAGCAGAAAAAACTGCCGCCGCTTTCCCCATTTTCTTTAAAATATGCATCAACCCCAGCGCGGATCCGATCGTGTCCCCATCAGGGTCGGCGTGGCAGGCAATCAGGAAATTATTTTCTTTTCTTAGCAGGCGGGCGGCTGCTTTTAGGTTTTTTAAATGCATTTTTAACTCCCGGCCTTTTAATTTTGCTCAAAAGGTCCAAAATCCGGTCTCCCTTCTCCAGTGAGTCATCCCTGACAAAATTCAGTTCGGGCACCAGGCGCAATTCCAGCACCCTCCCCAGCTCTCCGCGGATAAAACTTTTGGCGCTGTTTAAGCCCTCCAGGGTCTTTAGTTTTTCCGTTTCATCTCCTAAAACACTGACAAAGATTTTAGCATATTTCAAATCGGGAGACATGATAACGCCGGTGAAGCTGACAAAACCAATCCGGGGGTCATTTACCTTTTTCTTTAAAATGGTGCTGATTTCAGCCCGGATGAATTCAGCCACCCGGTCCAACCTGGTCATGCCTTAACCTCTTTTTGACTTGGGGCGCATTTCAAAGCACTCCAGGCGGTCCCCAACCTGAAAGTTGGTATAACCTTTGAAAGCAATGCCGCATTCGTAGTTTTGCGCAACTTCCTTGACATCTTCCTTGAAGCGTTTGAGCGACTCGAGCGCCCCTTCATAGATAATATTATTATCACGGAACTGCCGCAGTTTGGCCCCCCGTTTCATTAACCCGTCTTCCACGTAGCACCCGGCAATCACGCCCATTTTTGAGTATTCAAAAAGGGCCTTGACCGTGGCATGCCCAATCACCACTTCCTCAAACTCTGGTTCCAACAATCCCTCCATGGCGGCCTGGATGTCTTCGGTAACTTTATAAATGATGTCATAGGAGCGGGTATCTACCCCTTCCTGGGTGGCAATGGTCTTGGCGGCGGCTTCATAGCCAACATGAAAACCAATGACAATCGATTGCGAGGCCTTGGCCAGCAGGACATCCGCCTCGGTTACCGGCGCGACGGCCGCATGTAAAATATGCACGTTGATGTTTCCGGTAGAAAGATTTTTTAAGGCCGCCACCAGCGCTTCCAAAGAGCCCTGCACGTCGGCTTTAACCACCAGGTTAAGGTCTTTCCGCTCCCCTTCTTTCATCTGGCGGGAAAAGTCCTCCAGGGTAAACAGGCGGCCCTTTTGTTGGATGGCTTCTTTTTCCTGGTTTTTTTCCGCGGCCTGCCGTGCTTCTTTCTCGCCGCGCATCACTTCAAAATTATCTCCAGGGGAAGGCACCGCATTGATGCCGATGATCTCTACCGGAGTGGCGGGAGCCGCTTTGAAAATTTTCTTGGCTTTATCATTCAGTAATGCCCGGACTTTGCCATAGGTTGATCCTATGACAATGGGATCGCCTACTTTTAACGTGCCGGAATTTACCAGTACGGTTGCCACCGGGCCGGTGCCTTTATCTAGTTTTGATTCAATTACCACGCCTTTGGCTAAGCCCTCCGGGTTGGCTTTAAGTTCCAGTATTTCCGCCACCAGCAAAATCATCTCTAATAATTCACTGATGCCTTGGCCCTGTTTGGCCGAAATCTGGACCGTAACCGTTTTCCCTCCCCAATCCTCCGGAACCAGCCCCAAATCCGAAAGTTGCTGTTTTACGCGGTCCGGGTTGGCGCCATCTTTGTCGATTTTGTTGATTGCCACAATAATGGGAATATTGGCGGCTTTGGCGTGGTCAATGGCTTCAATGGTCTGGGGCATTACGCCGTCGTCGGCCGCCACAACCAGCACGGCAATGTCGGTTATCTTGGCTCCGCGGGCCCGCAATGCGGTAAAGGCCTCGTGGCCGGGAGTATCCAAAAAGGTTACTTTTTTACCGTTAATTTCAACCTGGTAAGCGCCGATGTGTTGGGTAATGCCGCCGGCTTCGGTGGCTATGACGTTGGTATGGCGGATGGCATCCAATAATTTGGTCTTGCCATGGTCAACGTGCCCCATAATGACTACCACCGGCGGACGGTGCTTTTGTTTCGTGGTGTCTGCGGTTTCCGTTTTTTTGTCTTTTTCGGCCAGGGCTTTGGTCTCAACTAAAATTTCGTAGCCCAGGTCCGGCGCGATTTTTTGCATGATGGTTAGGTCAATTTGCTGATTAATGGTAACCAGAATATTTTTTCTCAGTAGCTCTTTAATTAAATCAGAGGGCTTAATTGATAATTTTTCGGCAAAATCTTTCAGCGTTATTTCGGGGGAATCCAGCTTTAACGTTTTCAGCTCGATTGGTTTTTCTTCGGCAGAAGTAGCCGCAGGCGCTTCTGTTTCTACTGCTTTTTCAACTGCTGGAGGTATCGGTTTTGCGGTGGCGGGTGGCGTGGGGGCAACTTTTGCGGCGGCGGGTGTCGGCGCTGTTTTTTCTTGTAACAGAGCGTTTACTAGCTTGGCGGCTTCGGCGTCAATAGACGAAGCGGAAGTTTTGGCCTCCACCCCCAGATCATGCAAAGTTTTCAATAAGTCCTTAACTTCAATTTTTAAGGTTTTGGCCAGGGCGCCAACTTTGATTTTATCGCTCGCCATAGATTATTCCTTGGTTTTTTCTGATGCGGCAGTGGATTCAGCCGTTTCCGCAACGGCCGGCAACAGTGCGTTTTTTAGCTTTTCGGCATCGGCGTCCGTAATGCTTGAAGTAGCGGCTTTGGCTTCAATGTTAAGTTCTTTGGCCTTGGCCAGGATTTCTTTGCTGGTAATGTCCAGTTTTTTGGCCAGTTCAAAAATCTTTACTTTTACATCTGTTTTGACGGTGGGAGCGGTTGCGGTGGTGGCCGCTTCATCCTGTTTTTCACTTACAATATCAATTTTCCAGGAAGTTAATTTTGCCGCCAAGCGCACGTTTTGGCCTTCCTTGCCAATGGCCAGTGAAAGCTGATCCTCGGGAACCACTACCTGGGCGGTTTTTGATTCCTTATCCAGTTTTACTTTTTGGATTTTAGCCGGACTCAAGGCATTGGATATAAATTTTTTATCATCTTCGTTCCATTCCACGATGTCTACTTTTTCGTTGCCTAATTCACGTACAATGTTTTGGATGCGTGTCCCCATTTGTCCAACGCAGGTGCCCACCGCCGCCACATTTTTGTCGTGGCTGAAGACCGCAATTTTGGTCCGACGCCCGGCTTCGCGGGAAATCCCTTTGATTTCAAGTATGCCTTCCAGAATTTCCGGTACTTCCAATTCAAACAGCTTTTTTACCAGGTTGGGATGCGTACGGGATATTACTACGGCCGGCCCCCGGGATGATTTTTTTACTTCGACTACCAGGATTTTAACCCTTTCCTTGGAATGAAAGAACTCTCCGGGAATGACATCGCTGTTAGGCAGATAGGTCTCAATCCGCCCCAAATTGACTAAATAGCCGCCGGCTTCCCTTTGTTGAACTGTGCCGGCAATGATTTCGCCGACTTTCTTATTAAATTCTTCAAATGCGCCTTCTTTTTCGGCTTCGCGGAGACGTTGCATAATGACTTGTTTGGCGGTTTGCGCAGCCAATCTCCCAAAATCTGCCGGCGTAATGTTAATTTTAACCGTTTCCCCGATTTCGGCCTTGACCCCCATTTTTTTGGCCTGGGCTTTGGTCATTTGCAATTCCGGTTCGGTCACTTCTGCCACTATTTCCTTTTTGGCAAAAATGGTTACTTCCCCGTCTTCTGCCAAATCGGCTTCCAGGTTTTCGGTGTGCTGGTGGATTTTTTTGCATGCCGATACCAAGGCGGCCTTCACGGCTTCCAGCAAAACATCCTTTGACACGCCGCGCTCGCGCTCTAAAACGGCCAACATTTCCCCTAATTTCTCGATTTTCATCAAAAACACCTCACGTTGCAATTTAAACAAAAAAGTGGGCGTTGTTCCCACTTTTAATGTGCAACTAAAACTTAAGTAATTATAGCAAAGCTTTGAGGAAAATCAACCTGAAAACGCCGTTGAAACCTCTACAAATACAACGGCCTACGCAAAATAGCTGTATTTTTCATAAAATATTCTTTTCGGAAATTGAAATTTCGCCTTCATCTTAACGATATAGAATTGTGGCGGCTGGTAGTGGTGGAGGATAAATCTCGAAGCCTGCAAGGCGAGAGATTAACGTGACAAGAAATCATTTTTGGAGGAGGGAAAAAATGGGTGAAAATATTTGTTTTGAGAATATTAAAAGTATTGATCAATTAACTGCTTATTTTCGGAAAAAAAATGTCATCGCTGATAATTTTTTAACTGCAGATGAAATATCAAAAGAAGAGGTACAGTGTAGCAATAAAAATAGTGACGGGAAAGTAAGTTTACTCGAACTTATACAATCCTACCAGTACCAGCTTTTTTCCCCACAATATTTCGAGGCAGATTTGATTGATTTTAAGCTAACGAGCAGCGATCAGGTAATTCAGGGGGTCAAGTGTCAAGGTAACACCTATGTGCTTTTGCATCCGAATGGTACATTGGCATCCGCGATTCTTGCCGAAGACCAGGGGATTTTCGGGGTGCGCTGTAAAGGGGGTACTTCCGTCAATTTTAGTGAAAATGGCGAGCTAACAAATGCAACTTTAGCTGAAGCTCAGCCAATTCAAGGGATTGAACTCAAAGCCGGAACGGTTTTGGATATGCCCGACCCCTCTTTTGCAAATGTAACTTTAGCCGAAGCTCAAACAATCATAGGAATGGGCTTTTCTGCCGGAACAGAATTACAACTGAGCAATGGATTAATTCGAAGGGTGTTTCATTTAAATAACAGTCTGACAGTTCAGGGCATTGAATTTAAGGCCGGAACTAAGCTTGGATTCAGATCTGATGGGTCTCTCCGCGAAGCAATATTAGAACAATCTCAGGAAGTTCAGGGCATAATGCTTGAAGCTGGAAGGTATGAGTTTGCCGAAAATGGCAAGCTGATATCTTATTCTTTGCCCCATTCCCAAGAAATTCATGGAATTCTTTTTCCGGCTGGAACTCTTATTTGTTATAATAAAGATGGTAATCATTTAGATTTTGTAATATTGGCCCAGCCACAAACAATTCATGGCATTGCTCTCCCTGCCGACACCCAAATTATCTTTGATGCCGATATTGAGGATAGCATTACATTGTGCTTAGTTGAAGATCAAGTAATTCAAGGGATAAATTTCAATGCTTTAACCCTTGTTGATTTTAATAAAAATGGCGATCTCACGGGGGCAACCACAATTCAAGATCAAACAATTCAAGGGATTACTCTAAAGGCCGGAACTTGGTTTGAATATGTTTCTCCAACTTTTGTCCATGCAGTTTTGGCAGAAGATCAAAAAATTCAAGGAATAACTTTTGTTGCCAGCACTGAAATTGGCTTCACCAACGGAAGGCTAACCGGGGCCTTCTTAAGAAAAGCTCAAATAATCAGGGGTAAGCATTTTGAGGCAAATACACTAATTAACTTTGACGAAGACGGGCAAATAACCCAAGTACAAATATTACCAAATAACCCCTAACTGGTTAGCGGCCAGATGCCTAGAAAAGCTGGGTATAAAAAAGCTAAAAATTGACACAAAAAAGGCCACCTTTTACAGTGGCCTTTTTGTTTATTAAACTGATCGCGGATGCTTTTCCCCTGGCTACATCATTCCCATTCCCGGCATTCCCCCGCCCGGCATTTGCGGCATTTCTGGTTTGTTTGGTTCTGGTTTTTCCGCAATTAATACCTGGGTGGTAAGTAGCATGGACGCAATACTGGCGGCGTTTTGCAGGGCTGACCGGGTTACCTTAACCGGATCAACGATGCCGGCTTTGAACATATCGGTGTATTCCAGCTTTTGCGCGTCAAACCCCAAGCCCTTGGAAGTTTTTACTTTTTCTACCACGATGGAACCTTCCATCCCAGCGTTGAAAGCAATTTGCCGCAAGGGTTCTTCCAGGGCCTTTTTAACAATTGCCACCCCGATTTTTTCGTCGCCGCTAGTGGCATCTTCTAGCCGTTGGATGGCCGGCAGAATGTGGATGAAAGTGGTGCCCCCACCAGCAATGATACCTTCTTCTACCGCCGCACGGGTGGCAGAAAGGGCGTCTTCGATGCGGTGTTTCTTTTCTTTCAGCTCGGTTTCGGTGGCCGCACCGGCTTTAATGATGGCGACTCCGCCGGACAATTTGGCCAGCCGCTCCTGCAGCTTTTCTTTATCGTAGGAAGAATCCGAAAGCTCAATTTCTTTCTTGATCTGGGCAATGCGGGCTTTGACTGTATCCTTTTTGCCCTCGCCTTCGATCACGGTGGTTTCTTCCTTTTTGACGATTACTTTTTTGGCCGAACCCAAAAGTGATTCGTCAATTTTTTCCAGCGATAACCCTTTTTCTTCGGTTACCACTTCACCGCCGGTTAAAATGGCGATGTCTTCCAGCATGGCTTTTCTCCTGTCGCCAAACCCCGGGGCTTTAACCGCTACACAGTTTAAGGTCCCGCGAATTTTGTTAACAACAATGGTGGCCAGCGCTTCGCCCTCGATATCGTCCGCGATGATTAACAGCGGTTTGGAGGCCTCGACCACTTTTTCTAAAGTTGGCAAAAGGTCTTTGATTGCGGTGATTTTTTTGTCTGTGATTAAAATCATGCAATCTTCCAGCACTGCTTCCATCCGTTCGCGGTCGGTTACCATATAAGGAGAGGCATAACCCTTGTCAAATTGCATGCCTTCCACTACGTCCAGGTGGGTTTCGATCCCCTTGGATTCTTCAACCGTGATAACGCCGTCTTTGCCGACCTTTTCCATGGCGTTGGCAATCAAGCTGCCAATTTCGGCATCATTATTGGCCGAAATGGAGGCAACCTGCGCAATTGATTCCTTGCTTTCAACCGGCTTGCTGTTGGCTTTCAGCTCGGCAACCGCAACTTCAACCGCTTTTTGGATGCCTTTTTTAATTGCCATCGGGTTAGTGCCCGCCACCACGTTTTTTAGCCCTTCTTTAAATATGATTTGTCCTAAAAGGGTTGCCGTGGTGGTGCCGTCTCCGGCAATGTCATTGGTCTTGGAAGCCACTTCTTTTAAAAGCTGTGCTCCCATATTCTCAAAGGGGTCCTCTAGATCGATTTCTTTTGCAATGGTAACACCATCGTTAGTGATGGTAGGAGAACCCCATTTTTTTTCGAGGACCACGTTGCGGCCGCGCGGACCCAACGTTGCCTTTACGGCTTCGGCTACTTTGGAAACCCCTTTTTCGAGCAGCCGCCAGGCCTCATCTCCCATAATTATTTGTTTCGATGCCATGTTATATTCCTAGCCTCCTGTTGTTTTATTGTTTGATCGCGAGGATATCCCGTTCGGAAAGAATGATCAGATCTTCCCCGTCAATTTTAACTTCGGTGCCGCCGTATTTTGAATAGAGGACCATATCCCCCGCTTTTACTTCAACCGGCACTTTTTGGCCATTATCTAAAATCCGGCCGGAACCCACGGCCACCACGGTGCCTTCCTGCGGTTTTTCTTTTGCTGCATCCGGAATCACGATGCCGCTTTTGGTTTTTTCTTCCTGTACATCAGGTTTCACGATAATCTTGTCGCCCAGTGGAACCAACTTCTTACTCAATGTTGTTCACCTCCTCTGTTTGCTGTTAGCACTCACCATTAACGAGTGCTAATAATAACGGGAGGGAGGTGGGTTGTCAAGGGGATTTTTAGCGGACATTTTGATGGGATTTTTTGCAGGGTTTTACCGCTACCGCCCGACCCTTACCGCGCGGTCAAGCCGAAGACTGGTTGTCAATGAAAATTCAGTAGTGGTTGCCTCTCCTGGGGCGGCAAACGTAAAAGCAGAACCACCGGTGGATAAACTAAGGCCGAAAGGAAGCTTGCGGGTATAACTTAAATTCAGTGCGTTTGTGAAATAATATCCATTTTTGAGTTCATTGACATAGCGAAATGAATTATTTAATTGAACAGAATTATTTTGGGTCATCTCCCATTCCGTTCCGGCAGTAGCGGAAAATTCGTGACGGGGTACTGATAATGAATCAGGGGTAACATTTGTACTGTATGCAGATTGCCCCTGATAAATATCGGCGGTCCGGGAAAAACCAATTGCCAGCAAAGGAGATATCCTGCCCTTTCCTACTCCAAAATAACCTAATGCAGATATATCTGTGTTTATTCCTAAAAATGATGAGTTTAGATATGGGCTTAGATATGCCTTGCCGGCTAGATAAATTGTATTTGAGCGGGTGGATTCTTTTGATTCTTCTGATTCAGTTGGCCCATCGGATTCTTTTGATCCTAATGTGATTGGTTTTAGCTGGTCTACACCAAAGGTTATGGTAGAGGTTTGGATCGATGACCCATCCTGCAAGTTTGAGTATTGGAATCCGATGCCGGGCGTAGTGGTCCCTGCCCGCTCGAATCTAAACGCCCTGCTAACCATGGCAGTTGCCGTTTGCGTGGTGCTCCGGTATGGCTCATCGCTGCCATTGCCAAATAATGGCATTTTCAATTCCTGCCTGGTTCCGCTTAAAGATAGGGCAAAACCCTTAACTGTCGGGGTTGTGAGTTTTGCCGAAGCTGAAAAAATCCCATAGCTGTCACCAAATAATTCGGCTGAATAAGTTAAGGTTTTGCGGTCTACGTCGGCAAACAATTCATCATATATGTAATCAGATTGTTTTTTGGGATCAGTAATGGCAGCCAGTTTTGCTAATTTTTCCGGGTTCTGGCAAAAAGCAATAATGTCTGCCAACCTTAACGTTGGCGCTGATTTTGCAAGTTCAGTAAGGTCTATCGATTGAACAATATTCAAAAAAATATTACGTTGATCTGGCGTCAGTGGCGCAATTAATGCTTCCAGCTCTTCAATTGACTGCCCTTCGCCGGTTTTTTGAGTGAATACCACGCACGGCGGAAAGATAATTATATGAGCATAGGTATTTATATAGATTTCTTGATATTCCGCCTGGAAATCCTCTGGCGCAACTTCTCCCTTGACTTTTTTGATATTAGTAAGAAGCAGGGTAATGAATGCCTGCATTTTTTCATCTGAATCGATTGCTCCGGGCTGGCGAAGTTGTGGGTCAGCCAGCGAGGGTAAAATATCTAAAAACATATCACACTGTGATGCCGTGGCCAGGCTGGCAACCGCAGACCGCATTTCATCGGTAATAGGAAGGTTGGTTTGCCGGCAAAATGCTTCCAGCTTTTTCTCTGGTATTTTGAAGGCCGCATATAATGCAAAATAAAGCTCATTGTCCGTTGTGTACGTTTTTCGCCAATCACTAGTCAAAACACGTGTTTGTAAAATATCTTCCAGTGAAATGCTGCCGCGAATATCTGCCAAAGATGCATCACCCAAATAGAGTGTTTTGGTAATAAAAAAATCGCAAGCTTCAGGGGTAGTTAATGTGTTGTCAACCATTTGGAGCTGTTCCGCGGACATTTCCTTGCCTTGCTCTGCGACCCACTGGTAGGCAAAGGCACGAGCAGCGGCGCGCGGGAAAAGCATGGGCCCTTCTGAAGCGTAGGCAGCGTCAAGCCCATCGATAATTTTTCTTTCAAGTGCTTGGTAATCTTTTTCATATATTGCATAATTCCCACCGGTATAATAAGCAGTTGCTAATAATTGCTCCGTTCGCTTAAACAGAATAAAATCGGCTTCATATCTGGTTGCAATATCGAACATTCCCAAGACAAATTCTTGGATGGCGATTGCTTTGTATTGAGGTTTTAGTGCGGGGTCTTCCATTATTGATTTTGCACCCCGCATTACTTGATCGACCTGGCTAATAACTATTAAAGTATTTTGACGCCCGAAGCAAATTTTATGCTTAATTACGTAACTGGTGATACTTTCTAATAGATTAAAACCTGCCTGCTTGGATTCAGGTGAGCCATCTTGCGCAATTTGCAGCGCCATATCTAGAACCTTCCAGAAAATTATGGGGGATACGTCCTGGTCTGCAAGGTTCATTTGTTCGGTCAAAGCGGTAATTCGGCTGGCATCGAATCCGTCCCCCCAACGTTCAGACACCAGGGCGGTAACGAAATCTTGATCAATTGGTTTGTTATGGTTAAAAGTTTTCTGGAAATAAGGGGTTATGTCAAAAATAAAGCCAGAAACTGCTTCAATTGCCTTTGGCCGGTCTGCAAAAACCGTAGGTAATTTTTCTCCGCGTAAATTTTGCATATTGCTGGAAATTTGCGCCAAGGATAACGATGTCACGCTTTTCACAAAACTATAGATTTCGTTCAAGAAAAAGATTCCGTTTTTTGGGGTTATCTCACCATATTTTGCCTTACGATCAATTAATGCCTCAATAAAAAGCAATTCAAATTGACTGTCCACATCCTTTAAAAGCTGTTCAACCTGGGCCGTGGAAAACTCTTGTCCGGCTTGCTTAAAGCTGTCTTGCACTAACCGCACCAGTTTTTGTTTCTCTGTGGTTGATACTGGCGAGGATAATTCAAACCTAGTGGCGGTAGTAGTTACACCTGCTACCCCGGAGGTTCCGCTCGCGCTAACTCCTGGTACTGTCACGATTAAGTCTCCTTTAATAACAGATTATCTCGTCCCTAACAATAGTATTATCGGGTTAAAAGGGGCCAAACTTGCGGGATTGGCGGCAATTATTAGGGATAAACCGGCAAAATTACCCTTCAAATTATCTGCAAGCGCTATACCGTAGTTTATGCTAAAATTAGCTTAATTGGAGGCTCATTTTCATGTCCAAACCATACCTTATCGGCGTTGATTTAGGCGGCACCAAAATATCCACGGCTCTGGCCAATGCTAAAGGCAAAATCCTGCAAACGGTCAAAATTCCAACCGAGGCGGCGGCGGGCCAAACCAAGGTAATCAAAAACCTCTTAAAATCTATTGATATGGTTTTGGAAAAACAAAAAGCCAAACTTAGCCAGGTTAAATTAATTGGGGTTGGCATGCCCGGGCCGGTTGACTCAAACAAGGGTATAGTTGAATCTCCACCCAACCTCCCCGGCTGGAAAAAAGTAAACCTGCGAAAAATCCTCCAGCAAAAACTAAAATGCAAAGTAATGCTGGAAAACGATGCCAATTTGGCGGCGCTGGCGGAAGGCCGCCAGGGTGCGGGTAAGGGAGTAAAAAACTTTGTGTACATTACGGTTAGCACCGGGATTGGCGGCGGCATTGTTATCAATGGTGATATTTATAAGGGTGAAAGTGGCGCGGCCGGCGAAGTCGGGCATTTTATTGTTGACCAGACCGGCAACAAATGCGGCTGTGGAAACCTGGGTTGTCTGGAAGCCATGGCCTCAGGGTTAGCAATGCGCAAGATGGCAATCAAACGGCTGAATGAAAGGTATTCAAAAATATTAGAGCTGGTTGATGGTGACCTTGAAAAAGTTGATGCGGCAATTATCGCGCGTGCGGCTAAAGCTGGCGATGCGCTGGCCAAAGAAATTATCGGTGAAGTTGTAGAAATTTTGGCCAAAGGTATTGCGGGGATTGTAAACATATTAAACCCGAAGCTGATTATTATTGGCGGCGGGCTTTCAAATATGGGGCCGCTTTTGTTTGCGCCGTTGAATAAACTGGTAAAAAAACATTCCCTGCCGGCGGCGGCGCGAGTAGTTACGGTAGTTAAAGCAAAACTGGGTGACCAGGCCGGGGTAATTGGGGCGGTGGAAATATGTCTATAGTTATTGTTGATTGCGGCATTGGCAATTTAAGAAGCGTAGAAAAGGCCTTTGCCAAACTGGGTTTTCCCGCTTATATTTCCCGCAATTCAAAAGACGTGAAGACGGCGGCGGGGTTGGTTTTGCCGGGAGTGGGCGCATTTGACTCGGCTATGCAATTTCTGCAAAATTCAGGTTTTGGCGAAGAAATCCTCTGTTACCTGGCGCTGGGCAAGCCGTTTTTGGGGATTTGTTTAGGTATGCAGGTCTTATTTCATGAAAGCACGGAAGGCAAACTGCGGGGGCTGGAAATATTTCCCGGCAAATGCGAACGTTTTAACTTTAAGGGAACCAGTTCTGATGAATTAAAAATCCCGCACATGGGATGGAACCGTCTGCTCATAAAACAATCCTCTCCCCTCCTGGACGGCATCCCGCCGGAAGCCATGTTTTATTTTGTCCATTCCTATTTTGCCAAACCGGCGGATGATTCAATTGTTTTGGCCGAAACCGATTACGGCATCAATTTTGTGTCCGCGATCGGAAAGGATAATATCTTTGGCGTCCAGTTCCATCCCGAAAAAAGCGGTGAGCCGGGTTTGCAAATCTTGAAAAATTTTGCTAATGTTTGTAGATTACAAATCGGGGGGTAAAACCATTGTTTGAAGTAATTCCAGCCGTTGATATTTTAGACGGCAAATGCGTGCGTTTGGAACAAGGTAAATTTAGTTTGGTCACGGTTTACGATAGCGATCCGGTGAACGTTGCCAAAAAGTGGGCGGATAAGGGCGCCACCCGGATCCACGTGGTGGATTTGGACGGCGCCAAAACCGGCATCCCCAAAAACCTTGAGATTGTAAAGAAAATATTAAAAGCCGTTAACGTGGCAGTGCAAATTGGCGGCGGAATTAGAAATATAGATTTAATTGAAGAATTGCTTGGTTTAGGTGCCAATCGTATTATTTTAGGGACTTCGGCGATAAATAACCCCAATACCCTTTCAAATTTTTGCCCGCGTTTTGGGGATAAATTAGCGATTAGTTTAGATGTGTTAAACGGCAAAGTAACTACCCACGGATGGAAAAAGACCGCATTTTTGGATGCCATTACCCAGGCCAAGGAAGCGGTCAAGCTGGGGGCGCGGCGGTTTGTTTATACCGATATTAAAAGGGATGGAATGCTGACCGGGCCCAATTTTGAAGGCATAAAGGAATTGGTGGCGGCTTGCGAGGTGCCAGTCATTGCGTCCGGGGGAATATCTTCGGCGGGAGACGTAGAAAAACTAAAAGAGCTGTATTCCATTGGGGTTGAGGGTTGCATTATCGGCAAGGCCTTGTATGAAGGTACTATAAAGTTGGAAGATGTTATTTAGTCAGTAATTTATACCACTAAGTGAAGCGCCGAGCGCCAATTAAAGGTAAATTTCATGCCCGCTAAACTTTTTCTCTTACGCCACGGCGAAACCCATTCCAATGTTGCGCAGATTTATCAAGGCCACGGTGACAGCCCATTAACTGAAAACGGGCTTTTAATGACCGAAGAATTGGCGGCATACTTAAAAGACGAGTGTTTTGCCGGCATCTATTGTTCTGATTTATGCCGGGGGCAGGAAACGGCAAAAATTGTCAGCCAGTACCACGCGGTTTGCCCAACCGTCATGCCGGATTTACGCGAGCGGAACTACGGCATTTGGGAAGACATGGCTTTTGACGAAATTGAGAAGCAATTTCCAAAACAATATCAAATTTGGCTGAATGATCCCGTGCACGCAATAATTCCCGCGGCGGAACCTCTCCCCGACCTGCAGCGGCGCGCAATTTTGGCGATCAAACATATCCTTGAACAACACCCCGCCCCTGCCGATAATGTTTGCGTGGTTGGCCACGGAGGCATTAACCGCACGATTTTATTCCATTTTATGGGTTTGGACCTGAATAATTTTTGGAAAATCCGGCAAAGCAATTGCTGTATAAATATCATTGAATTTGGAGTGCGGCCGGTGGTGGCATTGATCAATAACACGTGTCATATAAAGCAGGCGGCGGTAGATAAGATCCCGGTATATTAAGGTTGATCGATTGCTTGTATTTGATTTTCTATGTTTTCCAATGCTTTGTCGATTTTCTCGATTGCATCAGTAAGTTTTTTCTCTAAATCTTCAATTCCCTGCATATCGCTTTTAAATTCTTCAGGAGACAGGGAGCCGGCATTTACCCGTAAAATATTTTTATACCCGATTAGTTGCAGTAGCTCTCCCTGTAATTTTTGCTTTTGTACCCGTAAGTCCGCCTGTATTTTTTGCAGGTATTTTTTATCAGCGGTTTTCTGCATTTCTTTTATTTCTTGATTGGTTTTCGCCAATTCATCTTCAACGGTTTTCTTTACTTCGGCAATGGCGGCTTCCACTTTTCTGATGAAAGCCATGAGCGTAGGGTTGCTTAAGCTTGCCGATGAGCTGGTTTGGGATAGCTGGTCTGTATCGCTGATTACGATAGTCCCGCCGGCCTTCTCTTCGGTCGGGCCGGCATACAATAGGGCCAGGAACGCTGCTCCGTAAAGGATTGCGCAATCCATTCTTATCTGTTCCCAGGCCTCGTCAATAACTTCGTTATCGTATAACTCGGGGTGTTCCGATAGCGTATCGCTCACCAGCATTAAGTTTTCCTGGTGGGAAGCTTTTGCACTATCCAATTCCGCTTGGGCGGCCGCCAGCTCTTCTGCTGTGCTATCCGAACCATCTTCTTCTGCGGAGTTAGCGACTCCGGCCAATTGTTGATCCAGTAAAAATTTGGCGTAAAGTAAAACCCGGCCATTGTCGCGCAGCTTTAGGGTGTTTTTCACGAAAGCTTTGCCGGCTTGCTTATTGTCTGTATCCACTGCGTCCTTATTTGCAGCTAATTCGTCGCCTTGTTCTTCCGCGGATCTTTTTGCATGGGTAATTAATTTTCGTAAAAGCGGGATTGACTTCCGGTCATCCGGGTCCATGGTTTCCAGTTGTGCCATGATTTCTTCTGTATTTTCATCGTCTATAACCTGGGCGCCATCCTCAGTTGTTTTTGGGGAAACTTCTGTAATTGGTGGGCGGGTTACCCTATCCCATAAAGCTCCGCTTTCCGACAAATTGGCCGCAGGCCATCCCGCGGTTACCTCTCCGGCTTGAGCCGTTACGCTTTCCGCAGATGACGGGACATTTTTACCCGTGGTGCTGGAGCCAACCGTTCCCGACTCACTGGTACCTCTACGTTTAGTTTTATCCCCTGGCCAAACCGCTGCGGTTGTGCCGGGTGATGGAACACTGGTTACGCTTGGGCCACTCATTTTTGCTCCTTTAGACCGCTTCTGTAATCAAGCTTATTTTTCGGCTGGCGCGTAAAGTCACTTCGTCCATCTTTTCGCCTGATTCTGACGTTGCTACCGGTGTTTCTTCTGCAATGCGCGCGGCCACCTTAAGCAACAGTTTTTGTTTTTCTTCCAGGCCGGGGTGGCGCTGCAGTTTCAGCGCGGCTTCAATGGCGGTAAATTGTTCCAAAACTTCGGTGTAAACTTCACGGTTGGCGGCATCAATCATTTCTTTTTGCTCTGCCGTATTCAGCGCAAAATCCAGCCGTTCCAGGTTGCTTAAAATGCTTTTTACTTTTCTTTCGTTTAACCGGTAGGCCGGCCCTTCCAGCAAATAAAAGCTGGCTCTCTCCAGGTAGGCATCGCGCAGCATTTTTAATAACTCCATCCGCGCCAGCGCTACGGCCTCTTTTTCCACTACCTTGACTTCTTCAATGGTTACGCCCAGCCGGATAACATCATTTTTCAGTTTGCGCATTTTAAAAGAAGTGCGTAGTTGCGTATAAAAATCGCCGTGCACGGCCCGCTGCAGGCAAAGCGCACGCATGGAATTGATGAAAAATTCTTTTTCGTCATCCTGGTCAAAAGCGGCTGATTCCTGGTTTTGTTTTGAGTTGGGATTTTGCTGGTTAGCTTCGCCGCCCATTAAGCTGGGTGGTTGGGGTGCGGCAAAATAGTTCATGCCCAAGTGCTCTTTTTGCTGCTGGATGTGCTGCAGCAGGGCTTCGATATCGACTCCGCACTTTATACCCAATTCCAGCAGTTTCTTGACTTCTGCTTTAGGATCGCCGTTTTTAAAATGTTGTTCGATCAAAAGTTCCTGCATTTTATCTTTAACGCAGTCTGCCATTTCATCCTTGGCGTCTTTGACGACGGTTTGGATCACCCCGGTCAAATCGGTGGCCTGGCCGCCAAAATCACCACCGCCAATTTTGTCCATCCCAAAAGCCGAATCAATCAGGTTTTTTAGTTGTCGCTGGTGCATAACCAATTCAATTGATTTTTTCTTGGAAGTCAGGGTTTTTAAGTAAGCATCGCGAATTTGCTGGGTAATTTCCTGCCGGACCGAATTGGCCGCCTTGCTTTGAACCGCTTTTATTTCTCGGACGGATACCCCCTGCTCTTCCAGCAAGCCCTCCATCTGGTTTAATTTTTTCTTAAGTTCGGGGTTAGCGCTGACCAGGTATTCGGAGAAGAGCTGTGGATATTGGGAAATGGCTTCCTTACCTTCTTCGTCCAGCACCGTCTGGGCGGCTTCTGGTTGGGAACCCGGTTTTTGCTGTGAGTGATCTTCCTGGGTTTGCCGCAAAATTTTTAAAGCGGCCTCATTAATATCCACTTGGTCATCGAGATTGGCTTTACCTTCCGGGGTAACTTCTTCCTGGTTTAAGGTTTGTTGTTTCCCCGCTTTATTTGCGGCTTCGCTTAATGGGGCCACGCCCAAAGAAGACAGCTTGTCGAGGAGATTGGAAATACACTTGATGCCGGATTTGTTCCGGTTGGTGTTGAGTAATTCTTTGATGCGGGTAGCATCACTGGTTTTGTCAATTCCCTGGCTGGTAGCCGTTTCTTTGCGGATTTGTTCGGCCTGGTTTAAAACGGCTTGGGTGGAGACTGCGGCCGCTACCTCTTGGCTGGCGGCATTTTCAACTACTAGGTTAACGCCCATGGGATTGCTCCTCAGTTGCTGCCGACCATTACAGAAACATTGGGTTGTTTACCAATGTGTGCAACGGCTACGGTTAGCTTATCCTTATCCCCGATTTTTTTGCCCAGCATGGCTTTGATTTTATCGATATGCTTTTGCATAGAATATTTGGCACGCAAAACATAAGTGTTCAGCCGTTCAATTTTAATCAGCGCATCCCGTTTATTGGTGCCGATGGCGTGCAGTTCGTATTCCAGATTAGCTTTTTCTGATAAGAGTTCGCCGATTAACTTTTGGGAGGCCTCCAGCTGCATTTCTTCCAATTTAAGCGGCGTGTAATAATCTTTGCGCCCCCACGCCTCGGCCCGCAAAATCAGCTGGCTGATTAATTCGTTGACTACTTTAATTTCCGACTTTTTACTGTTTTTCTTTGCCATTTTACTTTCCGGTTAAGCCAGGCCGGTTTCCAACTGTTCCTTGGTTTCCAGCGCGGCTAAAATTCCATCATCGATTGCTTGCTGTTCTTTAAATGTTCGTTCTTTTATTTTTTGTGTTAGATGGGCATGCGATACCCCTGATCCTAGGGCGTGTTCCCGGGTAAATGCGGCATCAACTCTATTTTTTACCGCCTCGTAAGCCCGGCTAAAAACTCCCTTGGTCCCTTCATTATGGCCGGCATTTTTTACGGCGGCGTAGGCCGCTGTATGTGCATTGGCGATTTCTTCTTGTTCCGTGGTTAATGAGGGAAGCGCTTGATCGCTGTATTGGGAAGCGGCCCTACCTTGCGGGGTTTCTCCTGTCCAGATAATTGCGGCGCCAGTCAACACTGCACCTACCGCACTACCAACCGCATGGATTCCTTTGTCCAGCGCAGTTTCGAATTGCAGTTCGGGTGCTTGGTCTTTTTTGTCGGAATCGCTAAGTTTTACTGAGTCCGTTTCCCGTACCCAGGCTGAAGCAGAAGTAGCTCTCATTTGTGTGGGTTGCAATGCTTTTTCATTTGGTGACGTCAGAGGAATGTTTTCTTTTTCGGCCACCAGTGGTTTAAATTTATTTCCACCAACCTGGGGTTTCCCCGAGGTGCCGGTTTGGTTTGCGGAAACTGCATAATTTGAAGCCATACTATTCACTCCATTCCACTAATTTATCGTGTTTTGGGGCGAAAAACTTGCATAAAAATGAGGATTATTTTTACTTTAGGGGATACACTTTTAAGATACCGCCTGGGTTTGATTTTGGCGGGATTTTGAGCTTTTCATTGACGCCTGTTTAGCGGCATTTTTTCTTTTTTTATGGGCGGAGGCAATTCTGGCTTCAACCGTATTTTCACTGGCCCTTCTCTGTGCCCGGTGCTTGCCGGCCAGCTTTTTATCTTGAATTTCCTGCCATTTGGCCGCATCTAATTTGTCATCATATTCGTTTATCTGGGTGTGATAAAGTGCGTAGCGCATGATATTAAATGCTCCGCAGGTAGCAATCCGGGTAAATTCCTGGGTACTGCTGGAATAGGCCATCGCATAAGCAACCACCGCCCAATTATCTTGGTATGAATTAATCACGGTACTGTTAGCATAACCATTAACCTGTGCCCATGAGGAGGAAGACCACGCTGAACCCAATGCCAAAGCATTAGCCGTGGCGTTGGTGGTAGCCAGGGTATTCAAATCACCCGCAGAATAAGTATCCCAACCGTAAGCATAATACGGCGTAGCTGCAACTGTCAGGTAAGGTTGGAAAGTATAATCGTGACCGCTAAAATCATCGCTCCAGAAAACGCTGGATTCACTATCCGGCGCAAAAAGTTCCTGGTATGCGCAGATTTTTTCCTTTGCGGTTGCGATCTTGGATTGATCACGGTCATCTTCCGCCTTATCCATTTCTTCATCATATATATCCTGCCACTTTTGCATATCATCCCCGGCTACCGCATCGCGGTAGGATTGCCAGTCCCGGATGGCCGAAGCTTCTTCGGCCGATAACCCGGCTACATCCTCTGGGGAGGCCTGCCCCAAAATCAGCGCCATGTAATAATGCAGGTTTTGCTGGAACAAGAAAAAGGATGTAATTAAATTAATGTTGTGGCAGTCAATCTCCGCCCCTACCCCGGATAAAAACGAAGACATTTGGTTGAGCAGGGCCTCATCTTGTACGGTTTCGTAAACTGCTTTGGTTTCCCCGTCTTCGCTCTCGGTGGTGGTATATTTTCCCAGCGCAGAGAACGGACCAAAAATTGAACACATGGCGTAAGTAAACTCCCGCTTGATTTCCTGCATGCCCAACAGGACATCGTAAAGCTCGTCGCTGCTGCATTGGCGATAGGTTCCGGACAGAATAAATTCGTAAATATTCTGGTTGCTTAAGTATTTGTTCATGGTGGCCTGGATTTGGCTCCAGTTCCCGCTTAAGTCCACGGCGTCAAAATCAATATACTGGTTATAGAGTTCAACAGAAAGCGGTGAGCTGGCCAGGTCATCAAACAATGAATAGTCACTGCCGGCCATATAAAAATCAATGTTGGCGTTGCCCGAAAGCGCTCCTTTTCCCAGCCAGTTGCCTTCCGCGTCCGTGGCGCCGGCTAATCCTTGGCCACTACAATCTTCCACTTCTCCGTCCCCGGTCAGCCAGTCAATCACGCCAGAGGGTAAAAATTTTAGGCCTTCGGTCAAATAGCTTAAAAACTGCTTGGCGGAAGAAGCATCAACCGAGGAATCTTCCTGGACAAAAGCATTTTCGTAATCCGGCGGGTTCCAGTCCATGGGCCAACTGGGTTTTACTAACCCGTATTGCAAACCAGAATCAAATGACATAGCTTAAACTCCACCTCGGGATTTTAGCCGCTGTAACCGGCTTTTTCATTCATGTCATAAATTTTAGTTAAAATTCCCAGATTTGAGGAAAGGGCGCTTTCCCACGTCGAAGAAAAATTAGACAAAGCCAGCGAAAAATAGTATTGGTCATAATCATCGTGGGTATAAACTTTGCCGTTGAGTGTCAACGATGAGCTTTCGTCATCACTTTGCATAGCCGTTACAATCTCCGCCAGGGTATCATAAAAAGTTTCGGCCATATTTTCTGCCGCGGCGCGCATGGATAATTTGCCCGAGGTAACGGTGGCTGCCGACGTAACATAAGTACCATTCATATTTTTACCCTCCTGCTTCAAGTTTTTGGCAACGTCCGAATATTAGTGCTCTCTAATAATAGCCGCTTAATCCGTGCTATTAGTAGAGAGGTTCAAGGTCATTGAACCCCTCGTTATCTTGTTGCCTAAAGCCTTAGGCCGTTTTTTGCTGTACCATTTGCTTAATGTTCTTGTCGGCGGTTGCCGGCTGCATTAAGTTGGTTGCCTTGGTGGTCCAACCCTGCACTGTCAAATCCATTTCTACTGCGGCGGCAGATTCATCCAACGAAATTCCGTTGATGGTATTGTCGTTCAACATCGTATTTACCGTTGCCTCTTGTTCTGCGCTAATGGCTTCCAATCCGTTTTCTATACCTTGATACATTGCGGATACTCCCATGTTTTTTCACCTCCTTTTTGGTTTAACTTTTTAAGCCTGCGAGCGGCCTAAAATCTTCTCAATTTTATTAATAAACTGCAGGGCTTCTTCTTCTTCTTTCATCCAGCCGGTTTTTTCAAATTGGGCTTCCTGCTGGTTGATATCTGCTTCCCTGACAGTTCCTTTTTCGGCTACCGCTACCGCCCCCAATTGCGCCTTAATGCTTTCGGATACCGCGCCGATAAAACTGGCTTCTCCGGCGTCGGTTTTAACTGCACTGGACTGTTTAGTGTTATACGAAACCATTTGGCTGGCCCCGTTTACCATTAAACCGGCTTGGTAACTCATACTACTGTGCCTTTCTGTGAATGAAAAAACTGACTGGCGTTGTCTTCCTGGCTGGCCGGGGTCTCCGGCGTCGAGCCATTTTGTGCTATAAGTTTATTCACCAAGCTGTCGGATTTTTCCGGATTTAATACCTGGCGTAATTTTTCCAGTACCCTGCTCCCAATTTGAGAGCTGACTGGCATGCCTGAAGTTCCGGTTGAGTTACCCATAAAATTTCCTCTGATTCCAATGATATTCTTTCCCTATCCACTTACTTATTCGTATTGCGGGGCAAAAAACTTGCATGGTTTTGGGTTATTTTTTTAAGAAATTGATGCGGTGGTAGTGCGGGAAGACAAGCTTTTTTCTGCCAGTTCGGCTTCCGCCCGTTGACGGTAGTAATTGGTTTCTGGTAAAAATTGCAGCTTTGATAAATCCAGCGCGGCACTGGCGGTTGCGGCCACCGCGGTTTTGGCTTGGGTTTCCTGGCGGTGGTATTCGGCTAACGGAATTTGCTCTGGATTCGGGTCAGCGGGATTGGTTTTAGTTGGAGTTTTTGCGGCTTCAGGCACATCTTTAGGCGTATCTTTGTGAGAAGTGGTGGAAGCCGGTTCTTCCGATGTTCCCAGATAAGGTTCCAGTAAATTATTGAGCTCCCTTTCCACGCAAGCACTCTTGTCTGTTTCCGACATCCGGGGTTTAATGCGGTTTCCGGAACCCTTGCTCGAAGTCCCCAAGAGACGCGTTCTTACCTTATTCCTTAACTCTGAAAATATCAAATTAATTTCCGCGGCGGTAGCTTTTACGGCTGCCCAGTCCGTAGATTTTTTTGGGTCTGCGGCGTTTTTAAGCTGGGTGTTCAGCTTTGACTTTTCCGCTTCCAACATTTTTATATAATCTGCCGGGGCCACGCCTTCGGGTATGTTATTGCCGGATGACGCTTCCTGGATTGCTTTTTCCAGACCACTGATTTGTACTTCTAACTTGCGGCAGGCTTCGGGCCGGTTGCTTTGCAGCAGTGCATCCCTTAATCCCCTCCGGTCAGCCAAAAGCGCTAATAATTCTTTTTCACTCAATTCTGACAGCGGTTTCCCTTCTGCGCTTACGGTGGACTGGCGCATGGCTTCGGTTTCCGGAACATCCTGGGTTAATCCGGCTGAAACTACTTCACTATCGGAGAGCTGGGAGGCGGTTTTTGCCAGATCATCCAAACTGGCGGTGGCGCCGGCTGTGGCCGGCGCTTCAGTTTGCGCTGCCTGTTGCTCCAGCACGGAAAGGTAGGCATTTAAAGCGGACGTACTGCTCGCAACCTGCTGGGAAAATTGGGAGAACGCCTTTTGTATTTGCATTTGAAGGCAGTACGGCGGCGGAACCGGTAGGTCCTGGTCCAG
>Ga0265292_1001080_pt1 | contig 26748 bp, 29 predicted proteins | sample Munlanlewell296A_FD_189080 | JGI IMG/M metagenome (GOLD analysis project Ga0265292, IMG submission 189080) | Leachate microbial communities from a municipal landfill in Southern Ontario, Canada - Leachate well 296A | ecosystem: Engineered > Solid waste > Landfill > Unclassified | place: Canada... | reverse complement strand
CCTGTTCATGCGGTTCCACGTGGAAACCGAACTTATTAAGGAACGACTTTATTTTTTTGTGCATATTTTATGATGGTTATCGCCACGAAGACGGCGCCGACCGGAGCGGCATGCGCCGCCTACGCCGCAACGAAAACAATCAGACAATTAATTCTTATCCTCAACGATGCTAGAGTTATGCATCCAGACGAAGTACCAGGCAAAAACCAAAGCAAAAACGAACATATAGAGAGCACCAAGCACGAAGCTTCCGAAATTGATCCATGTGAACCCGGGCAGGGTTTCGAAGATTGCGTGGTGAAGCTCTATGCCTCGTGCGCTACGAAGCGGCAGAAATCCGCCCAGCAAGCAGATAACGTATACAACTTCCGCGCCCAATACGCATTTCCATCCATATTTTTTTAGTGAAAGCATGTTTGATATAATTTGATTAGTTATTCGACCTTTGTTTTTGGTTTTTTTATTGACCTTTAAACTGCCACATAAACTTCCTTTCCGCTACGCTAGATACATCTTTGATAGTGAGCGTGATCGAATCCGGGCGTGGCGTAATGGCATTGAATACCAGAGTGCCCTGCCGATGATGGCCTCCGGGAGAGGTACCTTCCCACCGAATCGGCGCAAAGATGTTTCCGCGTTCATCGGCGAGCGCGGAGGATTTTGCAAGGTCTACGTCGAGGCTTCCTGCGTGCGTGCTCATGGTAACTCCGAACGTCCATTCGTTTGATTGAACATCGAGAGGCTGCACTGAAACTTCTACGCCGCCTTCATCGCTGGTTCTTCCTTCAAGAGACTCGGTTGCCGCAGGCGGATTTTCTCCCGCCGTGTTTTGCGCGGCGGTGGGCGCTTGTTTTCCGGAACCGAGGAGCGTCCACGTAAAGAAAGCGGCCGAGAGGAAGATAAGCGCTATTAGTATGATAGTTGATTTTTTCATGAGGTTATGGCTTTCGCTTTTATAATGCGGCGCGCGATGAATGCGATCCCGAGAAGATTGAACGCGATGCCGACCCAGAATAACTTCACCTGGTACTGGGCGGCAATGGTTGCGATGCCGGTGGCGCCCAGAATGGGAAGGATGTTCACGAGATAATGGGTGCAGCAGGAAATCATCGCCGCGGTCGAAGTCGTTCCCGTCGCCGCCACCACCGTCCCCGACGCGCCGCCGTGATGCAGAGAGTGCTTCAAGTATGCGTAGAGCCCGATCTGAATCCCGAATCCTAGAGCGAGCGTCACGATAAAGTACCAGAACTGCGCGAATTGGCTTGCGGCGAAATTCCATCCCGACACAAGCGATAACACTGCGAAATAGGCGCCAAGGAGCGCGAGCGCGGCTGCGATCCCTTTGATGATTGATGTGGTAATGATCCGGGGCATGTTAGTTCAATTTTTCGAATTCCGCGAAGACGCGGTCGTTGTCGACTCCCATATTCGGGTCATCGAATGCGGAGCGGACAATTCCCTGTTTGTCGACGATGACAAAGCTATGCCCCGGGTATGAGCCGTAATGCATTGAGGATGGCACCGTGAGCATGCCGAATGCCTGCGAGGCGGATTTGTCGGTATCGAATAGGACAGTTGCCTTCCCGAGGTCGGGCATCTTCCGTATTGCGCTCTGCCAATCAGACGGTTGGTCGATGACGACGGAGAGCGCCGCGGTGTCAGAATTCACGAACCGCGGGTCAGTCGCGAGCGCGACTATCTGGTTCCAGCAGGCCGGATAGCACATTAGCCCCTCATTGAAGAAGAGCACGACTTTTTTGCCCTTGAGATTCTCCGCAGAGTACTCGGCACCGTTTCTATCGCGGAGCGAAAATGCCGGAACCGGCTTGCCAACTAAATCGTTAAACGACCCCGAGGAAGCGGCGGTTCCCGCGTGCATGGGATCAATGGGCGCGGCGCTACCGCCTTGTGAACCGCCGTTCCCACGACTCATGAGATAAAAGCCTCCCACGATAAACGCGATAATGGCGGCTGTCGCGATAATACTTGATATACTTTTTTTCATGGTTTTGTTATTTTTCTTTTTTGAACTGTTTTACGGCAGCTGTCGTGAGCCAGGCGAAAATTCCCACAACGAGAATCGCCCAGACATACTGCGGCACACCGCCGATGAACTGATTGAGCCACAGCTGAAACTTTGTAAGGTAGATATTCACGTTTATCTGCAGCTCGGATTGCATGGCGAGATTTCCGGTAAATGCCCAGAACAAAGTAAGCGCGCCCATTGCCGTGAAGGTTGCCCCGGCAAGGAGGTCGGATATTCTCACCATTATGTCTTTTCCGAAGAGGCGCAGCGTAATCGGCTTCCTCGCGCCGAACAATCGATCGGTCATCCGCGAGCGGTCGAGAACCGAGGCGAGAACGAAGAGCGGCATTACCATGCCAAGCACATATGCCAAGGTGTACACGACTCCCCAAATGTATGATCCCGGAAGCATCGAGAGCGCGAGCACTCCCGCAAGAACCGGGGCGCAGCAGGTTGTGACGATCCCGGAAAATATGCCGAGCATGAACACGGATCCGATGTTTTCCTCTCCGGTAAGTTCCGGCTTCAGGCGAAACTTTTTCGGGAGCGCGAACCGCTTCCCGAAGAGGAGCGATACGCCGAGCGCGGTAAGCAGCAACCCGATGGCCGTGAAGATCTCGCGGTGATACCGACTGAAGACCTGGCCGAGCACTGATATGCCAAGGCCGAGGGGAAGGAAAACCGTGAGTATTCCGAGAAAGAAGATGAAGGTCATAAAGAATACTTTCCTACGCGTCCTAAATATCGAACCGAAGTAAGAAGGCAGGAGCACAGTAACGCAACACGGCGCGAAGAGCGCGGCGACTCCCGCGATGAATGCGGCGATGAGTGATGTGCCGATGAGCAATTCCATGGTATTAGACGCCGCAACCGCCTTGCTCGCCTCGCTGAAGCTCTGGCGAAGCGGGCTGCCGTTGCGGTTCTGTGGTCTGTCCAGCATCTACTCCGCATCCGCCCTGCGACTGCGCCCCTGGCTCGGGAGCGACAAGCGTTTGTATCCGCGCATATCCCTGCGCGCTCGAATATGCGGAGCCCAAGACCTCGCGCGGATCGACTGCGGACCAGCGCGTACCTTTGCTCTCAAAATACCGTGCGATCGTGCGATACGTATCCGGAAACCAGTACGAATTCGCCGTAAGCGCCGCTTGGTACATCTGATCCTCAGTCGCGCCCTGCGAGGCCATAAGTTCAAGGAGTCCCAGCATCGCCATGCCGTGGTTGCAATCCGGGAAGTATGTCGAATTGCCGCAGCACGGCCGGTAGATGTTCTTCGCGACCTTTTCAACGATCGCCTGCTCGTCTGCAGTGAGCGTTACGAATTGGTGCGCGCTGTAATGGTCCATGGGGCTACCTTCTGTAATCGTCCAGCCGCCTGTCGAGGCGAACCGTCCTGCGCCGCCGTATTGCGGATCCTGCATCGGACCCCGCTCGAGGATCGTATTCTTGTTACCGAGGCCGAACGCCCAGAGAAGATTGAGAATCGTGCCGGCATTCTGCGGCGTGATAACGAGATTTCCGTTGTCGGATGAGTCGAGGAGCGATTGCGCATCAGCGGTGAGTCCGCCTCTTTGGGCGTATAAGGCCTTGAACTGTGCTTCGCCGATAACTCCTGATGTGATCATCTTCCTTCCGAGGTCCCCCCAGCGTACCGGAAGCGTGACTCCCGCCGAAGGCGTTATAGCCTCGAGGAGTGCGTCAGTTGTTTGCACGCTGCCCTGTTGTGCTTTAATTTCTGCCTTGTTGCGCTCGGCCTTCAAGCCGATGGTATAAATCCACGTTCCAGAGAGGACGAGCACAGAAATGAGAATACTTGCCGGAAGGAAATAATCTCGCTTCGGTTTCGCACGTTCTGAATCCGCATATTCCAAATCCTCACCCGTCTCTATGATTTGTTCTTTGTCTTCGTTTTCCATGTTGTTTTGATGAGCTTACATCCGCGACGAAAAAACCGCGTAAAGTGCGGTTGAAGCTGCAAGCCCAAAAAGCGCGAACGAATATCGGCTTACGTGCTTGCAGCAAAAGCGAAAGAAGGATCCCGTTTTTCGTGGAGAGCCATCCACTTAAAAAATTTTTCTTGAACCACCTGCCACCCGCTTTCTCCCGGAAAAGAATAATGTTCTCGCGGAGCAATAAGCGGTCTATAGGATCTGAAAATGCTCGCGGCGTAAAGAAGGATAACGAGAACGGCGAACGCAGCCATTGCGCCGAACGCGGGAATGATGTTCATGAGCTCCGTAAACGCCCCGAGATGCACTCGTACATACTCGAGTGGGTTTGTATTCGTTCTGCACTTACTCCCCATGAGCGTCGGCAGACAGCTCGTGTGGCCGCTCGCATTGCCCGAATGAACCATGAGAAATACTCCAAAAAGCATGACTCCGGTAAATCCTATAAGCGCCGTGATTGCAAAAAAAGATTTCATGTTATCTTCGCTGCGATAAACGATACACCTTGAGAACCTCTGCCGTCGCTTTTTTCCCCTGTCCGCTTTTCATTTGCATTGCCACATGTGTCGACAAGTGGTTTTCTAAAAGGATATCGTCGATGCCGTGCATCGCCTGCTTGATAGCAGATGATTGCGTGATGATATCGATGCAATATTTGTCTTCCTTAATCATCTTTTCGAGACCACCTAATTGGCCCTTGATGATTTGAAGCCGCCGGAGCGCTCGCTTCTTTGCAGCTGCTTCCATGCGTACAGTATACCCCCATAGGGTATTGCCTGTCAAACACCGTCCCTGTGGACAACTCTAGGCCCTGGAAAGGAAGCATTACTGGACCCTGAAGGAAAACATCATCCCCGCCTCGAGGTGCTCCGCTATGTGGCAATGCGCCATCCATATGCCAGGATTGGTCATATCGACAAGAAGCTCAATTGTATCGCCGTTCGGAATAAGCACCGTATCTTTCCAGACAAGATTATCGTTCGACTTGCCATTCGTGGAGAGCACCAAAAATCGTTGTCCGTGAAAATGAATTGGGTGTTGCATTGGATGCATTGACTTTGGATCGTTCGTGATTCGTATTTTTACCTTGTCACCAACTTTAAATTTCCAATCAATATCCATGTTTTTCTTGCCAGTATCTTCATCAAGAAGTACCCACTTCATCATCTCGGGGTTAGACATGGCATTCATCATGGCGTTAGAGTCTTCCCACTCAATAGGATCGGAGATTGCCATCATTGACCCATTCGACATGTTTTGACCGTTCCCCATCGTTTGCATATTGTGGCCGCCGTTCTGTTCCTGTCGCATCATGCCCTGCATATCCATGCCCATATCAATCGTGAGCTTCAGACGCTTATCCGTCGGTTTATTGAAGGATGGCCTGAACGCATCAATCTCCGATTGTATGTCACTGTTTGACCGCAAAGCTGTGAATTCTTTCTCAAATGAATTATTCGCTCTCTCGTTCGCAACAGTAATTGTCCCGAGCGTATAGGTGCGCTCCGGAGTTTTGTGCTGAAGCGTGTATGATCCGACTTTTGCAAAGAGCACCTCAACGATAGCGCGTTCGGAGGAGCTTAAGATTACGCCATCGCTCCATGTTTCGCGTTCGTATTTGCCGCCATCACCACCCACAAGCTTCATCTTCGCGCTGGGGATGGAAATATTGAACGTTCTCGTATTTGCCGAGTTGGTGATATAGAAACGGATCACCTCTCTGGCTTTTGCCTGAAGCGAGTAATTCGTTTCGCCGTTTACAAGCATGGTGTTGCCGAACCTGCCCATGAGCGTATGATCTGCCGTCTTTTTATCGAACGGAGCGATTGTGCCGTCCTCGATCAGAATATCATCGAGAAAAAGCGCTACCTCTCGATTCACCGGCGACCAATAGTTCATATCTCTCGGGACAATGAGGTAATTGCCATACAGTCCGAGCTCCTGCGCGTAATCTTCCCGAACATGCGGGTGATACCAATACATGCCGGCATCCGGAAACTTGAGTTCATAGGTGAACGATCCGCCGGGCGGGACTTCTTTTTGGGTGAGGGGCGGGGTGCCGTCACTCCCGTTATCCAGGCGAACCCCATGAGAATGGATCGTAGTCGGAACGTCGGTTTGATTTTTGAAATTCAGGATAATCTCCGCACCCTGCGGAATCTTAAGGAGCGGCCCGGGGATCATACCGTTGTAGGCGAGCATTTTTACCTCCGCGCCGCCGATATTTTTCTTCACGATAGAAGCGGTCAGGTTGTAGGTACCGCCGTTTTTAAGCTCGACTGTTTCGGGTGATCTTGCCTTGGCAAGACCCGTGACATCAGTAGAGAATATCCCTGCGACCGCTCCTTTGTTGCCGCTTGGCTGCCGCAAGAAGATAATTCCCCCGATCAGGGCTGCGGCTACAACGATTCCAATTGTTAACTTATTTTTAATATTAATTTATTCGTATTTTAATTACTAAACTCCGCATCCTGCGCCGCCTTTAGTTTGCGGCACGAGCCCCAGTTCATTAACTTTTTTTGCAACCGTTCCCGACCAGCCGCTTATTGTGGAAAAATTCTTGCCCATAACCAGCTTTGGGTCGACATTTTCCCAGTCAGTATTTTTCACTGCCTTGAAATAAAGCGCGGTTTCTATATAGTTCTGTGGAAACCAAAATGAGTTGAATGTCAAAGCTTCTCGATACAGATCATCTTCAGAGAGCCCTTGCGCTGCGCCTAACTGCAAGAGTCCAAGAAGCGCTGAGCCGTGATTGCAGTCTTGAAAAAAGGTCGAGTTGTTGCAGCAAGGCCGATAAGAGTTTTGAGCGATTTTAACAACTAAAGCTTCTTGCTCCGGCGTAAGCTCAACTATTTTGAATTTGTTGAAATACGCGCCGCCATTCTCTTCTTTGCCCAAGTTCCAGCCGCCAGTTGAAGCGAAACTGAAGAGCGATTTGCCGTTGACGGGGCTTGACTTGTTGGAAGGCATATAATTCGAAAGTCCGAGCGGCCAGAGCAGATTCACATAGTAATTGGCATTTTTGCGCGTGAGGAGGATTGGTTTTATGGAGGGCGCATCAAGCACGCCATTCAGTTCGGAAGGAAGATCGCCTCGGTCTTTGTAGATCGCTAAAAATTTCCCGCGATCAATAACGCCATTCTCAATCAACCTTACGATGCTATCGCCCAATCGAATTTTACTTTGAAATCCTTTTTCAGGAAGAACTTTCGCCGTTACCTCATTGAAGAGTTTATTTCCAGCATCAGAGGCAACAAGGTTATTCAGCTTGTTATCAGCGGAATTTAGTATCCTATTATTTTCAACAAACTTCGCGATTACGGGTTCGGTTTTCAATATGTTCCAGCTAACAAAGACGAGTACAATAACTGCGGCGAGTAACGCAATAAGCCACGGCCTGTCTGTTTCCTTGAAAGAATAATCTTGCGGAACTGGGCATGTGCTATCTCCGCATTCGAGTTTTGCAAGGTCTTTTTTCACGAGCCATAGCGGTAACGCCATAAGTCCGAACGATAATGCCTTGAGTTCAAGTCCTCCAAACGGAAACGCCGCCAGCCCTCCGGCGATACCGATTGCCGAAAGAATAGTTGACCCGCAGACGGGGCATGCCGAGGCGGCAATGCCGACTAATGATCCAAGCCCTGTTCCACTTTGTGTTTTGATTTTAGGAGGCCCGAATTTTCTCCAGCGATAAACAAGAAGTGTGATATTTATACCAAAGAGAACAATCGTGCCGAGCGTGAGGACTACATACGGCCAGAAGTAAAGCGGTGTATCGTATGTATTGGTAATTAGGTTGGTAATCGCCGAATCAAGACGGAGCACCCAATAGAGCACAAGGAAAAACGCCAATGACGAGACAACGTCTATCAAGCCGTAAAAAAGTTTGGTGTTAAATTTTCTGTCTTCTTCATTGGGTTCATTGGACAGATCACCGTCTTTTGCAGTATCCTCCGGCGGCGTTCCGTGCGCTGTTATCTCGATGTTGCAACTATGATGTTCTTTGCACCACGCCTCGCATTTCTCCGCCCACTCATTATCTTCGTATCGGAAGCCACACTCCCCACATTGGTATAGCTCTTTATTTTGTTGTTGGATTATTTTGACCATAGAAGTTATTTAACGAGCCAATGGTTCCGGCGACTTATTTTCATTAGCTTTGATGAAATCCATAATCCTTATTTCATCAAAGCTCTCTAGTTTTTCAAGCCGTCCCCATGAAGCAAGGGTAATCTTCGCGTCGTTTGCCGATCGTGGAGCAACTACAACACTTCCTGAATATCTTTTGCCGATTGCCTCTAAATTCGACTTTGTTTCTTGATCTATATCCCCATATGAAATCCAGATGCCGCCATGCTCCAAATTATGTATAACTTGTTCGTCGGGCAACTCCTGTGGATACACACCCCAATCAGCGGGTTGGGCATAGTGCCAGCCCGAAGTAGGCGGATTTGAATTGTAGGCAGGATGAGATGCTCCAACCGAAATATGCTCTTGTCCTAAAATCGGGAATGTTTCGCCGGGTCTAGGTTTTTCCGGCTGGCTCGCAAGATAATAGAGACTATATCCTGATGCGCCTACAATCAGAATTACTATTGTCCATGTGGCAATCTTTTTCACAGATCGCCTTCTCTGCTGACTCATCTGGAGTTGTTGTTTCTCCTGTCGACGCAATTCTCGGCGCTCTTGTTTTGTGAGTTGATTTTGTTCCATGGTTATGAATGTTGCACGTGATCGCCCGGGCCGCCGCAGCCATCAGAAAAATTCCAAACTTCGGTCACCTGCTCGCCGGTGAAGTGATATTTCTGGATAAGAAGCTTGCCTAAGCCGCCGTAGACGTACCACCGCCAGCACTTGCAACAGCAAGGGCCTTTTTCGTCGGAGTTTGCCATCGCGTAGTCATATGATTTTTGTTCTTCGAGAGTAAGTTGCACGTCATAGTAGGCCTTGAGTTTTTTTGCCAAACCAGCGTCGATATCATACGGATCCGATGGAATTTCGGGAGTGTCCTTATACTTTTGGAGCCCGGTAACCTGCTCGGAATATCGGTGTAAATTCATCGGGCTGCAACAAGAACCTTGCAACCGGCCAGTATCCGCCATGCCGTCAATGGACTGCAAGAAGTTCGCGGAACAGGACGAATTGCCGTTATTGCTCAACGTATCGAACTTTACCGCGATAGCGCTATCAACACGGGGCAAAGCATCAGTAGAATTTGGTTTCGGTGAACTGAAATATAAGGCGCCTCCGATCAGGAGTACGGCGGCGCCAAATGCTATGTAAATTTTTTTATTCATGGTTTTTTAAGATTGTGTTAGGCGAACAGACAAGCGGCACAGTTATGCTTCGGGCCGCAAGAAAGATGGAAGCGACAAGGAGTAGAATGCTCAACACTCCGAATTCGCCGCCTTTAAAGGGCAAGAGCGCGATTGCTCCTCCTGCGCCGAAGAATGAGAGGATGCTCGTTGTAAGGAATGATCCGCACGCAGCGCAGCCAATCCCAAACATTCCGCTTACCGCGCCGCCTGCGCCCGCAACCACTCCTCCTTGCTGCAATGCTCTAGTTCTCTTAAGAAGATAGATGGCCAAGCTCAGGTTAATGCCGAAGAGGATTGCGATCGCAATGGTGTATGATGCGGAGAATGTGCTGAAATTAGTAGTGATGCTCTCGAAAAGTCCCCAAAGAAGTTGTGCTTTAATACCAAGCGAGACGTTTGATTTGCCAAACGTGTTTGCAATGAGAGATAGATTGGGTAGCCACACCGCAAATGTAAAAGCCGCAAGCGCTCCGATACCCACAATCAAAACGTACCGAAAGTTCCGGAATACTTCTTTCAGGGCACGGATCATCACTTGCATAATTATTTCGATGCGAGCGCGGCCTCGATTGCCGCCTTGAATACCGAGTACGGCTGCGCCCCTTTTACCTCTTGGCCGTTAATGTAATTTGTCGGTGTCGAGTTTACCCCGATCTGACCAGCTGTTGCCGTATCTTTCTTTATCTGCGCGACATATTTATTGCTGTCGAGACAGCTCGTGAAGGCGTTGCTATCAAGACCAACATTGTTTGCAAGTTTCAGAAAGAGCGCTCGATTAAGGTTCCCGTTGTTTTCTTTATTATCGGCAACTTCAGCTTTATAAATCTCGTCGTGGTAGGCCCAGAATTTGCCTTGATCAGTAGCGCACTCTGCCGCCGCAGCTACGTTGGTAGATTCCTCGCCGAGGAATTGGAAGTTCCGGAATACCATTTTCACCTTACCCGTCTTTATGTACTCCTCCCTTAATTGTGGTTCAACCTGTGTGAACACCCGGCCGCAGAAGGGACACTGATAATCCCCATACTCTATGAATGTAACTGGCGCTTTCGAATCTCCGAGGATTACATCCCGCCCGCCAATCTTAAGTGCCTCGGTGAGATCAGCGCTTGCAACCGCTGGCGGATTATTGCCTACAGTCGGTTGTGGAACTTGATTCAACGATTTTTTCCCTACCGAGTATACAACAGATCCAGCTATCAGTACGCCCGCAATCAGAATTGACGCTGGCAGAAGAAAGTTGCTGTTCGTTTTCGTTTCTTGGATATTATTCTGTTCGTTGGATTCGTGAGTCATGGTGTTTTGGTGTTATTGATTGAGTGTGACTAAAGTAAAAATCCGCGAAGCCGGTCCGCGGATCTCAGAGAGATATGCGCGAATCGGCTAACTGCGGATAAGAGCAAATTCAAAAACTTTAGGGTTCAAAATCCCTCTGCGAAAAAGTTCTACCAATAAATTGGGGCCTCGTGTGTTTTTTTGCAGCGATAATGACGAATATGGTTCTCCAAAAATATTATTCCCTGTTCTAATTCTTACGATCTGATATAGCACCAAGAGAGCGAGAATACCAAGGAACGCTGAAAGTATGCCTCTTTCTTGTGATGACTGAGGCAACATAGTAAGAAAATAGCTAGCTCCGCAACTCGGTGACATACTCGGCATGCTTATCATATGATGAGCCGCAACCCCGCAGAAAGCAGAAATAGCAATAACTCCCACAAGAAGAGCAGTCGGTAACCGAATGTCTAGTGTCCTATACATCGTTGTGGACATTTTAACAGAAAATAATGAAATTGGCCATCAAGAAGTTTTTGAGCTGAATAGCAACAACTACGCCCCCGTGGATAACAAAACACCCCGCCATAGCGCTGGGGTGTTCATTGTCTGCGCTCCGAAAACATACAGCCTCTCCCCTATTTTAAGCTCATAAGAATTGCGCCAAGCGTGAGAAAAAATGCGCCGATGCCCGATTTCCAGGTAAAATGCTCTCCTAAAAATAGGACGGCTAATATTAAAACGAATACGACGCTCAAACGATCCAGCGCCGCAACGCCGGATGCCGGACCGTTTTTGAGCGCGAAGAAATAGAAAAGCCAAGAAATCGCGCCAGCGATACCCGAAAGAACAATAAATCCGAGGGTTTTATTATCTAATGTTTTTATCAATTCCACCTTCCCGAGCGTTAAAGACACTGCGATTAAGAATATTGCCATGACTACGGCGCGTACCGTGGTAGCAAGCGTTGAGTCAATGCCCGTAATTCCGATTTTCCCGAAGATAGCGACAAACGCGGCACTTACTGCCGATAATATGGCGAATAAAATCCAGGATTGCATATTTATGAGTAGTGTTCTTCCGAGGCATCCGCCTCTGCTTTTGTTTTGTGCACGGTTCCCGGCTCGTGCTGCGGCGGAGCGTATACCGTATAGAGTTTGAGATCGGTAGCGCCGATATTCACAAAATTGTGCTTTGTCCCAGAAGGAACAAGAACCAGGTGATTTCTCCCGACCGGACTCTTTACGCCACTGAGGATTGCCTCTCCCGTACCATCAACGAAAACCAAGGTCTGATCTACGGTATGAATCTCTTCCCCAATCTCACCGCCCGGAGGAATACTCATTAGGACGATCTGGCTGTGATTCCCCGTCGCAAGCACTTTCCGAAAAAATGAATTTTCCTTGGCCAATAAAACTATATCTTTATTGAATTCCATAATACCATAATAAATTTTTGACCTTTAACCAATCCAATTTCGCAGTTTCGGGAATTTCATGCAAATGGGCAGATTACTGCACCACTGCTCCAATCCCCAAATTCTTCCGGCCCGCAGCGCCGCGAGAAGAATAAGCGCGAGTGCATATATGATATGCTCGTCGACAAGAAACGAATGAGGGTTTGGGTACGGGAAATCCAGGATCGGAAGATAATAGAGAAGCATGAGAGCGGCCCCCAGAAAAGAGCTTAATCGCACGAATATGCCGAGGATGAGCGATATGCCAAGCAGCGTTAATCCCCATTCATTAACAAAATTAATGATGGGTAATATGTTTGGTTGAAGGAGCAGGTTATAAAACCCAGCGAAAGTCTTTGCTCCCTTGAGATATCCCGCCGCCGACCACTCAGGATCAAAAATCTTCGTTACCCCCGCATAAAACATTAACCAACCGATCCCGACACGAAGAAGGAATAATGATACTTTCTCAAATTGCGTCATATTTATTTATTAGATGGAAGTTCGACCTTTTCATCCCGCGCGAGCAAATAGAGGGCCAACGGCGCTCCCCAATTTGCCCAACGTTCGATAAAATCCCAGAACGATTCTCCTACGATAGGGCGGAGGAGCGCCGTCCAAAATCCCCAGAATGCAGCCCAGAGATAAACCCAATGAAACGGTTTTACCAGAACAATAAGCGCAACCGCCAGGTCCATAAGTCCGATAAAAAACAACAACTGTCCGGCTAGTGCCGGGTTTGCGCCGGTAAGCTTACCGATCCAGCCAATCCAGGCCTCTTTTCCTTGGAGCGCAAACATGCCGTGACCGACAAACTCACCGGCGACGGCGATCCGCAAAACCCATTCTATTTTTTTTGTATTCGTCATCGTGTTCATAATCTTTCACCGCCGACCTTTACGGACGGGCATACACTCTCGCCAGTTCATTAAATTTTGTTATTCGTTCCCGGACTGGAGCACCAATTTTCACCCCGTCGGCGTTTCCGGCCCGCGCAAGATGGATGATAAATGGATCTTCTGTTTCCCCCGAACGATGAGAAACGATGCTTCGTATATTGCGCTCACGCGCGACGTTCATCGCTTCGCAGGCCTGACTTATGCTCCCAATTTGATTTGGTTTTATAATCACGGCGTTTATAAGTCCCTCTTCGCTGAACCGCTTGATGAGAAATGCGTTCGTAACGGTGAGATCGTCCCCTACTACCCACGCATATTTCGCCTTGTTTCGAATATTAAGAAACCCAAGAAAATCGTTTTCGGCGAACGGATCCTCTATCGAAAACAGGAGTTTCGATTGTTTGAAATAATTCGAGTATGTCCTTGCGAGATCTCCTGAGTTGATTCTTTCGCCGTCATACGCATACATTCCCGAGCGATAAAAATTATTCGCCGCAGCATCCAAACCGACAAGAAACTCATTTTTCAGCCTTAGCTTATAAATAAGTTTCTCCAAAATTCGTATCGGTTCGAAGTTGTCTTTGGAATCGGGAGTATATCCGCCCTCATCACCAATGGGTATATTTTGGATCTTATATTTCGCCCGCAAAATGTCTCCCAGTTCCCGATATGCTTCAATGAGCCGCCGGATGGCACTCACCATCGTTCCACGGGGTTTAACGACTACCATATACTCCTGAATATCGAGGTTATTGCGGCTATGGGCGCCGCCATTTATAAGGTTTGAAAAAATGAGAGGGTGTTTCCCTGCTTTTTTATCTTTAAAAAATTCTCCTTTCCATAACTCCCACAATTCTTTCCCCTTTTCAAAGGCGAGCGCTCTCGAAAACGCAACCGAGATCCCCAAGGCGGTATTTCCTCCTATCTTCTTTTTTGTTTCGGTTCCATCGATAGTAGCGATGAATTGATCGACGCTTCTCACCGAGCTGAAATTTCTCCGAAGGAGCTGCTTTCTCAATGACGCGATGCTCTTTTGGGCCTGTCCGTAGCTGAAAACTGCTGCTTCATTTTTCCCCCTGCTCTTCCCGGAAGGAACCTGTGCTCGGAATGTCCGCGCCCTTACGTCCGATATCCCTATCTCTATGGTTTCCTCTCCACGCGAATCGAAGATTTCTCTTACGGTTATATCTTTGATCTTCATAGTAACTAGCGTGCGAGATTGATTGGTTTTCCTTCGATAAAGCTTTTAATGTTCGCAATTGTAATATTCAGAATCCTCTCCAGAGCTTCCTGGGAATTAAACGCAATGTGAGGAGTGATGAGAACGTTCGGCATACGCATCAAGGCATGATTCTCGAGCATTTTCTGGAGCCGTTCACGCCCGGAGTTGAGGTACGAGAGCTCTTCTTTCGTTCCTTCTTCCTCCTCGAGAACATCGAGCGCCGCGCCGCGAAGAATCCCCTCGTTTAAAGCCTCAATGAGCGCTTCGGTTTCAACGATGCTTCCCCGGGCGGTATTTACGAGATAAGCTCCCCGCTTCGCGTTCTTCAGATTGCCCCGATTCAAAAGGTGGTGCGTCTGTTTGTTGTAGGGACAGTGGATCGTGACAACATCGGACGACGAAAGCAACTCTTCGAGCTGGACATATCGAAAACGGGACTCCACGGCAAATTTTTGGTCTGGCATAGGATCGTACGCTATAACGTTCATACCGAAACCATTTGCGATTTTTACGGCTTCTTTCCCGATACGACCTGTACCAATGATCCCAATCGTCTTTCCCTTAAGATCGACCCCGCGAAGACCATTCAGGGAAAAAGACCCACTCTCTTTTATCTGGTCGATGGATTGGTATATTTTCCGGGTTAAATTGAGCAGTAGTCCGAAAGCGAATTCCGCCACCGTGTTATCGCCGTATCCGGGAACGTACCCCACGGCAATTCCCCGCTTACTGGCGGCACCAAGATCGATGTGATCAAAGCCCGTTGACATCGTCGTAAGAAATTTTAGGTTCGGGAAATCTTTCAGAACCTCTTCCGTTATCCGAGAATCCACGAAAACCGCGATAATGTCAAAATCTTTCTGAGCCGAAGGATGAAGTTCGTTTAGTTTCTCTTTGCTGAAAGACAGCTCATGGTCAGGCAATCCACGTTTGATTATTTCCTCCTCCCACCCTTCAAGTTCAAAAAAACCGATTTTCATATTTTATCTCTTTCTCAATGCTTTTTCTTGCTGCGCAATACGCATAATATTTCTAACCACGGTGTCTGGGTTTAACGAAATACTTTCAATCCCTTTGCGAACCAGGAATGCCGCGAAATCGGGATAATCCGACGGTGCCTGCCCGCATATCCCGATATATTTCTTCCTTTTCCTACACCGTTCGATAACCGTCTCGATAAGCTTTTTCACAGATTGATCGTTCTCGTTCGCGATATGGGCTACAATTCCGGAATCACGATCAAGACCAAGGGTAAGTTGGGTTAAATCATTGGATCCGATCGACATCCCGTCGAAGATATCGAGAAACTCATCTGCCAAGAGCACGTTCGACGGAATCTCGCACATCACATACGTCTTCAATCCTTTGTCCTTTGCCTTGCTTAAGCCATACTGTGCCATAATCCGCAGAACTTCCCTTCCCTCCTTTGGGGTTCTGCAGAACGGGATCATCGGGATAACATTTTTTAATCCCATCTCGGTCCGCACCCTTTTCAGCGCGCGGCACTCAAGACCGAAAGCTTCCTTGAATTTTGGGTCGTGGTAACGAGAAGCGCCGCGCCATCCCAGCATCGGGTTTTCCTCTTTTGGTTCGTAGAGTTCCCCGCCAATCAGCTTGTTGTATTCATTCGTCTTGAAGTCGGAAAATCTGATAATCACCTCGTACGGCCAGAATGCCGCACCGATCCGCGCTATTCCTTCCGCCAATTTATCCACGTAGTATTCCGTTGTTTTCTTATAACCGGTTGTTAGTTTCCCGATTTCCCTCGCAACACTCCGCGGAAGGCTGGCTCTTCGCCGGTCATAATCGATGAGCACGTTTGGATGAATCTTGATGTGCGATGCGATAATAAATTCTAAACGACCCAAGCCAACTCCCTTCGCCGGAAGAAAATGGTTTTTGAACGCTTCGTCCGGAGAACCGATATTCACCATTATTTTTGTCCTTGTTTTCGGAAGCTTGTCGAGGCGGTGTTCATTGATCCGGAACGGCAGTTTTCCTTTATAGATGATACCTGTTTCGCCGGAAGAGCAATCTATGGTAATCTGCTCGCCATTTCTTAAAACCTTTGTCGCGTTTCCGGAACCCACGATACAAGGAATTCCCAGTTCTCGCGAAACGATTGCGGCATGGCTTGTTCGTCCTCCTTTATCTGTCACGATAGCAGTAGCTATTTTCATAATCGGCTCCCAGTCAGGATCGGTCATCTCCGTCACCAGCACTTCGCCTTTACGGAAATCTGTGATTCGCTTTGGATCCCTGATTATCTTCACGGGTCCACTCGCAACCCTTTTTCCAACGGCCGCCCCCATTAAAAGAACTTTCCCCTTGCTCGTGAGCACATATTCTCTATAGATACGCTTGTCTTCAATAGAATGTACCGTCTCGGGGCGAGCCTGCACGATAAAGAGTTTTCCGGTCTTCCCGTCTTTCGCCCATTCGATATCCATCGGCTGGTATCGATTATGTTTCTTTGAAAAATATTTCTCGATATTAATACACCATCTCCCCAGCCGCGATACCTCGCTATCGGTTAAACAGAACTTCCGCATTTCGTCGCCGCGCACAGATACCTGCCTCGTGCCATGAGGAGCATAAATAAGTTTTACGTTTTTTTTGCCTAAACTCTTTCCAATAATTCCCGAAAGACCAGCGTTGAGCGACGGTTTGAATAAAATGAACTCATCCGGAGTAACTTGTCCCTGCACTATCATCTCTCCCAATCCATACGAGCCGTTTATGACAACCACGTTATCGAACCCCGTTTCGGTATCGATCGTGAATGCCACGCCGCTCGCCCCAAGGTCTGATCGCACCATCTTCTGGATCCCGACAGAAAGCGCGATATCGAAATGGGAAAAACCCTTGTCCGCCCTGTACGAGATGGCGCGATCAGTGAAGAGCGATGCAATGCATTTCTTTACCGACAAAAGCACGCTGTCTGCGCCGCGGACATTCAGAAATGTATCTTGTTGGCCGGCAAATGAGGCATCGGGCAGATCTTCCGCCGTAGCCGACGAACGAACGGCGACGTCCGGATTTTGGGAAGAATATGACCGGCCAAGACGGCTATACGCTTCGACAATCTCTCTTCCTAGGTCCGCCGGGAGCTTCGCGCTAAGGATCGATGCCCGAACGGCTTGGCCTCGGCGTTTCAGGTCTCGCATGTCGCGAATTCGAAGCCCTGTAAGCAGTTTCTTGATGGTGGCTCGCAGGCCTGTCGCTTCTAAGAAATATCGGTACGCAGATGCGGTGATTGTGAATCCATTGGGAACGCTAATGTCTAGCGACGCCAAATTCGCGTACATTTCCCCCAATGCGGCATTTTTTCCCCCGACAAGCGGGATGTCCAGTATTCCAACATCCTTAAACCACAAGATAAACGCTTTTGATCTATTCATTGATCGCAATTACGAAATCCGCAACATTTGAACCCGTATCGCCCGTGAGTATATAATCACCGACTTTCTCAAAAAAATTATAAGAATTATTCTCGTCCAAGTATTTTTCTATATTAAGATTCAGTTTTTCTGCTCTTTCTTTCGTTAGTATATCACAAATCGCGCCCGCAAAATCGGTGTTGTCTTTTCCGTCCGAGGTGAAAGCCATAAGCGTATGTTTGACGCACATAAAACGTAACGCGGACAGGGCGAGTTCCTGATTCCGCCCTCCTTTGCCCAAATTCCCAATAGTTACCGTCGTTTCCCCGCCATATAAAAAGACGCTCCGCGGCGCGGCGGCGCGAAGATCCTGCACAATTCTAAAACCAACCTGGCTCGCTTCTCCCGAAAGCTCTGCGGTATAAATCTTCGGAGTGAAACCAAGTGATTTGGCTTTCTCCGCCATCACATCGAGGGCGGTTTTGTTTGAGATGAAAAGAATATTTTTAACGTTCTCAAAATATTTATCATCTTTCGGGGTTTCAATAAGCTCGATCTCGGGCACCCCAAGCGCCTCATTAAGACGATATTCGGCAATAATCTTTTTTGCATCATCAACCGTTGTGGTGTCTTTAACGGTCGGTCCCGACGCAACAAATTCAAGGTTATCCCCCAAGACGTCCGAAAATATGAGTGACAGCACGCGAGCCGGATAAGCGTACTCGGCCAAAAACCCTCCTCGCGCCAGCGATAGGTGCTTACGAACCGTATTGATTTTTTTGATATCCGCCCCGGCACGGAAAAGAGCTTGTACTACTTCGCCTTCTTCCTTGCAGGTAAAATTTTTTGGCTGACAGAGAAGCGTCGAACCTCCTCCGGAGATGATAAAGATCACCAAATCACTTTCTTTGAGGTCAGACAAAAAATGAATGATGTCTTTTGTAAAATCTATATTTCGTTCCGAGGGGAACGGGTGGTCTCCCATGTACGCTTTTATCGTGCGTAACGATCCCTCCCGAACGTCAACAACTATGCCACCGCTCAACCGATCCCCGAGAACTTTCTCGAGAGCAAGACCCGCATCAACCGAACATTTTCCAACTCCAACAACGAAAATTCTTTGTATGGCGTCCAAAGAAAACGATTCTCCTTTTATTGAAAGTTCTTTTGGCGACAGTTTTACGTTCTCTTGGATCGCTTTTTTGGTGTCGACGGCTTCGAGACCCGCTTCGGCAATGTAAAGCGCGGTTTCTCTGTTTTTTGTCGTCGCTAATGTTTTGAAATTTTTTATCTTCATATCCCTTTAGTGTTATGGCCCCTTTGAAGACCCGAGAGAACAGCCGCTCTCGGAAGCAAGTCGCGTGAGCCCTTGTTCCCCTTCCAATTTCCTGCCATCGGGAAACATCCATGTTGGGTAACCCTTAATTCCCGCTTCAAGGCACTTTTGCGGGTCATCGGGACATTCAACATACTGAACAAGTCGGAATGACTGTCCAAAAGCCTTCTTTTCATTCTGACAATGTGAACACCAGTCCGCTCCGTACATCACCGCTCCTCGGCTGGTAAGGCACTCCGCAAACGCATCGAGTGCCGGATTCGGCGGAGCTTCGGAATTAATGAAGATCAAAAATCCCGCGACAATAATCACGGCGACTATCACAACAATAACGCTTTTCATCCTAACCTAATTTTAGCAGCAACTTTCCATATCATCGACCAGTTTTTTCATTCGGTCAGGATCTCGATCGGTATTCTCCTTGCCCTGGAGAGACGTTCTCCCTGGTAAAACAAAAAACATAATCGTAAGGCCCAAAAGGATTACTAATTCTATGACTAACGTTGTCCAGCTCATCGAGATAAATAGCCAGTATGCTATTCCCAATCCGCCGACGATAACTGGTACCTTCCACCTCCACAGCGTATTCCCGCTCATCCCAAGCGCTTTCTCGCCCTGATACGCAATACCAACCACCGTAGCCCCCATGAGCATCGCGATAGGAATCATGTAGTTTGAACTTGCAAGATTTCCCGAAAGGAGTCCTGCGGTCAATCCAATCCACGTGAGACTGACTCCGACGCAAATCGGACAGATCTTGAACGGCAAAAGCCGATTCAAGAACCACACAATCGCCGTTATCGCTACAACAAATAGTAATGCGGTAATCATAGTAGAAACATTAACATTCCCAGTCCGACCATGAGAATTCCCGCAATCATTCGTTCTCGCTTCCTTTCGACATTCTGCCACGCCTGCACCTTCTCAAGAACCATTTTATCAGACGCGATAAAAAGAATCACCACCAACGGGAGTACGAATATCAAGTTGTAGAGAATAAGATATCCGAAACCGCTCCAGAACCTACCGGCATCGTGAAGCATGCCGAGTATCGCGAGATACGGCCCGCCAGTGCACGGAAATTCGCATAGACCGACAAACACCCCCAAGGCAAAAGCGGTGGGGACGCTTGCCCGATCGATCAGCTGCGCTATTTTTCCATGCGCTGAATGCGGAATTGCGAGCCGAATCGGAAACTTTGGGAAGAGTATCTCGAGGATATTAATGAGGCCGAACGCAATTAAGAGCGTCGCGCCGACTTTACCCATGAACTGCGGAGTCCCAAATATCTGAAGAGTTTGCAGGATGCCCAGGCCAATAAGAACGTAAACGACGAAAATGCCAAGAATATACATCCCGCCGATCTTCAAGATATTAGATCGAAGATGACCCAAACTGAAGAGAAACGCCATCGTAAGGAGCAGGATCGAAAATGCGCACGGGTTTATACTATCAACCATTGCGGCAATAACGAGAATGGGCAGAAACCAATTTCCTTGATTCGATATTTTCCAGACAACCGAAGAGCTTTTCAGGGATCCGAAATACATCGCCGCTCCTACGATGAGGACAATCGCTACCGTAAGCCAGAAAATCTTACTTTTTAAGAATGTCATGTTACGGAGTAACGTTCGCTCTGAATCCGAGAGTCGATTTCCCTTGCAGCCCAAGATCAAGGATAACTTGCCGTTCAATCACGCCAATTCCGGAAGGGCCGTGTGCGGCTGGATCAAACGTAACCCGCACGGTTATCGTCTCGCCGGATTTTACTTTCGCATTGATTTCCGGGATAAAGCCGTGTCCGGGCATCCCGAACGGCCCAAGTTTTTCACCGGACGGAAAAATAAGATCGGCAACCGTACACATGCACGACGTCATCGTTCTGACGATAATAATCTCAGACGCTCCGTCGTTTTTTAGAACGAAATCGTGCTCAATTTTCCCGCGCTGCATTGAGGTAGGTCCGAAGTCGTATCGAGACGGCGAAAGAAGAAAGGTTCCTTCCGATGACCCGGTGCTGATACGGGCGGCTTCGGCGCTCTCGTTCTTGCCCCCGCTCTTGAGCCATAACGCTCCAATCACAAGAATAAGAAGAATAAAAAGAGATATAATTGTTTTAGTTGTGTAGTTAGTTTGTTTCATCTTTGTTAATGATTCTTTCGCAACAAAAAATTCCTTTTCGACGAAAGGAATTTTGCGCTTCAACGTTCCACTAGTGATTAGCGGGAGCTGAAACGCTTAGATTATATTCGGGCTGTTATAACGCAGCTGCAGCCAGGCAATAAGTTGAGGCGAAAGAAACCCGACTATCGGAACCGATGAAAAGATTTTCTTTGGATTACGTCTTTGTTCGCGTTCATAAAGAGGGGTTGCTTGATAAAGAAAAACGAAAACAACAATAAGGACCATAATCGCCGTCCCGAAAAGATTGTGGCTGCTTAATCTATTTACCACATCGCACAGCGATCCTCCGTGCACGGTACGCAAGGCGCAATACTCAAGCTTCAAGACATAGACGCTCAAAGACAAAAGCGTGCTGAACAGCAAGATTCCTAAAAATATTATGGTCGTTAGCTTTCGGACTGTCATCTTGCCTATAGTATATAACATAAAGACATATAGGCAAGCTATGGGTAGTCACAGTTCCATCATGCCCGTGATGTGCGGTGGCGGTATACTAATTTTCTTATTTCTTCTACCACGATGATTGACGACGCGACCGCCACTACAAGAACCCATTCGGAGGCCGAAAGCGGAGTGAGCCGAAGAATGCCCTGCATGAATTCATTATTCATAGCCCATATTTGGAGCACGACAACGATGAACGTGGCGCTGATTAAGAACCCGTTCGATAAAAGATTCACCTGAAAAATAGACTTGTCGCTTGAACGACAATTCCAAGCATTCATCCATTGGAACACGGCGAGGGTAGTAGCGGAAATTGTGAGTGCTTTGGTGATGTCAGAGCTCTGATATAACCCGAACACATACAATGTCCCCACCATCATTACCCCGGCCATCAGCACTATACGCAGCGTCATAAGGCGGTCAACCAAAGAACGGGATGTGTGGTCGAATTTCCCTTCGAGAAGACCGCTTTCCTTTGGTTCCATCGCCAATGCCACATCCAAAAAGCCGTCCGTTACAAGATTCAACCATAAAATCTGCGCCGCCGTCACGGGGAGCGGCAAACCGACCAACACTGATGCAATAATTGTCATAGCTTCGCCAGCTCCAGTCGAAAAAAGGTACAGGATGACCTTCTTTATGGTTTTATAAATACTCCTTCCCTCCTCGACTGCCGAGATAATGCTCCCAAAGTTATCATCAAGCAACACTATATCCGCCGCTTCGCGCGCAACCTCCGTCCCGATTTTTCCCATTGCGACCCCAAGATCCGCCGCAACGAGCGACGGAGCATCGTTCACTCCGTCTCCGGTCATCGCAACAACTTGCCCACGCCGACGATATGCTTGAATGATTTTCATTTTGTCTTCCGGAGTTACCCGGGAAAACACGGTTGTCGTCTCGAGCGATTGATCAAGTTCTCGATCGCTTAACCGGCGCAGATCATCACCCGTCATCACATTCTGACCCTCATTCCAAATCCCCGCCTGTTTTGCAATTGATACCGCTGTTAAGCGGTGATCCCCCGTGATCATAACTACGCGGATGTTTGCCGCCCGAGCTCGCTCCATTGCCTCAACTACTTCAGGGCGCAAGGAGTCTTCTATACCATAAAATCCACCAAAAATAAGATCCTTCGCAACAAGATCAATCGCTCCATCGTTTTTTGAAATCGGAGTTTCTGCATAGCCAAACGCAATCACTCGGAGGCCGCGGCGCGACATCTCAAGAAACCGCTCCTCTATTTCCTTGGTTTTCTCCTTTGTCAGTGATTTCGCGAGACCGTCATGCCATATCCTATTTGAAGCTGCAAAAATCGCTTCTGGAGCTCCTACGACGGTGATATGTTGCTTTCCATCGATACGGTGAGAAGTAATATGATATTTCCGATCGTAATCGAAAGGAACTTCCGCGAGGGGAGGTTCTTCTCGTTCGATATCGTCCTTAAAAAATCCGAGTTTTTGAGAGAAAACCAGCATTGCTACCTCTGTCGGATCTCCGGATACGCGCCACATCTTTTCTTTCTCAGAAAATGCAACTCTTCCGTTCGTGCAGAACGCCGCCATTTTAGCGGCAAGGAGTAATTCGGGGTGATTCGGCGGATCTACCGGCACACCGTCAAACCTGACATCGCCTTTTGGTTCATAGCCAACCCCTCCAATCTCGAACCGTTTTCCATTAACGAATACTTCCCGGACGACCATCTCATTCCGCGTAATAGTCCCCGTCTTATCGACTGCAATAACCTGCGCCTCGCCTAATGCTTCAACTGCTTGGAGTTTTTTGACAAGCGCGTTCCGGCGAGCCATTCTCCACACACCAGTAGCCAACACGAGCGTCATCACAACAGGTAATCCTTCGGGGATAACCGATACCGAGAGAGCAACGGCTGTTTTTACCATAATGAGAAGCGGCTTTCCTGTTATGATTCCCAGAATTATCAGCGATCCGCCCATAACTGTAACCACGACGATAATAAGACGTGACAATTCTTTGACGCTGCGTTTCAACGGAATATCGGTGTCTATCCCGGCAACAACCTCGCTAATTTTTCCAATCTCCGACCGAATCCCCGTTGCAACGATTACGGCTCGACCGCTCCCTCGAACAATCGCGGTGCCCTTGAAAACCATATTTTTCTTCGCAGTAACCGGCAAATCATCCTCGAGCAAAGCGGCTGCCTCTTTATAAACCGGCCCAGATTCTCCCGTGAGAGCGGCTTCGTCTATATATAAATTTCTCGATTCGACTATCCGCGCATCGGCTGATATTTTTTCTCCTTCCTGCAAGAGCGCGATATCCCCCGGCACCACTTCCGTATCAGGAATAATTATCTCCTCGCCTTCGCGCAAGACGGTCGCATTCGTTTGAACAAAATTGCGAAGCGCGCGCAAAGCATTCTGGGCTTTTCCTTCCTGAACTGCGCCGATACATGCGTTGAAAAGCAATACAAACAGGACTATCGAGGCGTCTATCGATTCTTTCATTGCAAACAACCCAAAGCTCACAATTAGGAGGATATAGATAAGCGGGCTCTGGAATTGCCTCGCAAAAATACTGAACCAGCTCTCGACGTCTTTTTCCGGTAATACGTTATAGCCAGCGGACTCAAGGCGATTTTTTGCCTCCGCGTTGGTAAGTCCGGATTGAAAATCCGTCTTCAACTCGCGTTCAAGATCAGAGAGAGAAAGTGTGTGCCAGCGCATCAATGAGGGTGTGTTTCCTCTTTTAGAATCAATTCAGGATAAATATCCAGGAGGGCAAAAAATAAACTCAACGCGAGCGGTCCTAAAAGGAACCCGACCGGGCCAAAAAATCCGATCCCGCCGAGCACGCTTAAAAGGATGAGAAACGGGTGGATGCTTATTCCCCGTCCGAGCAAGTGTTGTCGCACCACGTTATCAATTAAACCGACAACAAGGAATCCCCACAGAAGGAGTCCTATCGCGGATATCGTCCCTCCTTTAATGAAAAGGTAGATAACCGCCGGCACGATGACCAGCGCGGTTCCTACGTGTGGAATTAAAGCCGTAAAAACAGCGACAGATCCCCACAGAACGGAATTGGGCACTCCGAAGATAAGAAAACCAAGGCCCGCGACAATCCCCTGAATCAAAGCAACGAATAGCGACCCTTTCACCACCGAATTTACAGCAATCTCAAGTTTATCAAAAATTTTCTCGCTATATATTGCCTGCAGCGGGATCACTCCGGCGATCTTTTGTTTCAGCTTTTCTCCGTCTTTGAAAAAGTAATACATCGCCATAAACCAGAGGAAGAAACTAAATGTAATTTGGGCGACTCCGGAGAATACCGAGCCGGCGTGCTCCACGATCCATCCGAGGAGCTGTCCTAGATATTGATTAATGTTCAACGACGGGACTGTTATATTTTCCCGCACTCCGTCCGGCAACATTCCCAGAAGCGGATCGAAGAAACGATCTCGCATAAACAATTCAATCCGGGTAGACACATCGCTTGAGAAGTTTTCTGCAACGAGTGCCGAATACAGCGTCCCGGCCTGTCGTACGATCTGGAATCCGAACAAAACCAGCGGAAGTAGAATAACGATACAAACGACGATGATAGAAAGAAGCGCGGCGGCTCCTTCCCAACGTGGCATCGCGCTTAAAATCCTTCGATTCAACGGTTTGAAAATGACCGCAACCATTGCGGCGAGCGCCATAACTCTGAAATACGGAGAGAAAATCAAAAGCACAAATCCAAAAACAATAAGGAACAGGATGAGGAAAAATCGTGTTTCGAATTTTTTCGGGTCCATAACAATTAGCCGGTTTTAATGTGGTCCAAAGCGTATTGAAGGCTCGCTCCGACTTTTTTGCCAGGATTAAAAATATTCCGGGGATCAAAGATATTTTTAACCTCTTCAAAAAGTCCGTAAATTTTTTCACCGTACATTTTTTTCAAATACGGAGAGCGGATAAGTCCGTCGTTGTGCTCTGCCGTCATCGAACCGCCGTATTTGAACACAAGGTTATATACCTCGTCCGAAAGTTTCGGGATGACGGCCCGGACCGCAGGATCAGACAGATTCATAAGCGGGATAATGTGGAAATTTCCGTCCCCTACATGTCCAGCTATAGTGTAGAACATTTTGTCTTGATATGCATCAAGGATTTTGTTCAGTTCGGGCAGAAATTCGGGGAGTTTTTCCGGCCGGACAACGATGTCGTCAATAAACGGCGCCGTCTGCTTTCCCCGAACTCGCTTCCGAAGAAGGTTGAAACTCTCCCGGCGGATTGTCCAGTATTTCTCGGCTTCCGCCTCGCTCTTTGTTACGCGAACCTTTACCTTGTACGCCTTGAGCGCGGTAACAAGTTTCGCAAAACGACTCGAGATCTCTTTTTCGTCGTCCCCGGTAAGCTCAATTAAAAGCACGAGTTTTGGGAAACCGCCCGTGAGAACCATCCAGAATTCGGGCAAGAATTTTAGAGCGAGCGAGAAGAAACCTGACTTCAGGATCCGGACGAGGTCGGGCAAAAACTTTATCGCGAGCTTTAGCGTCTTATCGTCGTATGATTCGAAACTCTCCGGATGGAACTCAAGAACGGTGTTCACGAGCCGCGCCAAGGGTGAGAGGTCTTTCATAAAGACCACGGCGAGACGGGAGTGTTTCTTCTTCGGAACCAGTTTCAACCTTGCTTCGGTGATAAGCCCAAGCGTTCCCTGTGAGCCGACGAAAAGTTTCGAAAGGTCGAATGTCTTTCTGTCCCACACGTTCCAGAGGTAGTAGCCGGCGGAATTCTTTGAAACATGCGGTCGCGCATTTTGAATTGCGTCATAGTTATCTTCGATGAGCTTATAGATCTTCCGATACACTTCTCCCTCAAACGTTTCGAGCAGCATTTTCCTCTTCAGGCCGTCCTTGGTGAGGGGGCCGAACGCATACTCTTGTCCATCGCTCAATACCGCTTTCAATTCCTCGACATACTGCTCTGTCTTCCCATAGGCGAGCGTTTTCTCTCCGGCCGCGTTGTTTGCAACGATTCCTCCCATCGCGCAGAGCTGTTTCGATGCCGGATAGGGAGGGAAAAAGACGCCGCGCTTCGCGGCATCGACCTCAAAATCGCGATAGAAAACTCCCGGCTCAACGATGGCGTAATCGGCTTCCATCTTTTTGATGCGGTTAAAGTATTTCGTGAACTCAACGACGATGGAGTCGGTAAGCGGCCCTCCGCTCATATCGCTCCCTGCGGCCCGCGCCGTGAGCGACAGGTTTTGTTTCACATCGCGCCGGACATTCAC
>Ga0265292_1001079_pt1 | contig 26749 bp, 21 predicted proteins | sample Munlanlewell296A_FD_189080 | JGI IMG/M metagenome (GOLD analysis project Ga0265292, IMG submission 189080) | Leachate microbial communities from a municipal landfill in Southern Ontario, Canada - Leachate well 296A | ecosystem: Engineered > Solid waste > Landfill > Unclassified | place: Canada... | reverse complement strand
GTGCAGAGAAAAAGCTTAAAGAAGCCGGTTTGATGATTGCCCTGCGTGAAAAAGAGAAAGAAGATTTAGAACAAGAACTTAACTCTCTCAAACGAAATGAAGTTGAAGAAAAGACGCTTCTTGCCGGACTTAAAGAAAAGATAGAATTTTTGCAAACTCTAATCTCAAATCTTGAGGGGATTTCAAAAGGAGCGAAAGTTCTTATAGAAAACAATGACTGGACTAGTAAGAACAAAAATATTTTTGCCGATGTAGGCAATGCTCAGGAGAAATACCGCTTTGCGCTTGAGGCAGCGTTGAAATCTGTTTTGAACAATTTACTTGTTGACAGTGCAAGCGATTTGCAAAACGCTATCGAGTATTTACGGAAGAATGACCTTGGTAAAGCATCATTTTATCTGTTGCGTTCAGACGAGCAAACAAAAAAATCGTTTATCGAAAGTTTATCAAACTATAGTCATAAGAGAAAAGCAAAGAAGCTCGCCGGTGAAGAAGCGTTCATTGGCTGGGCAAAAGATTTTGTTGAAACAGAAAAAAGTTGGCAGCCATACTTCGAGCAAGCTCTTTTCAATTATGCAGTAACTGCTAATCTGAAATCAGCTATCGAATTAAACAGAAAATATCCGGCATTCAATTTTACAACATTGGACGGCGACTTCGTTCAAATCAGCGGCATTATAGAGGCGGGTTCTCTTCCAAAGCAGGATGAGACTTTGTTTGGCCGCCGCCAACTTCTTGATAATCTCAAAAAAGAATTTCCTAAGCACGAAACTAACCTCGCGAAGATCAAAGCATTCATTGCCGAGACCGAAGGGAAAATTTCGCGTATTGATTTGAAAAATCTTACCGACAGCGAAAAAATGATTTCCAACGATGTCGCAAACATCGAGAAACAAATATCACAGCTCGAATTTGAGAAGAGTAAGGCGAACGAAGAAATTGAAATTTCACAGAAAGAGATCCGCGAACTGGCAGAAAAAGCTAATCTATTGGATAATCAAATCATCGCATTTGAAAAAGAACTCGATGAATTGAATGAGAAGAAAAGAGCATTTGATGAAAATATCTTTGCATATGAGAAAGAACTGGATTCATTTGAAGATGAATTCAATTCTTTTGTAGATGCGCAGAACCAGCGAAAACTTGAACTCGAACGGCTCAAGGGACAAATTGAAAATACCCGGAGTTCAATAACCCGTTCTCAGTCGAATCAAAAATTAATCTCAAACGGAATAGAGAAACGCCAAAGCGATTTACAATCCAACGAAACCGAAACAAACACTCTCCAAGAAAAGATCGTATATGCAAACTCGGAACTCGAAGCGATTAATTCCACACGTCACAAATTACTTTCCGAAGAGAAAGATATCAGCGATAAGTTAAAAGCAATTAAAGATGAAGCGGCAAAGTTCGAGAATGAACTCAATCAATTGCGTAACGATCGTCAGGTGGTTTCCGATAAAGTTTACTCCTTTGAGATAAAAGAGACCGAGATTAAACTCCGCACGGAAAATTTGACCGAGCACATCAAAGAGAATTATTCAATAGAATTAACACTGAAACAATTTGATGATTTGGACACATTCGATTTTACCGGTACATCAAACGAAGTGCAGTCGCTTAAAGAGAAAATAAAAAATATTGGTCCGGTGAATCTTCTTGCATATTCCGAATACGATGAAGAGAAGAAACGCATGGACTTTTTACACAAACAACGCAATGATTTAACCGAATCCGAAAAAGACTTAATAAAGACAATCAATGAAATCAACGAAACAGCCCAGCAGCTTTTTCTAGATACATTCGAGAAGATACGTCAGAACTTTACGCAGATATTCCAAACACTTTTCAATCCCGGCGATGAAGCAGATCTTATGCTCGAAGAAGGCATGGATCCGCTTGAGGGTAAAATAGAAATTTTGGCAAAGCCGAAAGGCAAACGCCCGACTTCTATTGAACTTCTATCTGGAGGGGAAAAAACTTTAACAGCAACAGCGCTTCTGTTTGCGATCTATCTTGTTAAACCGAGCCCGTTCTGTATTCTTGATGAAGTTGACGCTCCGCTTGATGATGCTAACATTGACCGCTTCACAAAGCTAATTAAAGAGTTTAGTGCAAAGACACAGTTTATAATTGTAACACATAACAAACGAACTATGGAAGCTTCCGAAACTATGTACGGTGTAACAATTCAGGAAGAAGGCATTTCAAAATTAGTCGGCGTTCGGTTTGAGGAAATTCCATCTAGTTATGAACCTCAATAATAGATCGTATAAAATATTTGTTGACTTCGATGGCACGATAAGTCAAACCGATGTTGGCGAAGCGATGTTTCTCAGGTTTGGAAATATTGAAAAATCGAAAGTGTGGATTGATGACTGGTTGAATCAAAAAATAAATTCAGCCGAATTGTGGAGATTGCTTTGCGGCTCTGTTGAAAATTTTGATGAGAAAGAGTTCGATCTTTTTTTAGATGATATTAAGATTGATCCCGCTTTCAAAAAATTTGTTAGTTATTGCGAGACCGCTGGATTTGAATTACGAGTTCTGAGCGATGGCTTTGATTACTACATACAAAAAATCTTGCGGCGGGAAGGACTCGATCACTTAGAGGTTTATTCGAACCAACTTACGTTTGATGAAGAGAAGAAATTAATTCCGCTCTTCCCTTTTACTGATGAAGAGTGCACACAATGCGCTAACTGCAAACGGAATCACGTTCTCAATTTTAGCAGTGAAGATGATTACAGTTTTTATATCGGCGACGGCAATACAGATATTTGCCCGGTACAATTTTGCGATTTCATCTTCGCAAAAAATTCGTTACTGCGGTTTTGCGAGATAAATAGAATCACTTATTTCCCTTATTCAACTTTTGCCGATGTGATTAAAAGAATTGACGGGTTGAAAGAGAAGAAACGTCTGAAGAGAAGACATCAGGCAGAACTAAAACGTAGAGAAGTTTTTATTCAAGGATAGATTAATGAAAAATTTTGCAGTGAGAATTTTCAAATACAGAAGCTACACACCGCTTCCTTTTCTGTTGTTAATGGTAATTTTTCAGGAAGCAACAATTACAAGTATGTTAGTTGGATTTGCAATTGCACTCATTGGTGAATTCTTTCGCTTGTGGGGCGTTAGCCATGCAGGAAGTGAAACACGTACAACGGACGGAGTTGGCGGAACATTTCTCGTTGTATCGGGCGCGTTCGCATATGTTCGCAATCCACTCTACGTTGGTAATATGCTGATGTATCTGGGAATTGGAATAATGTCCTGGGCGCTTTTCCCTTATTTACACATTATTGCGCTTGCGTTTTTCTATTGGCAATATAGTGTCATCATAAAAGAAGAAGAGGGATTTCTCCGTTCAAAGTATGATAAAAGTTACGAAGACTATTGCGCTGCAGTACCAAAATTAATTCCGGGTTTCAAGAAGTATAATAATCCGGGTTTGGAACAACCGGAATATCAATTACAAAAAGGTCTTCGCTCCGAGAGAAGGACATTTCAGGCATTCGGAATAATAATTCTAATAATTATAATTCGTTACGTGTTGAGTTTAAGTTGAATAAGAAGTTAATGATAATTGCCGGCGAGGCATCTGGCGATCTTCACGGCACAAGTTTAATAACTGAACTTAAGCGGTTCGATTCTTCCATAGAAATTTTTGGGATCGGCGGCGATAAGATGATTGCTGCCGGAATGAAGTCGCAGTTCCATATTAAACAGATGGCGTTTCTTGGATTCATAGAAGTGCTGAAACATCTTCCATTCATAAGTAAGGTGCGTAAGGAACTTCTGCAAAAAATTTCTGATGAGAAAATCAATACCGTTGTATTAATTGATTACCCCGGCTTCAATTTGAACATTGCAAAGAAATTACACGAACTGGGCATTCAAGTTATCTATTATATATCGCCTCAAGTTTGGGCATGGGGAAAAGGTAGAATTGATAAGATCAAAGAGTTAGTTGATATGATGCTTGTGGTTTTCCCTTTTGAAGAAACAATGTACCGCAAATATAGTATGAATGTTAAATACGTCGGGCATCCTCTTATTGAACATGTTGAAAATTATCCTTATCTGTCGAAAGAGGAGCTTTATTCAAAACTTGGATTGGAAAAAGGAAAAGAGATTTTATTATTGCTTCCCGGAAGCCGGAAACACGAAATCAGGAAAATATTCCCGGCATGTATTACCGCCGCGGAAAAACTTTCTAAAGATTTCAATATGCAAACAGTTGTTGCATGCGCTGAGAACATAGATGAGAATATCTTCACCGGATTAACGGAAGAGAAGAATTTCAAATTGGTGAAAGGATCTACTTACGATCTTCTCAAGCATTCACATTTCGGAATTATAAAATCCGGAACGTCAACACTTGAAGCGGGATTATTTCAGCTTCCGTTCATAGTTGTGTATTCTACTAACTTTGTAACGTACGCACTCGGAAGGATTCTTGTTCAGATCAAAAATATTGCAATGGCAAATATCATTCTTGGTGAAAATGTTATTGATGAATTGATCCAATATGATGTTAACGCCGAAAATATTTATTCCAAGAGTGCATCGGTTTTGAAAGACAGTGAAAAATATAATTCTATCAAACAGAAGCTGGGTTTGATAAAAGAAAAACTTGGCGGACCCGGAGCTTCAAAAAAAGCTGCCGGGTTAATTTTTGCGCGGTTAAATGAAGCTAACTGATTCTCAAAAAAATGTTCTTCGATATATTGGAATCCGATTCGCAAGTGTTGCGATCCGCTTACTGATAAAAACTCTGCGTATTAATATTATCAATGGCGATTCGATTTCGAATCTAGTGAGTGAAAAGAAAAATTTTGTTGCAGCGTTTTGGCACGGCTCAATGATGATCGGCTGGTTTATTCACCGGAACGGAAACGCGGCAGCGCTTGTCAGCCAAAGTAAAGACGGCGATGTTCTTGCCGCCATACTCGAAAAATGGAACTACAACGTTGTTCGCGGCTCAAGTTCAACCGGCGGAAGCGATGCCTTAACAGCAATGATTTTTCTAATGCGGGAAGATTATTCTTTAATAATTACTCCGGATGGTCCTCGCGGACCTATTTGTAAAATGAAAGCAGGTGCTGTTATTACCGCCAAGAGATCAAACGTGCCGCTCTTCTTAGTTGGAATTGGTATAAAGAATAAAATCATCTTGAAAAGTTGGGACCGTTTTGAAGTGCCGAAACCGTTCAGCAAAGTTGTAGTTATTTATTCTGACCCGATCTTTATAGATGAAAAATTGAGTTACGAAGAAACGAATCATAAAATTTTGGAATGTGAAGACTTACTAAATAAATTGCACAAGGATGCTCTACAGCTATGCTAGAATTTTTAAGAATTATATTATCTCCGCTTGTTATTGTTTATTTGATAATAACAAAAATTAGAAACTGGTTCTTTGATAAAAATATTTTCCTTGCCACTAAAGTTAACGCAAAGGTGATTTCTGTCGGCAATTTAACTGTAGGCGGCTCCGGCAAAACTCCTGCTGCGATGATGATTGCTGAAGCTTTGAAAGCCAAAGGGAGAAAAGTTGGACTTTTAAGTCGCGGTTACGGTCGAAACTCGTATGGATACGTTTATGTAAGCGATGGGAATAAAATCAATGTTACTGTTGACAAATCCGGCGATGAAATGTATTTCATGGCTGATGAATTAAAAGTCCCAGCCGCAGTTGCAGAAAACCGTGTAGAGGGCGCGCAACAATTGATAAAAGACTCCAAAGTTGATACCATCATTCTTGATGACGCATTTCAACATAGATGGATTCACCGCTACGTTGATGTTGTAATTATTGATCAGAGGTTTTTAGTTAAAGCCGGGCAGATGGAACAGAGAATGCTTCCGCTCGGTTTAATGCGTGAACCGTTTGATTCCTTGATACGAGCAGACATAATTATCATTAACAGAAAATTTTCGGAGAGTGCTGAAATACCTGCAAAACTAAAAAAGCATTTTATGAACAAAAATGTATTCACGGGTTACTATCAATCGGTGGGATTTTTCGATGTAAAGACTCATCATTATTTTGATATGAGTGAGTTTCAAGGACAAAAAAGTTTGGTGGTTTGCGGAATCGCCCGCCCCTATTCTTTCTTGAATGTACTGGAAAAAAATAAAATTGATATTACCAACAAAATGATTTTTGACGACCATAAAAATTATTACATGAAGGAAGTGCATGATATCAGAAAGAAATTTTATGATACAAATTCATATTCGGTGCTAACAACACAAAAAGACGCCGTGAAATTCATAAGATTTTCTAAAGAACTTGACGACATAGATATTTACTATTTGAAAATAGAGCTTAAACTTGATGAACAAGAAAATTTTAACGAACTAATTATTAAATCAATTAACTAACACATAGAAAAAAGACAAACATTTATCGGAGGATAAGTTAATGGCTATAGCAACAAAAAAATATGTTTACTATTTCGGCGGCAAACGTGCAGATGGACATGCGACAATGAAAGAATTGCTCGGCGGTAAAGGCGCTAACCTTGCCGAGATGATCAATATTGGATTACCGGTTCCGGCGGGATTCACTATTACAACTGAAGTATGCACGGCATATTACAAGAACAATAGAAAATATCCCAAAGAACTTGAAAAACAAGTTAAAGACGCTCTTGCAAAAACAGAAAAAGAGATGGGCGCTAAGTTTGGCGATAAAGTTAATCCGCTTCTTGTTTCGGTTCGTTCCGGTGCACGCGCATCAATGCCCGGTATGATGGAAACAATACTAAACGTTGGTTTGAATAATCAAACACGCGAGGCACTGATTGCAAAGACAGGTAACCCGCGTTTCGTTTATGATTCACACCGCCGCTTAATTCAAATGTATTCAGATGTTGTTATGGAAAAAGCTGCCGGCATCGAACCTCAAGAAGGTAAAGGAGTCCGCCAGCAATTAGAAAAAGAACTTCACAACATGAAAGAAGCACGCGGTGCAAAGGATGATACGGATTTATCAGCAGATGACTTGAAAGAATTGATCGAGATCTACAAAGCAAAAGTTTTTGAAGTTCTTGGCAAACCATTTCCCGAAGATCCAATGGCTCAACTTTGGGGCGCGGTATCGGCAGTATTTCAGAGCTGGATGGGAAAACGTGCATGCTCTTACAGAAGAATCGAAAGCATTCCTGATGAATGGGGCACTGCTGTAAACGTTCAATCAATGGTATTTGGAAACATGGGCGATACATCTGCAACAGGTGTTGCATTCACGCGTAACCCCGCAACCGGTGAAAATTATTTTTATGGTGAATGGCTGCCAAACGCACAAGGTGAAGATGTTGTTGCCGGTATTAGAACTCCAAACCCGATTAACGAAGTTGGAAAGAGCGAGCACACTGCTCATCTTCCATCACTTGAAACGGCAATGGTTCCGGCTTACAAAAAACTTCATGCAATTCAACGCTCTCTTGAAAAACATTATCATGATATGCTTGATATCGAGTTTACAATTCAGGAAGGCAAACTTTATATGCTTCAATGCCGTGTTGGAAAAAGAAACGGTCCGGCGGCTGTGAAGATGGCTCTTGATATGTATAAAGAAAAAATAATTACTAAAGAAGAAGCAGTAATGCGCGTTCAACCTTCACAGTTAGACGAGCTTCTTCATCCAATCATTGATCCTAAAGTTGAACTTACCTCGACCGTAATAGTAAAAGGATTACCTGCCGGTCCTGGCGGCGCTTCCGGTCAAGTTGTTTTCTCTGCAAATGATGCAGTTGCATGGGCAAAAGGAGGAAAGAAAGTAATTTTAGTTCGCGAAGAAACAAATCCTGAAGACATTGAAGGAATGCGAGCAGCCGAAGCAATCTTAACCGGTCGTGGCGGAATGACATCGCATGCTGCGCTTGTAGCTCGTGGTTGGGGCAAATGCTGTATAGTTGGCGCGGGTTCTGTAAAAATAAATTATCAAGAAAAATATTTTACCGTTGGCGATGTAACTGTTCGCGAAGGTGACTACCTTACATTGAACGGATCGAAAGGAAGTGTTTATCTTGGCGAACTTCCTATGATTAAAGCTGCCGAAGAAAATGCGGACTTCCAGGCATTCATGAAGATCTGCGATGCGGTAAGAAAATTAAAAGTAAGAACAAACGCAGATACACCTGAAGACGCAGCGCGTGCACGTGCATTCGGCGCTGAAGGTATCGGTTTGTTTAGAACAGAACATATGTTCTACGGAAAACATTCCGAAGAACCGTTGTTCAAACTTCGCAAGATGATTCATTCAAACACAGAAGCTGAAAGAAGAAGCGCTCTGGACGAACTCTTTCCTCATGTTAAACATGATGTGAAGGGAACGCTCGAGGCAATGGACGGATATCCGGTTACATTCAGAACACTCGATCCCCCGCTTCATGAATTCGTTCCAACCAGAATGGAAGAGAGAGAAAAACTCGCACAGAGTTTAGGAATATCTTTAGAAGAATTAAATAAACGAGCAGACTCATTACATGAGAACAATCCGATGATGGGACACCGCGGTGTTCGTCTTGGTATTACATATCCTGAAATTACAGAGATGCAGGTTCGTGCAATATTCGAAGCTACTGCAGAATTGTTAGCAGAAGGTAAAAAACCTTTCCCTGAAATAATGATTCCTGTTACGTGTCATGTAAATGAAATCAAACATCAAAATATTATCATAAATAAAATTCATGGCGAAGTTTGCACAAAATTCGGATTGAAGAAGATTCCTCACTTAACCGGTACTATGATTGAAATTCCACGCGCTTGTTTAACCGCCGATAAGATTGCAGAGGTTGCGCAATTCTTCTCATTCGGAACAAACGATTTAACACAAATGGGCTTTGGATTTTCCCGCGATGATATCGGCGGATTCTTACCGGAATATCTAGAACAAAAAATCCTTCCGGTGGATCCATTCCAAACAATTGATCAAGAAGCAATTGGTAAGTTGATGAAGATGGCTGTTGAAGGCGGACGAGCCACAAGACCTGATCTTAAGATTGGTATTTGTGGAGAGCATGGCGGCGAACCAAAATCTGTTGAATTCTGTCACAAGATTGGTCTGAACTATGTAAGCTGTTCACCATTCCGTGTCCCGATTGCAAGACTTGCTGCTGCGCATGCGGTTGTAAAAGAAATGCAATCGGCAAAAGCGACAGTTAAGAAAGCGATGGCAAAAAAAGTAATTAAGAAAGTATCAAAGAAGAAGTAAAATATAATTCTGATAAGCGATGCAATGAAGAGTCTCTTAGTTTATGAGACTCTTCGCTTCGCTCAGAGTTTAAAAAGAGGAGAATAAATGAAGTTATCAGAGTTCCAATATACTTTACCTAAAACGGCAATCGCAAAAAATCCGGTCTCTCCGCGCGATAAAGCAAAGATGATGGTACTAAACCGTGCAACCGGCGAGATTGAGCAGAAGAAATTTTCTGATGTTGTAGACTACATGAAGAAAGGTGATGTTGTCGTAGTCAATCAAACCAAAGTTATGCAGGCACGTTTATTCGGAAAGAAAGAACGTACCAACGCAAAGATTGAGGTTTTCGTTCTTCGTGAATTGAACAAAGAAGAAAATATTTGGGACGTTATAGTTGATCCTGCCCGCAAAGTTAGAATAGGCAACAGAATTTATTTTAACGATAAACTCTGGTGCGAAGTAATTGATAACACAACATCACGCGGCAGAACAGTCCGTTTTAATGAAGATGCCGGCGATATTTTCAAAGCTATAGAAAAAATCGGTCACACTCCTCTGCCTCCGTATATCAAACGCGAAGCTGTTGCGTCGGACAAAGAAGACTATCAAACAATTTTTGCTGAGATAGATGGTTCTGTTGCAGCGCCTACTGCCGGTTTGCATTTCACTTCATCATTAGTCAAAAAAGCTGAAAAGCTCGGAGTTAAATTTGTTCCTGTAATTCTTCATATCGGTCTTGGCACATTTCGGCCTGTTGAGGTTGAAGATTTAACAAAGCACAGAATGGATTCGGAATTTTTTGAAATCCCTGAAGAAACCGCAAAAATTATTAACAAAGCTCTCGATGATAAGAAAAATATTTTTGTAGTGGGGACAAGCACATGCCGCGCTCTTGAAAGCAGTGTAACTGCAGATGGATACGCAAAACCAAACTCCGGCTGGACAGATAAATTCATCTTTCCGGCTTATGATTTCAAAGTGACAAAAAAATTGATCACAAATTTTCATCAACCGGAATCAACTTTAATGATGCTGGCTGCTGCGTTTGGCGGATTCGATTTTCTTATGAAGGCGTACAAGAAAGCGTTGAAAGACGGTTATCGCTTCCTAAGTTACGGCGATGCAATGCTGATTATTTAAGGGATGAGTTACAAATCCGGAATTTTGGATTTGTGAATTCTGAATCAAAGAATATGGAAATTAGTTTTTGAAAATATTTACGATCATACCATCGGGAGGCACCGGAAAGCGGGCAAGCTCTTCTTTGCCTAAGCAGTATCTTCAGTTCAACGGTAAAGAATTGATTGCATACACTCTGGAAGTTTTTCAGAATTGTGATATGATTGATGAGATTGTAATCTCTGCTCAAAAAGATTTTTCAAAGCTGCTGGATGAGATAAAAGAAAAATATTCTTTTACAAAACTTACAAGGATTGTTGAAGGGGGCGAAGAAAGACAGCATTCTGTCTTCAACGCTCTTCAATCTCTAAATGCTTCTGATGAGGATTTGATTATCGTACACGATGCTGTACGTCCTCTCCTTCCACAAGATGTCCTGATAAATGCCATTGAAACCGCAAAGCAATTTGGAAGCGCTGTAGTTGCTGTTAAAGCAAAAGACACTTTGATTCAGGGGAACGATTTCGTCATCTCTTATGTTGATAGAAAAGAATATTATTACGCTCAAACTCCGCAAATATTCAAATATAAAATCCTTTTCGAGGCAATGAAGAAAGCGGTGGACGAAAATTTTTTAGGCACTGATGAATCTATGCTGGTTCATCGAATGGGAAATGAAATTAAAATTGTTGATGGTTCATCATTGAATTTCAAGATTACAAATAAAGACGACATTAAACTTTTTCAAATAATTACCGAACATAATTGAGTAATAAGAGTCACTTGTTTATAAAATACTTTTTCTCTAAGTTTGATCACATTTTAGTTGGATAGCAGATGTTAAACCTCATTTTTGTTGTAATTCTTGCTTACTTAGCCGGTTCAATTCCGACTAGTATAATAATTAGTAAACTTGTTCGTGGAATAGATATAAGAGAACACGGCAGCGGTAACGCCGGCGGCTCGAATGTATTTAGAGTTCTCGGTTGGAAATACGGAATTCTCGTAATTCTTCTCGATGCTTTAAAGGGCGCTCTTGCAGTTATTATTGTTGCTCGTTTGTATCTCGATAGTTTCCCGTTCAAAAACATTACTCCATTTGATGACTTCACTCTTGTTCAAATTATATGCGGAGTCTCCGCCGTGATAGGTCACATTTGGACTGTCTTTGCCGGGTTTCGCGGCGGTAAGGGAATCGCAACCGGGCTCGGTGTTTTAATTATGATTGTTACTATAGATATGGCGTTAGCCCTTGGTATTTTCTTCCTTGTTGTATCTTTCTCCCGTTACATTTCTCTTGGCTCAATCGCAGCTGCAGTTTCTGTCCCACTAATTCTCATCATAAGAGAAAATTTATTTGGCATTGATATTCAAGGATATCACACCGTACTTCCATTCACAATTGTTCTTGCACTTTTAGTGCTCTATACTCACCGTAAAAATATAGACCGGATATTTAAAGGTAGTGAAAGCAAAATATCATTTTTAAAAAAGAAATCGGTTTAAATGAAGATTTCTGTTCTCGGCGCCGGCGGCTGGGGAACAACCTTAGCCATTCTTTTACATTTCAATGGACACGAAGTAACACTTTGGGAATATAAACGCAGTTACGCAAAAGCTCTTAATCGTTCACGCGAAAACAAAGCTCTTCTTCCCGGTATAAAAATTCCTAAAGAGATAAACATTACCCACTCTCTCTCCGAAAGCTGTCAGGACAAACATATGATTGTTCTCGCCGTTCCTTCTCAATTCATCCGGAGTGTGTTAAAGGAAATGAAACGTTATGATTTCCGCGATACAATATTTGTAAGTGTTGCAAAAGGAATTGAGAAAGATACTTTGCTGACCGTCTCTCAGATAATTAAAGATGAATTAAAAGATTTACCCATTGCAAATATCGGGGTTCTATCCGGTCCAAGTCATGCAGAAGAAGTTGCAAAAAAAATCCCTACAGCCGTTGTTGCAGCTTCGCGGGATCCATTTACGGCAAAGCAAATCCAGTCGGCATTCATCACTTCATATTTTCGCGTTTACTCAACTACAGATATACTTGGTGTTGAATATGGCGGCGCATTAAAAAATGTTATTGCAATTGGTGCCGGTATAATTGACGGCGCAAAGTTTGGCGACAATACTAAAGCTGCCATCATGACCCGCGGTATTGCAGAGATCTCCCGTCTCGGAATTGCTCTCGGCGCTAAACCGGAAACTTTCTCCGGCCTTTCGGGCATGGGTGATTTAATCGTAACATGTATGAGTAGACATAGCCGCAATAGATTTGTTGGAGAACAACTCGGTAAAGGAAAGAAACTAAAAGACATTCTGAAAAAAATGCAGATGGTTGCCGAAGGTGTTGAAACTTGCCGGTCAGTTCATCAACTTTCTATCAAACATAAAATTGAAACACCAATAGCCAAAGCAGTCTATTCAATTTTATTCGAAGAGAAAGACCCAACCAAAGCCACCTACGAATTGATGACCCGCGATATGAAGGCAGAAGAAGAGTAAACAACTTCTCACCTTCCATTTTTTTAATTATATTTCTTTCCATACAAAACAAACTCAATTAATTCATGCCCGAAAATCTTTTAATGTCGGTTCAATACTTAAAATCAGTCGGACCAAAACGGGCTGAATCGTTTTCTAAGATTGGAATCAAAACAATTCAAGATTTGCTCTTCTACTTCCCATCCCGCTATTTAGACCGCTCAACAATATTAAACAGCGTAAAAGTCGTTCAGCATGTTGTGAACGGTTATCAAGGCGAGGTTACAATAATTGGAGAGGTGGTTGAATCGGAAGTTCATTACTATAATAGAAAGCAAGTCTTTAAAGTACGTATGAAGGATTCGGCGGGATTCTTCGATTGTGTCTGGTTTCAGGGCGCAAAATTTTTTAAGGATGTCCTTCACACCGGCGATCACTTCGCAATTTCGGCAAAACCGGTTTTAACAAAGTATGGACATCTTCAATTTGTTCACCCGGATTTTGACCGCTTCGCAGAAAATGAATCGAAAGATTTTTTAAACACCGGAAAAATTATTCCGTTCTACCGCGTGCAGAAGGAATTGCGAGAATCAAATCTTGGTGATCTTAGTTTACGTCGCATTATTCATCATGCTGTTGAGACATATTCATCGCAACTCACAGAATCTCTTCCCGACTTCATCTTAAAAGAAAATAATCTTCCGGGAATTATCGAGACCGTCCGGAACATGCACTCTCCAAAAGATTACTCCTCACTCGATTCCGCAAATCATCGTCTCAAATTTGAGGAGCTGTTCTACTTCGAAAGTTTGGTTGCATTGCGAAAACAGTTGATCAAAGGGATGAAGAAAGGATTTTCCTTCAAGACAAAACCGGAACCGATTAAGAAATTTTTGAAATCGCTACCATTCGAATTGACCGAAGCACAGTTAAAGGTGTTAAGCGAAATTAGAAAAGATTTAGAAAGCGGCAAACCGATGAACCGTTTGCTTCAAGGTGATGTTGGAAGTGGAAAGACAATTGTTGCACTGATCAGTATGCTAATTGTTGTCGAAAATAATTTTCAAGCTGTCTTAATGGCGCCGACAGAAATATTAGCCGATCAACACTTCAAAAGAATTTCTGAATTGGTTCAACCGCTCGGATTGAAGGTAGATGAATTGATCGGCGGACAAAAAAAATCGGAGCGTGACAAAGTTTTACGGAACATCAAGGAGGGGAAAACAAATATCATTATCGGAACTCATGCCTTGATCGAAGAAAAGGTTGAGTTCCAAAAACTTGGTTTAGTTGTAATTGACGAGCAGCACCGCTTCGGAGTTATGCAGCGCTCAACTCTCGTTCAGAAAGGATTACAGTCCGATGTTTTGATAATGACCGCCACACCAATTCCCAGAACATTAACGATGACAATTTATGGTGATCTCGATGTTTCAATTATAGATCAGATGCCGAAGAATAGAAAACCAATTAAAACAATTTTACGAGGTGAAAAGAAACTGCCTGATATTTATGAATTCATCCGTACCAAAGCTCAAAACGGTTATCAAACATTTTTAGTTTATCCGCTTGTAGAAGAATCGGATAAGGTTGAATTGAAAGCGGCTCAATCTTACTTCGATGAATTGAGCATCAATCAATTGAAAGATTTACGTCTATGCTTGATTCACGGTAGAATGAACTGGCGGGAGAAAGAAAAAATAATGTTTGAGTTCGCCGCTAAAAAATACGACGTACTCGTTTCGACCACGGTAATTGAGGTCGGAATTGACATCCCCGATGCAAATATTATCGTGATCAATGATGCGTTCCGCTTCGGATTGTCTCAACTTCATCAGTTGCGTGGAAGAGTTGGTCGCAGCGATAAACAAGCATACTGCATTCTTGTTGCCAAAGATGAGCTTGCGGTGAAATCAAATCAATTCAACTTCAATTTTGATTATCTCTCTCCCGAACAAATAGAAAAAAATAAATCAATGATACGGCTCAACTCGATGGTGAAATACACAAGCGGATTTGATCTCTCCGAAATAGATATGAAATTGCGCGGTCCCGGAAATATTTTTGGAATACAGCAGAGCGGTTTACCTGAATTGAAGTACGCTAACATAATTGAAGACGCAAAAATTTTATTCGCGGCAAGGGAGATTGCTTTTAAAATAATAGAAGGCGATCCGCAACTCGCTCAACCAATAAATCTTCTGATCAAGAGTACACTTCATAGAAATTATTATCAGCACATTCATCTTGCGCAGATCGCTTGAGTACTTAGGAATTATTTTTCTGAACGATACATTACCGACCCACCAAAATTTTTTTCCTCACTACTCGTGCCAAAAATATTTTTGAAGAAAAATATTTTCGACAATTTGTTGCAAAAAAAAATTAATTCATTATATTTCTGTTAGAAAATTTTGGAAGGAATCAACATTAGTTCTTATCTACCAAATAAAAAATTAAAAGTTGCTCTCACATATAATGTAAAACCGGAAGAAAAAAATTTTTCCGACACAATACCTCTCTCTCTTCACGAAAAACCCAAAGAAACTTTTCCCGAAGGGATGGATTCCCACAATGATACTTACGCTGAGTGGGATACAATTGAAACAATCAACGCACTCAGAGATGCATTAGAGCTTTTTCATGATGTCACGATGATTGAAGCGAACGAAAATGCATTCGAAAATTTTAAAACCACCCGTCCTGATATTGTTTTTAATGTAGCTGAATGCGCAAACGGAATCAGCAGAGAAGCGCAGATACCTGCAATGCTTGATATGCTGCAAATTCCTTACACCGGTTCCGATCCTTTGACGCTCACAACTTGTCTTGACAAGGCGCGCACAAAAGAAATTTTATCTTACCATAAAATTCCAACAGCAAAATTTTTATTAGTTGAGTCAATCAGCGATCTTGTAAACTTCAATTTAGATTTTCCTGTGATGATTAAACCGGTAGCTGAAGGATCTAGTAAAGGAATTTTCAACTCTTCACTAGTGAACAACTTTGCCGGGTTAACAGAAAGATTGGAGACAAACCTTGAGACTTATAAGCAACCCTTTTTAATTGAAGAGTTTTTACCGGGAAGAGAGTTCACGGTTGCGATACTAGGCAATAACTCCGACACGGAAGTTTTGCCTATCGTTGAAATAAATCTGCATGAACTGCCGAAGGAATTAGCCCCGATCTATTCTTACGAAGCAAAATGGATCGCTGATACACGCGAGAATCCATTGAACATCTTTAGCTGTCCCGCTGATATTAACAGGACACTTTATGAAAAGATAGAAAACATCGCACTTAAAACTTACAAAGTATTGCGGTGCAAAGACTGGAGCCGTGTAGATGTTCGACTCGATGCTTCAGGCGAACCAAATATTATTGAAGTGAATCCTTTACCGGGAATACTTCCCGACCCGAAAGACAATTCATGTTTTCCAAAAGCTGCCCGTGTTCATGGTCTTTCTTACGAAGAGATGATTAACAAAGTATTATTAACTGCAGCCAAGAGATACAATTTATTATGAACCTTGAACACAAAGTATTGATATGCTATAACGAGCCCACTCGATATTACGACAATTATCTTGGGAAAGAATTTTCGAATGCAAACGATAACGTTGATCTTTCCGAAAGAGAATTCATGAAACAAATCGTTTCTATAAAAAAAGTTCTTTCGAAAAAATATATAAGTGTTGAAACGCTGGCTGTAAATAGCGATATCAAAGGCGCGATGAAAAAAATTCTCTACTACTCCCCCGATCTGATTTTTAATTTTGTGGAATCTGTTGAAGGCAATTCCAATTTTGAAAGCTACATAGCCGGACTTTTTGATCTTTTAGAAATTTCTTACACCGGAAACGGTCCTATTAGTCTGGGAAACTGTTTAATTAAATCCAGGACAAAACAGATTCTTCAATCACATGGTGTGAGAACACCAAAACATATGATTGCTCACTTGGACGAATATCCAGAGAGGAATAATTTCTCGCTGAAGTTCCCGGTCATTCTAAAACTCGCGCGTGAAGATGCGAGTATCGGCATATCGGAATTTTCCGTTGTCCATAATTTTGATTCTTTAAAAGAAAGATTGGAATACCTATTCACTTCTTTCAATCAAGAGGTCTTAATAGAAGAATATATTGACGGACGAGAATTGAACGTAGCTATACTCGGTGATCAGATACTTCCAATTTCTGAAATCCGTTTTGATAGTTTACCTGAAGAGTTTCCTAAAATTGTTACATACGAAGCCAAGTGGTCACCGGATAGTGTTTATTACAAAAACACTGTTCCAAGATGTCCGGCTCCTCTCGATGATCAACTCAAACAAAAAATTGAAAAGATGGCGCTCGAAGCATTCAATGCTTTGGAATGCAGAGACTACGCGCGCATAGACATCCGTTTGAACCAAAGAAATGTTCCGTTCGTTATCGAAGTAAATCCCAATCCGGATATCTCTCCCGATACAGGTTTTGTACGTTCGGCAGCGACGGCAGGAATTGGTTACGAAGAATTACTTTTTATAATATCAACTTTTGCATTGAAGAGAATGAAATATGATACGCAAGCTGCAAGCTGATGATAGAATACAACTAGTCTCCATCATTGAGAAGACAGAGAATTTTAGCGAAGAAGAGAAAGTAGTTGCCGTTGAATTAATTGACGAAGCGCTTGCTAAACCAAATTATGAATACTACAATGTATTCGTCTCGGAAAACGAAAATAAAATTGATGGTTACCATTGTATTGGCAAAAGAGCATTAACAGATGGAGTGTTTGATCTTTTTTGGATTGTTGTAGATAGTTCTACTCAAAACAAAGGTATTGGAAAACAACTTTTAGATCATTCGGAAAAATTTGTGAAAGAAAATAACGGAAGATGGATTCTTGCAGAAACCTCTTCTAAAGACAGCTATAATGCAACAAGAAATTTTTATATGAGGAATAATTACTCGATAGTCTCCCAAATAAAAGATTTTTACGCAGTCAACGACAACTTGATTGTCTTTGGCAAATACATTAAAACATAATGGGCAAAAAAATATAAAGGGCAACTATCATGGAACTCTGGCAGCAAATGGTTAGAGATAGCGTTCACTCTGTTGATCAAATTGTGGAGAAGTTCGGCATTGACAGAATAGTGGCAGAGGGCTTGGATGAATTTTTCCAGGCGCGTATCAATCCATATTATCTTGGTTTAATTCGTTCTCCGGGCGATCCGATCTGGAAGCAATGCGTTCCGGACAAAGCAGAATTGGATGACATCGAAGGATTTGAAGATCCGCTTCAAGAAGATAGAATGAGCCCGGTACCTAACATTACTCATCGCTATCCGGATAGAGCTTTATTCCTCACAACAAGCCAATGCGGAATGTATTGCCGCTTCTGTACAAGAAAAAGAAAAGTTGGTAACTCAGATAAAATTTCAATGAAAGAACTCGAATCAGCTTTTAAGTATTTGGAAAAGCACACAGAGATTCGGGACGTGATTATGTCCGGCGGTGATCCACTGATGCTTACCGATGTTATGCTTGAAAAGATTTTAAAACGATTACGACAAATTCCTCACATAGAGATCATCCGTATCGGTTCAAAGATGCCGTGCGTTCTTCCTCACCGCATAACGCCAAAGCTTGTTGAGATGATAAAGAAATATCATCCGGTATATGTTAACACGCACTTTAACCATCCATGGGAAATTACACCGGAGAGTACCAAAGCTTGCGAGATGCTCGCTAATGCAGGAATTCCGGTAAGCAATCAAGCGGTTCTGATGAAAGGTGTTAATGATGATGCAGAAGTGATGAGAGAATTATTCACCAAGCTTCTTAAGATTCGTGTGAGACCTTATTATTTGTATATGGCAGATGAAACACGCGGTGCTAATCACTTCCGTACTTCGTTGGATAAAGGTTTGGAGATAATGCAGAAACTGCGCGGTTATACAAGCGGTCTTGCAATTCCTCATTTTGTAATTGATGCACCCGGCGGCGGCGGCAAGATACCAATTCTTCCGCAATACATTTTGCACCGCGATGAAGATAGAGTTGTTATGAAGAATTACAAAGGTGAAATTTTCGTGTACCGCGAAGCTCATAACGGAGAGACAAAACCGGAAGTAAGTATTCCTATTGAAATTGTTGAAAAGGAAAACGGTTCAAACGGGAATGGTTCAAACGGTTCCAATGGAAACGGTTCGAATGGTTCCTCCAAGAAACCGAAAAACTACAAAGAGAAAGTTGAAGTTACCGAATTAGTCCCTAGCGATAATTGACATTTTTTGTGATGTCATACTGAACTAGTTTCAGTATCTATATACAGAATTGAAAACCCCGCTTCAGCGGGGTTTTGTTTCCCATCTTTCGTTTCACATCTCACTTCTCACCTTTTATTTCATCAATAGCATCTTCTTCGTGATTGTGTTGCTTCCGGTTGTAAGATTATAGAAATAAACCCCGCTTGGAAGATTGCTTGCATTAAATTCAACTTCATACTTGCCTGCTTCATAAACTCCATAGGCAAGAACTTGAACTTCTCTTCCAAGAATATCAAAAACTTTTAGCTTGATTTGGCTCTTTTCTGGAATTGTAAAACTTATTCTTGTTGTTGGGTTGAATGGGTTGGGATAATTCTCAACAGAAACGGATGCTTCTTCAGATGCCGAAGTATCTCCACCGGATTGCGCAACTGCTATGTAACCCCCGCTTTTTGGTTCACCGCTTGTTGCATTTAGCCAGCGGTCAATATCATTTACAAGATCATCTGTAGGGTATTTTGCTTTTAACTCATCAAAGTATTTCTGTGCATTTTTCTTATCACCGAATAGATCCGCATAAAACACACCAATTCTGTACAAAGTATTCTTGTCTATGTATTCGTTTAGATTATACTTCTCTTTTATCAAGAAAAGATTGTCCATTGCTTCTTTGTATGAACCGAAATTTACAAGTTGATGTGTTTCCAACTCAAGCATTACAACAAAGGTTTCATCCGATGTCTTGATTAGCGGTCTAAGTTCTTTCTTTGAGTATTCAAGAAAGTCTTTCTTACCGGCTTGTGTAAAACATTCTTCTATTTTAATGAGTGCAAACTTGCCGACCAAAGCGTCCTTATTACTCTTGAACACTTCTAAAAACAATGGTATTGCCTCATCATATTTTTTATCTCTCTGTTTGTCAAGCGCATAATCAATGTCATCATCTTTTTTGTTTAATCTGACTCCAGTGATTAAACTTATCTCATCTCCGGGAGTTGGTACAACCGACCGACCGGGATTTGGATTAGATGTTAATGGATTGCTCCAGTTAATTGTTGAACTTTCCCCTTCACAGAATTTATAGTAATTCGGGGGATATTGACCCCACCAAACCCTTTGTGCATTTACAGTGCATTGATATGATGCGGTTACATCACAGGAAGCATTATTGAACACACTGTTGCCGAAAGTCATATAACCATTAAGATTAGGATTACAGTTGTAAGTTACATTAATGCCCCAATATTCATTGTCTCGTATAACATTTGAACCCGGGTAGCCATAATCGGTTAAATTTGGTGAACTGTATGAATTACATCTTAGTCCGTGTGTTCCGTTATTTCTTAAATTATTACCTACTAATACCGGACTTGAATAATAATCACAATAAATACCGATACCAGAATTATAATCTATTGTACTATGTTTTATCGTTGGAGATGAGTTATATAAATATATTCCATTTGTAGCATATGTTATATCGCAGTAATCTAATGTTCCGCTGCTGCCGGAGTTAAAGCGGATACCGCCCCAAGTACCAGATGGACCGCTTCTGTTGAATATTATTCTGGAGGATGAAGTTCCGATTGCATTTAATGTACCGTTTACAATTAGCTGAGCACCTGAAGTAAATGTAAGCGTTTTACCTGCAGGAATATTCCATGTATCTCCTGCTGGTATTGTTACATTTTGGTTAAATGTACCTCCATAGTTTTCTACAGTATATTTAAGTGCTTTGTATGCATTAATTCTGCCGTAACCCATTTTGGGGCTCCACGTATTATTAACATAGCTATAATCATTGGAACCAACTTTATCGGAACTATTTTTCAAAATTGTGTAGGCAATCTCCGGGGTAAGTGCTGGGTAAATTGATTTAATCAATCCCAATAAACCGGCAACCATTGGGGCAGAAAGTGAAGTACCGCTTGCGGTAGAATAACCATAGTTGTTGTACTCGTTTAACACTTTAATAAAAACACCCGGTGCCGCAAAATCAACAAAAGAATTAGTGGGATTATTTATCGGATCATTTGACGGGCTATAATTCCAATCCCCATCATCAGGCCAACCAAATGTCTCAGTATTATTATAATAATTATTTGTAGCAGTAACAGCAATTACCTGAACTTGGTTTCCATTAATAATGTAATTATAAGCTGCTGGATAAACAACATGGGGGATCGTCCAATTAAGAGGAGTAAAATTATCCGCTTGGCTATTGCCTACAGCTGCAACAACAATTACTCCACTTGCTAAACAATTATAAATTGCGCCATCCCAATCATCTTGATCTCCTTGCGGATTGAACCAACTGATATTGATTATATCAGCACCGGCATGCCTTAAAGAATCAATCCAATAAGGATGAACAAATGCTAAGAACAGTTTCGAATTGAAACCAATACTTGCAATTCCTTGATTGTTATGTGTCAAACATCCTGCAACACCAGCAACTTGTGAACCATGGCCTTTGGCTATAACAGTAGAAGTCATATATGCAAATTTGGAACCCCTTAATTCATAATGTACATCTTCAGGAATATTTCCACTAAGCCATGCATCTGCTATTCCTATTCTTACATCCTCAGAGCCTCGCGTAATATCCCATGCTTTTGGCGCTTCAATTTTTGCTAAATCCCATTGTTCACTTGAAGAGTAATCATCTGGTTCAAATGTTAATATTGCTTGGACTGGTCCATAAACGGATTTAAAATACTTGTTACCCATTAAATATGCTTTGATACTATCTACACAAACTAGCTTATCAAATTTTAATTCATAAAATTGAGAAAGATCTTTTAACTTAACTTTTTCTTTTGTGACAATATGTACACCAATCGTATCTCCCCAAGCGGAAGAAGGGAATTCTTTTACCAATTCGAAATTTCCATATCGTTTTTTTATTTCTTGAAAAATAGTTTTTACTTCATTTACCAACACTTCGTCAAAAGATGCTGTTTTCTTACCCTTATTTAAGTCAATAGTTTTCTGAGAAAATTGAACCCTCATAACCGTTGAATAAAGACTTCCGCCATCATCCTGATATAAATCTACTTCAGAGTACAGATTCGGTTTGGATATTTTTTTTAATTGAGCAAAACTATTATAGGACAGAAAACAAAGTAATAGAGAAAAGAAAAGTACTTTAAACATGATAGCTCCTTTTCATTTTTGATAGATTAATTTAAAGATTTGATTTATTTCCTTATTTCTTAAAGTAAGGAAGTAGATTCCTGATGAAAGATAAATAGCATTAAATTGAATTATATGGTTACCCTTATCTAAATCTCCTTCAAAAATCCTTTTAACTTCTTCACCAATTGCATTATATAGGATTAATGATATGAAGGATGTTTTGTCGATTTCAATGTTTATGTTGGTTGAGTTATTAAACGGATTGGGATAGCAAGATAACTGAGGTTTTTCAGAAGACTTATTTAAAAAAACTTCTTCATTTACATCGGTAAGATTAAAATCAAAGATTTTACATTTATTTGTCATCATCCCATAGAACCCATAAATTTCATCGAGACCACCAGCAAGTAATAAGTTGTCTTCATTAATCTTTAGAAAAACTTGTTCATATTCTGCCGTCTCAAATCTCTTATAAACAACCGATTGAAAATTTGTTAAAGAAAATACTTCCCAACCGGGACCATCTTGCCCTTCAACAGCAACCAAATATTCTCCGTTTTTAATTGAAAGAGCTTTATTTCGGCCAATTATAAACGCTGTTTCACCAACTACTTCCCATGTATCTTTCAAAGGATCATAAATTTCTACTTTTTTTAACCTGCCTCCTAGAACAATAACTTTTCCATCAGGTAATAAAGTAGCGGAATGATTTGCTCTTACATAATTCATGGATGCCGCAGCATTCCATTTGTTTGTAACAGGGTCAAATATCTTGCACGATGAATAATATCCCTTTCCCAAATTTGTACCACCAACGACTAAAACGCGCCCATCATTCAATAATGTAGCGGTATGATAAACCCGTACAGTATCTAAGTCCTCTGTTATTTCCCACTTTTGCGTTTGAGGATTATATATTTCACATTCTTTTAGTGTTTCATTAGATGTTTGTCCCCCGACTAGCAGAACTCTTCCATCATTCAATAAAGTAGTAGTTTGCCCGTATAATCGTTTTGTTTTCAAAGAATCGGTAATAACCCATTTACTATAATCCTTATCCAATATTTCACAAGAATTTTCTCCCCACCCACCAATTGCCATAATACGGCCGTCTTTAAAATTTACAAGGGTATGATACATTCTACCCGTATTCATCGAAGAAATGTATTTCCATTTTTGTTCTTTAACATCAAATATTTCGCAAGTTGCCAAAGGATGGGGAGAGCCGTTAGTACCGGAGACTAAAATATTTCCATCGTTCAATACGATACCAGCATGCTCGGATCTTTTTTCATTCATAGGGTTAGTTATATACCAATTGCCATAGTTTTGGGCCAAATTGATAGACACAATTAGAAGAAAAAAAAATGATAAATAAATTAACTTCATATCACTGTCCTTTTAATTAGAATTAACATAAAGAAATTATTTTACAAAATAATTTTCTTTTTCATTCTGAACCTCCTATTTAATAAAAATAATTTCAACTATTTCGGCGTTTGAATCATACAATAACAACGTCTGTTAGTTAATTAATAATTCATTTCATTTTTAAAGTTCAACTACGAAATAATATTTCATGTAGTTAATATTTTTCATACTACTTTTTTATTTATTAAAACACTTTAACCCGCCACCAAGAATAATTTCCCGGTGGTCATTTTAATTATAATCATGCATTCTCAATTCTAAATTCTCAACTGTTTTTACTGTACTTTACTCACCGCCTCGCTCCATGGTCCGGTACCGTTTGTGTTTGCCGCGCGTACCCGGTAAAACACACGCACACCTTTAGGTACTTCATCATCAACAAAACTTGTTTTCTTTGTTGTCTTAAAATTCTTTAGTTCTGGTATTGCTTTGGCATCAGCCGGATTAATTCCATATCCTTTCTGCCATTCGTAAAAATCTGCATTAGGATCTACCTGTGTGCTTACAATAAATCCTTCACCATCCGTATCATCTTCAAGTTTAGGAATTAGTGTTTTGGTTGGAACCGGTTTTGGAACTGCAGTTTTTCTCTGCTTAACATTGTACTCAACAAGTTTATCGGGGTTGTCTGCATGCAATCCCCAAGCAAGGTTTTCTATCTTATCGGATAGTTTACCGGCAGAAGCGCTCAACTCTCTTGCTTCCGAAGTCTTAATTGATTGCTCGTGTTTGATAGCATTTAACTCCGCATCCTTTGCATCGATATTTGCTATCATTTGCTCAACCTCCGTTACCTGAACAGTTTGGTTTGTCCAGAGAGTTGGGTTTTTCTCCATTCCAGCTTTTAAGGAACGGAGTTGTTCTTTTGAATCACTCAGATAAGTCAACATTTTTCCTCCGGTGTTATTGATGGTTATTTATTTACCAGATAAACAAGAGTAATTGATTATCAAAGAGCAGAAAAAGTGCCTAAATTAGCTTAAAAACCATTATTTCAAAAAGAAATAGCGCTATTTACTTTTATAATACCCGCATTACAATTTGAAATAACCATGTAATAATTTGCTATCCTCTTATAACAAATTGATATATACGTGTTACAATTTGATTTACGGGTATTTCAATTTGTAATAAATGTAGTACTAATTGATATAGGCCCATAACAAATTGAAAAGCTTTTGCTTCTATTTCTAATCCATCCGTCTCTTTTTGAAATGGAAATATCTCTCTTTGTTGAGAGTTTGTTACAATTTGTAACGGGTGCATATTAAATAGAAATAAAACCGTTCCAATCCTTCATAATTATGTTACAACGGGGAATAACAATATCTCCTTTAATAACATTTCTTACGCTATAGAAAAGCCAACAAGATTATTTCAAAAAATCCATGAGTCTACTCTAAAAAGGTATATTCAAAGTAATAATATTTTGAATTGAGTTTGTATTCATATAGTAAAATTGTATAAAAGACCTTTTTAGATTCGCCTCATCCATAGAAAGAAAAACCTATTTAGATAACTCATTGAAAATAACCGCCCCTAAAATAAAAACCCCGATTTGCGGTTTAGCTGGTAATTATAATTAGCGGTTTTAACGTAACACAAATTTAGACTTTTGTCAAGTCTAAAAGATAGTATTACAAATCTTCAGAGTGTTTATGGACAAATCACTTCATAATAATTTTAATAAGATCTTTTTCCAAAGTCTCTTTCGGTGTTTCAATAATTTTCATGATTATTCTTTATACAATCTTTCAATCCTATCTCTTTCTTCATTTTCTTTATCACCTTTGTAATATATTTCTACAAATTCAATTCTATCGTCATTTTCAAAATAAGAATAAATGATTCTTATACCGGATTGAACACCTTTGCCTTTGAGAGCTTTGCAAGCAAATTTCTTCACCTTATAAATCTTCGGCTCATTGATACCCAAATCACTTAATAGTTCGACAGCATTATTATCTATTCCAAGTTTATGAAATAGTTTTAACTGAACATTGATGAAGTTGTCTAAATCTTCATCAAGAGTCCGGAAGCGTTTTAACAGTTTTTTCTTTTCTTTCTCGAACTCAGGTAGATAAACAATATCTTTGAATATTTTATCCATGAGATTGCCTGCCCCAATTAAGCGAAGTAATTCCTTACTGAATATGGCGGTGTACGATAGAATACAGACTCGTAAGGAATTACTTTTCCCTCATCAGTAGTAAGCCAGGGAACATCGTGATGTGAATAATCGCTTATCTGTATCGCATTCATATCGGATAGTTTATTAATAACCTCGTCAATCAATTCAATTTCTTGTCCGGTAACAATAGAAAGATCGGGTTCGCGCAGAGGCAGATATTTTGTTTGTGGATGGCTAAAACGCTTGTCTTTTACGCGCATCAATTCATTATCATTTTCCATCTTCTCAACTATCTTTACGAACTCTTTAGGAGTAGGACCAAAATGATTTTTGATGTAAGTAGCGCCGATCAATTGCTCTTCATATCTCTCGTAATAATCAAAATCAATGTAGAAAAGGAGTTTGTAAAGGACTGTTTCGCCAATGTTTGGTTTTGCGCCAACTTTGTTTAGAATGTAGAGAAGCACTTCTTTGAATTTTTTGAGATTCTTTTGCGGAACCGATATACGAAGCAATTCTTCAGTGTGAGATTCAGATTCTTCTTCATGAAGAATAACCTCACCTTTTAATTTGGGATTTATGAGTTCGTTAAGCGATATGTTGAAGAACTCCGAGAGTTTAAGAATTTCTTCAGGCGTTAGATATCTTTCCCCTTTTTCTATTTGTGTAATTGTTGGGCGTGATATTCCCAAATAATCAGCGAGCTTCTGCTGGCTGATTTTTTTAGAAGCACGAAGCTGATTAATTTTTTGACCGATTATTTTATTGATTTTAGACATTTGTTAGTGCCTCATTTTTACATGGGCAAAAATAAGCAATGTCAGAATAGCTGTCAAGTGTATGTAAGAATATCTTACTTCAACTCATATCCCCATTATTCAATAACTTTTTTGTAAAGAAGTGGTCCTTGACGTTCTTAGAATGTTTATTTCACCACAATTTTTACTAAATCCTTCTCCAAAGTTTCTTC
>Ga0265292_1001078_pt1 | contig 26749 bp, 32 predicted proteins | sample Munlanlewell296A_FD_189080 | JGI IMG/M metagenome (GOLD analysis project Ga0265292, IMG submission 189080) | Leachate microbial communities from a municipal landfill in Southern Ontario, Canada - Leachate well 296A | ecosystem: Engineered > Solid waste > Landfill > Unclassified | place: Canada... | reverse complement strand
CACCATAATGAAGTTGACCAACCATCGTTGTTTGACAAACTAATCTCTAAGTAATTAACCATCCGCCCTGCCGGCATCGCCGGCGCAAAAACAAAGCCACCGGACCTAAGTCCGGTGGTTGTTTACTAATTGGCGAATTGAGTTTTTTATGTTATTTTATTTAGGCTAACTTTCATGTCATTAGAAATGAATCCCAGTTTTTCGAAAGCTTTAAAGCTGATGGAAAAAACCACTCAGCCTATTTTTATAACTGGTCGAGCTGGCACAGGCAAATCAACTTTACTTAAACATTTTCGTTTGACGACCAAAAAGAAAGCTGTGATTTTGGCACCTACTGGCGTAGCGGCCTTAAATGTCGAGGGTCAAACCATTCATTCTTTTTTCTTGATTCGCCCAGGTATAACTTTAAAGGAGGCTAAAAGGGAAGGCCGACAAGCTCGTCGTAATGAATTGTATCGTGAGGTTGAAACGATCGTTATTGATGAAATTTCCATGGTGCGAGCCGATCTTTTTGATGCTGTTGATGTTTTTTTAAAGGCTGTCATGAATAATAAAGAACCTTTTGGCGGCAAGCAAATTGTCATGATCGGTGATTTGCACCAATTACCACCGGTTGTACGTGACGATGAAGCCGAAGCTTTGTCTAAGGTTTACGAAACACCATACTTTTTTTCAGCCAAAGTCATGAAAGAATTTAAAAGTGAATTGGCTTTTGTAGAATTGCAAAAAATTTATCGGCAAAACGATTCCCGGTTTATCGAGGTTTTGAATGCTGTGCGCAATTGTTCGGCTGGGCATGAACATTTAAAACTCCTCAATTCCCGTTGTGTTTCCATGGAGGATGAAGAAGTAATCGGTGATGCCATTATTTTAACCACCACCAATAAGTTGGCCGAACAAATAAATTCGGCACGACTTTCAGCTTTGGCCGGAAAAACTAAAATGTACAAAGCCGAGGCTCAAGGTCGTTTTCAAGATAAGGAAGCACCAACTGACGGAGTTTTGGTTTTGAAAGTTAATGCTCGAGTCATGTTTTTAAATAACGATTCGCTTGATCGTTGGGTTAACGGATCTCTTGGCACGGTTAAACATTTGGACGAGCGAAAGATTATCGTCGAGTTAGATAATGGTGAAGTGGTTGAAGTCGAAGCTTATACTTGGAATTTGTTTCGTTTTGCTTATGACGATAAAACTCGCTGTTTGGAACGGGAGAAGGTTGGTAGCTTTACTCAAATTCCATTACGTCTAGCCTGGGCTGTGACTATTCATAAAAGTCAGGGTAAAACTTTTGATCGCGTGGCTATTGATTTGGGTTATGGAACTTTTGCTGCCGGTCAGGTTTACGTAGCTTTGAGTCGTTGTCGCAGTTTGGCCGGGATTTTTTTGCGGACTCCGCTGCAACTTCGACATCTTATTTCTGATAAAAGAGTTATTAATTTTTTAGAAAGTTTGTAAGTTTTATTTTTTATGCCAAACAAAACCAAACAAATCGTCAAAAAACATTATGCCAAAATTGCCGTTGGCTGTGGTTGTTGTTGTGCTAAAAAAAATAGCCAAGCAATTTCCAAAAGCATTGGTTATTCTGATAAGGAAGTAAAAGAATTTTCTGATGCTAATCTTGGACTTGGTTGTGGTAATCCTACGGCTATGGCCAGTATCCAAGAAGGAGAAACAGTGTTAGATCTTGGCTCAGGAGCCGGTTTTGATTGTTTTATTGCTGTTAAACGAGTAGGGAAATCAGGCAAGGTTATTGGTGTTGATATGACTGAAGCTATGTTAAAACTGGCTCGGCGTAATGCTAAAAAATTAGGTTATTCAAACGTTGTCTTTAAACACGGCGATATTGAAGCTTTACCAATCGATAAAGAATCAATCGACGTAGTTATTAGTAACTGTGTTATCAATTTAGCACCTAATAAGAAAAAAGTTTTTAAAGAAATTTTTCGTGTTTTGAAAAAGACTGGCCGAGTTTATGTTTCAGATATTGTTCTGCTTAAACCGTTAACCGCTTCTCAACGTCGTGATGAAAATTTAATTGCCGGTTGTGTGGGCGGAGCCTTACTTAAAAATGAATATTTGATGATTGTTAAAGCGGCTGGTTTTAAAGTTAAAATTTTGGAAGAAAATAAAGGTATTAGTAAAGAACAATATAACGGTATCCCTCTAGAGAGTTTAAAGATTGAAGCAAAAAAAATAGTTCGCGTCTTACGTTTAAAAAGATCGTAGGGTTTTTAGAAAGCCTCATTAGATGATAAGATAAAACCACTTCATCCCTTAATGCCTTAGCACCCCTTCGCCACGCCGAAGCTGGCCACGAGCGAAGGCGGGAAGCCAAAACCTAAACCCCTTCTACAGAACAAAAAAATAAACCCCCGTCATAATAAAAAATATGTGTTTTTCTGCGGAAGCGAGCTTTGCCGCTAGTGCGGCATTGGCTACGGTTAGTTTGGCTTCAGCTAGTTCAGCCAAATCAAAAAAACTTCGTTGGTTTGCTTTTATACCTTTGGCTTTTTCTGTACAACAAGCAATCGAGGGTTTTCAATGGTTGGCGCCTAAACCAAGTTTACTAAGTACGGTTTTAGGTTATGGTTTTTTATTTTTTGCTTTTTTAGCTTGGTTGGTAGTTGTACCAACAGCTGCTAGTTTGATTGAGCCGGAAAAAAATAGAAAAAAACTAATGCGTTATTTATCTTGGGTAGGAATTGGTGGGGCCGGGTATATGCTTTGGTTTTTGTTAACCGAGCCGTTGGCAGTTTGTGTTACCAATCGCAGTATTGATTATCAGATTAATATACCTTATTTGGAATATGGTTTAATGATTTATGTGCTGGTGACTTGCGGTAGTTTGCTTTTGTCATCGCTTAAAAACATCCGTTTATTCGGTTGGTTAACTTTTTTTGGTTTATTAGTGACAATCGTGGCTTATCGAACAACTTTAACTTCGGTTTGGTGTTTCTTTTCGGCAATTTTGAGCTGTCTGGTATTTTTGGAAGTAGCACGCGATATAAAAATAAACAAAATTTTTCAACAATCAAAAGAGGCAGTTTTAAAAAGAATCAAAAAATATGAAAACAAAAAAAATCCTTAATTTGGCTTTAGCGATTGTTATTACTGAAGCCGCCGGCCTAATCGGTTCGATTTTTACCACCCCGTCCATTACTGCTTGGTATACCACTGTAAACAAACCGTCCTTTAATCCGCCTAATTGGATTTTTGCTCCGGTCTGGACAACTCTTTTTGCTCTCATGGGTATTGCTGCTTGGTTGGTATATGAAAAAGGCTGGAAAAAGAAAGAAGTTAAATTGGCTTTAAAGATTTATTCGGCTCAACTTGTTCTTAATACTTTGTGGTCGATAATTTTCTTTGGCCTGCAAAATCCCGGTGCTGCCTTTTTGGAAATCATTGCTTTGTGGGTTACGATAGTCGCGACCATGGTGGTTTTTTGGAAAGTTTCCCGTTGGGCTGTTTACTTGTTTGTTCCATATATTCTCTGGGTTTCTTTTGCTGTCTTTTTGAACTGGACGATTTGGATTATTAATTAATTGTTTAGTAAGTAGTGGGTAGTATGTAGTAGGTAGGCAGAATAGTTCGTGGATTTTTCGGCCTACATACTACCTACTACTAACCTACAACCCTATAAATATGTCCAAAAATTTTTCCAAAATCATTCTTCATTCATTTTTCCATGCTTCGGGGGCAATAATTTATATTTTGCTTCTTTCTTGGGTCATGCTAAACGCTGGAAATTATTTAGCGATCGATGTTGTTGGCGGTGAGTTTCTTGGTCCGGCCTTTTTTCTGATCCTTTTTGTATTTTCGGCTGGTGTTATGGCCGTGTCATTTTTTTTAAAGCCAATTCTTTTGTTTCTTGAAAGAAAAAAGCAGGAAGGCTTGTGGTTTTTGGGTCTTACTCCGGCCTGGTTTATTTTTCTTGCGGCTGTTATGTTTTTAGTAATAGCTTTAATTTCATCTCAGTCAACCCCAATTTTTATAGAGGATATGTAGTAAAAATTTTGGGGTTAAACGAGGTTGAATAAACCTCGTTTTTGTTTAATCATTGACTTTTTTCTAAAAGGTGTTAATCTTTTACACCCCGTTCTTTCACAAAGGAGAAACTAATGAGTGTCATCATTGCCATTGTTACCCTCGGCCTATTGATTTTTATCCACGAGCTCGGTCACATGATCGCGGCCAAGTTCCGTGGAGTTTCGGTTCCAGTTTTCAGTTTGGGTTTTGGCCCACCGTTGATTTCTTTTTTTGATACGCTCGGTGGAGACGGAAAAAGATATTGGCTTTTCAAACTGGTCGGCCAGAAAAAACCCTTAGTCTTCAGTTTGGCCAAACGACGGTTTCGTTCAAAAGCAGATAGGTACAACGAGCCGGCCCTGGTTATCGATATCGATCGAGCCAAGTCAACCGAATGGCGCCTTGGTTTTATTCCAATTGGCGGTTTTGTTTCGTTGACTGATGAAGATGATCTGAAACCAGTCGACAATTTGATAATTTCTGCAGCCGGGCCTTTTGCCAACTTGGTTGTTGCGGCTTTATTGGTGGCGGGCTTGGCAGTCGTGCCGCATTATCGGATGGTGGCTAATATCACTGAAGGGGTTACAGTTAGCGATTCAGTATCTTTGCCGTCATCTTTGATCAAATTGACCTCGCCCGAAGTGCGGGTAGTTGAAATTACTAAAGACTCGCCGGCTTATTTAGCTGGTTTGCGGGCCGGTGATCATGTAACCATCATCAATGGGTATTCAGCCTTGAGTTTGGTGGAAGATCAGGCTACTTTTTCTGAAGGCTCTGTTGTGATCCAGGTTGAACGGTTTGATCAACTGTTAGATATCCAATGGACCTCTGAAGATAATACTGGCGTGAAAGTCGCTAACACCGCTTTAGTTTCCGGTCGACTGTGGACCGCCCCAATTGTCTATGTTGCTGCTTTGGCAGTCAGTGTTCCAATTAGTGCCGCTGCATTTTATCTGATGGGTAAAGATATTCTTTCTGGTAATGGCAAAGAGGTAACTAAGGGTTTGTCCGGTCCAATCGGTATTGTTAGATGGGCCGGTGAAGAGAATTTGGGAATTGTTGAAACAATCCTTCGTGTTGCTGTTGTTTCTCTGAGTCTGGCGATTTCTAATCTGCTGCCGATTCCCATCCTTGATGGTGGAGGAATTGTGCTTAGTTTGATTGAAATCTGCTTGCGACGAAAGCTTCCGGAAAATTTTAGACTTGGTCTGTCTATGACTGGAGCTTTGCTGCTTATTAGTTTGTTTGGCTTTGCTACGATTAACGATATTATTGCTTGGGTAAACAACACGCCACCAATCGTAATCGAAAAATAACTCGTTGGTCGCCATTCGGCGGCCTTTTTCTTACTAAAATTTAGGGTTGAATAAACCTCGTTTTTAATTTAGAATTAGATTATAAAAACCAATCCCTTAGCGCCTTAACGCCAAAATTTAAGCCCTCAACTAAACCCTTAACTCCCTTATGCCCCTTCAACCCCTCGTCACTCCTTTAAAGCCCAAAATTTCCCTTCACATTGTTGCTTGGAACAGTATATCTGATCTGCCGGATCTTTTTGAGTCTATTGAAAATCAGACTTACAAGGATTTTGTGGTTCGGGTGGTTGATAATGGTTCTGGCGATGGGGTAGAGAAATGGTTGCGCGAAAAATATCCGACCGTAACTTTTATTAGAAACGTTCGTAATCTGGGGTTTGGTGCGGCTCATAATCAGGCTATTAAGTACGCCATAACTCATTGGGACAACGAGGATTTAAACCACTGTTATTGTGTTACGGTTAATCCTGATATTATTCTTCGCCCCACTTGTCTTGAGGAACTTTTAAAAGAAGCCGAAGCTCATCTTGAGGTGGCTAGTTTTTCACCTAAACTTTTACGTTCATTTCAAGATAATGGTACCGATGAAGTTTTGCGCGAACACACTAATTCTGATGTTATCGATACTACTGGTCTTCGGGGTAACAAATTTCGTTGGTTTCATGAACGTGGAGCCGGTGAATTAGATCAAGGTCAATTTGATAATGCTCGTGAAATTTTTGGTGTTTGTGCCGGTTTAGGTTTTTATCGGGCTTCAGCTTTAGAAGATTCTAAAATGTCTGATGATGAATATTTTGACGAAGATTTCTTTGCTTATAAAGAAGATGTTGATTTAGCCTGGCGTTTGCGCAGTCTTGGTTGGGAGGCACGTTTTGTTCCTGAGGCTGTGGCCCACCATGCTCGTGGTATGTATGGCAAAGAACATGCCAGTTTTTTTGAACGTATTAGTAATCGTCGTAAAAAATCTAAACTCCGCAGTTTTTATTCCACACGCAATCATTGGTGGATGCTTTTCAAAAACATGAGTTTAGTCGATTATCTGTTGTCAGTTTGGTGGATCAAACCAGCCGAAGCGGCTCGTTTCTTTTATGTCTGTTTATTTGAACCGTCTAATGTTCGGGCTATCGGACAATTTTTTGGCAGTTTGGGTAAAATGCGTCGCAAACGTCGGGAAATTTTGGCTCGACGAAAAGTTTCACGTCAAAGTATTAGCCAATGGTTTAAGTAAAATGGTAAAATGTTTGTGGTAATTTTTGAATTCAAGAATTTTCCAATTTTCGAAAATTTGAAAATTAGGAAATTTGAGAATTTCTATAATTTATGAGTCATGCTTCCGAATTTTTAGTTCATTTTGCCCCACAATCGGAACAGAAAAAAAATAAACGCCGCCATTTTTTAAAAGTTGGTTTATTTTTGTTATTTATTTTAATCGGTGCGACCGTGGTTTGGACAACTGTTAATGCTGGTTTGGTAGCCACTTCGCTTTTAGATGGTCGCGATCGTTTGTATGAAGCTAAAGCCCAGGTCGAGGATTTTTCTTTTGACAAAGCCAGAATTTCACTTGATGCCGCTGAGGCTGATTTTGATAAAGCTGATCAATCTTTTAAACGTATTACTTGGCTTAAATTTTTACCTTGGCTTGGCCCGCAAATAATCGCAGCTGAAACGGTTTTTGATTCCTCGTCTGATCTTTTTGCTTTGGTTGACGACATCACAAATTTAGGCGAAGAAATCACCAGGCTTATTGGTGAAACAGAAATTGCCGCCGGTGCAGCCGGTGAATTTATGCCGTTGCGTTACGATGATATGTCACCCGAGGTAAAACGAATTGTTTTACAACGACTTAACGGTGCCGCACCTGATTTAGCACTGATAGCGGAAAAAGCCGGTTTAATTAAAAATAGTCTTGATGATTTAGAGAACGTTCCTGAACCAATGGGCACAGTGGTCAGAAAAATTGAAGCCACTTTAAGTGAGGTTTACGATAGTTTGTTTTTAGCCGCCACGGCCGCTAGAATTATTCCGGCCTTTGCTGGTTTAGGTGAAGAAAAGAATTTCCTGTTGTTACTAGAAAATAATACCGAACTCAGGCCAGCCGGTGGTTTTATTGGAACTTATGGAATACTAAAAATCGAAGATGGTGAAATTCGCGAACTTGAACTTAAAGATTCTTATTTTTTGGACGAAGCCGCCAAGCCGTATTATTCGCTTGAACCACCAGCACCGCTTAAAAAATATTTGGCCACTGATAAATGGTATTTCCGTGACAGTAATTGGTCACCTGATTTTTCTGTTTCTGCCAGAAACGCCATTAGCATGTTTACTAGTGAAGTCTTGTCTATTCCAGCTGAACAAAGAAATGCTATTCAAGAACCGCTTTCTTTTGATGGGGTTATTGCCGTTACACCAGACTTTGTTGCTGACTTATTAAAAATTACCGGTCCGATTGTTGTTGGTAACCAAACTTTTTTTGCTGAAAATATTGTTGACACACTTGAATATCAGGTTGAAGTCGCTTTTCAGTCTAACGGCGTGCCGTATTCACAGCGTAAAGAAATTATCACTTCTTTATTAAACGAAATTAAAGCCAAAATCTTTGATCTGCCGTTTTCCGAATGGGGACCAATTGCTTCAGCTGTAAAAAATAATTTATCAGCCAAACAAATGGTTCTTTTTTCCAACTCTTCAATTGAATCAGAGGATATTATTCGTAAAGTCGGTTGGGGTGGGGTGGTAGAAAAAACCACCAGTGATTTTTTAATGGTTGTCGATGCTAACATGGCCGCTTTAAAAACCGATCCTGAAGTTCTGCGTGATATTTCTTATTCCATTAAACCAAGTGGTGATGGCCGATTTATCGGTAAAGTGACAATTGAGTATGATCATCAAGGGGGATTTGATTGGAAAACTACTCGCTATCGAACTTATACTCGTGTTTATGTTCCGTTGGGCAGTGAACTTATCAGTGGTTCGGGAATGCTAGAAGATGATAAATTAAAAAATCCTTCCGGATCAGTTGGTACAGTTGATGTTGGGCAAGAACTTGGTTTAACAGCTTTTGGTGCTTTCATTTCTATCGAACCTGGTGAAAGTGGTCGACTAACTTTTGAATATTATTTGCCCGACTCTCTTACAGCAGTGATTGAATCTGGTAACTATTCGCTGGGGGTCATAAAACAGCTTGGAGCGGCTGAACATGGTTTGACCACGACCTTAGATTTTGATAAGAAGGTGATGTCGGCTTCGCCGGCCGAACTGACTGATTTTTGGGGTGATGACAATTATACGGGGTCTTTTGAGCTGGTTAATGATTTGAAAATTGAAGTCAGTCTTGATTAAAAAATAGAGGGGGAAATTCTAGGTTTATGTTTATAAAGAAGATTGGAATTGATCTTGGTACAACCACTGTCCTCGTTTATTTGCCTAAACGAGGTGTTATTATTAATGAACCATCGGTGGTAGCAGTTTCAAAGGTTGATAAAAAGGTTTTAGCCGTCGGTCGCGAAGCAAAAGAAATGATCGGTCGTACACCTGATACAATTATTGCTCGCCGTCCTCTTAAGGATGGAGTTATTGCCGATTATCACACCACAGAAGCCATGCTTCGTTACTTTATTAATAAAGCTGTTGGCGGCTTAAGAATTTTTCGGCCTGAAGTTATGGTGGCTGTGCCGGGTGGAATTACTTCGGTCGAACGTCGTGCGGTTATCGATGCTACGCTTGCGGCCGGTGCTCGAGCAGCTTATGTTATTAAAGAACCTATCGTGGCAGCTATCGGTGCCAACATTCCCATTGGTTCGCCGTCTGGTCACATGATTATTGATATTGGCGGCGGTACATCTGAAATGGCAGTTTTGTCGCTTGGCGGCATTGTTTCTTCCGAATCAATTCGTATTGGCGGGGTAAAACTTGATTTAGCCATTTCTGAATTTGTACGTCGTAAATACGGTTTGGCTATTGGTGAGCGAACATCAGAGGATATTAAAATTCGTATTGGTTCAGCCATGTACTTGCCAGAAAAATTGATTATGGAAATTAAAGGGCGTGACATGGTGACCGGTTTACCAAAAATTATTGAAGTTACTTCTGATGATGTTACTGAATCCATTCAAAATGAACTCGAAGGCATTATTGCCACGGTTAAGGAAGTTTTGCATAAAACACCGCCAGAATTATCAGCTGATGTTATGGAAAAAGGTATTGTCCTTTCCGGTGGCTCGTCTCAATTACGTAATTTAGATCGTTTAATATCTGAAGCCACTGGTGTACCAGTTTATGTGGCCGAAGATCCTCAACTTTGCGTGGCCAAGGGTACTGGTGTGGCTTTGGAAAATTTGGAAGCATATAAGAGGAGTATATTTACTAATTAAAGTCGTGGAGTGAGAGAAGTTGTGGAGTCGTGGAGTTAAGGAATTTATTATTTTAAATAATAGAGTTTCCAACACTCCGCCACTTAATAACTCCACGACTCCAACACTCGATTTATGGTTATTGCTATCGATTCCTCATCAGCTGAAAAACCACAACGTACTGGTGTTGAGGAATATGCTTTTCAATTAATTGAATCTTTTAAAAAACAATCATTGGGGGAGGGCAATAGTTTAGTTTTGTTTTCGCCAACAAAATTAAACTGGTTTTTTAAAAAAGGTTGGATGCAATTTCGGGTAACCTGGGAATTGTTTAGACGACCGCCAGCTGTATTTTTTGTACCCGGTCAAGGATTGCCTTTTTTTATTTCCAAAAAAATTAAAGTTGCCACCACTATTCACGATGTTGGTTTTTGTAGTCGACCTGATTTATATCGGTCTTCTGAAGTCGGTCGACAAAAGTCAGCTACACGTCGGGCGGTAAAAAGAGCTGATATTATTTTTGTTCCTAGTGATTTTACTAAAAAGCAACTGGTTCAGTTTTTTCATGCCAAGCCAGAAAAAATAAAAGTTATACCATTGGCGGCTGACAAAATATTTATTCAACAAAATAAGGAAGCGATTGAACCGATTTTAAATAAATATCGTCTTGGATACAAAAATTATTTTTTGTTTGTCGGTAGAATCGAAGCCAAAAAAAATCCCATAGTCCTTATCCCAGCCTTTAATGAATTTAAAAAAAACATGGGATTTGGCGATCCAATGCGTTTGGTTTTTGCTGGTCCGGCCAGCTGGCGATCTTTGGAAGCAAAAAAAGCTGCAGCCGAATCACCTTATAAGAATTTTATTTCTTGGATTGATTTTGTGCCCCGCGAAGATTTGCCAGGCTTAATGTCTGGTGCGCGGGCTTTGGTGGCGCCTAGCTGGTATGAAGGTTTTGGTTTAACTCCGCTTGAAGCCGCAGCTTCCGGTACTCCGACAATTGTTTCTGATATTCCTGCCCACCACGAAGTTATGGATAACACAGCAGTTTTTGTTTTGCCTATGGCTTCTGAAGATTGGAGTACGGCTTTAACCCGAGCGGCTCGTGAACCAATGGTTATGTCTGAACTGTCAACCAAAGCTTTGGAACGGGTTAAACAATTTTCTTGGGAAACAACAACTAAAAATACCTGGGAAGAATTATGGAATTTGTTACCAAAGAGTTAATAAGTTTTGGATTTTCCGATAAAGAAGCTGTTGTTTACTTAGCGGCTTTGCAATTGGGTCTTTCTTCGATTCAGGATATTTCCGAAAAATCCGGTGTCAATCGAGCGACAACTTATTTGATTATTAATGGACTGATTAAGCGTGGGCTAGTCAGTTCTTTTGTTAAAGACGGTCGTAATCGTTTTGCCGCCGAATCGCCGGATAAATTATTATCCTTGCTTCATTTACAAAGGAAAGAATTGGAAGAAAAAGAACGGGAATTTTCAGCTGTGCTACCAAAACTTTTAGCTATTCATAATGTTGGTGAAAATAAACCACAGATCAGATATTTAGAGGGCTTTGAAGGTATAGCTTCGGTTACAAAACTTTTTGAAGAAACCGAAGGAGAATTTGTGCAAATAGTAAATATTGATGAGGTTGAACAATTACGAAATTTTTTTCAATATCAAAATAAACATCTTGCTTCTTTACGTAAACACGGTGTTTTGTATCGTGTATTAGCCGTAATGAAAGAACCAGATTTTTCTAAAGTTCCAAATTTACCAGGTGGGGAAGTCCGCTTAATCCCTTCCGAAAAGTTCCCTCTTAAAGGTGACATCTCCGTTCGGGGTAATACAGTGTTCATGTATTCGTTTCAAGAAAAAATGATCGGTATTGTTATAACTAGTGCTGATTTGGCGAATACTATCAGACAGTTGTTTAATATTGCCTGGGAAGGTTCTGGTGGGTATATGAGCGAAAAAAGATAGTTCGCAACTTCCAACTTTCAATTTTTAAATTCCAAATAACTTCTAATTTTCAAAATTTAAATTTTAATATGTTTGATGTTTCTCGTCCGTTTGATTTAGAAGACAGAACATTGTTGTTTAGCACAGAAATAATTCAATTGATTAAACTACTGCCGAAAAACAGTGTAAATTTTCGACTTTGTGATCAACTGGTTAGATCTGTAACATCGATTGGTGCTAATCTTCGAGAAGCGAATGAAAAATTGAGCAAGAAAGATTTTTTACTAAGAATGAAGATAAGTCGAAAAGAAATAAAAGAATCAGAATATTGGTTAAAGTTATTATCGACAGCTAATGAAGATTTTTCTAGTCAGTTTAATTTTGCTATTAACGAAACGGTTGAGCTAAGAAAAATATTTTCTAAAATTATTGATAAGTCAGAAAATCCTTTAAAAGTTGAAGGCCAAAAATTTTGATAGTTGAAATTTGGGTAGTTGATGTCTTAATGTTGTTTGGGATTTGAAGATTGAAATTTAGAAGTTAACAAAAACCCTATCTCGGGCGAAGAGGCAGGGCTTTTGTTTTTTCTATCTCTGAACGCCACATAAGTGACGGGCAGAGAACGAGGGCTAAGCAGAGGTGCTTGGCCCAAAGAGGCGAGAAGATCGACTAGCGATCGAGAGTGAGCTCGAGGCCACCGGTGGTCTCGTCGGTGATGGTCGTGATCGGATACGCGCCCGGATCATCCGTGCCGTGCCACGACGACTGGTTCCAAAGGACTCCGTAAAAGAAGTCCGTGGCGGCCGGCTGGAGTCCGTCAGCGCCACCCATCGTGACCTCGAGGGTGAAGGTGAATGTGCTGTCCTTCAGGATGGTAATGGGTTCGCTGAAGACCACCGACCAGATGGCCCGCTGAGGGTCATCGTAGTACAGCACGTCTCGAGAACTGTAGGCCCCGAAGCTTTCGAAAACTCCGAGGTCCGGCAGGTCGTAGTACACACCCGACACCACTTCGTTGATGGCCGAGAGCCAGTAGCTGTTCTCGTAGTCCGACCCGGAGAAGTAGAAGTATACCTGGGTCAGGACGATGTCTCCACCCAACGCCGTGGCGTCGATGGTCACGATGTCGGCACTGCCTTCATCGATCGCACCGGACGGTGAGTTGGGGTTGATGTTGAACTCGAGGTACGAGTCTACTTGGTACTCGACACCATCGGCGTCCATGATGGTGTAGGCACCGGTGGACTCACCGCCGGTGTCGTAGGTATCGCCGGTGGTGGAGTCGTAGGTGTCGGCAGAATCGTCGGTGCTGGTGTCGTCGCCGGTCTCGGTGTCGGCCTGGTTGGTGTCGTCGGGTACATCGTACGAGTCCATTGGAATTTCGAAAGTGATGCATCCGGCGATCAGGCCAAGGAAAACAAACAATGCTTTCATGGCTAGTAGCTCCTGGTTGGATTTGGCACATCTCCACGCACCATTTTCACCACCCCCCCCTCTCCTTAAGAATGAGATGGGATTAGGGGGTGAGGTATGATACGGGAAGAATGGCGGCCGAGCAGAGATGCTCAGCCTAAGGTATGTGGTTGTTCGTGGTTACATGGTGTACCGGTAGTAGTAGCCGTACACCACGCGCTGCCCGAACACTGAAACAAGTTGGTCATCTTCGGGTTGCCAGGAATTGTCGGGACCGTACCAGCCGGCCCAGAATTCCAAGTTGACGCGGAAGCTATCGACTGTGGACGGCATGAGGCCATCCTCGCCGAAGTCGACGACAATGGTGAAGTCGGCGGTCTCGCCTTCTTCCAGGGTCACGGGCGACGTCAACTCGATGTCCCACTGGAGGCTGTCGACACCGCTCCGAACCATAAAGGTCGGGCCAGTATCGCCGTAGCAGAGCCCGAAGCACTGGGAGTTGAGATCGAAACCACCGTCTCCGTCTGAGGTCACGGACACCAGAGCGGAATAGGTTTCTTCGGCCGCTTCCATCCAGTCATTGTCGTCGACGTCGGTTCCATACATGTCGAACACGAGGTGTTCGATCACGACCTCTCCGCCGACAGCTTCGGCAGTGACGGTGAAGACGTTGTCGTCGCCGTCGCTGAGTGTTCGTATCACGGCTGGAAAGCGTTTGACGTTGTAGAAGACGGGGTAGGCGTCGACGTAGTGGACGTTGTGGCCGACGCCGGTGTCATCCATGATTTCCGCGGAAACGAATGTACCGCCAATGGCGGTTCCGGCAAGGATGGCGAGGTGAGCGAACAAAAACATGATAATCTCCTCTTTTCTTCAGTTTGGGGCAAGTAAGGGTTTTTCAAGACCCTCTTTATTTGTCACTTAAGTGATAAACAAAGAGAGTCGGCCATACGCTGCGAAGCATATGGCCACGAGGGTGGTGGCGATCAATATGTCGCCAAGACGATTGTCGAGATGGTGACGGTACATCACGATGATCTTGATGGCTGCTGACAGAGTGATCTAAAACCTCGCAAGATTTGCGAAGGTTGGCCAGTAGACGTGTTGGGTCTGTTCAATCTTCGATTTCTTCCGTGGAGATTTTTTCTATCAGCCTAGTCAGTTCGTAGAGTGTGACGATCCCTGGCAGTGCGAAGAAAGACAGAAACTTGTCCAAGATATTCATTTTTTGCCAAATCTCTTTTTCGGAGAGAAGCGACGAGTCGAATATCGATGTGCCTTTGTACTGGATGACCAGTTTATTCAGCATGTCTGAACAGACATCCCAGACACTGACCATGGCGAACATGAATGAGAATACACCTAGCAAACCCCAGAACAATCGGCTCCAGATGATCCAGGCCGCGAGGAGGAGAGCCGAGTAGAACCCGTAGAAGATCACAGCGTTCTTGAGTCTGGTATTCATCGTATTTTCCTTGTGCAATGCACAGTGACGAGGTTGAACAATTTAACCCTCTTTATCAATCATGTCAATGGTTAATAAAGAGGATTGGCCGAACAATGAATTGTTCAGCCTGTAGTGCAGAAGATCGGACAAAATTGTTACTTGCCCTTCTTCTGGTTGTTGGCCGCGTCGAGCTGACGGTGAAGATTTTTGATTTCCTCGTCCTGCCTCTCGATCTCGTGGAAGAGGTGATCGACCATCTGCCGAAGAAGCTCTATGTTGGCCGAGGTACCGCGCTCGATGTCCATACGGATCACCACCTCGCAAGCTGTTTGGGCCGCGGGATCGGCGAACTTGATTTTACAGTCTTCGGCGATGGCACCGGTACCAGTGGTCTGAGGAGTGGTTTCGGCTGCGGACAAGGGCACGGACACGGGCGAAGTGTCGGCCTGGGCCGGGGCAGCGAACATGGCGACGAGGAAGAGGACGGAAGTGAGCATGATAGCTCCTTGTGGTTCCTTGAGATTGTGAGGATGGTTGGACTTTGCACATCTCCGCGCATCACGGGCGAGTGGTGCGGGAAATGGCAGCCTAGCTCGACATGAGGTAGTTGGTCAGGGTGTGTTTTTGTTTTCGAGATATTTGATTCTGATCGTGAGGAGCGCGATTTCCTTCTCCATAGCTTTGGTCCTGTTCATCAGATCTCTGACTCTCAGGGCCACCAAGATGACGGTGCCACAAACGCAACAGAAAGCAGCGGTCATTTTTAGTTCCTTGTGGTTGCGGATATTTGGACTCGGCACATCTCCGCGCACCATTTTCACCAATCCCTCCTCTCCTTAAGAAGGATAGAAGGTTAGGGGGTGAGGTATGATACGGGAAGAACGGCGGCCAACTTGTCTCGCAAGATTTGCGAGGGTTGGCCTAAGGACGAGTAGAACTTCTACTCGTTATTCTTTTGGTCGTTGATCGCATCGAGCCGGTTTTTGAGCTCTTGGATTTGGATGTCGTGTTCTCTTAGACAGAGATCGACTTCAGTGAGGATCTCGAGGGTCTTCTTTGTAAGAAGAATGAGAAAGATTATTCATGTGACGACGATCGTGACCATCAGGGAGATAAGGAAATAGATCATTGTGGTTCCTTGAGATTGTGAGGATGGTTGGACTTGGCACATCTCCGCGCATCACGGGCGAGTGGTGCGGGAAGAACGGCGGCCGACTTTGAGAAGTTGTCGGCCTTGAGAATGAACATGACTTACTCTTCCTGGTAGGCACCTCCGGTGAACGTCCGGTAGCACCCTTCGTCCTCCCAGGAGATATCCATGTATTCGTTGGACGTGGCGTCCCAGTAGATGCTTATGGGGCCACAGATGATGTTGTCGTTCTCGAGTTTGATCTCGTGGGTGTAGCCCATGTCTTTCAACCACTCGAAGATGTATTCGACAGACTGGCCATCCCAGCCCCCTTCGATTTTGGTCGCGTGTCCATCTACCACGAAGAATGTCGGGGTTTCCCGAGGCGCCGGCCATTCGTAGATCTCCTCCGCGTCGGGGACGACGAAGTTGATAGTCATCCAGACGTACTCGGCTGTGTCGCCGGTGTCACCAGTCTCGATGAGGCCGGTGTCGTCGATGTTGGCGAAGCCGGTGTCATTGAGCTTGGTGGACGACTGGTTCGTCAGGACGACAATGGCGATGATGGCCGCCACCATACCGACGAACAGGGTTGCGGGTGTCTGCAGAAGTTTCATGACTTCCTCCATTTGCTGAAACAGGTTTTTTTCGACCATTTTTTTTAATCATTAAATGACTAACAAAGATGGTCGGCCGACTAAAGAAAGTCGGCCAAGAAGGCTGGTACCTAGAGCAGGGTGTACCAGGCACGTCCAGTTTCGGTGGTGCAGTACCAACGGGACACCTCGGCCCAGCTGATACCGTAGATGACCGAGGTCACACCCCACATGGGATCCGACGCGCGGATGGCATCTCGGTGTTGGACAGCTCCCTCGAGCTTCCCGACGTATGCCTCAAGACAGCCCGAGTAGCTCTCGAAACCCTCGGTTTGGCAGGAAGCTTCGGTGAGGTTCGGAATGGCCTGGCAGGCCGATTCGAATCCTTGCCACTCGTGGTCGAAATGCTCCGAGAGGTGATGAACCCTCGGAATCACCCACCTCGTGCGCGCCGAGGTTCAGCATGGCGAGCACAGCGATGAACGGAGTGGCGATGAGACCGGCGACACAGAATTTTTGGACACTGTTCATGGGACCCCTCCCCTGAAAGCGACTTTTTTAGTCGCGGTTTTTTGAGCACTACACTGGTGGATGTTTTTGGTCGAACAACTTCTCCGATCGGCGGTAGAAGTACAACCCAACACCCCACATAGTTGCAGGTACCAGACACAGGATTTTTGTAGGCAGGTCGCCGTACAAAATTCTTTCGCCAAAGAAGAACGGAATCCCCGGATCTACCCAAAGGGAGAATACCAGGAAGATCACGATCCCCAAGGCAAACTGGAATAGGTAGGATTTGTAGATCTTGTTGCGGGTGTTCATTGTTGACCTTTTGGACAAAGGTTTTTTGTTTTTTACCCCTTACCTCCACCATCTAAATGATAAAGGTGAGGGGACGGCCAACTTGTCTCGCGAGAATTGCGAGGGTTGGCCAAGATGGTGGTTGTGGTTCTACCACCCGGCTCCAGTCTTCAGTGGACCAGGATCTGGAACGAAGACATGGCCACTGGTTGCCTTGCTCCACTCTCGATGCCGTAGCCCTCGGAAGCCGAGCTTGGCGTTGTTGCCGATAACCACCTCGTTTTGACAATCACAGACGAACTTTACTTCATGGCGCTGTCCGCCTATGTCGTGTTCGAATTCCGTGAAGATGTCGTCACGAGTGACTTCCATGACTGCTCCGCAGCCCGGACATTCGAACTCACGTTTCCATGCAGGGTCGTTTCGACCCGGTTTTTTGACCTCCATAATTTCCTCCGGAGGTTAGGGTTGGTCATCTCTGTACATCACTGTCGATGTCGAAAGTGGTGTGCAGGGAATGTCGGCCAACTTGTCTCGCAAGAGGTGCGAGGGTTGGCCTAGGGGCGGCGGTAACCGGGGCCGTAGTAGGCGCGGCGGACCCGGTAGAGGAACTCGCGTCCCGTCCATCGGATTCCACGCCAGGCCAGGCTGGCGGATTGGCGAACCAACCATCGCAGGCCACGACCGGTGGCGCTAGCACCAGCTCGGGCACCGCGGCGGGCCAGACCTAGTAGTTCGCGAAGCAACCATCGAAACGGTCGCAGGATCTGTTTGATGATCGGCTTGAACACATGTTTTGTCCAGAGACTCATGGTCTTGCTCGGGGTGACACCGAAGATCATGAGGAATCCGAACGACATGATGAAAATGCAGATCACCGCACCGATCAACTCACCAAGCATGAAGAAAATTTGATCCATCTTGGACTCCTGAGAATTGTTGGAAATGGAAATCATCTCTGTATACCACCTACCTTATTCTCCCTCCCTCGTATGGCCGCATACGGGGGAGGGTTGGGGTGGGGGATGTACAAAGAACGGCGGCCAACTTGTCTCGCGAGAATTGCGAGGGTTGGCCGAGTTGGCGTGGAAAGAGCGAGATCTACTCGACGACCGTGACGGTCAGGACGACGAGACCGGTGTCCCAGTCACCCTGGCGTCCGTAGTAGTACGAGTCCCACACATCCGCCCCGCTTTCGAGGTCGATCCAGCTCGGGTCGAGCATGTATATCTCGAACACGGTGCCGACCGGGATCTCGGTGGTCTGGGTGAAGTAGAAGCTGAACTGCTCATACCCACCCGCGGCCACGAAGACCTCGTCCATGTAGGCGTCGGCCGATGGGGTGTTTGGGGTGTGGTCCCACTCGTAGAAGACCTGTCGATCGGATCCGTCCGAGTTGCAGTTTGTACCCTGGAGGCCGTCGATCTGGCTGCTGCCAGTCGTGTGGACCAGGCGCATTTCTTCCTCGCTGTTGTCCACGCTCGTCACCCAGTCGGCGATCTCATCGCTCGACACGACGATGAGCATCCCGTTGAGGAGGCTGGCACCGCAGTTGTCGGCGGAGGTCGTGAAAGAGAAGTTGACGGTGTCTCCTTGGCGGATCTCGATTTCGGAGGGTCCGTTGAGCCGGTAGGTCATGTTGGTGACCGTGGTCTCATAGTTGTCGAAGCCTTCCGAGATCTCGAAGGAACAGGTGTACTCTTCGTCGTCGGCCGCTTCGATCTCCTCGACGTCATTGGCGCCGGTGTCGGACTCGGTGGTGGCTTCGCTGACGTGTTCCACTTCGCCGTCGCTGGTGGACTCCACTTCGCTGTTGCGATCGGTGGTGGTGGAGTCGTAGTTGCAGCCGGCGAGGAGGAGGCTGAGGGCGATCAGGGAATTGCGCATGTTGTGCTCCGTGCAGTATTGGTCCTTTTCGGACCGGTGGTGTGGACTGTTGTGGGTCTGAAACCCTCTTTACTAACCATGATCAATATGACTAGCAAAGAGGGTTGGTCGAGCAGAGGCGCTCGACCGGGAAGAAGGGTGAAGGAACTAGAAGCTGCCGAAGATTGCGGCAATGTCGGAGAGGAATTTGAAGTCAATCTGGCTGACGACTGATCCGACGCCAGTAGCGATGACAATGGAGAAAAGGCCGAGAGGGGCGAATTTGAGCATGTTGGCTCCATGGGTGGAAATGAATTTTGAAAACCCTCTTTGCCAACCATGTAAGCATGATGGGTAAAGAGGGATGCCAGACCGAGGGGGTCTGGCGAGGGTACTCCCGACGCACTAGGCGGCGGGGTCGAAGGAACTGGCGCCGACGATGGCGACCTCGGCGGCGGGGTACTGGTACTCCACCAGGCTCTTGGCTGCCGCGCCAGCGTCTTTGAAGGCCACAGCGAAGGCCGTGAGGAAAGTGACAGTGGCGACGAGGGTGGCGGTGGCGATGATGATGCGGTCGAACATGAGGAATCTCCTGAAGATTTGGCCTGGACAAGGCCGGTGAAGTAGACGAGGTACAAACGAAACGACTCGCTTGTGGGCGAGTCGTCTATCGGGGTTTTATTCCCGAAAATCTGGAGGTTTAGGATACAGTGACCTGCGCCGAGACACTGGTATGTATCATGATCACCTTGCGTATGGATAAAGCCAGACAAGCCGGGTTTATCCATTCGGTGATCCCCTTACCTTAAACTCTTGCGAGTTAAAGTTAGGAAACTCTCTCCTCCAGGTTTTCGAGAACAATCTTCCAAAAGTCTTCGCCCTACTTTTGAAAGTTAGTTTTTTGTAGTCGTGGAGTTTTGGGGTCGTGGAGTGGTGGAGTGAAGGAAATTTTTATTTTTAAAAAAATATTCCATAACTCCACAACTCCATGACTTAACACACTCCATCACTTTCAATTCCAAAGGAGGATTACTATACCACATTTTGGCGACTTTGTCAAGCTTGGAGTGAGATATTTTGGCTAATTTAAGGGGTAAAAAGGTATGAAGGGTTACAACTGTTACAAAGGTTGCAAGGGTTACAAACGGAAACAACAAAACCCCTTTGTAACATTTGATACATTTGTAACATTTCCCACCTTTTCCACCCCTTGAACTCCTAAATATGCTATAATCTACACACTGTGCCTCAAGAAATAATTGGCCATGAAAAGGTCTTGTCTTTTTTAGAGAAATCACTAAAAAACCAGCGTTTAAGCCACGCTTATCTTTTTGTTGGGCCAGAAGGTGTTGGTAAAACCACGGTGGCCGAATGGTTAATTAAGAAAGTTTTAGGGCCAAGTGGGTTTGATCATCCAGATGTCACAGTTGTTAACAGACTGGTTGATGAAAAAACTGATAAAATAAAATCAGAAATAGTTGTTAAACAAGTGCGTGAATTGCGTGAGCGACTTTCCATGAGTGGTTTTTTAGGTGGATATAAATTTGCCTTTATTGAAGAAGCTGATGTTTTAAATACCGAAGCCTCTAATGCTTTATTAAAAACTCTTGAAGAACCGGCTGGTGATACTACTTTGATTTTGCGAGCTACTTCACCTGATCGTCTTCTTCCAACCATTGTTTCTCGTTGTCAGGTAATTCGTTTTACTCCTGTCTCGCGTGAAAAAATTACCGATGCTCTAATTGCTCGTGGTGTGTTAAGAGTTGAAGCTGAAAGTTTGGCCGCACTTTCTTCTGGACGACCTGGGTACGCGATACATCTTTTGAAAGACGAAGAAACTCGTTCACTTGAAGAAACTTCAGTTCAGCAATTTATCGAAATAATTAACGCACCGGTTTCAGCTCGTCTGGCCAAAGCGGCTACCTGGCTGCCAAAAGATGAAAGCAATAAAAAAGAACAGTTAAAAAATCTTTTGGATCGTTGGGAATGGTTATTGCGTGATGTTTTTTTACTTTCAGCAAATATTGATGATCTGGCAGCCCGAGCCGTTGCTTATCCTGATTTAATTAGTTTAGCCAAAATCAAAAAAAATAATCACTGGGTTACCGCTCTTCAGACATTGCGAGAAGTTAAGAATGATCTGACATTAAATGTAAATCCAACTTTAGCTTTAGAACATCTTTTTTTAAAATTATAAAAAATTCTAAATTCTAAATACTAAATTCTAAGAAGGATATGAGTATTTAAAAGTAAGAAAGTTTCCAACTTAGAATTTATAATTTAGTACTTAGTATTTCCAATAAAAAATATGCGCAAAATATTATTTCTTTCTCTTATCTGCTTGGTGATTACGGTTACTTTAGGAGCCGGCTGTTCTTTAAGCAGCTCGTCCAAAAGTGATTCGTCTAAATCCGGCGGAATTTATAAATCAGTTGATAGTGGTGCGACTTGGTCGCAAATCACTGCCTATCCCACAGCTGGCGGTGTGGGTAATATTGGTATGGCCGAAATTTTATCAATGGTTTTTGATCCACAAGATAACAATGTTGTTTATGCCGGAACTTCTGAAAAAGGATTGATTTTAAGTTATGATGCTGGTGCCTCGTGGGGTTCGCCGCAGGATACTGATTTGCAAAAAGATAAAATCACCGCTGTGTCCGTTGATCCAAAAGATATTTGTACAGTTTTTGCCGCTTCAGAAACTCATTTATATAAAACCGAAACTTGCGGTCGTGAATTTGAAAGTGTTTATGATGAAGCCCGATCCAAAATTTATCTAACCGAAATTACTGCTGATTGGTATAATGAAGGATCGGTATATTTAGGTCTTTCTAATGGTGATGTAATGAAAAGTTCAAACAGTGGTTCTGGCTGGACAAAAATAGCTACGTTAAAAAAAGAAATCACCTCAATAGCAGTTAGTAATCAAGATAGTCGAGTCGTTTTAGTCGGAACAGACAACGAACTTTGGAAAAGTTCCGATGCTGGCGTAACTTGGGTAGAAAAAACCGATAGTCTTAAGGATTATAAATCAGCTAATGAAATTTACACCATTGTTCAAGACGCAGCTGGTTCCACTTGGCTTTTATCCTCTAAATACGGTATCCTGCGAAGCACCGATGCTGGTGAAACCTGGTCAAATCTGAATCTTTTAACTTCGCCTGGTCAAATTGAAATAAAAGCCTTGGCCGTTGATCCTAAAGACGCAAATAAAATTTATTATTCAACTGCCACAACTTTTTATTCCACAACCGATGGTGGTACTAACTGGGATACTTTAAAGTTTGACGAAGATGGTTGGTCAGTTACCAAACTTTTGGTTGATCCAGAAGAAACAGCGGTTATTTATTTAGGTAAAGAGAAAGTTGAAGACTAGTTAAAATATCAAGATTCAATAATCAATGTTCAATGATGGATGTTCTATATTTCAAAAAATAAGAAACCTTACTTGATAATTGAATATTGATAATTGATAATTCAAAAAACCATACTTGATTATTGCCCGCCTTCGTCCAGCTAAGCTGGACTACTGCGGGTCCTCCGTAGCTTTAGCGAAGGAGGGAAAATTGATAATTGATAATTCCAAAAAATATGCACCCGAAAATTTTAGCTCAAAAACCTTCATTCGAAGCAGTTGTTGAACATTTACATCAAGAAATGAATCAAATGCGTACTGGTCGGGCCACTCCAGCCTTGGTCGAAAGTCTTCAAGTCGAAGCTTATGGTTCAACCATGGAAATGAAAGGTGTTGGTTCTATTTCAGTTCAAGACGCCAAGACTTTGATTATTGAGCCTTGGGATAAAAGTCTTCTTAAAGCGATTGAAAAATCCATTCACGAATCTTCTATTGGAATTAATCCAGTGGTTGACAGTAAGGTAGTGCGTCTTTCTATGCCACCAATGACTGAAGAAAATCGTAAAGCTTTGGTCAAAGTCATGAAAGAAAAAATTGAGGAAGCAAAAGTTGCGGCTCGTAGTGTGCGTGAAGATGCTCGAAATGAAATTATCGAAGCCGAAAAAGGTGGTGAGTTTTCCGAAGATGAAAAATTTAAACTTTTGGAAGAGTTGGACAAAATGACCAAGGATTATACTGATAAAATCGAGGATCTCGGCAAACAAAAAGAAGAGGAGATAATGACGGTGTAAGTCGTGGAGTGTGAAAAGTTATGGAGTCGAGAAGTTATGGAAGATTTTTTAGAAAGTAATAAAATTAAGTCTTTTCGTGATTTAAGAACTTGGCAAGAAGGACACCGATTCCTTTTGGAGGTTTATAGAGTTGTGGAGAATTTTCCTAAAGAAGAGAGATATATTTTAACTTCTCAGTTTCGATCGGCGGCTTTATCGATTTCTGCTAATATAGCCGAAGGAATGGGTAGGGCTACAGCTAAAGATCTTATAAGATTTTTGGTTCAAGCGAGAGGTTCTCTTCACGAAGTTTTAAATTATCTACAAGTAGCTTTAGATTTAAAATATATAACTCAAGAAAAATTTAACCGTTTGAATATTGATTACAATGGTTTAAATGCCGGTATTAATAGTCATATTGAAAGTTTAAATAAATATGTTGAATGAAAAAGAACAACCTTCACTCCATAACTCCACAACTCCACAACTCCAAAACTTGGTTTCCATGGACACAATAGTAAACCTCTGTAAGGCTCGGGGTTTTGTTTATCCTGGTTCAGAGATATATGGGGGATTAGCTAACTCGTGGGATTACGGTCCTCTTGGTGTAGAATTAAAAAATAACATCAAAAAAGAATGGTGGAAGTTTTTTGTTCAACAACGTTTGGATATGGTGGGGCTCGATGCCGCTCTCATAATGAATCCAAAAGTTTGGGCGGCTAGTGGTCACCTTGAAACTTTTACTGATCCTTTGGTGGAATGCAAAGAATGTCACGAGCGTTATCGTGCCGATCAAATTGATTTAACTGCTGCTTGTCAAAAATGTGGTCGTAAAGGAACTTTCACTGAACCAGCCTCTTTTAATTTAATGTTAAAAACCTGGCTCGGGCCTAAAGAAGATGAAACTGCCACGGTTTATTTTCGTCCGGAAACCGCTCAGGCAATTTTTGTCGACTTCCCGCAAATTCTGCAAACTTCTCGTAAGCGCGTGCCTTTTGGTATTGCCCAAATCGGTAAAGCTTTTCGTAATGAAATTACTCCGGGTAACTTTATTTTCCGTACCCGCGAGTTCGAACAAATGGAAATTGAATATTTTGTTTCACCTGATGATTGGGAAAAATATTTCGAACAATGGCTCGGGGATTTGAAAGCTTGGATTCGTCATTGTGGAATTGATGAAGCCCGGGTTCATGATCTGGAAGTACCCAAAGAAGAATTAGCCCATTATTCCAAACGCACGGTTGATTTGGAATTTGATTTTCCTTTTGGTCGTAAAGAACTTTATGGTTTGGCTTATCGTACAGATTTTGATTTAACTAATCACGCAAAGGCTTCAGGTGAGAACATACTTTACACTGATCCAGTTACTGGTGAGCGCTATGTGCCGCATGTTATTGAACCGTCGCTTGGTGTTGATCGTACCTTCTTAGCTATGATGGTTTCGGCTTATCAAGAAGAAGCAGCTCCAACCAGCGAGGAAGGGGAGACCGAAAAACGTGTTGTACTTCGTTTGCCCAAAGCTTTTGCTCCAATCAAGATTGCTATTTTGCCTTTATCGAAAAAAGACGAATTGTCTTCAGTAGCTCGCCCACTTGCTGAACAATTGGCTAAGAATTGGCGAGTTGATTACGACGAAACTCAATCCATTGGTAAACGCTATCGTCGTCAAGATGAAATTGGTACGCCATATTGTGTGACGGTGGATTTTGATTCGTTGAACGACAAAGCTGTAACGGTTCGCGATCGCGATACTATGAAACAAGAACGTGTGGCTATGGCTGATTTGGAGAAGTACTTTAGAGAGAAGTTTTTGTTTTAATTAATTTTATGTCAGAAACAGAAAAACCGATCACTTTTGAGGAAAGATTACAAAATTTTATTAGGTCTTTCGGAACAAAGATGGAATGGACTGAAGACCAAGATTTTTCCATTGTTCAATTTAATACTGTAGAAAATCCAGCTCAAGCCCAAACTCTTATTGAAGAAATTAAAAAGATTTTTGCTGTCAAAGAAATGCCTGTCGAGGTTTTCGATTGGTCGGTTCAAGAAGAAGAAATTAGTGGTTTTTTATTGAAGATTAAATCGTTATCATTTTTTAAAAAACCAATTTTGATTTTTGATTTTACCAAGGGTAAAAAAGAAGAAAAAAATTACGGTGAATCATTATTAAATAATCGGGAGGCTTTAATGAGTTTTTTGGGTGGCATAATAATTATTAATTTACCAAAAGATAAGGCAAGATTACGAAGTTTATTGCCAGATATTTTTACCAAAAGAGAATTCGGAATTAACTCCGATTGATTATTTTAATTATGCAAAAAGTAAATAAATTAAAAAACAATCTTCGTACCATTCTGGTTCCAGTCTCAGGCACTGAAGCAGTGACTGTTTTAGTCATGGTCAAAGTCGGTTCACGCTATGAAACCCCAGAGCTAAGCGGCGCCTCGCATTTTATCGAACATATGATGTTTAAGGGTACTAAGCGTCGTCCGACAACGCTTGATATCAGTAAAGAGCTTGATTCTGTCGGGGCCTCGTATAATGCTTTTACCAGTAAAAGTTATACTGGTTACTATGCCAAAGTACCAGTTGAACATTTTTCTTTAGCTGTCGATCTTCTTCACGACATGATTTTTAATTCCAAATATGCTCCGGCCGAATTGGCTCGCGAGCGCAAGGTGATTATTGAGGAAATCAAGATGTATGAAGAAAATCCCATGATGCATATAGAAGATTTATTAGAAGAAAAAATGTTAGAAGGCAATCCGCTTGGTTGGAATACTGCCGGAACCAGAAAGACTATGATTGACATGAAACGTTCAGCTTTGTTGAATTTTCGTGATCGTAATTACGTGCCGGAAAATTTAGTTTTGGCAGTGGCGGGGAATTTACCTAAAAATGCCGAAAAAATTATTGGTGCCAAATTTGGTATGGTAGGGGCGAACGGCCGTTCGCCCCTACAATCAAATTTTGTGCCCTATAAAAATGCTGGTTGCCCGTGTTGTTATCCAAAAGTTGCGGTACAGAATAAAGAGACAGAACAAATTCAATTGGCTTTTGGTTTTTTATCACCCAGCATGCATGATGAAAAAAATGATCTGTTGGCCGAAGTGTTGGGGGTTATTCTTGGTGGTACAATGAGCTCACGTTTGTTTATTGCTGTTCGTGAACGTAAGGGTTTAGCTTATTTTGTCCGTGCTGGCCAAGGGGCTTACGAAGATGTTGGTGTTTTCTCAATTCGTGCCGGACTCGACAAGGCCCGTTTACCCATGGCATCTAAAGTAATTTTTAGTGAATTGGCAAACATCAAGAAAAAAGGTCCGACAGCCGCTGAATTAAAGTTGGCTAAAAATTATCTTAAGGGCAAAATGAAATTGGGTATGGAAGACTCTTCGGCTCAAGCTGATTTTTATGCCCGACAAGAGTTGTTACTGAATAAAATTGAAAGTCCAGAAGAAATCTATAAAAAAATCGATCACATTACAGTTAAAGATATTCAAAAAATTGCCAATCAAATTTTGTGTGAAGAAAATATGACGGTGGCGGCCATCGGGCCGTTTGCTTCGGAGAAAGTTTTAATGAAAACGATCGGGTTATAAGCCCCCTCCTCAATCCTCCCCCATATACAAAAAATAAAAGAGTATATGAGGGAGGAGGGCCGAGGAGTACATTTTTCTTTAAAAAATAAATTACTCCATTACTCCCTCCCTCGTATGGCCGCATACG
>Ga0265292_1001077_pt1 | contig 26768 bp, 29 predicted proteins | sample Munlanlewell296A_FD_189080 | JGI IMG/M metagenome (GOLD analysis project Ga0265292, IMG submission 189080) | Leachate microbial communities from a municipal landfill in Southern Ontario, Canada - Leachate well 296A | ecosystem: Engineered > Solid waste > Landfill > Unclassified | place: Canada... | reverse complement strand
CCAAGAGCCGGGCCGCGTCCTCGAACTGAACCTGGGTTGGAGTCTTCCCCTTGGCCATGGTGCGATGTTCTCACATCGGGACCCAAACACCGCCGAAGTTGGCGACTAAATCAGCGGTCTCCTAGCGGCGGCGAGTAGATGGAGATGCTCCGGGCGACCGGTCGGGAACGACAGCTCCTCATGGCGCTTGATGGCCCCGGCATGCAGTTGCCGTCGTGCAGGCGCACGGTTCCGAACAGCCCCCGATCGATCTGGGGGCCGTAGGTGCGGAAGTCGCACTCGTTCCAACAGTTCGGCTCGAGACCGACGCCCAGCACCTCAGAGTTGTCCAGATACTGCATCGCGCGCTGCACCCTGCTTGGATCCGGCGTGACAAGATCCCACCAGGAACGCCCCTCGCCTTCGCGGGAAGCATCGTCTTGGATTCGCTCTCGTCCGCCCATCCGGGCGATGAGCGCCTTCACGTTTGTTCCCTTCCGAACCTCGATACTGAACTTACCCCGCAAGTGCTTTGGCGGACGGTCGAGGAAGACGTGCCCGGCGCATTCGATCCGGGTGTCGGCCGGGGACGCGTCGCCGGGCGGGTCCATGCCCTCAATCAACCTCGCGGAGCGCAACAACGCGCTCTCGGTCCCGCGCGCAAGAGCATGCCCCGACCACATTGCCGGACCGGACCGCTTGACCATCTGGGCAGAGACCCCTGCGCGCTCCAGCGCGCGAATTGCCTCCCTGTAGGGCCAGGGCCGCCAGCCTTCCCCGGCCGACCAATCGTCATAGTCGACCATGGTGATCCCCAACATCGCCGGACGGTTCGCGGGACCCGAGCGGCAGTTCTTCGTCTCCGGCCACGCACGAAGAACCGGTGTCGTGCTCCGAGGCGAGCGGCTTGGACTCGGCGATGGTGAGGGCGATGGCGACGGTGAAGGCGAGTCGACATTGGATGTTCTCGCGACCGGGCTTGACCCCCGATACGACACGTCCGCACGCGATCCGCACGCGCTCAATAACAGCAGGCACAGCGGTAGAGCAAGGCGCCTCGCGTACATCCCCACCCCCGATCGTCGGATCAACTCGGGCACTTCGCACGTCGCGCGCGAAGAACCGACCTCGCGCGCGCAGAGCCTCTCAGCGCACCTGCACCACGGCGTCCACCTCGACCGGAACGCCCAGCGGCAACTCCGCCACGCCGACGGCCGCGCGCGCGTGGCGGCCTGCGTCGCCGAACACCTCGACCATCAAGTCGCTCGCGCCGTTGGCAACCAGCGGCTGCATGCGAAACCCCGGCGCCGATGCAACGAACACCGTCAGCTTCACTACGCGCGCCACGTTGTCGAGTGAACCCAGCGCCGCGCGCAACTGCGCGAGGATGTTGATGCCGCAATAGCGCGCCTCTTCGACTGCTTCTTCTTGGGTCACTTCCGCGCCGACCGATCCGAGACGCGGAAGTCCTTCGGCGCGCAAAGGCACCTGGCCGCTCACGTAAGCGAACCCACCGGCGACCACGACCGGAACGTAACTCGCCACCGGTGCCGGTGGTTCCGGGAGCACGATGCCGAGTTCCGCCAAACGCGCCTCGGCACTCACGACGACTTCGGCCTCTTGAGGAGCGCGACGGTCCCGGGGACTTCCGTCGGCATGTACACCTGCACCAGTTCCCAGCCTTCTTCGCCCCAGTTGTTCAAGATCTCGGCAATGGCGTGTGGGATCAAGGGCACGGACACGTACTCCCACTGCTGCATGCGGCACCTCCCGCTCGAGTGACGCCGAGCCTACCGGACCTTGGAAACGCAACGGGCGACCGGCAGGTTTCCACCGATCGCCCGGAGAGGTCGACCTCAGCCGGCGCGCTTCTCCACAGACCGCCGGCGCTCCCCTTCGTTCATTCCGCCCCAGATCCCGTGAGGCTCATTCGTATCTATCGCGAAGGTCAAACACGCCCCGAGGACGGGACAACCCTCACAGATCTCCTTGGCGCGCGCCTCGCGAGCGCGCCGCTCAGACCTGTCCTCCAAGTGCTGCGGAGAGAAGAACAGATTGGGGTCGGCGCTGCGACATGCCGCCCGGTCTTGCCATCCAACGCTTTCATGCCAGTTCGCCCGTACCACCTCGCCCACCGCGCTCGACCGTCCCGGGGCCGCACGCACGATGGTCCTCAGCCTCCTCACCTACTACCGACGCCGAGAAGTCCCTGGATGTTCCCGGCGGAGCAATATCTGGGAAAAAATCTCCGGCAAAGTCGTTCCCGCTGGTCCAGGCCCCGGGCTATCCCTTCAGGGCAGACGGGCGCACGATCAGGACCCGACCCTGCGCGCTCGCCACCGTGATCGGCTCCCCAACGCGCATCCGGCTGCCGTCCTCGCTGCGCCCCCGCCAAAGTTCGCCGTCCACCCACACGTAGCCCTCGGGGTTGAGCGTGCTGCGAACATCGCCGACCCGACCGATCAGCTCGCGGTGTGCGGCCGCAGAGACCGGCGCGCGTTGGCGCCGCACCCATGTCATGACCGGAACGAACACGATCAGCGCCGACACGACGCAGAAGCCGATCAGCCAAGGAGAAAGCCGGACCGCGTCCGTCCGGCCGCTGAAGAGCCTCAGTGAGCCGGCCACGATCCCGGCCGATCCAAGGGCCGTCGGCACGAGCAGCTCGTCGCGCGCAACGTCGATCGTCAACAGAACGAAACCCACCAAGAGCATCAGCAGCCCATCCCAGCGCGCAGGCAAGACCGTGAACCCATATGTCGTCGCCACCAAGATCAAGCCGCCGGTGACGCCGGCCACGCCGAACCCCGGCTGGAACAGCTCGAACACGATCATGAGCACGGCGGCGAAAAGGGCCACGTAGACCAGCGCGGGATTGGCGAACGCGTGCAGGAACCGTCGGATCGGCCCCGGCTGCCCAAAGCGCACGATGGTTCCGTCGGAGGGAAGACTGAGTTTCACCGCGCCGCGCGACGTGGCAACGGTTTTGCCGTCCAAGCGCCGGAGCAGCTCGTCCACGCCGGGGACGACGGCGTCGGCAAGGCCCGCTTCGACTGCGGCGTTCGCTCCATACCAGCCGAAGGGATCCCCACTCAGTGTGCCTCCGCGACGCGACGTGAGCGCAGCGAGTTCCTCCCGCTGGACCGCGCGCGACACGGCTCCCGCGCGCCCGACGTCGATCGGGTCGGCGCGGCCCATGCGCGCGCTCGGGCCGATCGTCGCCGCGTCGGCTGCAGCGGCCAGATAAACGGCCAGACCCTCGGCGCGCGCCGCGCGAGGTCCAACGTGCACAGCCACCGGAACCTTCGCGTCCCGGACGGCGCGCACGAGCGGCGGAAGCATCTGCCCGTCCGAGATCTTCACACCGCCGACGCTGTCCATGTGAAGGACCACCAAGTCGTCGCCGTCGCGCTCGGCAGCGGCAATGCGCTCGATGACGTACTCAGCGATCGGCCGGTCGATCACTCCGGCGATCTCGACCACGTCCACCACCGGGCCGGTCTCCGCCGCCAGCGCGGCCGCGGCCGGAACCAGACCCAAAGCCAGCACAATCGCCGCGATAACTCGACGCATCAGGTGGGCAATGATACTCAGCGCCCGGTGCCGGTGCCGGGCCTACCCGCGCTTCGCGAGGCGCGCGCGCACGGCTTCGCTCTGCAATTCCCGCAGGGCATCGGACCCGATCCAACGCGCCGCGCGCTCGGGCCGGGCCTTCAGGCGCACGGCGACCGCGACCGCGCGCCCGTTCAATGACGCGTTGCGCTTTCCGATCCCGCGCAGGGCCCAATTCACAGCCTTGCGCACGAAGTTGCGGTCGTCGGCGGCCTCACGCTCAATCGCTTCGAGGAAAGCGCCGAAGCGCGCGTCCGGCGACTCGCGGTCGTGGGAGGCCAGAGAGGCCATCAGCGAGAATCCCGCACGCTTCACGAACTCGGCCTCGCGCGCGCTCCACTCGACGGCCTTGTCCCAGGCATACGGCGTCTTGTCGAACAGGTTCATGCAGACCTGGTCGCACACGTCCCAGGAGTCGAACGCGCGCGCCCACCGGTCCATCTGCGCCGGGGTGACCGCGGCCGGGTCCTCCACCATCGAGGCGAGGATCCGGGCCTCGTGGATTCCGGTCTTCCACAGCGCCGAGGCTAGGCGGTGGTCGCGCCCGGCGGCGCGCGCCAAACGCCGGATCTCGGTCACCGAAACCCCAAGAGCGTGCTCGACGTTGATCCCGAACCGCGCCATACCGGACCGATTGCGTTCGCTGCCGAGCGCGCGTAAGCGCGCGACCAGGTCCTCCGCCTCACGCATCATCCGCCAAGCATGCCACGCGACTGCCCTCCCTCCGGTCAAGACAACCGGGGTCGAGTGTGTGAAATCCCGCCGGCAACCGATCGGCCCACGCGTAGGGCGAAAGGCGCGCGGCTATCATGGCTGCAATGTCTCAAAGCCTGGGTGCCGCGCGCGTCGCCATCGTCTCCGGTAAAGGAGGCGTCGGGAAGACAACGGTGGCGGTCGCGCTCGCGAAAGCCGCCGCCGAATCGGGCCGCCGCGTTCTGCTCGCCGAAGTCGAGGCTCGCAACGCATTCGCCCCGCTTCTGGGCCTGACCGAACTGCACTACGCGGAAACCGAAGTTGCGCCCAACCTCACCGCGATGTCGGTCGAAGCCGACGAGGCGCTCGTTGAGTACTTGCAGTTGTTCTACGGAATTCCGAGGCTGTCGCGCGCGCTGGTGCACTCGAAAATCGTGGACTTCGCGACGTCCACGGCCCCGGGACTGCGCGACATCTTGCTGATCGGCAAGATCAAGGAGGCCGAGCAACGCCGCGAGGACGGCCGCTACGTCTACGACTTGATCATTCTGGACGCACCTCCGACCGGACGGTTGCCGCGCATCCTGGACGCGCCGCGCGCGGTCGGCGAACTCGTCCGCGGCGGGCCGATACGCCAGCAAGCCCAAGGCGTGATCGACATGGTCTTCGACCCGAAACGAACACAGGTGATCTTGGTCACCCACCCCGAGGAAATGCCGGTGCGCGAAACCGTCGAAAGCGCCGATATCTTCCGCGCGATGGGAATCGCGCTTGGGCCGATCGTGGTAAACGCCGTGTGGCCGGAAGTGCGCGCGCTCGGACGCGACCCAGCAGCCACACTGCGCGAGGCAGCCGCGGGAATGGACCTCTCCGATGAAGCGATCCGCGGACTTGCCGAGGTTGCGACCGCGCACGCGCGGCGCGCGCGCAACCAGCGCAAGGCGATATCCGCCCTAGCCGCCGAAACCGACCTGGCGCGCGTCGAGCTTCCATACGTGTTCTCCGATCACATCGGCAAGAACGAGATCGCGACGCTTTCCGGACTCCTGGGAGCACACCTGTGAAGATCGACGATCTCCTGTCCGAACGCCACATCATCGTGTGCACGGGCTCGGGCGGCGTCGGCAAGACCACGATGTCGGCAGCGCTGGCGTTGCGCGCGGCCGACAACGGCAAACGGGTGATCGTATGCACGATCGACCCGGCGAAACGGCTCGCGCAATCGCTGGGCGTCGAGTTCCTCGGCAACACGCCGCACCACGTCGACCCCGCCAAGCTCGGACGAACGAAGTCCTCGGGCGAACTGCACGCGATGATGCTCGACATGAAGCGGACGTTCGACGAGATGATCCTTGACATGACGACGCGCGATCGTGCCGAGAAGATCTTCGCCAACCCCTTCTACAAGCATGTCTCCTCGACGCTTTCGGGCACGCAGGAATACATGGCGATGGAGAAGTTGTGGGAGCTGCACGAAGAAGGTCGTTGGGAACTGATCGTCATCGACACTCCCCCGACGCGCAGCGCACTGGACTTCCTCGACGCCCCGCGCCGGCTCACCGACTTCCTCGAAGGGCGCTTCTTGCGGCTGATGCTGTGGCCGTATTTGAAGGCCGGCAAGACCGGCTTAAAGCTGTTGAACTTCGGTACTCGCACGATGCTGCGTACCGTGACCCGCATCACCGGCAGCGAGGTGCTCGGCGACGTCGCGGAGTTCTTCCAAGCCTTCGAAGGGATGTACGAGACCTTCAAGAGTCGATCGGTGCGCGTGCGCGAGTTGCTCGGCGCGCGCCGCACCGGGTTCGTCGTGGTGACCTCCCCCACAGAGGCGAGTCTGCGCGAAGCCCGCTACTTCGCCGAGCGTCTTACTGCGGACCATATGCCCCTCGGCGGCATCGTCGTTAACCGCACCCACAGCGTCCCGTCGGTAACCGGGTTGGAGGATCTCGCCGGGCTCGCGGCGCGCGCGCCCAAAGGCCCGCTGCGTGAAACCTTGGACGTATACGGCCTGTGGCGCTCTGTAGCCGCGCGCGAGGAGCGGCTGCTTGCCGACGCGTTCACCGGCTTCGAGGACACGCCCGTCTGGCGCGTTCCCGACCTCGCCGACGACGTAGTAGACGTGAAATCCCTGCGTACGGTGGGGAATCTCCTCGCGGACGGCAACGCGGTACCCTGATTCTCGAATGGACAACGTCCACGACGAATCAGCCCGCCATCGACTTCCCCGATCCCGCGCGGAGTGGCGCGCGCGCATCCAGGACGCGATGCACTTCGGCGAACGCGTAAACCCGCCCCTGTTGGACGGCACCGAACTCGTTCACCGCGTCGCGCTTTTGATCATCGTCGCCGCGTTTACCGGGCTGCTGGCGGCCCTAGCCGTTTCCCCCGGGATCGCCGTCGCGAGCAAGACCATCGGAACGATATCTGATCGCTTCTCAGGTCCGATCGGCTCGGCCGACCTGCCCGAAGTCGCGCAGCGCTCCGTCGTACTCGACCGCAACGGCGCGGTGCTCGCAACACTCGCCGGCGAGCAAAACCGCGTCTACGTCGCGCTGAGTCGGGTTCCAAAGAACACGCAGAACGCGATCATCGCCATCGAGGACGCGAAGTTCTTCGACCACCACGGGGTTGATCTCGCCGGACTCACGCGCGCCCTGCTGTTCAACTTCCGCTCAGGCGCCGTGCGCCAGGGCGGAAGCACGATCACCCAGCAGCTCGTAAAGAACACCCTCGTCGGCAACGAGCGCTCGATCGATCGCAAGATCCGCGAGGCGCGGCTGGCCGTCGCTCTGGAGAAGACAACGCCGAAACTCAAGATCCTTGAGCAGTACCTGAACGAGACCTACTTCGGCAACGGCGTCTACGGCATCGGCGCCGCAGCCGAGTACTACTTCGGTATCCCCGTCGAGAGGCTGACGCCGGTGCAGAGCGCGCTGCTCGCGGGAGTCGTGAAGGCCCCCGAGAACTACGAGCCGATCCGCCACGCCGACGCCGCGAAGAGACGACGCAACCTCGTTCTGAGTCGCATGGCCGACGAAGGCTTTATCACCCGAGAGCTGGCCGAGAAGTACTCGCGGCGCGCGCTCGGCGCGTCAGCGCACCCGCTCCCCCGAACCAAGACGCCTTACTTCATCGAGTACATCAAGTCGCAAATCCTGAACGACGCTCGATTCGGCGCCACGCGCGCCGAGCGCGCGCGCAAGATATTCCAAGCCGGTCTTCGCATCCAGACGACGCTTGACTCGAAAGCCCAAGAGGGTGCGGCCCAGAGCATCGAGAAGATCCTCAACCGCAAGGGCGATCCGTCGGCAGCGCTTGCATCGATCGATCCGACGACGGGTGCGGTGCGCGCGGTCGTCGGCGGCCGCAACTTCGAGAACCAGAAGTTCGATCTCGCGACGCAGGGGTTGCGCCAGCCGGGATCGACATTCAAGCCGGTCACGCTGATGGCCGCGCTGGAAGCAGGGATTTCGCCAAGCCTTACCTTCGACACTCCCTCGCCGATCACGCTGAAGGACGCCCAAGGCAAGGACTACATCGTCAACAACTATGACGGCCGCGGCGGCGGCTACATGAACCTTCGCCGCGCGACCGAGTTGTCGGTGAACTCCTACTACGTGCAGCTCATCAACTTCGTCGGAGCAGAAAAAGTCGCAGCCATGGGGCAGAAGCTCGGCATCCAGCAAGAGCTGCCGCCGTACCTGTCGCTCGCGCTCGGCTCGATCGCAGTCACGCCACTGGAGATGGCCAGCGCGTACGCGACGATGGCCAACCAAGGCATGTGGTGTCAGCCCTACTCGATCTCGCGAATCTCGACCCCGGACAACCACACGGTTGTGCGCAACGAACCAAACTGCGAGCAGCGCGTCACGCGCGCCGTCGTCGCCCAGGCGACCGACATCCTGCAAGGGGTGATCCTGCGCGGAACCGGCCGCAAGAACGGCCGGATCGGGCGTCCTGCCGCCGGAAAGACCGGCACTACCGACAACTACACCGACGCGTGGTTCGCCGGCTTCACGCCGCAGTACGCGACCGTCGTGTGGCTGGGGTTCCCCGAAAGCACCAAGCGGCCGCTGAAGAACATCCACGGATTACCGAAGGTCTACGGAGGCAGCCTCCCCGCGATGATCTGGTCGCGCTACATGCGAATCGCGCACCAGGGACTTGCCGTCAAGGAGTTCCCGAAAGCGCCTGCCTCGCCGAGCGTCTCCATGCCCGACGTCACGGGCATGGCTCTCGCCGACGCGCAAGAAGCGCTGAAGAAAGCCGGGTTCCCAACGGTGAAGGCCGCGGTTGTCTCCTCGCGACGCGCGAAGGGGACCGTTGTTTCCCAGGATCCGGCCGCTGCGACCGCAGTACAGAAGGGCGTCATGGTCACGCTCCGGGTGTCGGATGGAGCAGCACCGCCGCCCCCACCGTCACCGTCACCGTCCCCGAAGCCGTCTCCGTCGCCTTCGCCGTCGCCGTCGCCGTCGGGATCGGGATCGACGTCGCCGTCGCCGACCCCCAGCAAGGGCAAGAAGCCTTAGGCTCCCAGGCGCGCGCGCACCAGGGCCGAAACCGCTCCACCGTCCGCGCGCCCGCGGATCTTGGGCACCAGAACCTTCATCACCACACCCATTTGCTTGGGATCGGTCGCGCCGGCTTCGGCAATCGCCTCGTCAACCAGCGCCGCGAGTTCGGCTTCGGTAAGGGCTGCGGGAAGGTACGACTCCAGCACCGCAAGTTCGGCGGTTTCTTTGGCCACCAATTCGTCGCGGCCGCCCTTGGTGAAGGCGTCTATCGACTCGCGACGGCGCTTGGCTTCACGCGTGATGGCGTCCAGAACCTCGTCATCGTCGAGCGCGCGCCCGCGCTCGACCTCTGAATTCTTCACGGCCGCCATCAGCATCCGCAACGTGCCGACGCGCGTCTGCTCGCGCGCCTTCATCGCGGCACGCATGTCTTCGGAGATCTGATCCCTCAACATCGTGACGACTAGGATACGCCGCGTGCTGCGTCTCATCCTTGGTTTTGTCGCGCTCGGCCTCGCGGTCTTCGCCTATGCATCGCTCATCGAGCGCTACTGGTGGGCCGTGCGGCGCCATCACATCCCGTGCTTGGCATCCGGCGCGCGCCCGTTGCGGGTGCTTCACGTGTCCGACTTGCACATGCGCGCGGCGCAGCGCCGTAAGCAGCGCTTCCTTGCCGGACTCGCGGCCCTAGAGCCCGACGTGGTCGTCGCTACCGGAGACCTTCTGGAAGACGCGAGTGGCCTTCCTGCCGCGGTGGCCGCGCTTGGCGCGATTCCGGCGCGCGCCGGACGAGTCTTCGTGCTCGGGTCCCACGATCACCACGGACCTGCTCCGCGCAGCTGGCTGCGCTATCTGTGGACGCACGACCCGCAAACCGCCGGTCGCTCCAATCCCTGGAGAGACCTCGTTCGAGGGCTCGAGGAGCACGGCTGGCAGTTCATCGACAACCGGACCGTGCGCGTCGGCGACATCGAGGTCCTGGGTCTCGGCGATGCCCACATCGGCCGCGCGGACCTAGGAGCGTTGCGCACGCGCGCCGCCAAAGGATTCCGCATGGCCATCGCGCACTCCCCCGACATCGTCGAGGAAGTCGCGCGCCACGGCTACGACCTGATCTTGTGCGGCCACACACACGGCGGCCAAGTGCGCGTGCCGCTCCTCGGCGCGCTGGTAACCAACAGCACTCTGCCGCTGCGGATGGCGCGCGGCGCGCACCGGATCGGCAACGCATGGCTGCATGTGAGCGCAGGTCTGGGAACTTCGAAGTTCGCCCCAATTCGATTCTCGTGCCGACCGGAGGTCTGCGTGCTGGAACTCGTCCCAAGGAACGAATCATGAACCGAGTAGCCGCAGCCGCTTTGGCCGCGCTGATGCTGGCCTCTTGTTCACGCGCTCCGACACCGCAGGCTTCGCCGACTCCCACGCCTTCGCAATCTCCTTCGCCCAGCGCTACTGCGAGCGAACCCTCGCCGTCGCCGTCGCCGTCGCCCACGCGCGCGCCGACCACCGAAGCGGTCTCGGTGGGAATCGACGGGGGCCTCGGAGACGGCCCCAGCCGCTCTCCCTCGATCAGTGCAGACGGCCGCTTCGTAGCCTTCACCTCGGCAGCAGCCAACCTCGTCTCGGGCGACTTGAACGACGAGCCCGATATCTTCGTGCGCGACCTCACCGCCGGTCGCACCACGCGTGTGTCGGTCGCGTCGTCCGGATCCGAGGCAAACGGCCCGAGTTACGCACCCGCGATCTCCGGCAACGGCCGCTTCATAGCCTTCGTCTCAGAGGCGACCAACCTGGTTTCCCCCGAGATCCCGCCCGCCTGCGCCATGCAAGAGCAGCCGTGCGCTCAGACGTACGTCTACGACCGCTCGACCGGCCGGTCCGAGCTGGTGTCCGCGGCAGCGAACGGGACGCCCGGCAACGACGACGTCGCCGACGCAGAGAGCCCGGCGATTTCCGCCGACGGCCGCTACGTTGCTTTCGCATCGTGGGCATCGAACCTGGTTGCCGGCGACACCAACCGCTGCGGCCCCGACGGCCGAATGTCGTGCTTAGACGTGTTTGTGCGCGATCGCACGAAGAAGACCTTGGTGCGCGCCTCGATCGGCGCCCGCGGAGCCCAGGCCGAAGCCGAGTCGAGCCGCCCGTCGATGTCGGCCGACGGTCGACGGGTCGCCTTCGAATCCGGCGCGCGCCTTACCCCCGAGGCGTGCGCCAAGCCGTGCGCCGGCGTGTTCGTCCGAGATCTGACCGACGGCACCACGACGAGGGCGGACACATCCAACGCAGGAGTTCCCGGATCACGTGGCGCGCGCCTGCCGGCCATCAGCCCCGACGGGACCGTCGTCGCCTTCGTCTCGGACTCGGACAACCTGGTCCCCGGAGTCACCACCGGCATCTTCTTGAAGCGCCTCGCGGACGGATCGCTCACCGCCTTTGCGGCACAAGAAGTCGACGCGGTAGCGCTCTCACGCGACGCCCACTTCGTAGCGTTTGTTTCCGCCGACGGTGCTGTGGTTTCGGCCGACTCCAACGACCACGAAGACGTGTTCGTTCACGACTCTCGCAGCGGCAAGACGCGACGCGTGTCGTTGTCGGAGTCGGGCGCGCAACTCGCGCGCGCCACATCCACCGATGGCGACGAGTGGATCGCGCGCGGTGCCGTCTCGGCGCGCGGCGATGTCGTCGCGTTCGATGCGATCTACTCAGATGCAGTCGAGAACGACATCAACCGAACGTGGGACGTGTTCGTTCGCATCGCGTGATCGACGTGACCGCGAGCCTTACTTAACTCGACGAACGATCTGCGACGCCGGCGTCGGTCAGGTCGATCGTGCGGCGCGTCATCTTGCCCATAACAACACGCGCGGTCGAGAGCGAAATCACCTTCGTGTCCAATGGATACTCCATCAAACACACTTGGCAAATCCCGTACTCGATCGATCGTGCGCTGCCACACCAACTGCAGTCGAGCCGATCCTCTTCCATCCCGGTTCCCCGTTCGAAAGTACTCGTCCCGTTACGGACCTGCAGGCCCGTCCCCCTCAGGGAGCGCCATGCTAGCACCGCCATATGTGCGCAGGGAACCCCCATATTTGGCCCATCTTCTTCACAAACCCGGCCACCAATGTAATTCGGGTTGCGCACCTAAGGCGTCGGCTTCATCACCCACACGCGCCCCGAACCCACAACCTGCGCAGACGAATTCACCGTAAGAACGACGCCCGTTTTGTCCTCAATACAAAGCAGCGGCAACGGTGCGGTCTTTGCGCTCTCTTGGAGCCACGCGCGTGATCGCGATGTCGCATGCACCGCGAATGCGATGTTGCTGATGGGGCCAAGTCCCGCCGTCCACTGCGTCGGAACTCGATCGCCGGCGCGAGGAACTTGGCAGTGCATCGACAGCGCCATCGCTCCCGCGCTTGCTCCCGCAAGCACCGCGCCCGCACGCCACCGCTCAAGCACCGTTTCCCAAACCGACGAGTCGCGCATGCAACCGAGCAACTGCGACGGACTGCCGCCGCCGATGTAGATGACGTCGAAATCCGGGATCGGAGTCGTTGCGCGCGCGCGCGGCCCGTGCTCGATTTCTAGCGGAAACGCGCGTGCGCCGAGCGCTTGGAAATACGTCGCAGCGTTGCGCGCGTTCAGCGATGCCGCACGATGATCCGCACAAAGAATCAGCGCGATATTCTTCGGCCTTGCGCCTCCGCGGGCGCGCGCCAACAGCGCACGATCGAACTCGAGGACGTCGGGGGTGTATTCGTCACTCGAAAGGAGCCCGATCGCCCCCGCCCCGTGCGGAATTCGGTCCACGAGATCCTGCCATCCGTCCGGCGCGCTCATTCACCCGAGAGTAGCGCGCGCCCGGGCCCCCGGAAACGGAAGTTCATTGGGCGCGCGGTGCCCGTATAATGATCGGCACGGGAAGTAGCGCAGCTTGGTAGCGCGCCACGTTCGGGACGTGGAGGCCGGGGGTTCAAGTCCCCCCTTCCCGACCAGCAAGTTACCTGGTCAGAGGCCTTTTCACCTGCGGTTCTTCGCTCGTCGTTGATTCACACTTCTTCTCGACGTTTGGCGTCGTTCCGTGTCCTCGCGCGGCCTGCGCCTGCCCGTCCTCGTCGAAGGGAAGTGCGCAGTACGCGCTCCATTGGGGTCGCGTCGACGGTCTGGGCGAGACCCTGGGATGCAGAACCACATTGGATTGGCCGAACTGTCGCTCAATGGGCCTATTCTTAGGTTCATGGCAAAGATGAACGTCTACATCGACGGCTTCAATCTGTACTACGGGTCGCTCAGGGGCTCGAAATACAAGTGGCTTGACATTGACGCGGTAGCCAGGCGACTCTTCCCTAAGGAAGAGGTGCACAGGATTCGCTACTTCACGGCACGGGTAATCCCCAGTGCGGCGGATCCTCAGCAGAATGCCCGGCAGGAGACCTACCTGCGTGCCCTCCGCACACTGCCGAAGGTAAGCATTCACTTCGGGTTCTTCCAGCGAAACAATGTCTGGATGACTCTGACGAATCCGCCTCAGACGGGGCCGTCCTCCGTCCAAGTAGTGAAGACCGAGGAGAAGGGGTCGGATGTGAATATCGCCTCCTACCTTCTAATGGACGCCTGGCAGAAGGACATGGAGGCGGGGGCAATCATCACCAACGACTCGGACCTGCTGACCCCGGTGAGGATCGCCGAGCACGTCCTGAACTGCCCGGTGACAATCGTGAATCCACATCCTGCGTCCAGGAAGAGCCTCGCTCTCCAGTCTCGAGGAGGGGCAAAGCAATTGTTCGGAAGCGTCCTTGGTAAGTGCCAGTTCCCCGCCGAGATTCGCGATGAGAAAGGTACATTTCGGAGGCCCGGAGCATGGTAGGCAACCTCCTGCTAGCAGCAGGTTCCCCACTTTCTGCACCCTTGACCCTTGGCGCCATCCTTGACGTGTTGTAGAGTCCGGCTATCCCCCCAGTCGTCTAGGCGGCTGGGCCGCGAGGCCCCCGAGAGGGGGTCTCTGCTTTTCCGGGCTCTCCACCTTCGGCCGCCCCAAGCGGGCATTCAAGATCAGCCAGTTGTGGCCGGAGCGTAGGTCCAGGCCGCGCGCAGCGCGACCAAAGGCGCCCAAGACTCCTCATCCGTCTTCTTCGGCAGGTAGCACCAGAGCCGGTGCTGGAGAGACGACTGGTGGATCATCTCCTCGCCCTCGCCCTCAGTCAGGACATCCGCTGCCGCCTTCGCCCACATGCCGAGCTCCGCATCCTCGCGCGCGATCACTTCGATCGCCTCGTCGACACGCTCAGCAGTCATCGCAGCCGTCCTCCCGGTGACCGCTCGGTGTGGTCGTCAAGGAACCCCGGCACCAAGGGCGGCGATCGCGCGCGCCCACCGCAACTCCCCTCGCTCCGCGCAAGCGCGGCTTCCCGAAGCTCACATCGCGCCGGCGACCGAGGTCGGAGGCGGGCCGAGGGGCCGGCCTCCGTAGACCACGCTCCCGTCGGCCTGCTGATACGTGAGCCACGGAATCGTCGGCTGCTGGCCGACACCGGGCTTCGCCCAATCGCAAACGCCGGACGGGAAGACCTCTTGCATTCGCTCGTATTGCGTATCGGTCAGCTCGATCGGAACCTCGTAGCGACGCAGCGGTCGCAACTGACAGGCGTTTACGTCATCGGTCGCGAGTCCTCCGGCGACTGACCGCGGACTTCCGTACCGCGTCTGAGCCAACGGAGGCGAACACACATCGTCGGTCGGCGCCGCACCGGCCGCCGCAGCGTACGAGCAGCGATCGCGAATGTCCGCGGGCTTGTCGTCGAGAATCTTCTGCGCGATCGACTTGTCCGAGTCGTCGGCCTCGACCGCCGCAAGCCAGCGGTCCATCGCGAGGAACGCCTCGTTGGACCAGCTCACATCGCCGATGAGCGCGGTCGGGCCGAACCACAGAATGTGATTGCGATAGTGGCCGAACTCACGCTCCAAGCGCCAACGCATCCACCACGTGTGCACGTAGTCGTGCGCGGCTCCGGGGTCCGGTCCGGCGTGGTCGATTATCGCCACGCCGCTCAGGTTGTTGGCTTCGTTGATCGCGCCGCTCCGGTACGAGTTCGCCAACGCTCCCTCATCTCCGAGAAGGCGCGCCGCGGTGGCGTTCATGTCGATGTCACCGCCGCCGATCTTGGCGTTGAGATCCAGGAACTGATCCACGGTGATGAGGCCTTGCTCCAACGCGCCGAGGCCGTACTGGATCCCGACGTTGCCGAAGGGTTGTCCGGCAAAGCCCTTGCCCGCCTCCTGCTCCATGGGAGACCAGACGCTCTCCGGACGGGGGCCGAACACGTTGATCATCGCGTCCAGAATCGAGCAGCGAACGCCTCCGGGGTTGGTCTCCGGGTCGTAGACGACGTCCGCGGGAACGCACCCGCCGCCGGGATTGGTGGCGCCCTTGAAGAACATCTCGTCGGCCAGAATCGCGTTCACCGGATCCGGTCGGCCTTCCACCGCCGCCCACTGCGCCGGCGTCCACGCGATCCCGTCGCCCCAGCGGGATGGATCTTCGAAGTACGCCCGAAGCATGTGGTAGTCGGCAAACTGTGCGCCGGTCGAAATGTTGTCGGGGTACGCGCAGGTGACGACCAGACCATCGTAGACGGCACCCGGGTACGCGTTGGCCACTTGCTGCTGCGCGATCGAACCGCCGGAGCACCCGGTCCCGATGGTGTAGCGGATGTCCCCGTACTCCTCGATCAAACGTTCCTTCGCCATGATCAAAGACTCGGCCTGCAGCACCAAGTTGCAGTTGTGTCCGTTGTTGTTCAGCGCCGTGGACATGACCGCGAACCCACGCCCAAGAGCGGTGATGTAGCTGTCGGTATAGAAGGGGTTCGGCGGGAAGTTCCCGCTGTAGTCGAACAACGGCGCGCTGCCGGCTCCGCGCGACGCCCCACATCCGCCGCCGTGCGGGATCAACACCTTGTGGTTCCAGTGATCCGGCGGGTCCCAGCGACTCCAGGACTCGCCCGGCTCCATCAGCGTCAGAATCCTGTACTGATCGCGATCCTGATATCCGAGTTCCTGGCGCACGACAAAGGGAACCGTCACGCCCTCGTCGGTCGTGGTCGTGGCCACATCCGACGGGGGATTCGCCGGGTCGTACGGCTGAAGCCCGAACTTCAGCGGGTCGGTCGAGAGATACTCATAGGTGTACTGCGGATCCTGGTTGCACTGCTCGTCGGTCGCCCCTTGCTGGCACCTCCAGGGCTGGAGTTGCGGACCGCCGAAGATCGGCCCGCCGTTGGGGTGGTTGGTGATCGTCAGGCGCGCGTAGCGTCCATCCGGCAGCGCCGCGGTCACGATGTTGTCACCGAACTCGAGGTCGAGAAGTACTCCCTCGAACGCGCCGCTGGAGCGCACGCCAAAATCCGCCGTGACGTCGGTGCCGTCGACGTCCACGACGATGTCGGACGCGGAGGCGTCCTCGGGCAGCAAGACACGCACGAGCGCATTCCCGTCCGAGATCAGGTCCGCGCGGTTGGAGCGCACCTCGATCGCGATCTCATCGAGGTCCGAGCCCGTGAGGGCATGCGTGGCCACCGGGATCATGCCCAGGGCCAAGCTCAGCGTTAGGAAGATCCGCTTCGTCCTATTCATTCCGGACTTTTCGACACTCCGATCGAATCACCTGCCTAACGATCTCTCTTGTCTTGCATGGGCGCCGCGCGCGAGCATCGTGTCCGGCCGGTTCTCAGCACTATGCAGTCCGTCGTCCCGCGCGACGCTCCGGCTTCTTCGTTGCCGCCGCTGTCGATCGCGTGGGTGCCCAGGGTCGAGTCAGTCGCTTTCCGCCTTCTCCTCAAGCTTTGGATCCGTTTCTTCTTCCTTGGTTTCTAATCCCTGTGTCACCTTCGCGTCTGACATGACGGACCTCCAACGATCGGGGCGACATAGGCGGCACGAACAGTCTTGTGTTCCCGGGCGAACGCGAAAAGCTCGCGAGATGGCGTCGTCTTTGCGTCAGACACGCGCGTCTTGACCGGTGACGCACCGGATGCCAGCCACCGTTCCGCCCAGTTGCTGAACTGCAGGGCGACAACAATCATTGCGAAGAAGCCGCCCAAAGCCATTGCAGTTGCCATGTGACCGCCTCCTCATGCCGAGCCCAAAGCAGGAAGGGATCTAGCTCGGCGCAGCGCTCGCGGTGATCAATCCGCGCATCCGGGCGCTCAACCTGCGAGATGATCCCGCGTCTCTCGGACGATGTGGCCCTGCTCGTGGCCGTCTTTTGTGATGAGCTCTTCCGTGCGGCTGCTCGACTCACTGCGACGGCCGAACGGAGCGAAGCTGCTCCAGAACAGCACGGACAGCACAAGTCCGATCGCGCCGGCGATCATCAGGATGGCGCCGCCGGTGTGGATGTTGAAGCCCTGCTGGTTTGCTGAACCGGTGACGGCATAACGCAAGATCGCGCCGACGACACCTACGAAGAGACTGATCCCAATGCCCATCACTCACTTCTCTTTCTCGCTCGGGTTAAGCGTCTCCGCCGCATCCTCGAGCTTGTCTCGGATGGCATCGATCGAGTCGTCGGCCTTCTGTTTGATATTGCCGGCGCGTTCGTCTGCTCGTCCGTCCCTTTTGAGCTTTTTGTCGCCGGTGAGCGCGCCAAACGCTTGCTTGATGCGGCCCGCCACCTTGTCCGTCTTCCCGCTCATAGCGGTCTCCTTCTCCGAGGTCTTATGTCGTTCTTGGGTCACTGTGCGCGACCCGTGTCACGCCGGCGTCACCGGCGCGGCGTAGAATGGATCCATCGAAGAAGAACCCCGCAAGGATGCCCGGGGCCGAGGAGACCAGCGATGAGTTTGAGCGGCGCATCCACACCGGCTGGATCTCAGACCCCGGTGCGGCTTGGCTTACTAGGCGGCTTTCATTTAAGCATTGAGGCCGAGGACGTTTCATTGCCCATGGACGCCCAGCGACTCGTCTGCTTCCTCGCTCTGCACGAACAGCCCTTGCTCCGCACGTTCGTCGGCGGCTCGTTGTGGGGGGAATCAACTGATCACCGCGCGGGAGGCAGCCTCCGTTCGGCTTTGTGGCGGCTCCACCACCCTACGTACACCTTGGTCGCTCTTACCAGTGATCACCTCGTTCTGTCGCCGACGGTGGCCGTCGATCTCCGCGAGGGTGAAGCGCTCGCCCACAAGGTGCTCGACCCGACTCAGGACCTCGACGACGTGGCTGCGGTGAACGAAGAGGTTCTCTCGGCCGATATCCTGCCCGACTGGACCGACGACTGGGTGCTTATGGAGCGCGAGCGATACCACCAACTCCGCTTGCGCGCGCTCGAAGCCCTCTGCCTCCGGCTGAGTGCGAAAGGCCGGTTCGGGCAGACCGTCCAAGCGGGCCTCGCTGCCGTATCGGGCGAACCCTTGCGTGAGAGCGCGCGTCGCGCCCTCATCCGAGCGCACCTAGCCGAACACAACATCGGTGCCGCGCGCCGCGAGTACGAGGCGTTCCGTGAACTCGTTCATACCGAGTTGGGAGTCGAGCCCTCCGATGACATCCGAGCCTTGATCGAAGGCTCGAGCTGAACCGTCTGCTCCGACATCGGCACGTCTGATCAGATTCGGACAAACTCCGGGTAACGTCGGCGTGACGGTCGCAGGAGAAGATGGGCTCATGAAGACCCAATCCTCCGACCGCACCGGGATCCTGATCGTGCGCTTATGGATTGAAGGAAACGCTCGCGAGGGGTTGCGCGCGCACATCACGCAAACATTCGACTCGGCAAGCCCCGAGCAAGCGATGGCTGTTGCCGCTGACCCCAAAGACATCTACGCCGCGGTTAAGACCTGGGTGGAATCGTTTGTGAATCCGAGCTGACCGACGGGCCCACCGGCACTGGGCACTCGTCGCCGGCAAGGCTCGCTTTCAGTAACGCATGCGTGACGTGACGAGGCGATGCTGTCGGGAGGTAGTCGGCCCTTCAGAAAAGGAGACGGTCGTGGTCTTTCTCTTGGTTCTCGCTGTGGTTCTGTTCCTGCTCGGAATCTTCACTGCGAAGATTCTGTGGTGGGCAGCGCTGATTCTCGGCATCCTGTGGCTCGTCGGAGTGGTTCGCCCCGGCCGCCGCACCCTGCATTAGCGGAATCGCGCGCCGTGAAGTCGCGACATCCGGTGACGCAGCACCTCTCGGACAGGCACAACGCCGCCGATCTCAAGCGCGATGTCGAGGAGGTGGCTCGAATCGATGGTGACCGACCGCTTGGATGTCTTCGTGATCGGCGGTGGCGGCACCGGCTCTGAGATCGTCGGCCGTATCGCATCCGCCGGCGAAATGCGCGTGGGGATGGCAGAGCGCGATCGCCTCGGCGGCGAATGCAACTGGTACGGCTGCGTGCCGAGCAAGGTCATGCTTCGCAGCGCAAAGATCGCTGCGCTCGCGCGCGCGGCCGGCGCTTTCGGCGTCCGGATCGGAAGCGTCGAGGTCGACTTCGACGCCGTGCGCGCGCGCGTGCGGCGGATCATCGAGCAAAACACATCGCAAGGCGCGCGCCCGTTCACCGACAAGGGCGCGCGCGTAATTCTGGACGAGGTTCGGGTGACGGGTCCGAATGAATTAGAGACCGCATCCGGCGAGCGCATCCTTGCCGACCACATCGTGTTCGCGACTGGGACCGAAGCCGTGATCCCGCCCATCGACGGTCTCGGCGACGGCCCGTACTGGACGAACAAGGAGGCGATCTGGCACTCCGCGGGCGTCCCGTCCTCGCTCGTGGTGATCGGTGGGGGGCCGATCGGTGTCGAGTTCGCGCAGATCTATTCGCGTTTCGGCTCGCGCGTGACCATCGTCGAAGCGAGCGATCGAGTGCTTCCGCCCGAGGACGAAGACTCCGGCACAGCGATCCGCGAAGCCCTGGAAGCCGACGGAATCGACATCCTCACCGGCGCGGAGATCGCGAGTGCTCGCCATAGCACGGAAGGCTGGCGCGTCGAGATCGCCGGTCGCGCGCCGCTTAACGCCGACGCTGTGCTCGTCGCGACCGGACGGCGACCGGTGTTCGACGGTCACGATCTCGACGCGATCGGGATGAAGCTCGACGACAAGGGCAAGCCCGTTTTGAACGAGACGCTGCGCACGACCGCGCCGAACGTCTGGGCGGCCGGCGATGCCACCGGCGAGTTGCTCTTCACCCATGTCGGCGGGTACGAAGCGGAACTGGTCGTCGACGACATCGGAGGCAAGCCTCGTGCGCGCGACTACCGTGTGGTCCCAAAGGTGACCTACTGCGATCCGGAAGTCGCGAGCGTCGGCTTGAGCGAGAGCGCTGCGCGCGAGGTCGGACATGACGTCATCACATCGTTACTGCGTTTGGCCGACAACGAGCGCGCCCTCATGGAAGGCAAACCCGAGGGGCACGTGAAACTCGTCGCAGACGCGCGCACCGGCGAGTTGCTCGGCGGCCACATCGTGGGAGAAGGCGCCGGTGAGATGATCCACGAGATCGTCGTCGCCATGGCCGGCCGCGTTCCGTTGCGCGCGGCCGCCGACGCCATCCACGCGTACCCGACGATCTCCGAAGCGGTTCGCGGCGCGTTCGGACAACTCGCGGAGACACTCGACCGATGAGCGCGCGGATTCGGGGGCGCCCGAGAGAGCGGGGCTACCCGTCCTCGCCGTTCGCGAGCGCGTCGGCGACGGCGAAGTAGACAGCCTCCCACTCCTTCGGGCCGTTGGAGTCCACCGGGTCGTTTCCAAAGCGCACTCCGACCATGTCGAGTGCCGGCGCGACGCTCACGCGCTGGTGTCCGTACCCGACAGCCGTGTATCCGCCGTCCCACTTGGCCCACATGTAGCCGCGTGGACCCCCGGTCTCCACGGAGTAGTCCGAGGAAGCCGCAACCCACGCCTCGGGCACTACCTGCTCACCCTTCAGGTTCTGGCCGCCGTTGCGGTAGAGCTCACCGAAGCGCGCCATGTCTCTCGGAGTGGCGAACAGGCCCATGGAGGCGAACGAGTGCCCCTCCCGGTCGATCATGATCAACGCGTCGTTCTCCATCCCGGCCGGCAGCCAGATCTTCTCGGACAGAATCTTCGAGTACGACTCCCCGTAAACGTTCTCGAGAAGCCACGCGAGCATCTGGGCGTCGGCGCTGTTGTAGCGGTACTGCTTGCCTCGCTCGGAGACGCGCGTCAGTTGGAGCAGGTATTCGTTCCGAGTCATGCCGTAGAGCCCGTTGGTGTGGAAGTCCAACCCCATGAGGACAAGCTCCTCAGGCTGGTGCACCGGAACGTCCACCCAGTAGATGCCCGACTCCATCTGGAGCAGATCCTCGACGCTGGTTCCTTCCCACACGGTCCCCGCTGCATCGGGAATGTACTTCTCAATCGGATCCAGGACGGAGTCCACCAACCCCTCGCCCACCGCGATGCCCACCAGCGCCGTGGTCACCGACTTGGTGACCGACCACATCTGGTGACGCGTGTCGGGCGTAAACCCGTTCTGGTAGTCGTCGTACACGTACTTGCCCTGGTGCATGAACGCGATCGCGTTGGTCGCCCCGTCGGCCATGTACTGCTCGACCGTTCGAGTCTCGCCGTTGTAGGTGTAGGTAACTCCGCTCAGGTCCACGCGCCTCTGCGGAAGCGGCGTGGCGCGTGGGTCCGCCTCCACGACCTCGGTCGGCATGACGACGATGACGGTCGTCGCGTCCACGGGCAGCAGGAGGATGGCGAACTCCCCGTTGGACAAGTCCTGCACCTTCTTGTTCCAGTGGTCCTGGTTGAGGAGCAGGTCCGCGCGCGCGCCCAGCAGACTGATCAGCGGCGCCACACCGGGGGTCAACTCATTCGGAGTCGGGTAGAGCCGGCCGAGATGCATCGCGATAACGCGATCCAAGCCCTCGGGCATGGTGGACAGCGCCTGGAGGGCAGACTCCGGGTCGGGAGGAAGCGAATAGAGCACGCTTCTTTTGGCGATGTTTGGGATCTCCTCAAGGAGGATCGTCCCCTCGTCCGGCTCCTCGTCGGACCACCCGGTACCGGTAACGCCGAGAGCCAAGATCAAAACCCCGGTCACCCAGATCAGAGTCCGCTTCCGCATCGTCGTGCCTCCTCGTCCCCGCGCTCGTTCGAGCGACCGCTCCCTCCGACATCCCGGCGCGTCCGGCTAGGGGTGCTCCAGGATTGCGCTGTACTTCGCCAAGCGGCGCCCGGCTCCTCCCCAGGCGACCGAGATCAACGTCATCACCCGGCTGTCGCGAGGCGGCTGGGACGCCTGCGGGCTCCCAGATCTCAACTCCTCGCGTCGCAAGAGTCCGTTCGCGGCCGAAGGTCGCAATTCGAGCCCGCCCTGTTGACGTCGTGTCGCGCCCCGCCGATATTGTCTTCAGGAGGAGGTGGACTGTGCCGCCAGTCGAACTGGAAATGACCCGCGACGAGATCATCGCCGCGCTCGAGGATGGCGCGCGCACCCGCCTGAACCTCTCAGCCGTCGAGTTGCTGCGCCGCTACCGGCTCGGAGATCTCCAGGATCCGGGCTGCGTCGCCGACCTCCTCGTCCTAGCCGACCTCCTTCCCGACGACGACGTCATCTTCCAGGCCGCCTGAGCTCCCGCATCTCCTCGCCGCGGTTCGAGAGCTCACCGGCCACTACAAGTCAGGCAGACCGGATTCCTTCCTCGCGTTCCGCGACCTCACCGCCCGGCTCATGGAACTGACCATCGCAGACGCCGGCTCTGCGCCCCGGCTCTTCTACGGGCCCGGCCCACGCAAGCGCGCAGCGCTCGGGGGCCCCGGTAAGATCCTCGATCCGATCAAACTCGCGAACGGCAACTATCTCCGCTTGAGCGTGTCCCTCTACCTCGACGACACGCCGGATGGTCGCCGCATGAAGGTCGAGAAGTCGAGCTACCAGTATCAACTCGACCGCGAAGGCAAGCGCTGGATCTTCCGCTACGACTACATCCGCGAAGCCGGCGCCGATCCCCACCCGCAAGCGCACGTCCAGATCCACGGACGGCTCGCCGAGAGCGGAGTCGCGCACCGCGGCCTGAGCAAGATCCACTTCCCCACCGGACGGATCGCCCTCGAGGGCATCATCCGACTGCTGATCGAAGAGTTCGACGTCCCCGCGAACCAGCCGCCTGAGACTTGGCGCCCTGTTCTGGCCGAAGCCGAACAGGCCTTCCTCGCAGTCGCCCATCGCCCAACGTCCGCCCCCGGGGACTGATCAACTCCGATCCGCCCGGCTCCCGCGCTCAGCGCGCGATTATGCGTCGATCAGGCTTCCGGCGAGGTAGGACTCGTAGGCGTTGAGGTCGAGCAGTCCGTGGCCGGAAAGGCCGAACAAGATGGCCTTGGACTCGCCGCTTTCCTTGCATGCCAGCGCCTCGTCGATCGCGCCGCGGATTGCGTGCGCGGACTCGGGCGCCGGAATGATGCCCTCGGTGCGCGCGAACTGCATCGCCGCCTCGAAGACCTTCGACTGCGGATAGGCGACCGCATCGATGATCCCGTCCTTGACCAGACGGCAAAGCACCGGCGCGTCGCCGTGGTAGCGCAGCCCACCGGCGTGAATCGGCGGCGGGACGAAGTCGCGGCCGAGCGTGTACATCTCAACCAGCGGAGTCATTCCCGCGGTGTCGCCGAAGTCGTACTCGAAGCGACCTTGGGTAAGCGTCGGGCATGCCGTCGGCTCGACCGCCAGGAACCGGATATCGCGGCCGTCCCGCGTGCGGTCGGGAACGAACGGGAACACGAGGCCCGCGAAGTTCGAACCGCCGCCGACGCACCCAACGATCACGTCCGGGTAGTCCTTGGCCTTCTCCATCTGAAGCTTGGCCTCGAGGCCGATCACGGTCTGGTGCAGCAACACGTGGTTGAGCACGCTGCCGAGGGCGTACTTGGTGTCGGCGCGCTTCGCGGCCTCCTCGACGGCTTCCGAGATCGCCATACCCAGCGAGCCCGGCGAGTCCGGGTCTTGCGCGAGCATCGCGCGGCCCGCCTCGGTCTCGTTCGACGGGGACGGCGTCACGCGCGCGCCCCACGTTTCCATCATCACGCGACGCCCCGGCTTCTGGTTGTAGGAAGCCCTGACCATGTAGACCTGACACTCGAGCCCGAAAAAGGCCGATGCCATCGAGATCGCACTTCCCCACTGTCCGGCGCCTGTCTCGGTCGCGATGCGCTTCACCTTCGCGGCCTTGTTGTAATAAGCCTGCGGGATCGCGGTGTTCGGCTTGTGCGATCCGGCGGGCGAGACGCCCTCGTACTTGTAGTAGATGCGCGCGGGAGTCTTCAGCGCCTTCTCGAGTCGCTTCGCGCGGATCATCGGGCTCGGGCGGAACATGCGATAGACATCCAAGACCTTGCCGGGGATGTCCACCCACTCGGCTGTGGTGACCTCTTGCTCGATCAGCGACATCGGGAACAACGGCTCGAGATCCGCAGGGCCGATCGGCTCGCGCGTGCCCGGGTGAAGCGGCGGCGACGGCGGAGTCGGCAGCGAGGGGATTACGTTGAACCAAGCAGTTGGGACTTGGTTGTCGCGAAGGGTGAACTTCGTTCCGCGCGTCGGCATACCGATTCTCCCTGTCCGAGTGTCCTTCCAGGCGCCGGATGGCCCGCATAGATTCGCCGAAAGGCGCGTGCGTGCGCAAAACCGCTCTTGTTGTAGGCGCGCTCCCCCGCCCACGCCTTCTGGTTTTCAGGGCGCAAACGACGCTTTCAAAACCACTCCGAGGATTCAGCACAGGTCCCCTTTAGGCATCGATGGTAGAGATTGAAAACACCGACGTAGACCGTTCGCGCGCATGGTGACGACGAAAACCATCGCCACCAGAAACGACTCCCTCGGCGGCAGGGTCAAGACGTTCGACTTTGATTCCAGCGGGAAAAGGGTGTGCCCGATGGGACATGGCCGCCGAGGGAGCGGGCGGGCATGGTGATTGGCATGCCAAACGATCGCAAAGACATTCCCAGCCTGTCCTGGCGCGGTGAGGTCACATCCAGCGCGCGCCTCGTGCTTATGGTTCTCGCGATCGGAATCCTGTTCGACGCCGCGTTCAACGGTCAGAGTCTCGGCGTGTCGTTTCCTTTGTTCATTGCTGTCGTCACGGGAGCGCTCTGGAACCGCGTTAGCGACGCGAAGGGCAAAGCCCTTCTCGCGCTCGCGACGTTCTTCTCGATCTTCCCGGCCTTGCGCGGGGCGGAATCCCTCATTGCGTTCGACGTCCTCGCGATCCTGACGCTGCTCGCAACCGCGGTCGCCTATGAACACGCAGATCTGCTGAAGACGTCCTTGCGCGGTTTCGCGCTCGCTGCGTTGGGCCTTCTGGCGAGCGTCTGGCGGATTCCGAAATTCGTCTTTTCGCCGCTGGCGTCGTTTGGTCGCAGCGTCGAGCCGGGGCGCGTTAGGAGCGCGGTGCGCACCGGTCTGGTCGCGGTCCCGGTGGTGTTGATCTTCGCGATCCTGCTCGCGTCGGCCGACAAGGTGTTCGCCGACCTCGTCACCCCTGCGCTCCCCGACTGGAACTTCTCCGGAGTCGCGCAGCACTTGTTCCTCACCACGACTGGAGTCGCACTCTTCGCGACTCTGATGATCGCGACCATGCTGCGCGGACAACTCGAGAATCTCCCTGCGGCACCGGATCGCATTCGTCTGAGCGCGTCGCAATGGATCGCGGCGATGGTCGGAGTCGAGGCGCTCTTCGCCGTCTTCGTCGCCGTGCAATTCGCATTTCTGTTCGGCGGCCGCAGTCGGGTGCTCGTCACCCCAGGCCTGACCTATGCGGAATACGCGCGCTCGGGCTTTTTCCAACTGATTGCCGTCTCGGTGCTCACGGTCTTGCTCGTCGTTGCGATGTGGGACTTCGGCGCGCGCGAGACACCGCGCGCAGTCCGGCTCTTCCAACAACTCGCCACCGGTCTGGTCGCGCTCACGTTCGTGATCGTGGTGTCGGCATTCATGCGGCTACGCCTCTACGAGAGCACTTTCGGTTTCACAGTGGACCGCTTCTTCGCTTACGTCGCCATCTGCTGGATCGGCTTGATGCTCACGGTGTTGGGGGGGGCGGTGTGGAAGCAGAGGCGCGCGCATTTGCTCACCACCGCAATCGCCACCGCACTGGTGTTGCTCGCCGGCGTCAACGTCATCAACCCCGAGCGTTTCGTGGCCGAGCGCAACGTCGCGCGCTGGCGCGCGACCGCCAAGATCGACACCGCCTACCTCGGCTACTTCCTCGGCACGGACGCCGTGCCCGCCGTCACTGATCTGCTTAAGCGCCTTGACCGTCAGTCGGCCGCGGACCTGCGCTCCGCCCTTTGCGAACGCCGCGATCTGTTGGGCGACGAGCCGGGCTGGCGCTCCGCCAACCTCTCCCGTTCGCAAGCGCGGCGCGCGCTCACAAAGGCCGGAGTGACGAAGGCATCGTGCGCGCGCCGAAGGCATTTCTGACCAACCCCCTAGGGTCTCGGTAACACGCGAATCGGCTCTCCGTGAAGCTCTTTTGGTCCTTGAACCGATTGTCCGCCGCGCGCCCGAAACGTACTAAATAGGACGAGATCAGCGGTTTGTAGGCGGACTTCGCCTCCGTACCGCAGGCCTCGTCTGGGAAGCACGACTCTTCCTGGGCAAATTCGCATCGCCGGGGACTCGGGACGGACGTGTTCGCAAGACACGGCTCAATCGACACACGGTGAGCGGCGGCAAGCGATCGAGGAGTAGACAAAATGAAGAAAGCGAAGATTGCGATCGTCGCACTGACGGCGTTGGTGGGGGCTTTGGTCCTGCTGCCCGCGGCGGCAGATGTTCCGCAGGACGTGAGCCAGCGTGAATGGCAGCGCACGAACGGCGAGGGCTGAGATATCGTCAAATGTTGTGGAACGCGTGGCGTGAATCACGCGGCGTCCTTCCCCGTGTTGCGTTCGATCAGTTTTCCATTCACGAACTTCGCACCGGCGCGCACGAGCGCAACCAAGTGAGGTGC
>Ga0265292_1001076_pt1 | contig 26819 bp, 26 predicted proteins | sample Munlanlewell296A_FD_189080 | JGI IMG/M metagenome (GOLD analysis project Ga0265292, IMG submission 189080) | Leachate microbial communities from a municipal landfill in Southern Ontario, Canada - Leachate well 296A | ecosystem: Engineered > Solid waste > Landfill > Unclassified | place: Canada... | reverse complement strand
GGCCGCGCTGCTCTGCGCCGAACATCCGGTACTCCTCCGGCACCCATCCGAGGCCGAGCCCCAGCCGGAGCCGGCCACCCGACAGCGCATCTACGACGGCGGCATCCTCTGCAAGGCGAAGCGGGTGGTGAAACGGCGCCAGCATGACGGCAGTTCCGAGCTTGATCCGGGTCGTACGCGCAGCTACGGAAGCAAGAAACGGCAGCAGCGACGGCACGTATCCGTCAGACGCCCCGTGATGCTCGGCCAGCCACACCGAGTCGAAGTCCGCGCGCTCGGCAAGCTCAATCAGCTCGAGCACGTCGGCGTAAACCTCCGCGTGCGCGCGCAAGTCCCAGGGCGGGACCTGCAACGTGAACTGGCCGATTCCGAACTTCATGTCGGCGCCACTTTACGCCGACAACCGCACCGTCGGCCCGGCCCTAGATCGGCGGCTGGAAAGTATTGATCAGACGGCGCAATGGAGCCATGACGTCGGCCCACCGATTGGTGACGAGCAGGACGCCAATAATCAGCATGAACGACCCGCCGACGATCTGAAGCCCGCGCATCCGCTTGTGCAGCCACCCCGATGCCGACGCAGCGCGACGAAGCCCGAGTCCCGCCAGCACGAACCACATCCCGAATCCCATGGAGAACGAGAACAGCAAGAGCGCCGCCTTCACCGCGGAACCCTCGGCAACCCCGAGAGTCAAGATCACGCTCAGGCCGGGACCCACGCACGGCGTCCACCCCGCCGCGAAAGCCAGCCCAAGCGGATAGGCGCCGGCAAGTCCGGGCTTTGCCCGAGAAAGAAACGGCCGGCGCTCTCTCTCCATGAACGGCATCAGGCTGGGAATCAGAAACGCGAGACCCATGATGATGACAATGCCGCCGGCGATGCGATCGATGATCGTTAAGTTCTGAAGCAGAAAGCCCCCCACGAGACTGGCGGCGGCGCCCAGCGCGGTGAACATCGTGGCGAACCCGAGCACGAACAGCGACGTCCCGGCGAGCACGCGCCGCCTCGCGGCGCGTGCGTCCATCTCCTCACCGGTGAGTCCGGAGACATACGACAGATACCCCGGGACCAGCGGAAGGATGCAAGGGGTAAAAAACGACACGATCCCAACGAAGAAGGCGACCGGAACACCCGCGGGTCCAAGGAGCGCGCCCTCGACCCCCTTGGAAGCGACGGCGAGAACTGCGAGCAGGGGCATCATCGAATCTCCTCATCCAAGATCATGTTGAGTACGTCTTCACCGCTCAGGGAGCACGCAACGACCGCGCCATGGTTGTACAACGAGGGATGGGTCACGTTGCACTCGTCGAGGAAGACAAGTGCCGCCGATCTCCGATCACGGATATCAACTCCCACGAACTACACCCCGAGTTCCGCGCGACGACACCGTCGCGAGCAGGATGAATGACCTGCGGTTTCGCATAGAGCGACTGTAGCAACGCCCCCGACAGGGCGCCGACCCCCGGTGGGCGATGGACTTGGCGTTCCTTCACAACCTGGCGCGAAACCGCATCCTTGCGTCGTCTCGGGCGGATGGAGATAATCGGGGCATCGGACCGAGTCTCCAGCGCAGTCGCCCGGAACGGACAAGATGTTACGAATCGAATTACATAATTCCGAGGCAAGACGTATACTCCCCGGCACGACGCGAGGAAGGTGCAGGAACCGTGAACGCCACGTTCGATCCTGTGGACCCGAAACTGCTCTTGTTCGAAGTGGCTTGGGTCGCCCTGTCGGCAGGTCTGTTCTTCGCTGCAATGCGCTCCCGGAGCGAGTGGGTTAAGGCGACACTCGCCGGACTGGCGATCTCCATTCTTGGCATCCGGCTGCTCGCCGTCCTGCCCAGTTGGTGGCTCTACTTTGCCGACGGTCGCCTGGGCTGGGGCGGTCAGGGCTGCACCGCGATCAACCCGGCCACGTCCGAAGGCCTTTCGTGCCTTAAGCAGAGCGCGAAAGACCTGGTCGTCGTGGTGCAGAACGGGATCGTGCTCGCGGGATTCGGAGCAGCGTTTGTGATCTACCAGCGCCGCCTTCCGAAGCAACTTCGCTCCGGCGAGAGCAAAGCCGAGTCCACGGGCGGCTACAAATGAGCGCGGAATCGAACAAGCCTCAGTTCTACGACGCCTACGACCTGAAGGTCGTGGATCCGAACTGGCTGCAGGAACGCGTGCGCCCGAAGCGGCATATTGGTCTGGACGCCGACCTGTGCATCCTGTGCCGCGCCTGCGAGGACGTCTGCCCATGGGACTGCATCTACATGCTGTCGGGCGACATCGTGGCGTCGGCCGACACGGCAGCGATCAAGGATGCGGCGGGTAACGCCGCCGCCGTCTTCGTGATCGACGACACCGAATGCACGCGATGTGGAATCTGCGTTGAGCGCTGCCCCTCGGATGCGCTCTTCTACATCACCGTTGGGGACAGGGCCAAGAGCGGGCGTTAGCCGGAGGGCGAAGACGTGGCGAAGACGGATAAGGGACTGCTCGGGGAGAAGTTGGACCTCCTCCGCAACAAGACCCAAGAGTCCCAGGTCTGGAAATCGATCTTCCGACCGGGCTCTTTCCTGCGGAAGGGCTACCGGGATACGTCTCGCGACCGCGCACTGGCCACGATGAACAACGTGCTGTACCACCTTCACCCGGTGAAGGTGCGTCGGCACGGAATAAAACTCACCTACACGTTCTGCTTGGGCGGACTGTCCTTCTTCCTGTTCACCTTGCTCACTATTACCGGCATCTACCTCATGTTCTTCTACCGGCCCGCCGTTGACCTGACATCGGCACCGGTCTACCAAGACATGCAGGACTTGTCACAAGCGATTGCCTTCGGCCAGTTCGTTCGCAACATGCACCGGTGGGCAGCGCACCTGATGGTCCTCACCGTATTCCTGCACATGGCGCGAGTGTTCTACCACGGCGCCTACAAGCCGCCGCGCGAGTTCAACTGGGTGATCGGCATCAACCTGCTGCAGATCACGCTGTTGCTGTCGTTCACCGGCTACCTGCTCCCCTGGGACCAGCTCGCCATCTGGGCGGTCACCGTCGGGACCAACATGATGGGATACACGCCGGTGTTCGGAAGACAGGTCAAGTTCGTGCTTGTCGGAGGACTCGAAGTTGGACCACCGACGTTGATTCGATGGTACGTGCTGCACGTGCTCGCCTTGCCGTTTGTCGCATTACTGCTGATGGCCGTGCACTTCTGGCGCATCCGCAAAGACGGCGGGATCAGCGGGCCGCTGTAGGGGGGACGCGGGAATGGCGGATCACGAAGAAATCGGCATCGATCAAGAGACATTCAACAAGGCGCTTGCCGAAGGCAAGTCCGAACGGGTGGCGCGCGCGCTCGCCAAGTCCGCATTCGTACGCAAGACACGTGAACCGGCGACGGTCGGAACGAAGAAGGAACCCGCTCCCTCCGACGCAGAAGCTTCCGCCGTCCCCACGACAGCGACAGCGGAAGTCGAATCCGCAGCCGGAAGCGCGGAGCGACTGACGGCCGAGCAGCGCGCCGCGCGGGTCGCCGCGGCTACCGGACGCTCGGCAACCGGAAACGGCGGCGGCGGACGTGGAACCGGCGCCGGCGAGACGCACCGAATGTTGGCGGTCGTCGCCCCGGAAGGCATCCAGCGCACGATCAAGCGCCAGGACGACAAGGTGAACGTGTGGCCGCACTTGTTGCTGATGGAGTTCCTCGCGCTGCTCGTCATGATGCTGTTCATCGTCGCCTTCTCAACTTTCAAGGACGCGCCATTCCGCGAGCTGGCAAACCCAAGCCTGACGCCGAACCCATCGAAGGCTCCCTGGTACTTCCTCGGCCTGCAGGAGTTGCTGCGGTACTTCCACCCCATGGTGGCCGGGGTAACGATTCCCGGCATTGGGCTCATCGTGATGATGGCGCTGCCCTACCTCGACAAGAACCCCAGCGTGAAGCCGGAGCGTCGCAAGCTGGCAATCATTTTGTTCACGACGTTCATGATGTTTTGGGCCGTGCTCGTCATCCTCGGCGTCTTGTTCCGCGGCCCCGGCTACAACTTCATCTTCCCCTGGCAAACGGGCGTCTACTTCGATCTGTAGGTGATCATGCGAACATTGGGCGCTACAGGAGCACAGTGGGTCATCATCGGCCTGGCCGGCGCAATTGCCGTTGCAGGATTCGGACTGATGGCGATCAACGTCGCGGGGCTGTTCCGCTCGTCGGGAACATCCACCGGAGGTCCGAGGAAACCGTTTCTCGGCCGGCCCAGGCAAATGACCCGGCGGGCGTTCTTCCGAAAGGCGCTGGGAGCGGCCTTCGGATTCGCCATGTTCGAAGGGTTCGGACTTGGAAGCCTCGCCTTCCTGTGGCCAAGCCTGTCGGGAGGCTTCGGCGGCGAGATCACACTGGCGATGAGCGCCGACGACATCAAGGCACAGATTCGATCCACAAAGCTGCCCTTTTACTACGCTCCAGGTCGCTTCTATCTCGTCGAATACGACCCAGCGCAAGACGTCGACGGCATCTACACGTCGAAAGGACTCGTCGCAGACGGCTTGATGGCTCTGTATCAGCGATGCGTGCACCTGGGGTGTCGCGTTCCGTTCTGTCAGGCGTCGCAGTGGTTCGAGTGCCCATGCCACGGATCCAAGTACAACCGCGCCGGCGAGTACCAGCAAGGCCCGGCTCCCCGAGGACTCGACCGCTTCCCGATCAAGGCCGAGGGCTCCTCGCTGAAGGTCAACACCGGCATCATCGAGACGGGGCCATCCCGCGGGACCAACACAACCGGGCAGAATCCCGAAGGACCGTTCTGCGTAACGCCGGCCGGGAGCCACCATTGACGACGCACAGGGGGGACTTGTGATTCCGTTCGCCATAGATGCTCAGGCCGGCACCGCCCTGGTCGTGATTGGAGGGCTGGCGATCTTCGGGCTGTTGCTGCTGGCGAGTTCCTGGAACCAACCCGGCCGACGGCGAACTGCGAAAGTCCCGTGGGGAGCGCGACCCGGCCCGTCAGACGAGGAACTCGAGCACCGAGTCCTGCTGAACTACCTCGTGTGGTCCTTCTTCGCGGCCCTGATCATCGCCCTGTGGATCCCCGCCTACTGGCTCCGCGAGCCCAAACGCATGGCCGAGAAACGCACTGCGATCGCAAACGCCGGCATCGAGGAAGGCAAGGCGTCGTTCGTCAGTTTGTGCGCCCAGTGCCATGGACCGGACGCTGGAGGCGGAATTCGCCAAGTCCTCATCAGGGGCGTCGCACACGACTACGCGGTACCTCCGCTCAAGTACGCCTACTCGCGCTACCTCCAGGCCGGGCGCCGCCAAGACGAGATCACGCAGTTGTTGTCCGACACGATCAACCACGGACGCCCCGGAACGCCGATGCCCACGTGGGCGCTGGCCTTCGGAGGCCCACTGAACAGCCATCAGGTCTCCAACATCGTGGCTTACCTGCAGAGCATTCAAGAGGACTTCCCGAAAGAACCAGGCACCGATGGCGCTCAGATCTTCTCTTCGAACTGTGCAGTCTGTCACGGAACCAACGGCGAGGGTGGCGTTGGACCCAACCTCCGCGTTGCCCTGCAGCGCATGACTCCGGAAGATCTAAAGACCACAATTCGCAAGGGACGGGTCAACGTCGAGCGCCCGTCGATGCCCTCGTGGGCCGCGCTCGGTGACGGCGCGGTAGAAGCGCTCGTCCGGTTCATCGAGAGCATTCAGGAGAAGTAGCCATGGCAGCCCTGGGGTATTTCGCGCCGATCGCATGCGACGGGTGCTTCGTCGGCTTCCCGGCCGTGCTCTCGCTGGTCATCGCGGTAGTCGTGCTGGTCGGGAGCATCTACATCCTTCTCGCGTCAAACCTCGGCACGCGCCTGGGTTACCTAGTACTGATGGTGTCGCTGGGGATTTGGATGATCATCCTGTCGTCCTTGTGGCTGTTCGGGGCTCCGGGAACGACGACGGCGACGGGGCCACGCGGTCGCGAGCCGGCGTGGATTCCGTTCACGCCGACGAGCCAAATCGCCCAAGAGGACTTCGCAGAACAGGTCGCGCTTTTCCCCGGCGGATGGGATGCAGTCGGCGGGACCTACCCTGGGAAGATCGCTTCCGGAGGCGAGTTCGAGAACGTTCGGTCTGTTGTCGAAACATCGCTCGCCCGGCTCGGCGCAGCGCAGGGAACGAAAGCGAAGACTCCTCAAGATTGGGCTTTTCGCGCACAAGGCGTGCCGCCCGCATCGCCCGACCAATCAGCCCTCCCTGCCGCCAAGGTTCGCTACCTCCAATCGGGAAACACATTGCTGTTCGGAGCCGTGATCCCGGCGACGGACACTCACCCACAAACGACGGTGTTCGCCTACCGCAACAAGGGGCTCGTCTTCCTGTACGCGGCGTACTTCCTAATCGTCTCCGTCATTGTGTTCGCGGCGCACCTGTGGCTGTTGGCGCGGTTCGAGCGCGCGCAGAAGCGGGAGGAAGCCGAAGGGCATCCGGCGTTCGCCTAACCGCGCGACTCCAGGATTGCCTCTTCGATCGCGACTGCCGTCCGATCGATGTCTGCCGGAGTGTGCGCCGCCGACACAAACCAGGCTTCGAACGCACCCGGTGCGAGATTGATGCCGCGCGCCAACATCGCGTGGAAGAAGCGCGCATAGGCGGCCGCGTCCTGACGGCCGGCCACGTCATAGTCGGTCACCGGCTCCCCCAGGAAGAACGCCGAGAAAACCGACCCTTCGCGATTCACGGTGACCGGCACGCCGGCTCCAATCGACGCCTCCGCAATCGCCTCACACAATAAGGTCGCGGTGCGCTCGAGTCGCTCGTACGGCGGATCGGCAACGAGCGCGTCAAGCACCGCCAACCCGGCCGCCATCGCCAGTGGGTTCCCACTGAGCGTGCCGGCCTGGTACACAGGCCCGTCGGGCGCGAGCTGGTCCATTACGCGCGCCGGCCCACCGAACGCACCGACCGGCAACCCTCCGCCGATGATCTTGCCGAGACACGTCAGGTCCGGAGTAATGCCATATCGCTGCTGCGCGCCGCCGAGCCCCAGCCGGAACCCGGTGATCACCTCGTCGAAGATCAGCAACGCACCGGCACCGGAGCAGCGCGCGCGCAAGGCCTGCAAAAACCCGAGATCGGCCGGCACGACCCCCATGTTCGCGGCAAGCGGTTCAATGATGACGCCGGCGATTTGCTCGCCCATCTCAGCAAAAGCCGCGTCCGCGGCCCCCTGGTCGTTGTAGGGCAAGACGATCGTGTCGGCGGTCGCACCTTCGGTGACTCCGGGAGTACCGGGAATGCCGAGCGTCGCCAAGCCGGATCCGGCGCGCGCCAGCATGGCGTCCGAATGTCCGTGGTAGCAGCCGGCGAACTTCACGATCTTCGGTCGCCCCGTAACGGCGCGCGCCAGTCGCACGGCGCTCATCACGGCCTCCGTGCCCGAGGACACCATGCGCACCTTCTCGATCCCGGGCACGAGCCCCGCGATGCGCTCCGCCAGGAGAACTTCCGCTTCGGTGGGCGCGCCGTAGGACGAGCCCAGCGCCACCGCGTTGCGAACGGTCTCCACGATGCGCGGATCCGCGTGCCCAAGAATGATCGCGCCGTAGCTCATCACGTAGTCAAGCAACTCGGCGCCGTCGACATCAAAGAGGCGCGCGCCGCAGGCGCGCGCGATGACCCGGGGCGTCCCACCCACAGCACCGAACGCGCGCACCGGGGAATTCACGCCGCCGGGGATCACGGCGCGCGCGCGCGCAAACAGGTTCTCGGATTCACTCATCGTTTTGCCCCTCCGTCGGTTCTACGACTCACGCAACGCGGCGGCCGCGTCCTTCGCGAAGTACGTGAGAATGAAGTCGGCACCGGCGCGCTTGATTGCCGTCAGCGACTCAAACATCGCAGCACGCTCGTCCAGCCATCCTGCCGCGGCGGCGGCCTTGATCATCGAGTACTCGCCGCTGACGTTGTAAGCCGCAACCGGAACCTCAACCGCCTCGCGTAGCGCGCGCACGATGTCCAGATAGGGCAATCCGGGCTTGACCATCACCGCATCGGCGCCTTCGGCGACGTCCAACTCGGCTTCGCGCACCGCTTCGGCCGCGTTGCCTGCGTCCATCTGGTAAGCGGCGCGATTCCCGAACTTCGGCGCACATTCCGCGGCTTCACGGAACGGTCCGTAGAAGGCACTGGCGTACTTCGCGGCATAGGCAAGCACTGCGGTGTCAACGAACCCCGCACCGTCGAGCGCGCCGCGAATCGCCGCCACCTGTCCGTCCATCATGCCGCTCGGCGCCACGACGTCGGCACCTGCCTCGGCCTGCGCGCGGGCCGCCGACGCATAGCGCTCCAGCGTTGCGTCGTTGTCCACGCGGCCCCCTGAGACGACGCCGCAATGCCCGTGGTCGGTGTACTCGCATAGGCACAGATCGGCCATCAGCACGAGGTCGTCACCGAGGTCGACCCGCAGCGCACGGAGCGCGCGCTGCACGATGCCGTCCGCAGCATCCGCGCCGGACCCGGCGGCGTCCTTCGCCGACGGGATCCCGAAAAGGATCACAGCGGGGATGCCGAGCGCGACCATCTCTCCGGCTTCCTTGCGCAGCGACTCGACCGTGTGCTGAACCTGCCCGGGCATCGCGCCGATCGGCTCAGGATCGGCAATGCCCTCCTTCACGAACAGCGGAGCAACGAGATCGTCAATACCGAGTTGCGTTCGACGAACCATGCGTCGGAGCGTCGGTGTTCGTCGCAGCCGCCGCATGCGTACGATCGGGAACTCAGCCATCACGCTCCTATCGCTTGGGCGCGGGGCGGGCGGGGCGCTTGGAGGGCGCGGTCCTTCGACCTTTCGGCGCCTTCTTCCCCGCGACATCCAAGACCGCCGCAGCGAGACCCGGAATCGTGTGCGGCGACGCTACCGCCGAGACACGCAGTCCGGCCGCGCGCGCAGCCTTCGCGGTCACCGGCCCGATACAAACGATCTTCGTGGTGCGCGGAGGCGCCTGCTTGAGAAGACGCATAAATGCAGCAACGGTTCCGCCGCTGGCGAAGGTGATCACGCCGATGTCGCCGCCGAGCACCGCGCGTCGGATTTCCGGGGCAATCCGCGATCCGCCGGCCAGCCGGTACACGGTCGCCTTGTCCACGGTCCAGCCCTTGGAAACGAGCGCTTCATCCAGGCCGGGCTCGACCTTGTCGGCGCGCGCCAGCAGCACGCGACCGCTCCCCTTCGGGAACTCAGCGCCGACCGCCTCGGTCGTAAACGTCGAAGGAACCAGATCAGCCGCGATCCCCATCGATGAGAGCGCCTCGGCGGTCGCCGGCCCCACCGCGCACACGCGCGCGCCCGCAAATGCGCGCGCGTCGAGCCCCGCCTCACGAAGCCGCCCGGCAAACAAACGCACGCCGTTCACGCTGGTGAAGACGACCCACGCGTACCCGCCATCGGCGAGTCGACGAACTGCACGGTCCACCGGCGCCCAAGAGCGCGGCGGCTCGATACTGATAGCAGGAGCCTCGACGACGTCGGCGCCAAGTTCCTGAAGGATTCGAGACAAGTCGGAGGCCTGCTCGCGAGTCCGGGTGACCAACACGCGCGCGCCCGACAGCGGCCGTTGGTCGCGTCCACCCAGAACATCGCGCAGGCGAACAACATCTCCGACGATCGTGATTGCCGGAGCGTGGATCCCCGCGCGCTTCGCGACGCCGGCGATCTTGGACAGCGGCGCCGTGACCGTCCGCTGAGAAGGAAGCGTCGCCTCCTGAATCACCGCGGCGGGAGTCTCTCCGCTCTTCCCTGCCGCCATCAATGCCTCAGCAACGGCCGGAAGGCGCTCGACGCCCATCAACAAGACCGCCGTGTCGGCGGCTGCGACCGCGTTCCAGTTCAGACGTGACCCGGCCTTGCCCGGGGCCTCGTGCGCAGTGGCGATCACGAGCGATGCGGCAGCATCGCGATGCGTGACCGGAATCCCGGCCGCACCCGGCCCTGCGATCGCCGATGTAACGCCCGGCACTACCTCAAACGGCACCCCAGCGGCAACCAACAACTCCGCCTCTTCGCCGCCGCGGCCAAACACGAACGGATCTCCGCCCTTCAACCGAACAACGGTCTTTCCTTCCCGCGCCTTGTCCAGCAGGATCTGCCCGATCTGGTCCTGCGTCTTGACGTGTCGCCCGGCCTGCTTGCCGACGTAAATCTGCTCGGCGCCGGGACGCACGTGCGCCATCAACGCCGACGATCCAAGCCGGTCGTAGACCACGACCTCGGCACCGCGCAGAAGTGCGAGTCCGCGAACCGTAATTAACCCCGGATCGCCCGGACCCGCGCCGACCAGTGCGACCGAACCAACAGGCTTCCGGGCCGCCATCAGCGAACCTCCGCGATGATCTCGTCCGCACCGCGCGCGCGCAATCGCTCGGCCAACTCCAGACCGGTCTTCTCCGGATCCACGCCCTCGACCTGGTCGGTGATGATGCGCTTTCCATCCAAGGAGCCGACCAGACCCCGCAGCCGAATCCGCTCCGGAGTCGTCTCTGCGAGGGCGGCCAGCGGGACGTTACAGTCCCCACCAAGCGCAATCATGAACGCGCGCTCTGCCTCCAATGCCCGGCGAGACGCTGGGTCTTCAAGCTGCGCGAGCGCCGCTTTCATCATCTTGTCGTTCGCACGACACTGCACCGCAAGCGCACCCTGACCCGGCGCGGGAAGCATCACGTCGATCGAGAGAACCTCGACGACGCGGTCCGCCCGCCCCATTCGCTTGAGACCGGCCAGCGCAACGATCAGCGCATGCGCCTCTCCGTTGGACAACTTGCGCAGCCGCGTGTCGACGTTGCCACGCATCGGAACCGGAACGAATCCCCTTCCGAGCGCGAGGATCTGCGTGCGACGACGCAGCGACGCCGTCCCGATCGTAGAGCCCGACTGCAGCGACGCGAGGCCTCCGCCGGAGCGCGTCAGCAATGCGTCGCGGGGGTCCTCACGCTTGGGAACGCACCCCAGCAAGACACCCGGGGCAGACGCTGCAGGCAAGTCCTTCGCGCTGTGAACCGCAAGGTCGATCTTCCCGGACGCGAGGGCCTCCTCGATCTCGGTGACGAACAGCCCCTTGCCTCCGAGCGGCGCGAGATCTCCTTCGAGTTGGTCTCCTTTGGTCGTCATCGGGACCAACTCGAAGTTGCGATGAGTGATCACCGACCCAACCGCGCGACGCACGGTTTCGGCCTGGGCCAAGGCGAGCGCACTTCCGCGAGTTCCGACCCTGAGGACACTTCGGGGCATCAGTCGTTCCCTCCATCCAGCGCGTGAAGCGTCCGCAGGGCGCGCGCCAGCAACTCACCCTCAGACGTCCCGGCTCGAGCCTTCAGCTCGGTGACCGGGTGATGCAACAGCTTCGCCACAATCGAGCGAGTCAGCGCCTCGATCGCATCACGTTCCCGCGGCCCCAGGTCCCCCAACACCCGCTCCGCCCGGCGAATCTCGCCGACCCGAATGCGCTCCGCTTTACCATGCAGCGCGGAGAGCAGCGGGGCAAGCGCGTGCGTGCGCTGCCATGCGGAGAACTTCTCAACCTCTTCGCCGATGATCGCCCGAACACGCTCAATCTCCAGCAGTTGTCCCCCTTCGGGCGCAACGGCTTCGCGAACGTCGTCCATATCGGCGAGCGTCGCGCCGGCGATCATCGCAACCGTCGGCTCGATGTCGCGGGGCACCGCGAGATCCAACAAGACCATGGGACGCGCCGGGCGCGCGGCCATGGCGGCCGCTACCGCCTCATGGGTCACGAGCGCATGCGGACTGCCCGTCGACGCGATGACGAGATCCGCCTCAACCAGGACCTTCGCTATCCCTTCAAGACCGACGGCGCGCCCCCCGATGCGCCCGGCCACCGCCCGGGCATGCTCGACCGTGCGGTTCGCCACAATGACCGTCATGCCTTCCTTCGCCAGGGACATCGCAGCGAGATCGCCCATCTCGCCGGCCCCAATGACGAGCACCGTCCGTCCCGACAGCCCTCCGAGCGTCTTGGTTGCCATCGAGGCAGCCGCGTGCGCCAGCGTCGACGTGCTGCGTTCGATATCGGTCTCGGCGCGCGCCCTGCGACCGACGCTTATGGCTCTGCGAAACAGCGCCGACAGCGTCGTGCCCACAGAGCCGTGCTCATCCGCCGCGCCAAAGGCCCGCCGCACTTGAGCAAGGATCTGCGGCTCTCCAAGAACCATCGAATCCACGCCGGCGGCAACTCCGAACAGATGACCCACGGCATCCTCACCGTAAAGCGAGTACAGACGATCCGCGAACCCTTCCAAAGGGACGTCGTGGTAGGTCGATAGAAAGCGGCGCAAGGCCGAAAGCCCAGCATGGAACCCAGTGACGGTCGCGTAGACCTCCGTGCGGTTGCACGTCGACAGGATGGCCACCTCTCGCACCCCCTCGTGCGAGGCGGCGGCGGGCAATGCCGTAGGCAATTCAGCATGAGCGAACGCGAACCGCTCGAGGAGGTCAACCGGCGCACCCCGATAGTTGAGTCCGACGACGAGGACCGACATTGGGTGCGATGCTCCGTTCTTATGGGCGAGTGCTCTTGGAGGCGCTGGCCGTAAGTCGCCCTCCGCGAAGCACGCCCTCGAGTGCAGCTTTCCTTTGTTCGTAGAAGCTGAGAATCTGCAACTCGATCGAAAGGTCCACCTTGCGAAGCGACACTTCCTCGGGAACCTGCAGCACCGTTGGCGCGAAATTCAGAATGCTCTTCACGCCGGACGCCACCAAGCGATCGGCCGCTCCTTGGGCCGCCGAACCCGTCGTCGTGACGATGCCGATCGAGGCGCGCCGCTCCTTGACGATCCGCTCAACCTCATCGAAGTCCTCGATCAACAGATCGTCGACGTAAGTGCCGATCTTGACCGGGTCCACATCCAGAAGCGCTACTACTCGGAATCCGCGCGACCCAAATCCGCGATAGTTGGCCAGCGCGCGCCCGAGGTTACCGATCCCAACAATGACACAGTTCCAGTCCTGCGTAAGACCAAGTTCTCGGCTGATTTGGTAGATCAGGTACTCAACGTCGTATCCGACACCACGGGTCCCATACGATCCCAGATAGGACAGGTCCTTGCGTACCTTCGCGGAGTTCACCCCGGCCGCCGTCGCAAGCCCCTCGCTCGAGACGGTCGTCGTGCCGCGCTCGGTCATCTCCACCAGGCTGCGCAAGTACAGCGGGAGACGCGCCACAGTCGCTTCCGGAATCGCACGCTCTTTCACGTTCTCATCGCCCCTGAGGAGAATCCTCTCGTCGATTGTAGGCACTTGTGAGTGCAATCACAAACGAACCACCGCATGGAAACTCGGACAAAACCGCTGGTCACACGGCTACAGCCGCAACGCCCGACGAACGGCTCGCTCAGAGACCCGCCCTTCAGTGACGATGCGACCATCTATCTCCACAACCGGCACCCGCTCGTCGAAGCGCGAATCGTAGGCAACGTCGTAGTCGTGACCCAGCGCGTCCAGCATCTGTTTGGCGTCTTCGCACAGACAGCAACTCGGCTTCGAAAACAGCACGACCCGATGGCTCACGTCGGCGATTCCCCCGGCGAATCGACCCGGAACCGAGGCGGCCGACTCGCGTACACAAAGCCCGCGGACATCACGACAACCCCGAGGATCAGCGACACCGAGAACGGGCCACCGCGCGCCAGTCGGGCCAACGCGGTGCTGCCGACGGCCACAATGCTCACCCCGAGGGCGATCAGCAGGTTTCCCCGAACCCGGTCGGGCGCGGGGATCATGCCTCGCCGGGGGCGAGAGGTAAGGATCGCCAGAGCGACGACCACGACATACGCCGCCAGCGAATAGACATCGGCGAGCGTGCGCAGGGAGGGGTCCGCTTCCCAGGCAACGCGCCCGCGCGGAATGTCCAAGACGCCGGACACGGCCGGATTCACAGTCGCCGCGGCGACCTTGAAGACCGCGAAGCCGGTCCCAACCACCACCGCGACACCACTCAGAAGCGTCCAGAATCGCTTCCCGAGCAACGCAATGCTGCCGAAGGCGAGCCAGGGGACACTCAACAAAGCGCCGAAGAGCCAGTAGATGCGAAACAGGGTCGGGTCCCAGCCGCTCGAAGTTCCCGCGGCGACCGCGACGGACGCCGCGGAGTACTGCAAGAGCGCGATGCCCCACGCAGTTTGCGGCGTCCTCCGATGAACGGCCGGCCGCCGCCGAAAGAGCAAGACGCCGAATGCCGCCGAGAAGACCGCTGCGACTATGGGAAGAACGACCACGTGCCGATCCCCTTTCTCCGCCTACCGGGAATCCGCCTCGCCCCGCAGCGCCCGCCGGAGCACCTTGCCCGTCTGAGTGTGCGGAAGCTCGTCCACGAACTCGACGACCTGTGGGCACTTGAAGCGAGCGATCGACCGCCGGCAGAACTCGATGATCTCCTCCTCGGTCGCATGCTCACCCGGCCGAAGCACGAGGAGCGCCTTGACGGCCTCCCCTGTGTACGGGTGCGCGATTCCGATGGCGGCGGCCTCGGCGATCTTTGGATGCCGCAGAAGCGCATCCTCGACCTCGCGCGGGTAGACGTTGAATCCCGACACGATGATCAGGTCCTTCTTGCGATCCACGAGGAACAGATAGCCATCTTCGTCCTCGTACGCGACATCGCCGGTGTGGAACCAGCCGCCACGCATCGCGGCTTCGGTCTCCTCCTGCAGCCCCCAGTAGCCCCGAAAGACGTTAGGTCCCCGCACAACGATCTCGCCGGGATCGCCTTCCTCCACATCGTCGCCGTCTTCGTCGACGAGCCGGAGTTCGACACCCGGCAACGCCTTGCCGATCGACCCCGGCTTGGCGACCTCCCCCATAGCGTTGGACGTCACCCCCGGAGCCGTCTCCGTGAGCCCGTACGCCTCCCAGATCGTGATCGAAAGGCGCCGGTGGAACTCCTCCAGGACCGGCCCCGGCAACGGCGCGGCGCCCGAGACCGCCACGCGCACCGACGACAGATCCCTGTGCTCAATCCCGGGAGTGTTCAACCACGCGACGAACATCGGTGGCGCACCGAACAAGGCGGTAACCCGATGGCGCTCGACGGCATCAAGACTTCCGACGGCGTCGAACCGCTCGAGCAAGACCGCCGTCGCGCCGACCTGCAGAGTGAGACCAAGGATGACGTTCAAGGCGTAGATGTGGAACATCGGCAGCGCCAGCAGGGAAACATCATCCTCAGTCAAGGCCAGCATCGAGACCTTGCCCATCTGGTCGAAGTTCGCGGCAAGGTTGCCGTGAGTGAGCATGGCCCCCTTCGGCTTCCCGGTGGTGCCGCTGGTGTACGCGAGACACGCCAGGTCATCGTCCGAGATCCGTACGTCCGGAACGTTGCCGCCGCAGCCACTCATCTGTTCCCACGTCATCGTCCCTACGCTCGCCGTTCCCCCGACGACGACGACATGCTCGAGCATCGGGACCGCGTGCACCAACCCTTCAACCGCCGCAATGAAAGGCTCGGCAACGACGGCCGCGCGCGCGCCCGCGTCGGAAACGATGAAGCTCACTTCGTCCGGCGTATACATCGTATTGAGCGGGATCATGACACCGCCCGCGCGCAGGATCCCAAGGTACGAGTAAACGAAATGCGGAATGTTGTTCACCATGACCGCGACGCGATCGCCCTTACGAACCCCGAGCGCAGCAAACCCGGCGGCGGCCGCATCGATCTCGCGATCGACGTCGACGTAGGTGATCGGGCGGTCCTGGTAGATCAGTGCAGGCTTCGTTGGGTTACGCGCCGCCCCCTGTCGAACGATGTCGGCGATGTTCATCCGATGAACGCGCCCCGCTCCCTCAACACGCGCTGCACCTCCTCCACATCCACGCCACGCGCGGCGACCTTCCGGCGCGCGGCCGTTGCGGCCGCGACTCCCGCCGCTTCTCCCTGAGCCATCGCCGGGGCGATCACCCGCGTCGAGGCGAGCGCCTCATGTGTCGCCGACAAACATCGACCGGCGACCAGCAAGTTGTCGATGCCGCGAGCAACCAGCGCCCGATACGGAACCTGGTAGTACGCGCCGCGTTCGAGCCAGACGTACTCGGTTCCCTTGCCCTTGGTGTGAAACTCCTGCGGCCACGCCCCCGCCGCCACCGCGTCGTCAAAACGGGCGGCACCCGAAACGTCCTCTCCCGTCATGACGTACTCACCCGTGACGCGCCGCGACTCGCGAACCCCGAGTTGCGTCGGAGTATCGGCGAAGTACGCACCGGCGAATCCCGGCATGTTGGCGATGAGGAATCGACCCGCCTTCTCAGCCTCCGCGCGCCCCGCGATCTCCGCGGCAGTGGCCTCCAGGGGGTCCGTAATGTCCGGGGGGCGTCCGTCGACGGCGATCCGCGTCATCGCGCCGTACACCTCCCCGGGGCGGAGCGTCGGCAGGATCGCGCCGCCGGCCCGCGACAGATTCCATTCGGGTTCCTGACCTATCGTCGCGATGAGTTCGTTGAGTCGCTCCATCCCTGCGCCGTACGCGGCGGCTACGTCGACGTTTTGCATCAGGAACTGCATTGAGGGGAACTGGCGCGCGCCCGGAGGTCCCGTCTCCACTCCACATCCCGCGTGGAACGCGAGGTCCGCGTCGCCCGAGGCATCCACGAATACAGAGCCCGTCACCGCTAGAGGACCGCGCTTCGACCCGATGATGACGGCGTCGATCTGTTGTCCACGCCGCACGACTCCGGTCACCGTGCTGTGCAACAACGGCCTGAGGTTCGGCTCCGACGTGACGAGACGATCCGCTAAGAACTTGAACGCCCACGGGACATACAAAAACACCGCAGTCTCACGAAACGGAACCGGACCAAACCCGAGGCCCGTCGCCGCGATCTCGTCGGCCCAACGCGCGGCAAGCCCTCCACACACGCGCTCGAATCCTTCGTCGGTATTGCGATACAAGCCGCAAATAGTTCCGATCCACGCGGCAGTAGCGTTTCCCCCGAAGAACCCATACCTCTCGATGAGGACTGTACGCGCACCGAGTTGCGAAGAAGCAAGGGCCGCAGCGAGCCCGGCAGGGCCTCCTCCGACGACCACAACGTCCGCTTCGAGAAGAACGGGTGCCTCTGCTTCCGGTATTCGAACCGACGCCACGAAGCCTCCTTTGCACCGACGCCGGAAGTCTAGACGTTCCTTCGCACCTTTCGCCCCGGAACGTGCCCGGAAAGTTGCCGCGACCAGCCCCTAGATGGCCCGAAAGGGTCAAGTCATTTTCTTACGGTCCCGATAACACGTACGAGGAAAAGTGCCTGAACACAGGCCAGACTCCGCGACAAGGGCAAACTCGCCGAGAGGCGAGGACGCAAAGCCACGGGACCAGCGATTGGTAAGCCGGGCTGCCGACAGGAGCCGACGGACGCACGCAGACCCGTCGACCCACGGCACAAGTGCCGCAGACGACGGGCTTTGGTTCGGGTCCATGCATCAGGGGGCCTGGGATGAAGTTTCTGCGAGCGATGCTGCCCGTCGCGTTGGCCGCAACAACACTCCTGTCGAGCGGAACCGCACTCGCGTCGTCGACCGACGAAGCGGGGTTCGTGACGAAGATCAACACTGCGCGACGCGCGTCCGGTTTGCGCGCGCTGACCGCTAAGAGTGATCTCGCCGCGGTCGCACGCCGGCACAGCGCCGACATGGCCAAGGCCGGGACGATCTCCCACAACAAGTCGCTCATGAGCGAGGTGCGTGGCTGGCGGGAGATCGGCGAGAACGTAGGCATGGGACCCGATGTCGAGACCTTGCACGAAGCCTTCATGTCATCGTCCAGCCACCGCGCCAACATCCTGGGAGCGTCGTACAACGAGGTCGGCATCGGCGTCGCGATCGCCGACGACGGAACCATGTTCGTCACCGAGGTCTTCGCGCGCAGGGAAGCCTCGAAGACCATTCGCCGGACAGCGTCGCCGGCGCGACGTACCACTCCGGTTGCGCAGCCCCACCACGCATCGCCCTCGCGACAGACAGCAGCCGCCAGGCAGCCCAAGCCCGCATCCCCAGCGCCGCCGGCGCCGCCGGCGCGAACGGTTCACATGCTCGTCCAAATGATGGGGCTCGACGCGAACTGATCGCAACCGCTATCGACTCCGCGCCCCGGTGCAACGCCCCGGGGCGTGCGCGTTCTCCGAAATGAACCCCAAGACACGTGCTGCGCGCGCCCGTAGAATGCGCCCAAGGAGAGCAACCCTATGAAGCAACCGCGACTTCTGTGCTCAACGGGACCTTTCTACATGTTGCCGCTCGGGCAGGTATTCGAGGTCATCTCCAAGGCAGGCTTCGACGGCACCGAAGTGATGGTTACGAGCGAATCCACAAGCCAGGATCCGGTCGCCCTCTCCGCGCTCGCGGGTGATTTCGGAGTAGAAGTCGCCGCCATCCACGCGCCGTTCCTCTTGCTCACGCGCACGGTGTTTGGCACCGACCCCCTCGAGAAGATCAAGCGATCGACGGTGCTGGCGCAGGAGTCGGGCGCCAAGTTGGTCGTCGTGCACCCCGCCTACCGATGGCAACCGGCGTACAACCAGTGGCTCGAACGCGACCTCGCGTCATTCGTCGAGGCGGAAGAGGTAACCGTCGCGGTCGAAAACATGTTCCCCGTCTGGGTGCGCGGACGCGGATTGACCTTCCACCGATCACTCGGAATCGAAGACATGAAGAAGTTCTCCAACATCACGTTGGACACGAGCCACCTCGCCGTCAGCGGCATCGATGTGATCCGCGCCTTCGAGGAGTTGTCCGACCGCATCGCGCACATCCACCTGTCGAACAACCTCGGAAACGGTCGGGACACGCACTCCCCGCTCACCCAAGGCGTCCTGCCGATCGGTGCGCTGCTCGACCGGATTGCGGCATCGGGGTTCGATGGGACTATCACTCTGGAGATGGACGTGCGAGAGTGGGCGTCGAAGCCCGCACAACTTGCGGCCGTGCTAAGAGACCAACGGGAGTTCTGCGCCGAGCGGTTGCGGGCGAACGCCGCAACCGCGTGAGATTCAAGGGAAGTCGGATATGTGTCGAAACCGCCAAGGCAAGGCCGGACCCCACGCGCGGGGGTCCACGTGAATCCGCCGGGACGCGCATCGAAAGAGCGAAAGCCCGTGACAATCAAAGTCCTGATCGTCGATGACACCGATCACGTCCGCGAGATGCTGGCGCAGATGCTCATGCTCGACGGGTTCGACGTCGTAGGTAAGGCCGGCGGCGCCGAAGAGGGCATCGAGTTGGCGCGCACAAAGACCCCCGACATCGTAATCATGGACTACAAGATGCCGGAGATGGACGGAGTTACTGCGACCAAGCGCATCCGGATGCACTCGCCCACAATCCCGGTAATCCTGTACACCGCATACTTAGACCAGGACCTCGAGCGCAAGGCTGCGGACGCCGGCGTCAGCGCCTGCATCGGCAAGATCGAGGGCCTCGCATCTCTTGAACGCGAGATCTCGGCGCTGTGCCTCGAGTTGGCCGAACACTAGCGGCCGAACATCCCACAACTTCGAAGGGCGAGCACTGGAGTGCTCGCCCTTCAATGTCGATGATCGCCGCTTCGGAAGCCTGATCACCCTCTGTCTTCAAGAGGCTCACGCAGTTGCCAGATCCTTCATCCCTCGCCCCGCTGGGGCTTCATGCCTCGGACCACAACACTTTGATTCGGCGTGACTCCTCACCATTCTCTCGGCGAGTTCCTCAGTCGGTATAACTACGCCGAGACGAAGAAGTTACCTGCGGGAGCGATTCCCTCGCGACCGAATGTACGCGAAGTACCGAATTCCCTCGCCCGCCAAGGAGATCCGTAACGTCTCGAGTCATATGCGAGCACCCCCGCGCCGGCGGCCGTGCTCGCCTTTACCCGGCAGATCGTCACCAATATCCTGAACATCATCGACAACCCCCTCCCGGCGGAAGGACAGAGAGTTCCATGCGGAAAGGCACGGCACTGCTCCTTACCGTCATCCTGGCGGCGCTTGTTGTCAGCGTCGTGATTCAACTCTTCGTCAAACGGTGAAAACCTCACACGGACCGGGTGCGCGAGATCAACCGAACCTCTCCTCGGGCCGATACCTCACTGGGAACATGGCAATCACCCAAGCACACGCCGAACTAACGCCCTCCGAGGGCCCCGCCGGTGACGACGACGTCGTTGCCGTAGTCGACCGCGCCCGCGAGGGCGACCCAGAGGCGTTCGCCGACCTCTACGATCGTTACGTCGATCGCGTCTATCGGTTCGTCCTGTACCGCGTGTCGGGCGACGTCGCTCTTGCCGAGGACATCACGTCCGAAGTCTTCGTTCGCGCACTCCGCAAGATCAAGGGATTCACGTGGCAGGGACGCGACATCGGCGCGTGGCTGGTCACGATCGCCCGCAACTTAGTGCTCGACCACTTCAAGTCCGGGCGCTTCCGCCTGGAGGTTGTGGGCCCCGACCCCGGAGAGGGATCACGCGAAGGCGTGGTCGATCCTGAGGACCAGGCGCTATCACGCGTCTCCCAAGCCGATCTTTACCGCGCCATCCAGCAGTTGGGGACCGAACAGCAGGAAGTCATCTACTGGCGCTTCCTGCAGGGATACTCCGTCGCCGAGACCGCAGCGGCCATGGACAAGACCGACGGCGCCATCAAGGCGCTGCAGTACCGAGCGGTCAAGGCCCTCTACAAGCTGGTGGTCGTGGACGATGGCTAGTCAGTTCGAATCACCCGAAAAACCACCCGTCGGACTCTCGTCACCAAACCGGACGTTGCTTCGTTGTCCGGGGTAAGACCATGAGGAGACGACTGCGCGCCGACGACGCCTTCCAGCAAGCCCTGGAGGGGCGCACTGACTCGGACGCACCTTCGGACTTCGATTCGCTGGTGAAGCTGGTCTCGGCGATGTCGCCGACATCGCTCCCACAGCCGAGCCCGAGGTTCCGGGCGCGGCTTCGCAGCGAATTGCTCGCAGCCGCGTCCCGCGAGGAAGACGCATTCGCCGCGCTGCTGGAAGGCGCCCCCGAGCCCGTTCGTCCAGAGCTGGCGCCGCTGGTCCGAGTCGCTCACTCGCTCACAGCCTCAGCACCGGCGCCGGTCGAACCTGCACCCGCGTTCCGCTTTCAGCTCCGCCAGACCTTGGTAGCAATGGCCGCGCCGCGGCGTTCGGTTGGCGCGCGCACAGCCGACTGGGGCACCTCGTTAAACCAGCGCATGCGCCGGAGTCTGCGCACCGTCATGGCTGCCGGCCTATCGGCCGCAATGCTCGCCGGCAGCGGAGCCGCGGTTGCAGCCTCCTCGAGTTCGCTACCAGGAGACGCCCTGTACGGAGTCAAGCGCGCGCGGGAATCCGCGCAGCTCACGGTTTCGCGCGGCGCCGACAGGGGTTTCAAGCTGCTCGGACTCGCAAGGGTCCGGTTGCAGGAGGTATCCGAACTCGCAGACCGCGGCTCGACTCAACAGGATCTCTACACCGCGCCCCTCGGCGACATGGACGACGTCACGATCGAAGGCGTGTCGATCCTCGTCACAGCCGTCCGTCACGGCGCTCCAATAGCGACACTGGAGAAGGTCACCCACTTCGCCCGAGCGCAAGCGCAAGACTTGTCGGCGCTGATCGAGCGCATCCCCCCCGGCGCGCGCCCCTCAGCCCGGGACTCCCTCGCCCTCGCAGAACGAGTCGCCGAGCGCGCGCAAGCTGTGCTGGACGGGTGTCCTTGCGCCGCCGACCCTCTCCCGGACCGAACCTTGGGCACGCCGGCAGCCGACGGCGGGATCGGATGCGACTGCTCCATCGAACCCTCAAGGCCCGCATCGAACTCCCCCAGCACGGAACCTTCGGGCGACACGGAACCTACCCAGAAGCCGCCCCCCACCCGTCCTGCCTCACCACCGGACGACAGTGGATTGCTCCCCGAGGTGCCCGGGACTTCCGCGGACGACGACGCAAATGACCTGATCGACAACCTCTTCGACGACCTAGGAATCGGCTCGCCTACGCCGCTGCCAAGCGTCCTACCAAGCGTCCTGCCAACGCTCTTGCCCTCAACTCCGCTTCCGGTTCTCCCGATCTGATCGCCCACCGGCGAACGGCCGCGGATCCGGGCCGAATCAGCAGGTAGATGGATGCAAGGGCCCTCTGTCAGCCGGATATCCCCTTTGTTCCAAACGCGGGGTACAAAACCACAAAAAAAAGTGTCATACTGCTCGTTACTCGTTCTCCTCCTCGCTCGTTTAGTCGTGTGAGGAGATCGGGCCCAGGTCCATCACGAGGGATGTTCCCGTTTGTCTTAGAGGTATTACGGGGCCATCACTCGAATTATCGGACTCTGGAGCCAACCATCGAGGCTCAGCAGGAGGGCCACGAGATGAGCAAGAACCACATCTTTGGTCGTGCGGCGATCGTGACAATGCTCGCGCTCGCAGTTACGGCGCTCACCGGTGGAGGGGCCTTCGGCGCCGGCGTCGAAGCCAAGCCCCTCGCAGCAGAGGCGAACGCGCAAGCTGTGCGTATTCGTCTTACGCTTCCGTCCACCGACGCCCTGAAGGCGGCGCTGGGCAAACTCGGCGTGGACGCATCTTCGTTCCCGATCGACCGCCCGGCAATCACGTTCGACCAGGTCGTGTCGCTGAACCACGGTCAGATCTCCCCGAAGGAATCCTCCGGGTACGCGACCGTGCTGGCGACGAGCCTCTCGGGCCTAGAGCCTTCGGTCGACAAGACCCTCAGCGACACGCTGACCAAGTCGGTCTCGAGCCGCTGCGCGGGCACTACGTGCACCGGCGGTGATTCCGTCGCCGCTCTCAGCCTCCCGCTCGCGGGCGCGGATCACAACCTCGGCCTGATCGAGTTGGCAGGGGCATCCTCCGCAACCAAGCCTGGCGACACGCAGAACACCACCGACCTCGTTCGCGTCCGGCTGGACCTCGGCTCGCTCATCGGCGCCGGCGGCGAACTTGCGGCAGTTGGAGAAGGACTCGCGGCGCTCACGACGGCGGTCAATGAACAGATCCTGCCTGTCATCAACCCCATCATCGCCCAGGTCGAAGGCAGCGTGCCCGAGGTTACCGACATCATCCAGCTCGGCACGCTCAAGCCCCTGCCCGACCCGACCAAGGTCAGCCTGCTCGACCTGACGGTCCTCGGCGGAAACGCCAATATCGCAACGAGCACGGTTAAGGGACAGGATGTAGTTCGCTCGCTGTCGGAGTCCAAGATCGTGGATCTCGGCATCTTCGGCGACTGGATCTCGATCGGTTCCGTGCTTGCGCGGGCAGAGGCGTACGGGAGCAAGAGCCTGTTCCCGAAAGTCAAGAATGTTAAGGCTGCAGAGGTCGCAGGCAACTCGGTTGTCACCGCCTCCCTGCGTAACCAGCAGGGGACAGACCTGGCGAAGTTGATCAACGACCTTCCGCTGTACGCACAGTCCAGCATGAAGATCAGCGACATGCACATCGGCGGCCTGATCGGTGTCAACGGAACCGAGTTGCTCAACTACGCCGGGCTTGCCCCGATCGTCCAGCAACTGGGAACGGAAGTTCCGGCGGGTCTGGAAGCCGGCCTCAACGACCTCGTGGCGACGGCGACGCTGCTCGACAAGATCGCCGGCGTCAAGATCGAGCGGATCAAGGGCGGCGACCTCGTCACGCGCGCGCACAACTCCGAATTGGAAGCCGCCATCGCCAAGACCGATAGCGGAGACATCTCCTCGGTGCTGGCGGCCGTGGGAGTCGGCTACGGTGCAAGCGCCCAGTCCGACACCCTGCGCATCACAGTCGAACCGAAGATCCCGCTGCTGCAGAACGCCAAGACGGTCCCGGGCTCAAACGTCCCGCAGCTCGACGATGCGGACTTCGTGAGCACCGGCATCTCGCTGCAGGTGGACCTGCCGACCGCATACTCCGCCGTGGGCCAGGGCGTCCTCGTCCAGGGCTTCAACGCGGTAACCGGCGTCGGCACTCCGATCTTCGCGGCGTTCCTGCTGCTGGGTGCGGCGCTGCTCGTGCGGCGGTTCGTTCTCAGTCGATAACCGAAGCGCAACGTAAAAGGCGGCCGATCGGCCGCCTTTTACGTTGCGCCGCAGCGCCTCAGGCGAAGACGCCTCGTCGCGACATCAAGGTGCGATAGAGCGACTGCTGAATCGACTCGCGGACCTGATCAGTCAAGTTGAACACGAACATCGGGTCACTCGCGGCCGCGGCCGTCAAACCCTCGGTCTCGATCGGCTCCCCGAACACCATGGTCCACTTAGACGGCAGCGGGATCAGCCCAAGCGGGCCGAGCAAGGGGAATGTCGGCGTCACCGGGAAATACGGGAACCCGAGCAAGCGAGCCAAAGGCTTCACGTTATGCAGCAACGGGTAGATCTCCTCGGCTCCGACGATGGCTACCGGGACGATCGGAGCCCCCGTCTTCAGCGCGACCTCAACGAACCCCCCGCGCCCAAACCGCTGCAGCTTGTAGCGATCGCGAAATAGCTTGCCGACGCCCTTGTAGCCCTCAGGAAATACGCCGACCAACTCGCCGCCCTTCAGTAAGCGCGTCGCGTCCTCGTTGCAGGCCAGTGTATTTCCACTCTTGCGGGCCAACTGCCCGACGAACGGCAACCGGAAAGGAAAGTCGGCAGCGAGCAGCCTGCAGTGCCTCCCCGTCGCATCAAAAACGCCGAGGCGCATCATCAGTGCGTCCAGCGGGAGCGTCCCCGAGTGGTTCGCCACCAGCAGCGCGGGTCCCGCAGTCGGGATGTTCTCAACTCCGCGCTGCTCGATGCGCCACCACCGCTCGTACAGCGGTCGCAACATCGGCATGAGAACGTTCTCGGTCAGATCCCGATCGAATCCGAAATCGTCGATGGGGTAGTCGCCGGTTAGCCTGCGGCGGAGAAACGCCAAAACGCGCTCGAGATCCGCCTCGAAGGCGGAGGGCTCGGCGGAAGCCGTGACCTCCTCGTGCCGCGCGCAGTACCCGGACGGACGCGCGCGGTTCCGGCACAGGCGCCCTTCGGTAGTTCTCGCGCCGCAACGACCGGCGGCCGACGCCGGACCGCGCTCGGCGCGATGGCGCTCCATCCTGATCACTTCAGCGTCACCCATCAATTCCCCTCCAAGGCCTGCACGCGACTCTGGCGTCGCCGGCGCGCGAGGAACGCATACAGCTCCCTCTCCCACTGCTCAGCCTGCAGCTCTGAGAAGACCTTTGGGAGCTTGCGAGTTGCGAGAAAGTCGCGCACGGCTTCCTTCGTCGTGAACTTCGGCGTGTACCCGAACTGTGTCTTCAAACGCTCGGTGTCCCCCACTCTGCCGTAGAGGAGGAACCCGATCTGCTCCGGGGAGAAGTCGACAAGTCCCGTTCGCCGCACAAGCGAGGATGTCACGCCAAAAAAAGGAGTCATGATAGGTGCGGGAACCTTGCCGCCCATGCGGATCAGTTGCGACAAGTACACGACTCCATCGCCGGCGGCATTGAAGGTCCCCGGGTGGTCCTCTCGAACCGCCCGATACAGGACCTCCACCGCGTCGTCTTCATGAATCAACTGCATGCGCGGGTCGTATCCAAAAGCGGTCGGAACGATCGGCAACGAAAGGTACCTCGTAAGCGGAGTCTGAATCCTCGGACCAATGAAGTTCGCGAAGCGCAGTAGCGTGAGCGCCACATCAGGGCGACGCCGCCCGAAGCTGCGCGCGTAGTTCTCGACTTCCCAGGCGTCTTTGGCGTAGCCGGTCTTGGGCTGCGACTGCGGCCCCATGTCTTCGGTGAACACGGCCGGGTCGGTAGGTTCACTGCCGTAGACGGTTGTGGTGGACTTCATGACGACCTTGCGAAGCTTCTCGGCCTTCTGGCATGCGGCCAACAACTGCATCGTGCCGATGACGTTGATCTCTTTCATCTGCGCGCGCCCGCCGGCACCTCCGGGCGTCGCGATCACCGCCGCATGCACGACCGTGTCCACCTCGGTCGCCTGCAGCACCTTCACGATGAGCGGGTTGCGGATGTCGGCCCGCACGAACTCCGTTCGGTTCAGTTCGTGACTCGGGGGATCGAAGTCGACGCCGTAGATATCTCCAACGTCAGGGTCTTGCTCCAGGCGTTGGGCGAGACGTCCGCCCAGGTGACGTGAGATACCGGTGATCAAGACCCGCTGTTTTGCCACAGGACTGCCTCCACGACGACCATCGCCAGGATATGCGCGACCGGTAAGGGGTTCAACCAACGGGAGGAGCCCATGCGGGGGGCGCCGGCGTCGCGTCGACCTGCACTCGCGCGACGATGACCGCGTCGCCGCGTCGAGCCTCCAGCGTGTCCCGGGCATTCCCGCGATTAATCGCAAGCCCGATCCACCTGTGAGAATCCTCTACGAGCACCAGTCTCCCGTGCGCCACGTCGGAGAACGCCTGGCCGTATAGCGCGTTGAACGTGCGTCCGCCGATCCTCACTTCGACCGCGTCCCCCAGCATGATGCCGATCCCCTCGAGGTCGAACTGGTGGACGTTGAGTTGGAGGTTCCCAAAGTGATCGATCTGCGCGACCCGCGAATGAATGTGATCGTCGTCCACGCGAGCCATCGGCGTTTCGAGCACAACGACCTGATCCAGCGGAATCGCACGCCCGACATCTGCGAGCGGCATCCCCAGCGCCAGACGCGCGGCGACCGGAGCAAAGATGTCCCGGCCGTGAAACGTCCGGCTGCGCCCCGACAAGAACAGATCCTCGTTCTCGATGACAAAAGCTTCGGTCAGACCACCGAGCACGGTGGCCGCGGGCCACAGCAGACCGTTGTCGGGCCCGACCAAAAGCGGTCCGGCCTCGGTCGCCAGCGCAAC
>Ga0265292_1001075_pt1 | contig 26862 bp, 18 predicted proteins | sample Munlanlewell296A_FD_189080 | JGI IMG/M metagenome (GOLD analysis project Ga0265292, IMG submission 189080) | Leachate microbial communities from a municipal landfill in Southern Ontario, Canada - Leachate well 296A | ecosystem: Engineered > Solid waste > Landfill > Unclassified | place: Canada... | reverse complement strand
TTTCTTATCCCAAATTTTTCTTTTGAATATTCATCCAGACTTATTGCACTTAAATCCTGTTCTATTTTCATTATATACCGGTAATACTTTTCATTATATATCTTGTATAACGAACCCTGTAGATCATGTTCCCATATCTCAGGACAGCATGTAAGAGAAATAAAACGGGTTTCATGCATCATAGGTACATCATTAGCCAGCCGTAACCGTTTTAATTTGAAAATTGGACCTGGAATTAACCAGACCTTACCGGAAACATTAATTGACCAGTCTTTTTCAATAATTTCCGAATCCAATAATACTGTTGAAGGGGTTAGCCCCTGTTCAATCATATTCCTGGTAAAGCTCAAAATCTTCGCTGCTGATCTGTCGACAATAAAATCCTTTACAAAAGTTCCTTTCCCCCTTATTTTAACTGCCCATCCTGCATTCTCAATTTCCTGTAATACTTTACGGGCAGTTGTATTGCTGACATTATATTTCCTGATAATTTCATTTTCTGATGGTACTTTGGAGCCAGGTATCAATTCATTATTTTTAATACTGGTAATTATTGTATTAAAAATTGTCAGGTATTTTGGTATTTCTATCTCCTGCATATTCTAAATATATTTTACTTATAGCGTTAACGCTATAACTTAAAACAAAAGTATATATTATTTTAATATTTCAAAGGGAATTAAAAAATATTTCGAGATTTATCAAAAACAGCTATTCAATCATCATAACCTGATACCTGATTGTCTGGTTGTTTTAATATCCAATTGTTATTATACAAAGTTGATTTCTAAACTGATCCCTCTTTTTGTGATAACTATCCTCTTAAAGTTATGTGAGTTGATTTCCAGTTTCCCAGAAACAAGTTCCCTGTTTTTACCGGATAGTTGATTCTATTTGATCTTGGAATTGACAGCATCATTTCTCCAAACATGAAGAAAATTATAATTATCCCAGGCAATGCTGACTAAATCAAGATCACCATCTGAATCAAGGTCAGCCAGTTGTGTCCCCAGATGACTCTCGTGCCCTTTATCAGGCGAGAGTATGGTAAAGTTTCCTTTCCCATTGTTTTCAAACAGAAGAAGTCTGAACTCTTTGCCTTTATGCTCACAGGTCACGAGATCGATATCGCCATCAATATCAATATCTGCAGCATCAAGATTATTAATCGAATAGCACGTGAATAATGTTTTCCTTTCCCAAGTACCTTGCCTTCCATTTCCCGGATTGAAAAAAACAAAAAGGTTGGCAACCATCTCCAGTCCTGGATATAATTCCTCCGATACAGCAATATCGGGTTTGCCATTTCCATCAAAATCAGCTATTTCAAATCTGTCAGCAGCATTTAATACATTACCAACAAAATGTTTGGTCCATTCTTTATTAATTAAACCAGGGTTTTCATACCAATTTACCACTCTTGAAATATTTTTTTCACCTTCCGGCATATCTCCTGCAGTTAAATCAAGGTCTCCATCTCTATCAATATCTCCGATCCCAATGCCTTCAGAGGAACCGGTTTTTATTATCAGGTTAAATTTCCAGTTGTCCGGGATCTGCGGTTGCTCAGGAATAATAGCTGGGTATATCCCCTCTTTGGCTGCCAGAATTATTTCTTCTTTACCTCCTGTAATTATTTGTGCATGACGCCCCCCCTGACCATTAACATGGTTGGTTTTTGGAATTTCACCAATTTTTCGGGATGACCAGGAAGAACCTTTCAGGTTATCAGCTTCAAACCAGTAAACATTGGGCAGTGCCTCGGCAATAACATCAGCATATTCGTCTCCATCAATATCAACAAACAGATAACCGTCTGCATTCGCCCCTAAATCATACCTTATCCATGCTTCTTCCATGTTTCCACCAGGATTCAGGTAAAAATAGCGACCTGAAATTATGTCTTTATAACCATCTTTGTTTATATCTTTCATGTCGAGACCAAAATATCTCAGCCATGCAGGTTCTTCGAAATCACCCCATTTCTGCCTGTTGTTATCAACTTCAAGATACGTCCATTTGTCAAGGGTTAATTTTTGTCCGCTTGAAAAGATTGTTGTCAAACCCAGCATTATTAATTGAAAAAAGAATCTTTTCATTTTAAATCATATTTACTTTTTTACAGAAACACGTTTGTTACAAACCAGACCGGATGTGTTTCTCAGGCTATTGCTTACCAAACAGTTCATTTATAGCTGACATGAGAGCAGGTTCAACACCTTTGGAAAAACAGGCTGGATATGAGAAGGTTTTGTGCCATTCATAGCGCAGATTCATGCCGTCAGCCTGGCAACTCGACGCCGAAGGTAAATACCCTGTGTACCCGTTGGCGTATCCCACAATGAATAAGTGTTTGCAGTTCAGTTCCTTGCGTATCCTCAGACCTATCTCTGCGAACAACTCTCCGGGTACAGCAATCAGGACGATGTTGTTGCCCAGACGCAACAACTGGACCTCGCCTGTTATTGACTTTGGAGCATTGCCGTTCCGTAATGAAGGAAGTATTCTCTGTTCCCATGAGATATCTTTGCCAGCTTTCTGATTTACTTCGAGCTGCTTCTCAATCTGTTGGGCAGTAGGCAAAGGGAGCATTGGTAACTCGACCTGCCTTGAAGAAATGGTTATCCGGTGCGGCATATTGGTTGTTTCCACCTGCTCGAGCACTGAAAGGGCTACTCCTGCAATAATTCTACCCCACCGTCTGGAGTCGTCGACCCCGCCATAAGCGAAGTCAATTGAACCATCTTCCTTTTTCGTCAGCCATTTGATCTTCAGATCGCCCGATGCACCATTAATGAACATCGCTGTCATCTTCCCGTCATAAACTTTCTCCATTGTCTCCTGGATGAATCCGGGAAAGTCGGCGGAGAAATAATTTCCCCAAGTAGCAACTGTTGCGTGTGCAGCGAAGTTGATCACTGCAACCATAGGAGTCCCGTCCATCCGATCTATGCGCAGTACAGACAGTGTCTCGTCGGTGGGAGCATCATGGTTGGGGCCCCACCTGGCACCACTTGGCCCGTTCGGTGCGGGGATCCATCGGTTGATGTTGAATGGCGCATAACCCTCCCCCATTCCGATCTTTACTTCTGTCAGTTGAGAATTTGCCTCAGCCACCGCACCAGAGATCTTGGTCACTAACTTGTCGATGTAGCTATTGTCGGGTAGTATGTTCTGGTTGAACCCCCATGCCTCATGCATTATGCTCATTGGCGAGGAATGAGTATGCGATGCAGCAATCATCACATTTGAACTGGGGATGCCTGTCATCTCCCCGATCTGCGAGCGGATCTCTTCTACGACTTTTTTACCAAGAAGAATTACATCCGCAGTCACAAGTGCCGTCCTGGTCTGACCATCTTCTAATACAAGCGCCTTGGCGAACAACTCGCTTGCAATACCGATGGCTGGTTTGCCACCATTGGTGATGGCTCCGATAGGCGGGGTTATGTTCACACTCGCTATACCTGCTTTCAACATGCTCTTTTCCGTACCCTCGTTAGTGGTTATTTTGGTTGTCTCGGTTTCTTCAGGTTCCTTGGTCAATAGTGTCAGATGTTTTGTCTCTTCGGTTTTAATAGTATTTCCTCTATAGGAGGTTAAGAGTCGTGGGGCACCTATTGTCCCTATTGCAGCCAATGCCGTGTTGGATATAAATCTGCGTCTGGTAAGTTCTTCTTTGTTTTTCATATTATTAATAATATTAATAAGATTGCTCAAATGAAAGAGTAGCTTTATTATCAATATCGACCTGATCTGTTAAAAAAAATGCAACATTTTCCCCCTTTCCTATCCCTACCTAATATTATCAGCTTTGTCAGAATACCTGATCAGAAGTGAAGGACCAGGATAGTTTACTTCCAACGCATGCCCTTTCGTTTCTGAATAAATAAAAAAAGTATTATCTCCTGATTTTAGATACTCAACAGGGACAGGAATTTTAAGGAACGCCCAGTCATGCAATTTACCCGGATTTTCAGCCAACATTTTTCCGTTGATGCCAACCATATGTATTGCACCATCTTCTGACTCAGCTGACCAGGAAGAGAGAACCAGATAGGCAGAAATGGCATTTGTAAGACTATCGGGAATAACTATATTACATTGCTTACGTTCACCAACTCTAACGCCAAAGCATTCATCAAGCTTCCAGGTTTTATAAATTTTTACTATTGAGTTATGCTGCCGTAATTTATTAAACTCTATGGTGTGAGTAAGGTATATTAGTCCATTTTTGGAATTTATTTTAGCAATTACTTTTATTGTACCATCTTGCTGAGGTACCCAATTATTTTTCCAGGTAGTATAGTAGGAAGGGAGACTTTGTTTACCAATTATTCTATCCCATTCTCCATTGTTTATTGTATATTGCCAGCCCGCAAGGTTCCCATCACCATCAAGGTCGTAGTCTTCGTAGTATCCAATATATTCGACCGATTCTACCATAGAGGGATTATCAACATCTGTAAAGAACCCAACTTCATTATATGCCACATCATTTTCTTTTCCTTTTTTTATTGTTCCCTTTACAAAATTTTTCAGGTCCTTATTATAATAAACCCTGACAGTGAATGAATTCAGCCAATAATGGGGCCAGTTAAAACCATAGCAAACCTGATCGCCACAAAAGAAAGTGAATATATTTTCGTCTTTCTTCAACATTTCAACCGGGATTTTAACAGGATGGTTACCGAGAATACAACGAAAATAGCAATAAGGGTTACCAGATGTATTGGGTTGCGGGAATTTAAATTTTTCACTTCCGTTTACCTTAAAGTTCTGGTCGCTCGTGCCAATATGACTACCCCAGAAATTTAATGCTATTTCCGCGTCAATGGCATCTTTTATATCGTCAATATTAAGGGCAACCTGTATGGAATCAAAATGATCAAAATTGCCTTTGAACGGGCTAACTATTTTTTTGTATGAATATTCCCTGAAAACACTTTCAGGTTTCAGTTCAGCACCCTGGGAGTAACTGATGCTTCCGAAAAAACATGAAAAAACCAGAATATATACATATAAATAAATAATATAGAACATTCTTTTCATGGTTTGAAAGCTTTTTGAGTACATTTTCCTATACTGCTGATATATTTGGCAACTACCTGGTGATCAACAGGTGTAATAACCTCCCTTTCAATAAAACCTATTATAAAACTGAGATTGACATCATTAAGTACAGGAGTAGTGTTGTGTACCCTTCCAAATCCAAAGCAGACCATTCCGTCAGGAGATTTGCCTGCATCTCCAAATGTGTTGCCCATATAAGAAAACAAATCGGCCTTGTCATCGGGTTGCACCTGCCTGAGGTAAAGAATACGGGGATAGTCCTTCTGTCCGACATATACCCAGTTGAAATTGTTATAAATACCGGTATTTCCGAGTAAGTCAGGAAAATCAACACGTTTACCATCAAGGTTATTTCCCCAGTACATTTTTTCAGGATCATACTTACCGGCAGGTGTTCCTTCATAAAGAAACCAATAGGGAATGCCAGGAAAAGTTTTAACCATTGTAAACTTTGCGAAGTCATCGTAAAAAGCCCATCGAAATTTCCAGTTCCCTGTTTTTGTAGTCGTTTCAATTACATTGGGAGCGATTACCCTTGTTACACATTTATTAAAACCCGGATGTCCGGTATCTTTATCTTCATCACCTCCGATACCCAGATTTGGAATACCTCTGTATTGCGATGCTGCATTGCCCGGAAACAGATAGTTCTCGTGCTTAAAACTAATCCAGTCTTTACCGTTTTTATCAAAGATGCTGATAAATCCACCCCCTGCCTTATCATAAATATAAGTGGCTGAAGGCGTTTCAATTTTAAGAACTGGTATATCCTGATCCAATGTTTCACTTATTTTTATGGCTGGGAAATTAAGTTTTTCGTTTGTCAGGTTTTGACACAAATACAATGGAGCTTTGTTCCAATTCCTTGGTGCGACAATATCCATATCACCGTTATTGTCAATATCGCCGGCCACACCCCCGTAGCACGCCTTATCTGAAATGACCTGTTTTTCCCATTCAAGGTTATTGCCCTTGTTCACAAAAATAACAACAGGATGATAACCTTCGGGATTTTTAGAATTCCCTATGATAAGCTCCCCGGTAACAACATCTTTGTCTCCATCGTTGTCCATATCGGCAATTTGCAGTGTATGGGCAAAATTCATATAACCTATCACATGCTCTTCCCAATTTTTATCATATTCTTTTCCGGGGTTTTTGTACCAGCATATAGCATAGCCTGTATTTTCTGCGTTGGAAATAAAAATGTCCGGCCTTCCGTCATCATCAATGTCCTTGACAGTAACTTTGGTATTGTTATCATACCATTGTCCGTTTTTACCTGTTTTTTGTTTATACCAACTTGGCGCATAATCGTGCTTTACCCAAAAACCTGTAAAAATATCAGAAGGTGTTTCATACCAAAGGCTGTTAATGACGATGTCCGGATCACCATCCTGGTCTATATCTGCAACATCGGTACCATCGTGATGAGGGGATTCAATTTTTATGATACTCCACTTAACAGGAGAGGTTTGAATATATACTCTGACAAAACCATCTATTCCCCGGGCCACTATATCTGTTTTGCCATCTTTATTAAAATCTGTTGTTACAATGTCTTTAGCATAGGTACTTAATCCGATGTCAAATTTTTTCCATGGCCTGCCATCATTTTTCCGTGATCCATAAGGATTTTTTAACCAGAAAATACTTCCTGTTTGGTTCATATCATCACCATCAGTATCATATCTGCCAATGATATCAATATATCCGTCATTGTCAATATCAGCAGAAGCAATACCACAAGATCTGTAATTGATCTCTGCAATGACTGTCCTTTTAAAACCTTCACCGCCATTTTTGCCTTGATAAGAAAACCAGGAAACGGTTTTAAAATTCAATGCACCTTTACCCTCCATATCAATATAATCGTCTACTACTACGATGTCATTTTTTCCGTCCTTCTGCACATCAAAGATCATTGGATGGAGCGCCACTGAATTTGTGATTACAGAGGTTTCAAATTTAATTTCTTGTGCAAAACCATGTTTCAAAATTATTGATGAAAAAAGAATCAAAATTGATAATATTCTCATTGGAAAAACATTGAAATTTATTGTTGACGGTAATTCACCTTTTTTTTTTGATAAATGCTCTTATTTAATCTCCATATGCTGCTACAGCAACTATCAAGTCTTTTCGACAAGCTTTAGCGGCAGTGATCGGTTCTTAAAGAAGTTGAATTATTAAATAATTTTTCTATTTACCGGATCCCATTCCATCCGGCGGTGTTCAAGATATGACCTGTGAGCCATAAGGCAAGCTATTCCTTCCTCAAAAGCGCGTTCAATGTTTGCGCTGGGGGTTCCTCCTTCACGTATACAATCGATCCACTCCTTAATATGCAGGTGAGTAACATCAACATCACGACCATTAATTGATGTTGTAGTTAAACCACGTGCGGCATAGTATTTTTCTGTTGCTGAGGAAACTGCATCTATCTTGCCTGAAGTCGGATTAAACGAAACCATTGGACCTGAGGGGTCAATAAGACCTGCCTCAATCTGTTTTTTGTACCGGAGTGATTCAGCATCTGCAGTAATGCTTATTGAATTCCCCAACTCCATGGAAGCTTCACGTCCCATAAAAACACGGCCACGACTCCGGCTGTTTGCCAGGCTGGCGCTATAAAGAAGGCTCATATTCCGGTCGGGATATTCAAATACGCAATGGAGGGTATCTGGCATATCCCGGTCATCTTTCCAGTAGTAGATTCCACCCGACGAGACAACTGCTTTAGGAATACCCATTCTTAATAGCTGATTAACCGCATCAAATTCATGGGTGAAGAGTTGTCCGATCATTCCTGTCTCATAAGCAAAATATTTCTGCCAGTTATAGTAGCGGTTTGTGGAAAAAGGAACTTTCGGTGTTGCACCAAGCCATTGAGCCCAGTCGATAGATTTCTCATCACCCGGTTTGGGATTACCATTTGCATCAAGATCCCTAATCCAGGCTCCATCGGCTGAATTGCGATTAGTTGTGGTTTCCACGAGAGTGATATTTCCAAGGATATCTTTTTTTATAATATCCTTTGCCTGTTTGAAAATGGCACTTTGTGTTATCTGATGTCCCAGCTGAAATACTATCCCGCTGTTCTTTACGGCAACATAAGCATCATTCAGTTCCTCTTCGTTCAGTGCTATACTTTTTTCACAATAGACATGTTTTCCTGCTCTGGCTGCTGCTGCAGAAATCGGAGCATGATGATGATCAGGAGTGGCTATCATAACAGCATCAATATCCTTATCATCAAGCATCTCCTGGTATGTACGGTAACGTTTCACGGGAATATCAGCTGTTTTTGCACCCCCTGAACGCAACGGATTACGTGCCGTTGCAAGTCCGCTTTCAGCATGAAGGTCAAAAACATCGCATATACCGGTGACAGCAACATTTAAATCTTCCTGCACAAGCCAGTCTTCAAGAGTTCCATTGCTTTTTCGTTTTTCGACATCAGCAGGATGAATATAGCCCAATCCGTTTGCATGAGAAACAGCCCTGGCACCAAATCCTATCAAGCCTATCCGAACCAGTTTTCCCGAGCTTTTTAAGATAACAGGGGCTTCAATGTTCTGCAAACCTAGATCTTTCAGTACCCTGTTTTTCTTCTCCAAGTCGTATCCTCTCTTCGCTATTAACTCATAAGTAAACAGCCCTAAAACAGGTATCCCAGCCAATGCTTTTATCAATGTTCTGCGTTTAATGGCAGTTTTTGATACCGATTCATTATTTTCTTCCGGTTCTATCTTTTTTTCGTTATCCTGTGACATAATATTATCCCTCTCATTTAACTTTAAACTTTTATCTTTTGTCTTTTGTCTTTTCCCTTTTATACTTCTCAATAAACATATCAAATCCGAATATGGAACTTGTCGGGAAGAGAGCAAGGACAACCAGAGCTACTGACTCAATAAGTGTTTTGCTGACTACCAGGTAATTTCCTTCAGTGGGAACCGAGTATTCCAAACCAATAAAGGGCGGATTATTTGAATAGTAAAGAAACAGCAATATAGCTCCTGAAACAGATGCCCACCTTGTAAACAAACCAAATATCAATCCCAGTCCAATAGCTATCAATCCCCATGTATTAAGAAAATTTACAGCACTCAGTACATTGTCGTGAGCCAGAACATACCTGGCAAATCCTGCAAGGATCCATTTAGATTCCTGTAAAAATCCAAAAGATGACCAATTGGGAATTAATACTTTCGAAAAGCCTTCATATAAAAGATGCCATCCAATTAAAAATCTTAAAGCAACTAAAGCAGTAAGTTGGGGTGTTGTATACGATTTTGTCTCTTTCATGTAGTTAAATTATTAATATTATGATAACTATAACTTAATATAATATCTCAAAGATCCTTTTTGCACTTTCTGATCTCATAAGTTCTTTTGTCGCTTTACCTGCTTTCTTTGTTTCAAGTGATTCGGTTCGCGATAAACCCGTAACATAATCTGAAATTAGTGTATGAGTCCCAAATGCAACCATATCTTTTCTGTTTTTTCTAGACATTTTTACAATTTGATAAATATTTTTCGCTTATAGAGAAAATATGAGATATACCACATCATTGCAGCTACTATGGTTATTGTGACCATATCAATAACAACAGGATTGCTCCAGCTGAAAATCCTGGATGTGAACGGAACGACCATACGGCTAAGCATTCCCGTACCTCCCAGCATGGAAAAAATGTAAATAAAAATAGGATTCATACCTACGATTGCGAAAAAAGTGGCAAATTTATTGAAGTGCATCATATCAACAAGCCAATAGGAGACAGCCATTGCTACAAGGCACCATCCTCCACTTACAATTACAAAAGAACTTGTGCTGATACGTTCAATAATAGGAATAAATTGGCACATGGAATATCCGGCAATAACACCGGCAGATCCGATGATCAACATTGTCAAAAACTTCTTTTTGTGTGACAAGTCCTTCATCAGCATATAGCCAACTATAATTCCCCATATTGTATGAGCAGAAGTAGGTATTGCATTGAATGTAACCCAGTGATACGGGTGTAAATGACCCGTAGTAACTGAGTCTAACCATGATCCAAAATTATGATCAGGCATAAGCTGATTAAAACCCTCCACCGGCCAAAAACGGTAAAGCAGATCAGATACCAGGATTAGGGCAAAAGAGATAATTAATTGCCACTTAATGGGTTTTCGCATAAGTAAAAATGCAAACAGATAGACAAATGAGAGTTGAGGAAGGATATTAGTAAGATAATAAGAATCCTTTTTAGCGCCTAACATAAAGCCAAGAACAAGAAGCCAGAAAGATCTTTTTAAAACATGGTAAAATGATTGTTCCCAGGTTTCCCCTCCTGCCATTCGTTTTGAAAATGAAAAAGGCATAGCAACACCAACAATAAACATAAAGAATGGCTGGATAAGATCCCAGAAATACATTTCATACCAGTTTCCATGGTCACACTGAAGATCTATTAAAGCTATTAAAATACCACCCTTCCCTTCCTGAACCATTCCATTAAACAATTCAGAAATTCCCGATACAAGAAGTAACATTACGAAACCACGAAAAAAGTCAATAGAGAGAATCCGTGCTTGTTTCTGATCTATTTGTAGTTGATTTAACATAGTTGAAGTGTTCATAATTAAAGTGAAGCTGTCAAAATATTTTGAAATGCATCTTTACAATAATCCTAAGATCCTTTTTGCATTCCCTGATCTTAAAAGGTCTTTAGTCGCTTCATCTGCTTCATTTGTTCTCAGTGATTCTATTCGCAATAAACCGGTAAGATAATCCAGAATTGGTGAATGCGTCCCAAAAGCAAACTTATCTTTCCCGTAGGTATTAAGTAGTTCACCAAGATTAGAAATCGACCTGCCAGAAGTATCACATACTATTTCCGAATCTTTAAATAGTTTCGTATTTTCATCATTCAATTTAGGCCCGTTTGCAACATTCAGAATTAAATATTTTGCATCAGGGACTTCTTTAATAACAGGAACAATATCTTCCAGACTCCATTCCTTATTTATATCCATCCATGAACGAGGCCTGCTGTCGACCATCCGTAGAGTAAATGCCACAATTAAACCACGATCCTTGGCTCTCTTTACAAGCTCAATACAGGAAGGGTCTGTAAGTTCATAATCATGATAAAGCGGATACAGTCGGATTCCCTTAACTCCCATTTTAGCAATGCATATATCCATGTCATTCTTCCAACCTGCATATATTGGATTGAGAACGGCAAAAGGAATAAAGCGATCGCGAAAACGCCTGTCAGACATTATCTCATCATGGAGTTCCTCATTAGCGGCTTGTGTATCCTTATAGAATATACCATTCATGTTGCTCACCGCAGATAATTCTACTCCATATTTATTCATTCTTTCAAGCAGTGACTTACATGTATTACAATTTGTTTGCTGGAACGGCCAATGGCCGATGTTAGCATTAATATCAATTAACATTTTTCCCTGTTTTTCTTAAAATATTATTAAAATTTTCGAAGAAGATTTTATTCTTCTGAGACTCACTAAGGTTTGATGACAGGATAGTGCCAACGCCCTGATAATAAAATAAGTCATTTCCAAAAAACAACCTGTCCTCACCAAGATACTTAATTGCAAAATCAATCATATTCCCTTCATTATTACTGCCGGATGTATCGACATAAATATTTGGGTAGTCTCTAATTGCTTTGCAGGCATATTCCCAGTCTCCGCCACCACCTGTGTGTGCATACTGGAACATTGCCTCAGGGTACCTCTTTGCAGCTTCAACAAAATCATCCGGTGTTGAAGAATTAGGTTGATTATTACCATATTTAGTCCGCACACCACCTATACCGATACCGCAAGCTGAATGCATAAGGATGATCATTTTAAGGTCAATGAACTTTTCAATTATCGGGTAAAATAACGGGTTGTTAATTTTCATCTGATTATAGACCTTCAATCCTATCATTCCCAGATCTATGCATCGTTTTATCTCTTCAAGTGATTCTTTCCTGTAAACAGGGTTCACAAAACAGGTTCCAAGGTACCTTTCCGGATACTGTTTCATAGCATTGAGCACAATATCGTTACACTTTATAAAATCATCAGGGGAGACTACTTTTTCAGTATCAGTTACCGGTGTTGATACAACCATTTTTCCCATTCCCAACCTGTCAGCTATATCTATCTGCTCCTCTAAAGTAAGTCCATAAAGACCTACATGCTCATGAGCATCAATCTTCCGGTATTTCATAACCTCCTTCATGATATTGTAAGATGCGGATGCCGAGTTATCTTTGCAGGATAATCCAGCCAGAGTACTACCCACTATAATCCCTGCGGCTGAAAAGGCAGTATCTTCCAAAAACTTTCTCCGGTTAATTTTCTTTGGCATTACTATTTCTTTATCTGACTATTATCTTAAATTTTAAAATTGACTAATAGAAAATATTAATTTCTTTTAAAAGACCTTTTAAATGCAGAGTGAAGTAAGGACATTTATGATATGACACCAACTTAAGTCAGTCAAAGAAAATGAAGTTAAAGCAATGATCTTCAGGTCTTTGTAATTAATAAACGGATACTTAATAACTTAACGGCAAATAGTATGGAAAGTCATCCTGATAAAATGATTTTCTTCCACATCATCCTTAATGATCAACTTTTTCCCAATTCCTTGCGGTGGGCCCATACCTTTTCGAAGGCCTTAATATATTCTTCGTTAAGTTCAGGCATTTCCCTGGTGAAGTATGGAAGCGCTAATCCTCTCCGGTTGACCTCTTCAGCGCCTGGAAATTTATCGGCCATAACTGGCAGGTGGTGCCACCATTTGGCCTCGTGATAAATCGGATCATCACATTGAAACTGAGCGGCGGTTTCTTTAATATCAACACCTTCGGCTCTCAGAGCTTTGACACACATCTCACGCGACATACCGGCTTCCTTCTCATTGAACAAAAGCCGGATGCTGTCATAATAGACACGATCAACATCCGCCCGGTTCTGCTGCTCCCGGAGCCCCGGTAACATTATCAACCGGTCGTTGAGTTTCCTGACCTGTGCAGTTAATAGACTGTTCCGTTCATCCAGTACTTGAAGTTGGCATTTAGCCAGAGCAGCGGCCAGCGGATGCATCCGAAGCTTCAATCCAAGCCCGAAGCCATATTTGCTATACTTGCCACATTTATGCGCATGTTCGTAATGTCCCAATATCGTTGCCCGGTCGTAGTCCTCTTTGTTCTGGTAGTTTCCCATACCTCCCTCGATGCCCGGCATCGGCTTACTGGCCTGGAAGCTGAAACAGGCCATCCGGCCCCAGTTTCCAATTGGTATACCGTGCATGGATGCACCGTGCGCATGGCAAGCGTCTTCAAGTAAAATAATCTCTTTCTCTTTGCAGAATTCACTAATGCGGTCCATATCGCAAGGCATGCCGAGATAATGTACAGGGAACATCGCCTTTGTATTCTTTGTCAATTTGCGTTTTGCATCTTCCAGGTCGAAATTCAAGGTTACGGGATGAATATCGACAAAAACGGGAACCAGACCAAAAAACCGCATTGGTGTGATTGTGGCCCAATATGTTGAACAGGGAACCATGACCTCACTGCCGGCCGGCAGATCCAGGGCAAAAAACATAGCTACAATCGCCCCTGTCCCGTTTATATGTGACATAGCGTGAGGGATATTGAATCGTTTTTTCCAGGCCTCCTCAAGATCATCGTTAGGACCGTAGCCTGGCTTCCTTACGACGTCGAGAACCGCCTTTTCTTCCTCAGATCCATATCGTGGCCAGGTAGTGGCATCATCATGTGATGCAGTAACAGTTTTAGGGCCACCGTTCAAAGCCAGAGTTTCAATGTTTTTCTGTTGTGTTCCTGCCATTGCAATTGCCGGAGGAACCAGAATCATTCCAGCAGCTGCTATCCCTGTGGATTTAATAAATGTTCTTCTTGTCTTTAGTTTTCTCAGATTGTCTTTTTTGTTTTTCATAGTTCTTATTCAATTTATAGTATGTTTATGGGTCAAGGTATGTTTCTGATACCATTTATTTAAGTATGGACTATTTTAAAGAAAAGTGTGTAATATCATAATCTTCACATTATATTTCAGTAATATTTCAGTAATAATATTATTCGTATTTACTTTTCAATGCAAATCTTACTTTATTACACACTCTAACCCAAACTAACTAACCTAAAACTAACCCAATCTAACCTTATAACTAACCTAAACTTAAGAATTATCTGAAAACTTATTTGACAGTTATTTTCCCGGCATTATAAATTATACGCCTCCACTCGGGTCCATCATAGCCATGGTTTGTACCAACAATAGTGAGGTCAAATTGCCCGGCAACCGGATAGGTATAAAAACAAGACCATCCTCCCACCGTTACTGATGTAGTCAATCCTCTTGCCAATACCAGGCCATAGTCTGAATAGTTATTGCTGGCTACAAGTACAGGATGATTAAACATATCAATAGAATCTATGGTGCTGTTCTTCTTTTTCATTATCGTTCTGATATCACCCGGCCATATTGAAACAATATTGGCGTCTGTATAGACAACAATTTTTATCCTTTTTCCTTTAAAAACCTCATTAATGAGTGAATCTTTTGAATCCTTTGCCGTCATAAACATTTTGACCTCGCTGATAACAGGATCTGATACATTATCCTCTTTCAGACACGAAGTAAGAAATAATGGAACAGCTAAGGCCATAATCAATATATATGTTATCTTTTTCATACTTATTCGTTTTAATAGAATTATTTCATTTATACAAAATTAATAACCAGGGTTTTGAGTTAATGTCTGGTCCTTCTCAATTTCACCTATAGGAATCGGTAATAACAACTGATATGCAGGAATCAAATCATTTCTTAACTGTGTTTGTTGATATCTGTTTTTGTTTATAAGCACATTTGAAATATATTCAATTGCTTTACCTGTCCTTACAAGGTCAAAGTATCTGTGTCCCTCAAAAGCGAGTTCCATACGGCGCTCGTGAAGTATCCGGTCAATATTCAGATCGGCACCGGTAACCGGAGCCATATTGACTCTTGCCCTTACCTGGTTTACATAAGTTGCTGCAACATCCTTCTGTCCGAGCACCATAAGCGCCTCTGCGTACATAAGCAGGGCATCGGCATACCTTGTGATCATATAGTTATAATCAGTACCGATCAGGTCGTACTGATTAACTTCCTTAATTGGTGGCATTAGTTTTAGCGGAAAGGGAATTATGTCCCTGCCATAAGTAAAACCTGTATCAACGGATACTTTATAACGTGTCAATTCCTGATAAGCTACAAATTCGTCCATGAGGTTTTTTTCACCTGTAAACTGACCGTTAGGGGTTTTCATATTTAATCCCATCGAGTTATTGGTGAACCAGGCTGTGTTCATTGACATATTCCTGAAATAAAAACTTGGAGAACCTGCCGCACGATTATAATTCACCTCAAAAACCGATTCAGAATTAAATTTATTGCTTGGTAACCATATTTTTGAAAAATCGGTCAGAAGTGAATATGTACCTGCTTGATTATCAACAATCAATTTTTTCAAAGTTTCTGCAGCTTTAGCATGATTGTTCATCGTAAGATAGACCTTACCAAGAATTGTCAGTGCAGCGCCTCTTGTCGCACGTGCTCCTTCACTGGCAATAGCTGCATCGCCTTTCTTGTAACAGTTTTCAAACGCGTATTCAAGATCAGGAATGATAACCTTTTCGTAAATATCATTAACAGGAGTACGTCCGATACCAAAAGCTTTTCCAGGATCGTCAAAACGCTTTACTACCATAGGCACATCACCATAAAGCCTTACCAGGTAAAAGTAAGAAAATGCACGCAGGAAACATGCTTCGCCCCTGTAGGCTTTAATAACGATCTCCTCACCTTCCAAGGGTTTATATTTATCAATTATATCAATGATATTGTTTGCATTGACAATCATTTTATAAAGACCATTCCAATTACTGTAAGCGGAATTGGCACCAGTCTTATAGAATGTATTAACAACATCCCAGGAACCGTCATAAATTGTTCCGTCATCTGACATAAGGCCAAGAAGACTCGGTAAGCTGTTGACGGCAAAATTACTTTGTAAGCCCTGATATACTGCTACAACACCTGTTTTAATATCAGCAGGAGTTTTAAAGAATATTCCGGGGGCCAGAGTATCCTCAGGTTGTCTGTCCAGAAATGATTCGGAACAGCCACACAAAACTATTAGAAATACAATTATTGAAAATATCTTTTTCATGTCGGTAATTTTTATTTTATTATTATAATGACACATTAATACCAAAAGAGACTATTCTGGTCAATGGATATGCACCACCATCAATCCCTTGCGACAAAGCTGAATTACCCGATTGATTTACTTCAGGATTAAATCCGGGATATTTGGTTATAATAAATGCATTCTGGACACTTGTGTATAGACGCACCTGGCTCAGTTTCATCCTTTGCAGAATACTTTTAGGCATATTATACCCTAGCGTAATATTCTGTAATTTAACATAGGTCCCTTGAAATACCAAAGTACCTCTGTTGGATGTATAATCCCATGACTTACGGGTTGGGGCGGCATACTTTGCATCAATTCTGTCGGGTCTCCAATAATTATCAAAATAATCGTAAACAGTATTTGAGGTACCTGTCGATCTGGCCATAATACCTTCCATTTGAGTCAGCATACGATCACCTCCCTGGACCCCATTCATCATGATGGAGAGATCAAATGCCTTATATTCGAAAGTATTTGTCATTCCCCAGATAAAATCTGGATTAGGCGACCCGATAATAGTATTGTCATTCCCGTCAATTACTCCGTCACCATTAACATCAGCAACTTTAGGTGTGCCTGGAGAAGAACGATACAACCAGCTTGGAACATTTGCATTGACAATCGGATTTGTTTTAACATCCTCCCAATCTCTATAAGGACCTAAAAATTGTGAGCCCCATAAACCTGCTAATGGTTTACCTTCAATTGTGTAAGAATTATTACTTATTAATGGTCTGTTGACTTGCCCGGTACTAAGTACCCGGTTCTTGTAATAAGACAAATTGAATGTGGTTGACCATCTAAAATCACCTGTTAAATTGACGGTTTTTACCAGGTATTCGAAGCCACGATTGCGCATTGAACCAATGTTTACCATATATGAGCCAAAACCTGTAATAGTTGGCAATGGCAAACTAAACAACATGTCTTCGGTCAGCTTGTAAAAATAGTCGATACTAAGAGATACCCTGCCCTTCAGCATCTCAATATCGGTGCCAAGGCTATAGTCAGTAGTTGATTCCCATCCCAGCTTTGAGTTGGAAACCCTGCCGTCAACATAACCAGGGGATAGTGTTGAGCCCGACCCCAGAATATAAGAAGTTGCTGAAAGGGTACTTAAAGCATCATAACTGCCTATTCCGGAGTTACCTATAATGCCCCATCCTCCACGTATCTTAAGATCGTTGATATATGATTTCAGAGGAGTAAAGAATGGTTCATCGGAAATACGCCAAGCTGCAGAGAATGAAGGGAAAATTCCCCATTTTCTGTCAGCGCCGAATTTCGAAGAACCATCGCGGCGAACACTTGCAGTAAGATAGTATTTCCCCCCGTAATTGTACATGGCCCTTGCAAAGCTACCAATCATTGTCTCAGTTGACCTGTAGTTTGCTGCATCGTTCTGTGCGCTTAATACTGTGATGGCCTGATTCAATGTAGGAACAGCATTAGTTGCATAATCATATTTTCTGATCCATGTGTTCCTGTATGATGTTTCTTCTGCAGAATAACCCAGCATAGCGTTGATATTGTGCTTGCCGAAAATGCGGTTGTATGTCAGAAAGTTTTGCATGTTCCAATATAATCTTGAAGTTATATTATTTATACCCTGCGGCCTGGTTACCCTGGTGTTCCATTGAGGATAATCACTTGGTATAAAGTAGTTACGTTCCCAGTTCCTGAATTCATTATGAAACTCTGAACGGAATACAAGGTCTTTGGTAATGTTAATTTCTGCGAATATTGTGGCGAGGTTCCTGGCAGTCCTTCTATTATCCTGAATTTTATAGTTTACCAACGGATTTATTGTGCCGTACATGTTCCATTCTCTCCAGTCACCCTGAATTTCGCCCAGATATTTGGGTTGACCGTTATCATCGTATGGTGTATATAAAGGAGGCATCGAAACCATGCTATAAAACATACTTTCCATATTTCCCATTACATCGGTGTTTTCCAATGTAGGAGCAAGCAATAAACCTGTTTTCATCCAGTTATTGATTTTTAATTCAACATTTGCACGGAAAGAAAACCTGTTATAACCAGTTTCACTCACTATTCCATCCTGGGTGTAATAACCTCCGGAAACCATATATTTTAAATTCTCGGTACCACCATTAGTGGATAGTTGAATGTTCTGAACTTTCCCAACCTGGGAAGCAATATCCTGCCAGTCAGAATCGCCAGTCTGAGCTTTGGTTTCATCTGAAACCGTAATCCACCTGTTTATTCTGAAATCGCCGGCCGCAGCAGCCCCTTGTATCCACGCGGCATCACTAGAGTAAAGTCTCCAGTTATTTATTCTGGTCGCATTGTCATCGGTCCATGACCATTGAGGGGCATTAGGATTATCGGAACCATAATTCGGCTGATCAACGACATAGGCATTAGCACGGGAATCATCCAGAAATTTCAAAAAATCTTCCCTGTTCAACGGGTGCATCTTGTTCATCATCTGCTCGAGACCGGTACTTACATTAATATTAATTGTAGGTTTCCCTGCTTTTCCTTTTTTGGTTGTGATTATAATAACCCCATTAGCAGCCTGGGCGCCATATATTGCACTCGATGATGCGTCTTTCAGCACTTCAACAGATTCAATATCGTTAGTATTTATAGAGTTCAGGGGGTTTTCGCTTTGATTGAAGCCGTCTTTAAGCGGAAATCCATCTATAACAATCAAAGGATCATTAGTGGCATTAATTGAATTTACCCCACGAATAATTATGTTTGTTCCCCCCCCCGGGGCATTGTTACTGGATAAAATCCTTACACCTGCCATTTGTCCGGTAATTGCTGAAGTGAAGTTTGCAACCGGCTTATCTTTAAGGCCTTCCATAGAAACTGAAGAAATTGATGATGAAACATCTCTTTTCTTTTGTGTACCGTATCCGATCACAACTACTTCATTAAGGCTTATAATCTCTTCAAGAAGGATAACATTTATCAGATTTTTATTACCAACCTCTATTTCCTGTGTCTGCATTCCGATAAATGAAAACACAAGTGTCGATCCAGTGGGTAAATTATTAAGCGTGAAATTACCACGCACATCAGTCAAAGCACCAAAAGTGGTTCCTTTCACCTTAACAGTAACACCGGGGAGCGGTTCGTTCTTAACATTCACTACTGTTCCGGTTACTTTTGCCTGTAGAAGCTCCTTATAGACATCGGTTTCACCCTTATTAGCAATGATAATTTGCCGGTCAAAAACCATGTATTCTACATCATTACCATTAAAGATATTATCGAGAATTTCTTTAATTGGTTTGTTTTCAGCTACAATATCAACTTTTCGTGTAAGATCAACCAGTTTCTGATTATAAAGAAAATAGAATTCACTCTGGTCCTCAATCTTGTCTAAGACCTGCTCAATAGTTGAATTATTAAGGTTCAGGGAGATCTTTGTAACCTGAGAATAAGTCGGAGAAGCAAGAACACTCAACATACTACAAAACAATAAAACAGTCGTAATTTTCATGGTTAGGAGTAGTTTTTGGAAATTACTAAATAGCTTGTTAGTCCATTTGTAATTAGATTTTTTTTTCATACTTTTGTAAAGTTAGATGGTTAATAAAAAATAAAATTTGTTTTTTCTTGAGAAACAATTTGTTAGCCTCTGATTTATGAGGAAAGGTGTTGTAGCACTTTTCCTCTTTTTATCAGGTTGAATCTGTAATCATAATCCTTTTCATGGTTTGATTTGATTTAAGGTTAGTATTTAAACATAAAAAAATAATTTCATTCTATCTTTAAATGTATTCATCCAGCAAATCAATTACTTGTCTTACTGTTGGGAAAAATGATAACTTTCTTCCTTTCGAACGAACCGTCAGGCAGCGGATTACGTTTCACCTCTATATAGTCGATCGGTGAAGATATTTTTAATAACTTGAGTATTTCTGTTAACGATTCATCCTCGAATGTAGCGCGGTAGCGATAATCCTGCAATACGCTTCCCTGCAATTCGATATCAACATTAAACTCCTGGCTGATCTTCTTCACGATATAGCTGAGCGGTTTGTTCCGGAAAATGAGCTTGCCCTCTTTCCATGAGATATATTCGTTGATATCTTCCTTCTGTACTAATATTGTTCCTGTTTGTTTACTTAAGACCAAATGCTGGTTGGGAAATAATTCGGACACTGGTTTTATTCTGTCGTTTACAGTAAGTTCATTCACAAAAACTTTACCTGTTACTAAAGTTACTTCTGAATTTAAGTCAGAGATATAATCCAAAACATTAAATTTTGTCCCGGTGGCTTTAACATTTAAAGAGGAGGTCTTTACTATAAATGGAACAGATGTGTCACTTTCAACTTCAAAATAGGCTTCGCCATTAAGATAAACGATACGTTCTTTCCCTTTAAACCTGTCGGGATATTTAAGACTACTGCCTGAATTAAGCCATACTGATGATCCATCGGTAAGTTTAATAGAAGATTTAGTGCCAAGGGGAGCATATATCTCAATATATGACTGGGTATCAGGAATTTCTTTTTGAAAATGTTTGTAGAACCAGATGAAATTAAATAGTAATAACGGGATAAACACCACTGCAGCTAACCTTCTCCAGAAAACCCAGAGAGTCCTGATATTTGATTGTCCGGAAATTCTTTCTAACACCTTTGATAAAGCTTTTTCAGTTTTAATGGTTTCAGTATTTAACTCCGGTGAAGATATTTCCCATATATTTTTTATATTGTCAAAGTATTGTTTGTTTAATTCCGACTGTTCTACCCATCTTAGAAGATCGGTTTCTTCCTCAGAATCTGCATCACCTGAAAGATATCTCGTTATTACACGAATAATATCGTTTTGTTCGTTTATCTCCATCTTTTTTATTCCTTTAGAATTATAAGACGTTTAACAAAACAAAAACCACATTGATTAAAGTAAATATTTTGGATTTTTTCTTATTATCTTCATTGAGTTCTCAAGCTCAATTATGTCTGCAGAACACGTAGGTCGCGTTCCAGTCTGATTCTGCGAAGAAATCAGGGCAAATAATCTTTGAGATATTCGCGAAGCAAATGCAATGCTTTGCTTATTCTAACCTCAACCGTCCTGACTGAGACATCAAGTCTTTCGGCTATCTCCCTATATTTAAGACCTTCATCCCTATTCATCCGAAATGCTTCTGAGTAATCAGGAGGAATTAAAAGAATAGCTTTTTTGATCAGTCCTTCCAGTTCTGATCTGAGCATATAATTGTCAGTATTGTATTCAAACAGAACAGAATTATTAATTACATCATTTATATGGATCTGCTTTACTTTTTTATGCCGGAACCAATCTATACATCTGTTTTGAACTGATTTTAGGAGATATGATTTAAGTGATTCATTAATTTTTAAGTTACGATGATCTTCCCAAAGCTTCACAAAAGTTTCCTGAACAATTTCTTGTGCACTATCAGATTCGTGGGTAAAACTTAAAGCAAATGTCACCAAATCGCGATAATATGCAGTAAATATCGTAGAAAAAGCTTCTTTGTCACCACAAACAAGCTTATTTAGTAATACATTTTCAACCAATGAATCATGTTTTTTCAAAGCTGAATTTTTTTAAGAACAGTCAAAAAACTACTTTTTTGATTCCATTTTCCAACACAAATGTAATAGTTTTTCAAATAGGCTTTGATGTTTAAATAATCATGTAGATTGCAAAAAGGTATAAGATATGGGAATCCAAAAGGAGATATAAAGTATCAGATGCCTCCTGATATACCAGGGAACGCACCCTGTAATACCTTAGCAGCCTAATGGGATCCTGGCTACTGATAGGCCAATTCCATCAGCAAGTTTAAGTACGAGGTTAAGTGAACGGAGTCAGCTTTGTTTATATCTCCGGAGGATTTTTGCATGACCGGTTATATAAAAAAAAGATTTATCATGTTTTGACGTTACGACCCAATTAACTTCTCATAATCCCGACCAGATATAATATAGATCAACAACCAGAGTACGTATTATAAGTATTATAAGTATTATAGGTATTATCAGCATTTTAATAAAATGTAAGGTTGCCGATTATTTAATTCGAAAACATATTTACTTTTGATGGAACAGTTTAAGATAGCTCATATGACATGTAAATTTCAAGTATCGCTGGTTATTCTTCCTGTTTTAATTATAATTCAACTATCATGTAAACGTATGGCTCCTGCAGACCTGATACTTTTTGATGGGAAAATCATAACTGTAGATAATAAATTTTCAATCGCCGAGGCTTTGGCAATTTCTGACGATAAAATAATTGCTGTAGGAACCAACCGGGAGATAAAAAGATTTACAAGCAGAAAAACTAAAGTTTTTGACCTTAAAGGACAGACCGTGATCCCAGGATTAATAGATTCTCATCTTCACCCTGAATCAGCTTCAATCAGTGAGCTGGAAGAAGAGATTCCGGATATTCATTCAATAGAGAAACTCCTCTCGTGGATAAAAGCCCAGACAACAATAAAAGAAACGGGAAGATGGATCATTATTCCCAAGTTTTTCTCTACACGACTAATCGAAATGAGGCAACCTACGCTTACGGAACTTGATAGTGTTGCACCCAGACATCCTGTTTTTCTGGATGGATCATTTGGAGGAATGATCAATTCCACTGCCCTGAAGCTTTCGGGGATTACTAATAAAACTGATCATCCCGGGATAATTAAAAACAAAAAAACCGGGCAGCCAACTGGTTATATTCTGGCTTCTGCATTTGACCTGTTAAGAGTACCTCAACAAAAGACGCTTTCATATCTGGAAAAGCAGGATGCTTTAAGGAAAATGATTAAGCGATATAACCGTTATGGTATTACAAGTCTGTTTTCTGGTGAAGGCGATTTTGAAAATTTAAAGATGTATCAGGATATGTCGGTAAAAAAAATTCTTACAGCCCGGATATATCAAAATATAATTCTTAAAACTGTTAGAAGAATTACACGGGAATCTATTACTGAAGAGTTAATGAAATACGAAAACAGTACCGGATATGGTGATAAATGGGTAAGGATTGGTTCGTTAAAAATATATCTGGACGGAGGGATTCTTACAGGAACCGCTTTTCTTCAGGAGCCATGGGGTGAAAAAGCCAGAGCAATTTATGGAATTACTGATCCGGCTTACAAGGGAGTGATCAATTATTCGCGTGAAGAATTATTGACAATTGCTACAGTTGCCAATGAGTTTAACTGGAGCTTTGCTGCTCATGCAACCGGTGGAGGATCTGTAGACCTGTTATTAAATGTTTTTAGAGAAGTGAACCGGGCCAAATCAATAAAGGAAAGACGTTTTTCTATAATTCATGGCAACTTTTTCACAGATGATGCAATTAAGATCATGAATGAACTTGGGATTTATGCGAATATACAACCTGCATGGTTTTACAAAGATGCCGATGCTATGGAATATATACTTGGTGAAGAAAGGATTAAAGCATTTCATCCAAACAGGTCAATGCTTGATGCAGGTGTTATAATCAATGGAGGATCTGACCATATGGTAAAATATGATGCTAACACTTCAATTAATCCCTACAATCCATTTCTGGCTATGTGGACGATTGTGACAAGAGAAACTGAACGTGGTTCAGTAATCAGACCTTCAGAGTCTGTTACAAGGGAAGAGGCAATAAAGATTTATACAATAAATAATGCTTTCGCCTCATTTGAAGAATCTATAAAAGGATCCATTGAACCAGGAAAGCTGGCTGATCTGGCAATAATTACTGATGACATACTTACCTGTCCGACAGAAAAGATCAAAGATATCGAATCTGTTATGACTATAGTCGGCGGGAAAATAGTATACTCCTTCTCTCCTGCAAAATAATCTTTATCATTTTTACACATCTGCTTCAAAATGTTCATGATTGGCTTATACTTGCTACGATTTAACAACGCATCATTATCTTTGGCTTCTTGAATTGAAATTTTTGTTGGAGATCTGCTTGCCAGACATGGCTTTCATACAGAATATCATGTCTTTGAAAAAGAGAGGTTACATCTGATTGCTGAGAGAGGATTATCACTCAAAAAACCACCAGTTGACTGCAGGTTATTGAATACTGCATCGTTCTTCCTATTCCAGTTGCGAAATGCTGCTCTTGAAATATCCTCTCTCCTGTTTTGTTTCATCATAATACATTCTTTTCAATGTCATAGGGATAGTTACTCCAAACCCTCTATCTGCTTTTCCATTCTTTTTTTACCTTGCGACAAATCTATTTCGCTGATGTTTAAGCATTTTTTTTTAATCAGTTCCACTATACTTCTGTGTTTCAATATTTTGCTTTTCGGTCAGTCAAAAGGAATAAACCGCGATAAATATCGCATTCATATCACCCGGACAAATAAAACAATAAATATAGACGGCATTCTTGATGAAGAGCCCTGGATGACAGCCGAACGTGTCGGGAAATTCCATTGTGTAACTCCAACCGACACAGGTAATGCAATTGCACAAACTGAAGTTATGATTACGTATGATGAATCAAATTTTTATGTCGGCGCAATTTGTTATGATCCGACACCGGGGAAAAGACCTATCGAATCATTGCGCAGGGACTACAATTTTTCGAAGAACGATAACTTCATGTTCTTTATCGACACATATAATGATTTAACCAATGGATTTGCTTTCGGTGTCTCAGCTGCCGGTGCACAAACTGAAGGATTGGAGCATGATGCACAATTAATTACATACAGCTGGGACATCAAGTGGAAATCTGCGGTAAAGAGCTATGATGACCGCTGGGTGGCCGAGTTTAGTATTCCTTTCCGCAGTATCCGTTACTTTGAGGGAGCTAATGAGTGGGGCATTAATTTTGGACGCCTTGATCTAAAAACCAATGAAAAATCCGCCTGGGCACCCATGCCACGTAATCTGAATCATTGCTCTCTTCCTCACGCGGGAACGTTGGTTTGGGATAAACCTTTGGGCAAAGCCGGGCTTCGTTTTTCCCTTATCCCTTATGTTACTGCAAAGGCCACCAGGAATAATCAGGCCGATGAAAATACAAAATGGAATGGGAATGCCGGTTTTGATGCTAAAATGATACTATCTACATCCATGAACCTTGATATTACTGTAAATCCAGATTACTCCCAGGTTGAAGAGGACAGGCAACAGACAAACCTTGACCGTTTTGAATTATTTTTTCCTGAAAGACGGCAGTTTTTTCTTGAAAATAGTGACTTGTTTTCAAATCTTGGTACTACTGGTAACCAGCCTTTCTTTTCAAGGCGCATTGGGCTTAATATCCCTGTAATCGGAGGAGGAAGATTAAGCGGAAGGATCGGAAATAACTGGAGAGTAGGGGTCATGGATATGCAAACCGGATCAAAAGAAGAAACTCCATCAAGCAATTATGCTGTTGCAGTATTACAGCGACAGGTATTCAGCAGATCCAGTATTGCCGGATTCCTTATCAACAAACAGGTTACCGGTGAATATAATGATACGTTGTATTCCGGTTTTCGATATAACAGAGTGGCAGGCCTGGAATATAATCTTGCCAGTCGGGATAATCGCTGGACAGGTAAAGCATTTTACCACCAGTCATTTTATCCTGGCGCTTCGGGTGACGCTGCTACCATAGCAAACAGTCTTGCCTATTCATCACGGTCCTTCAGGGCAAGTATTGATCAGACCTGGATAGGTGCCGATTATGTTTCTGAGGCTGGGTATATCAGAAGAACAGGCTACTTTGAAATTTCCCCCGGACTTAAGTATACGTTTTATCCGTCTTCAAGTAATATATTAAGCCATGGTCCCGGCTTAGATTTTGATGTTATTCTTGATCCCGGCTTTGAAATGACTGACCGGCAAACACAACTAACATATTCGATCGGATGGCAGAACAGAAACCAGCTTTCTTTTAATGTAAGTGATAATTTCGTGAAGCTCAGCAATTCATTTGATCCTACCAATACCGGTGGAATAAAACTTACTGCAGGAAGTGAATATAATTGGCAATCTGCCGGGGTTAATTTTTCTTCCGATTTTCGCAAATTGTTTAATTTTATCTTAAATGGCGGATATGGCAGTTATTATAATGGGACCAGATCAACACTTGGGGCTTCGATCAATTACAGGGCACAACCTTATGGAAGTATTGCAATTACTGCCAGTTACAACAATATATCCTTACCGGAGCCATACAACAGCGCTAAACTGTTTTTAATCGGACCCAGACTGGATATTACTTTCACTGATAAATTATTCCTTACTTCTTTTGTTCAATACAATGACCAGATTGACAACATCAATATAAACATTCGTTTTCAGTGGCGCTTTGCTCCCGTTTCTGATCTTTTTATTGTCTATACAGAGAACTCATTCCCTGGTGATTACAGGATAAAAAACCGGGGGCTTGTATTGAAATTGTCGTATTGGTTTAATTGATTATACCTCACCCCAACCCCTCTCCCAGGGGAGAGGGGTTAAACCAATTATTATCATATAGTTACCCCCTTCTCTCTCGGGAGAAGGGGGCAGGGGGAT
>Ga0265292_1001074_pt1 | contig 26886 bp, 12 predicted proteins | sample Munlanlewell296A_FD_189080 | JGI IMG/M metagenome (GOLD analysis project Ga0265292, IMG submission 189080) | Leachate microbial communities from a municipal landfill in Southern Ontario, Canada - Leachate well 296A | ecosystem: Engineered > Solid waste > Landfill > Unclassified | place: Canada... | reverse complement strand
TTTCTCGTTTTGTTTGCCTATTTTTATTTCTAAAATTGGGGTTAACTTAGGAATCACCGGTTGGTCTGAGGCTCTAACGATGCGAACGACGCAATGGTTGTTCATATGTTTTCCTTGTATATATCCTTCGTTAGATTATGGGGGAAATTTCAGTTTATTAAGGGAGAGGGAGAAGGCAAGCCCCTCGACAGAGCTCGGGGTAAAGGGCAAGGAAAGTGATGAGGGGAGAAGACGAGAAAAGAGGAGGAGAATGAATTTGTTTTTTGTCGTACATTGTTAGCCCTCATTTTCCTATGCCTTCATTGTCCTTCCTTGCCGTCCCTTGCCCTTATTACTTATTACTTTCCAAAAAAAAAGGGAGCCGACGTGCCTGTTTTACGCCGGCTCCCAATGTTAACCAATTTATAATCTACTCTTTTAAATTAAAATCCTCTCAACCCACCAATGGAAGTATAGCTATAGGTTGAAAGAGGTATTCGATCATAGGCTTGTTCGTTAACAATGATCTTAAAAACACCTTCTGATACTTTGGAGACTGTTATCTTTTTGATTGATTTATCTTCGCGGCTGATGGCTAATACAAATATTTCTAAAGAACCAATATAGGGCATAAAATCAGCGGATGAAATACCGTTTAATTTAATTGCTTCTACCCCGCAATTTGCCATAGTGTTTGAAATGGTTAGTATGTTGGTGGATAACGAGGCCGATTTTTCTTTGTCCGGAGCTGAAAGCAAGGCAGAAACGGTAGATGCATCAATTTGTCCGTTAGGTTGAATTTTGTGTTGTGTTTGGAAAGTTGCAATTCCACTGGCTAGTGCTTTCTGGATGAGAATATGCCGGCTATATTCAAAGGTGCCATTATTCATTGCTTCTATTACCGCAGCATGGTTCTTTTCTTCGTCGTAGCTTAGTGAAGTGACGAAGGTTTGATATGCTTCATAAGCGCCATTCATGAAGTGTTGGTCGTTATAGAAATTATCTGTGTCTTCTAAAATGTATTGAAGATCCTTGATCTCTTCTTGGCTTAATCCTTGCATTGATTCAGGCTTTAATGCGCCGGTGCGGTAGAGTTGAACTAATAAATCAAAAGTAACTTGTGGGTTACGGCTATCGGCGCGGGCTGGCCCATAATTTATATCATGAATTAGCCTTATATCATCAACCATAATGGCTGGAGATTTGCCGCTGGATAAACTTTCGATCGAAACATCGGCGATTGGATTAACGTTCTGTCTTCTGTCGCTTTCCATGGTAGTAATAGCTGCTAACATACCAGCGATGTTGGCCCTGACGGCAATTTTAGCGGAGGTAAGGCCTAGTTGCGGAAGCCAAGCAGCGACTCGTGGCAGGACAAAATTGGTTGCTGCTTTTGCGCCATAATATATGTCAGCCGGATCTGACAATTCGGATAATTCAAAACCAACTTTATGGGCAAACTCTGAATCGACAATCGTTCTTGTTCCCAGAAAATTGTTTTGATATGCCATTTCATAGGCTTTTGCTCCCCCCGCTGCTCCGCCAATCCCGAGTCCTAGTTCAAGTGGGGTTCGGAGCCAGGGTTTATTTAGGATAGGGAATGATTCTAGTTTTTTTGCTACTCTCATTCCTGCCATAAAACCCGCTGCTCCGCTAATAGATGAAGCGGCAATTTGTGAAGATTGTTCTGGGTTTTGGTGCATTTGCCAAAGGGTGGTGATGCCCATGGCAAAAGCCATGCTTTTTGTTTCTGAAGCCATGCCAAGCAGTTTTACGGCCCCAGATTGGATTGTGGCGAAAGTTCCCCAACCTATTCCGCCCTGGACTGCGTCAGCAAAGGTGGTAGCAAGGTCAACGGAACCAGTGGAGTTGTATTGTTGTGAAACGCTACTCGCAGCTCCAAAAATCGAACCGATTATACCAGCGCCAGCAATGTTACCAAACACGCTGCGAGTATGTGGTGTGGCTTCTGTGGATTTGGGGGTATATGGTTTTAAATCAGCGACTGCGATATCGATTGTTTTCGTTCCCTTGATAGCTCTATAGGTTTTTACTATAAGGGTAACTGGATCTATTATGCAATTGGTGGTGCCATTAAAAGCTTTAAATTTTAGACCTCCCCTTGGTCCGGCCTGGTAACGAAATCTACCTACTGGCGCATTGCTTGCTACATCAAAGGCTTGAAAAGTTCCGTCGGGCGCACTCCTTACAATAATTGGATCACCATTATTTATGGCGCTATGGGTGAAGGTTTGACTTTCTGTCATTGGCCAGGTTGGGGTGGAAGGAGTAGTTGTAGTCGTAGGAGCAGGTGTGGTGGGAGGGGTGGTAGTTGATGGATTAGAGGGTCTAGACGAAGGGTTATGAGTTTGCCTAGTCATTTGTTCAATTATGTTATTTGCTCGTGCATTAACGTCAAAAGCTGCATCGACATTTGCTAATCTTGCCGATATATCTACTCGGGCTGCTCGGTAGACTTTTCTAAATTGGTTGCCGATTAAACGAACAATTCCGCGATCAAGTACATTGCCATTGCGTTCAAAACGGGCGAATTCTTCTGGAGAGAGAGCTGCTCTAACATGGGTGTTTAATCCTTCAATTACAGCTTGGGTTCTTAACGTAATATATTCTGAGTAAATGTGTTTTGCTAATGCCCAGCGAGATCTTACCAGATTAATCCTGCTTGGGAAGGAGCTTCTTTGATAATAGGCTTCTGCATAGCTGCGAACCAAATCTGGAGCAATTGCTCTGCGTAGGTTAAACCAGCTGACAAAGCGTGCTCCTCCAAAGCGGGTCATGATTCGTTCAGGGGTTATCCGGTCAAATCCTCTCCTAACCAAACCGCGGTCTAGTTTTCCGCTTACAAATTTTCCGGTTACCTGCCGTTGAGCCGATTTGCCGGCTTTATGTACTAATTTCTGATATTCTTTCGGCTCAATTCTATCTGAGAAATATTTCTGTATTTTTTGAGCGGTTTCTGGTTGTACTTCAGCCAAACTCCCCGAGTTGCCGGTTAAGATGTCCCTGATTTGCCTGCCGGTTAATTGGGTAGGGGTGGTTTGACCATCAGTGTAAATATCGTAAGTATTGTTTAATCCTCTATTTCCGGTAGCTTGTTTGAGGAAAGTATAAGCATCCACTACTTCCCCAGTCCGGGCGGGTGTTGTGGTAGAGGGAGCAGAGGAAGGAGTTGCTGCCGCAGTTCTTAGACCCTCTAAGCCAGTATGTAAATCCCGCATATTGCCAATTGAAAGACGATATTTTGGATTGTTGGTCTGAAGGTTATATTCGGTAATAATTCTGCCGGTTTCTCTGGCTGAGGTGGAACGGGATAATCTCTCAAAAGTTGGGCCATCAACTACTATAGAACCTTGTGAACCATTTCTTTTAAGGCTAATTTCAAATTGATTGGTTGGATTGCTATGGGCGCGGGCTAATTCACTTTGCCAAGCAGTATCTGTAACTGATGAAGCTGCGGTTGTATTGCTTAATAAGCTATCAACTGTAGCTTCTACAGCGCGGCGTCCCAAGCTATCGATTTTGTTGCTTATCCTTGCTCTCGTTTCTCTAAAAGGTTTGCGGTGTTCTTTGATAACAGATCCTGCTTTTTCTAATAGGCCTGTTCTTTCAGTCCCTTCGCTTACTAGGCGGATTTCCAATTTTGGAGCAGACACTTCGGCAACTTGTAAATTGGAATTGTAATGGCGGTATAGTTTTAATGATTCGTTGATCCATCCGATAGGGGTGGTCCAGTAAAATAGCTTAACTCCGGTTTTTGAAGCCAGTCTGTGTTTTATGTTTCCTAAGCGCTGGCCAGGGTTTCGACCTTCGACAGCATCAATTCCTGCGCCAATGAGTTCCCCACCTAATTCAAATGTTTCAATATTTTGTCTACCAGTCATAGCCAAGATGGCAGAAAGCTTAAAGAAAAAGCCTACATAGTTACGAGCTTCTAGATCGTTTTTTAAATCGGCTAGAAACATGAATGAAATTGTTTCATAAACTAGGAATGAACCGGTGGTCTGCGCAAGCCCATCTCTGGTTCTGGCCGCAGCATTATAAAATTTGGATCCATCCAACGTAACTGCAGCATTAACCATACTCCCAATTCCGCCGATGGTGTCTGTAAAACCCAGCCGAATTTGAGGAGACATTAATTTTCCAAAGTGAACTATAAAAGCTGCTGAACTTCTCACTCCTTCTTCCAATGATTCTTCGGGATGCTCAGATATTTCGTGACCCAATCCACTCCAGAAATCGGACATATAGATTGATTGCCATTCAATGGCGTCAGCCTTAAAAGAACTCCATCCCCAATCGGTGGATAGCTCTCCGGGCTTTGCAACGTCTTCATAACGGATTACTCCGATCTTGCGTGGGAGTTCAAATTTTTCCTGGCCTTGCTGTTGATAAATCATGGAAGCATCACAGAGAGTTGTGATGGGATCAAAATAGGTCATGGCATAAACATCTACGTCTTCCGCAGCACGGGTCTTGTTTATTTCACCAGAGATTCTACCAATGTCTTCGATGACTTTGGCAAGTGGTCTCATGTCATCATCTGCATGAAAAGAATCGTAGATTTTCTGTTTGCCTTCTATTGGTTTTTCGCGGATTGCGGTGAGAAGTGCTTGGCGGGCAGCGGGATCGGTATAATCAATTGAAATACGTTTGGTGTTAGCTAGATATTCGATTTGCCGATGCAAGCGAGGATTGCGATCAATTTGCGGGAACAGTTCTTTTTCAACATAATCGACAAAAGCATTTACGTCTCTTTGGGTGACCGTGTTTAGCTTAAATTCTCCAGTTTCTTGATCAATTAAGGCTTGACTCAGGTATTCTTGACCTTTGGGACTGCTGGATAAAATGGTAAATAATTGGGAAGACATGTTGGTTTTGGCATACATGGAAGAAGAAAGAGCCAGAAAGGATAGCGCCGCATATTGAGGGCGATTATAGGTTTTGGTATAGTCACGTAATTCGGCGGCATTGCTAGGGCCAATCTCAATTTCGCCAAGGCCTCCGGTTGCCTGACTAACTACGCCAGGGCCAAAGGTAACCAAGGAACCGGCAGAAGTAAAAACGGGAAGAACTTTTAATAAATCTAAAACTTGTTCGCGCGGTAGGCCTTCAAATATTTTGGAAAGGGCCATTTTGGCATTGATTGTTGCGCGATCTTCCCCGGGTTCTGGCATGAGGTTGGAGAAAGCCAATACACCATCCGGATGGGCCTCAAAGTATTGTTTGAAAATTTCTTTCGCCGTCATGCGGGTGGTGGCACCATCAGGATCCAATTGAATCCCTTGGTCACCGGCAAAGGTTCCAGCCGCCCAATCCATAACGATATTTTGGGTTAATAGGTCAGGAATACCTTCGACAGAACATAATCTTTCAAATTTGTCTTTGTCAAAACGGTCACTGCTCAAATTGTCAATGATTCTGGCTCTTACGATTTCCAGTTCGGTTTTTTTCTGCAGTAATGGGGAGAGGGTTTTTCTTGCTTCGTTTAGATTGCTTAAGCCGGCATGGAGCGAGTTGACTTTTGTTTCAAATTCTCCAAGTAGTGTCAATTTTTTATTGTTATCTTTGAATAGTACTTTTAGCTCACCAATCTTTTTTTGGAGGCGAGCGGTTGCTGCAAATAATTGATCAAACTGATATACAAAGTTTGCTGGAGATTTGGCTGCTTCCGAAAATTGGCCAGTCAGCCTTAGGACTTCCCTTGCCAAGCTAGTTAAGTTATTATCATCATCATTGCCATCGATCTTTTCAGCTTCAGTGAACTTTTGAATTCCCCAAGTTTCCAGTCCGGCTTGTCCTTTGACTATATCGGCTAGGCCGACACAATTATCAACGGCGGCTCTAAAGGCTTGCGAATCGTCACTGGCATTAATTTTGTCTAAATCAGCTTGGATACTGGCTAATTGCGTTAATTCTTCTTGAAAGAGCAATGCATTAATTTCATAGATTTGGTCATTTGGTAAGCCCACAATTTGGGAATCAGATAAACTGGGGGCAACGATGGTTTCTCCCATGCTTTTAACCATTTTGCGATAAAATTCAGTGCCAAATTGACCGATTCCTTCATAACCGGGTTCTTCTGGGGGATATTTTGAAGATAATATGCGCAGGTCACCGTGCAACTGTCTTAAAATCACAACCGCTTCTCGGTACGTAGCTTTAAACTCTTCCGCATTAAAGGTTAATCCGTTTTCACGATGGGAAACTTCTATGGCAGAAACTAATTCTGCTGGGGCTTCATCTTCAACCAAACGGGCATCATTGATGGAAATATTCCAATCGATATGCGCATTTTGTAAAATATCAATTATTTTATGCTTGTCCGCATTGCCAAGTGACAATGAAAAGTTAAAATCTTCTTTCATTCCATATGCTTTTGGTGATATTTTTCCATTACTATTAATATAACCATCGGCAATTAAAGCAGAATAAATTGCATCAGCCTGAGACCCAAAACCAGAAAAATCAGATCTACCGACCGTTTTAATTTCTAAATATCCTGCTAATTCATTTAAGGTTGCTTGTTTATCTGTGCTTAGGCCATTCTTATGGTACATCAGATAAACGGCCTGTTTTGATTTGGCGAGAGCTCGCATTAATTCGGATTTTTCGTCAATTAGTGATCCGTCCAAACCGGGAACGGTGGTGAGTACGGAAAAAGAAGCAGGATTTAAACTATCTATTAATTTTGTCAAAGCTTCGCGTTCAGCGGGTTCAAATCTGGCTCCCGAAGAAGCTCCATTTACCATTCTTTGCAGTAACTTGTAGCCAGCGGGATCAGTTGTTTTTATTGCATCTGCAACTTTTAACAAAATAGCTGATTCAAGTGGATTTAAATCAAGTGATCCTGGTCGGAAGGTGTAATATTTGCCTTCGCCAAAAACTTTGTTGATGCCAAGCAGATCAATGCTGGTTAGCCGGGATGTAACTTGGCCGCTTAGAGCCAGAACCTGTTTGTCCGAAATGTCCACATAACGGGAAATAGCCAGTTTTAAAGTAGCCAGTTTTTCAATTCTTAAAAAATTGGTTGGCGTTCGGGAAATTCTTAGCCCTTCCAAATCCTGGTCAGGCAAGGGGGCGACTGTATTTTCGGTTGCGTTTTCTACTGGGACAACATCGCCGAAAACACTAACTAGAAAGCGAGCGGATTCGCTAATGCCTTTGGGTAATTTTGCAAATAATTCGGGGCTCCATCTTTTGAGATCAGCATAAGAAACGCTGCCGCGGACCATGGATAACTGGGCATATTTTTCTTCCAGACGGCGGATGCCGCGAGGGGTGAGGGACAAGGATTGGGAACTGCCAGCTTCCTTGGTATCGCGCAGGGCAATTTCACGCATTTTGCCTTCAAGTCCGGCAGCTAGTTCGAGAGCAGATGAATCATAGGTTCCTGATGTTTGAGAGAGGATATTTAAGATGGCCCGCAATCTAATTTTGGCCTGTTCGGGGGTCTCGCCTTTGGCGGGTTTTAGAGCATCTAATACTTCTCGAGCATTTCTAATTGTTTCTTCGAATGAAACCTTTTTTACTTTATTTTCTCTGCCTAATGGGGTATCAGCGTAACGATTGTGTTCTTCAATGGCAGAATATAGGGTGGCAAGTAAGTTATATAATTGTCTACTTCGTTTTTTATTGTCTTCGCCAGTGACTACCTCCATTGCATCTCGAGCGTCATCAATATTATCATCTAAAATGTCCAGCTGATCCACGTTTTTAATGTCCGAAAAGATTTGCTGTGTGTATTGATGGCGGGAGAGGGCAATTAACTCTTCCGTAGAAGCGGTATCTAATAAGCGTTGGAAATCAGCAAAAACTTTTTCCTGATCAGTAATCTTTTTGCTCTTCATGGTATCTGTGAGGAAAGAAATAATCACCATTCGGGCAGGGGTTTCTTTTAGAATTGTTTCTGAAATAGTATTGGCTCTGGCATAACGTGAAATCCACTCATCTTTGGTGGTTGGGTCTTTGGGCTTTGCTAAACTATCGGTAATGCTACTAAAGGCGTTTATTTCTGATTGGGCGTATGGGTAGGTTTCGGGGTAATCTTTGATCATGCTGTCGATTAATGTATCTAAGCTATTTATGGTTTTGCGAATAGAGGCATCCAATATTGTAGAATTGGGACATAATTTTAGCCAAGCATAGAGGGTTTCTTTTAAGCCGGCAGCCCGATCTACTAAGGAGGAAAAAGCTTCTATTTTTTGTAGTTTTGTAGAGCCCGAACTGCTGATGATCTTTCTCTTGGTTTTTATTGCCTCAATATCTAACAAAATGAGTGGGTTTTTGCCTTCGGTTAAATCCACTACGTCGGCTAATATGGTGATTAGGATGGGCTCTAATTCTCTGCGAGCATCAAGGCACTGCTTTAGGAAGGCTCTTTCAGCGTCGGTTAATTTTCCATTGTCGGTTAAAGATTCGTATCTTTTGGCGGTGTCAAGCACGGTTGAAATAGCTTGAATGGCGGACTGTGCTTTATTGTAGCGTTCGTAACGGGTCAGAAAGGCACTGCTGCTATAATCCAAATATAAAGCATGAGCTTTTTTGGCCGCGTCAACCTGTGCGGTTAGGATTTGTTTTTCTACCACGATATTGGGGAGATACATGATGTTTTCACTGGACAAAAATGAATAGAGGGCGTTGTGGGTTTGCAGACAATAAACCCCTTTTTCCCAGCCGCCGCCAAGACTAAGTGAACCTGCTCCCACCAACAGGTTTTGCATGTATTCCACTACTCCGCGGGCAAAGGGGGAGGAAGATTCTTGGATCAAATAGCCATTGCGAGCTTGGGATAAACGATCAAATAAAGCCCGTTTTTGGCTCTCTTCTAATTGAACTCCTAAGCTGAAAGTTTCGTAATTTCCATTAAATTTTTCGGTTAAAGTTCCATTTCTGTCAATGTATCCTGAACTGGTCAAAAGCAATAAAACAAGCAGATATTGGTATATTTTTTTGGGTACTCCTTCTTTAGAGATATTGCTTTCTAAGGCAATTTTGTCGATGGTGGCTGGATCTAAAGAAAAAGCAAAATCTTTCGGATTGCCGGTAAATTTTTTGGTTAAGCTTCCAAATGCATCCAGGTAACCCTCCCGAGTCAAAGCTTTGGCAACTGTTTCGGTGCTTTTTCCAAACTTGGCAAAGGAAGAAAAATTAACGGCATCTTTGCGACCTTGGGCAACCACTTGGGAATATTGGCCATAGCGGAGAATAAGGCTATAGCTGGTGATTTGGCCGTGTTTATTGGTGGAGAATGGGGCTTCCAGACTTACTGCTCCACTGCGCAAGGCCTCAATAATAAAATTGGGCTTATCAATCCCCTTTAATAATAAGGCCTCATCGCCGGCGGCAAAGGAGGCAAAATCTTGTAAGCCATCAGCCGGTTTGTCGCTCTGGGAAAGGCCAGTGGGAGTTAGTCCCCCAGCTTGGGAGCGAGCAATAACTGAGGCATAGGTCCATCTCAAATAATCTTTTAAAAGAGGGTCTTTTTCTACCTGTTCTAAAACATAAGCAGATAAGCCTTTGGTTTCACTTTTTCCAACAATAATTTTGTTGGTAGCATAAATCAAGGTGGTTCTAAGATCAGCGGGGACGGTTTTCCCCAACGTATTATCTAAAAATTGAGCCGAAGCTTCGGCTGAAAGAATTTGATCAACCGCGGGGGGAGGCAAAACAGCGAGAGGGCTGGAAATGGTGGAGAGAAAGGGGGAAGCGGGCTGATTCTCCACAGGCTCTTCTTTTTTGTTCCAAAGAAGGCCTAATACTATCGATAATCCGTTAATTGCTGTCATCTATTTTTCTTTCCTCTTTTTCAATAAAAAAAGCTCACCTGTTACGAGATGAGCTACAAATAAGACTACATAACGGTTTAACTTTAACCACAGGCAGGTTAAGGTCAACCCTTCGTATATATTATCGTATTTAAGCAGGAAAAACTTGTGTTAAGACACGGGAAAAAGGGATTAGCCTTTTCCCTCTCTACCGTTCCTTTGTGCCAGAGAGTTCTATTATAAATCTAAGTCTTGAAGCAAAGTTGGGTCTACCCCGGGTGGAGGTGTTTCTACAACACCGGGATTTGTTTCAGTAGGGCTACTAGTAGTAGTAGTTTTGGTTGTTTCTCCGACTGGAGCTTGTGGTGGTGTTCCTCGCGGGGCCCTGACATTTCTGGGAGGGGTCGTTATTGGCCTAGTTGTGGTGGTAGGTGAAGCACTAAAATTATCCAATCTCAATCCAGTGTATGTATCTCTGGCAGCTTTGATTTTGTTGTTTTCTCTAAAGCCTTTAGGATCATACATTTTACCTTGATTTTGAGTATTGGAGGTAAGGAGAATTTTGGGGAAGTTAAGATTGGGAGCCTCTGTATGGGAAATATTGGGAATATAACCGGCCAATTGTACTTTTAATCTATGAGCTTCTTTAATTCCAGTATCTTTCATGCTTAATTCATAACAAATGAGTCCCATATCAATAAAACATTCTTGGATGCTGGTTTGATAGCGCGTTCTTGCATCTTCATCTTTTTCTTCCCTAAGCAGTTCAGCATAAGTATTCCAGGCAGTTCTGTAGGCGATCATAGCATCTGTATAAAATGGGGTCATTTCCGCATATGTTCCCTGTAGCTGGGCTCTTGCCTCAAGCACTCTTCCCAAAACAACTAAAGCATTTGCACGATCCTTTTTATCATGCGTTGTGTCCGCAATAAATTCTCTTAATGTTTTCTCGGCTTCAATTAATCTATCTGCCGTAATTCCATTTTTTACTTTATAAGCTTTTCCTCTAACCCCATCAAGTTTCTGTTGCATAGCTTGATCTTCTTCAAATAATTGCTCGCTGATGAAGTAAACTTCGCTATCAACCCATAATATATCTCTGATCTGAGATATAACGTCTTCTTTAGGTAATTGCTTGGTTTCCCCTCTTTGTTCCCAGGGAATATCAGCGGTAGTACATAATTGAATAATTTCAAGAGCTTTTCCCCGCTCGCTTTGATCCCGTAAACGCGTATATTTTAATGCCAAATCAGCTAGCATCTTTGATCTTGCTTCCCCATCTGGGAAGGCTTTGATTATTTCCAGTGCTTTGGCGTAAAGAGTTGGATCTTCGGTGCTGGTTAATACCTTTACCAGTTCTCCTACGGCTTGTGCGTTTTGGCTCATTCCCGGAATATATTCTCTACTCCCTTCTTCAATAGCTGCCATATAGAAGTCGTAGGCCTTCATGGGGTCTTCGGTTTGTCCTTGGATATATTCGGCGCCGAGCTGTAATTGTCTTGAAGGATTCTTTTTGTTTTCACGACTATAAATTTCTTTTAGCTTAGCGTCTTTCTGAGCCCTGCTGCCTCCAGAGGTGGAAGTAGAAATTTCTTTCCCTTTCAGCCATAACATGAAATTGTCAACATCTCCCAAGACAGATTTATCTTTTGATTTTGTTAAATTATCAGTCTTAACCTTATAATCTGCAAAGGGGCCATCTTTTCCAAAAGCGCTAGAATCCATTTGGGCAAAAGCGCCTAGAAAGGCAAAGATAAGCGCTAATTCTGCTCTAGTTAAAGTTAAAGTGTCGGTAAATTCTTGTCCAGTGACCAAAAGAACCGTATTTTTAAAAGTTAATTGCATGTCCGCATCAGCCACAATATAATCTCTGGCTACTTCTCCGGCGGTAACCTCTGTTCTTGTCCTACCCAGGACTATGCTGGCGGCTTGGTCAGCCGGGACTAAAACATAGCTTTTAGCTGTCATGTATTGATAAATTAAAGCAGCTTGTCCATCATCTTCTAGTTTTGATAGTAACGATCCAATCGTTCTTGAAAATACTCCTTCTAAATCCTCGCCGGTAATCCCATCATCCCCATCCAAGCCAACTAAACCGCCGTTGCTGAAAAAGCTGTAAGCTCGGCCGGTTAATTCGGCAACTCCGTCACCATTCAAATCAGCAATGCTTTTCCATTCATCGCGGTCAATAATGCCGTCGGCAAAAATCTGCCTAAATCTTATTTGGTTAACCCCTTGCTCCAGAAAATAATTTTCAGCTCCATCGGCGACCCAGTCAACTTTTACTGGAATTATTTGGCCGGGTAACTTTAAACACATTTCGCCATTACGATTGAAATCTACTTTGGCCTCTGGCATGGCTGGGCAAGACCATTGTCCTTTGCTTCTTTCTACCAGTACGATTTGGGTGGTAGTGGTGGCGGTTTCCCCGCGGCCGGTGGTGACTTCATAGCTAACTAGGCGTTGGTTGGGCTTGAGTGTTGTCCCAACGATAGGAGATAAAGCTGGAGGAATTTCGGTTAAGGGGTTAGTTTTTACATAATTCCCAACGGCAGCCTTAAAAGTTTCGAGCAGTTCTTGATTGGAGTCGAGTAAAGCCTGATTTGCTGTGTAATAAGTTGCAAGCTCAACCAAAGTGGTAGCAGGATTGTTAGTAAGATCGGTCAGTGCTTGCTGGGCAGCAGCAATTTTCTGCGCACTTGCAGTTGCTTCTGCGGCGCTTTTACGTGCCAGCATAATTTTTTCCGCAGCGTCTTTAACGCTACCTGCTTCTGGAGAAAGCGGGGAGGAGCCGACGGCCTGGATTAATAATTCGAGATTTACTCCAATTAGTTGTGCATTGGTTTTTGAGTTTGGATCTATATTATAGTCATCAATTGCCTTTTGCAGATTGGCAGTTGCAACTTTAATAGGGTAATTTTTGGATGTTTTATCGACTAATTCAACAAGTTTTTGTTTGGCTTCAGGAGTGGCAGCAAAGATGGAAGGATCCTTTTTATAAGCTTCAATTAATGCATCTAGGTCGATTGTTTTCCCGGTAAGGGAGCCAGCTGGCAAATTGGCTAATGCATTTAGTATTTCATAAGGAATGGAAGTTCCTTCTTGACCAGTATAGACTTCAGCAATAACTTGCTGGATGTTCTTGTCGCTTTCTAGCCCCTTTGTTCCGTCTGAGTTCTTCTCGAAGATTTTAATTGTACCATCGGTTCCTATTTCAACAATATATTTGCCCATTACTATAACTTTTGGAGCAACTGAAACGCCATTTGCTTGCCAATCAAAAAGAGCATCAAGGATAAAGATTGAATATCCATACTCAGCCGTTTTATAGGGGCCGGGGATGGGCTTAGCGAACTCATGCCCTCCAGTTCCGATATTATTTACCATCTTTATTTCCTCCTAAAACTAAAAAACTCCGCCTGTTTATCGACGGAGCTTCAAATCTTTTTTAACTACAGGCTAGCCAAAAAAGATAGTATTCTTTTGCTTCCACTTATATTATCGCAGTAACTGGCTAAAAACTTGCATGGATCTTTTGGGGAAAGGGGGAGAGGGCAAGGGAGGGCAAGGAAAGTGGGGAAGGGGGAGGGGGATGAAGGCAACGAAGGGCAAGGGAGGGCAGGGAAAGTGACGGGGGTGGAAGAGAACAAAGGGATGATTGTAGTGAAAAACATATTTTTTATTTTTATCCTCCTATTTCCTCATTGTTCTTCATTTCCCTATGCCCTCATTCCCCTCTGTCCTAATTGCCCTCCCTTGCCCTCCCTTCCCCACGTATTCCATTTCACTTTTCTTCCCCAGTATGTTAATATTTAAAGGTATGCTGCACAAAGACCTAATCTCGATTCATGATCTTAAACCAACCGAAATTGAGCAGATTTTAACCCTGGCAGCCAAACTCAAAAAAAAGCCTTTATCCAACCTTCTCCATGGCAAGTCCCTCGCCATGATTTTTGAAAAACCCTCCACTCGCACCCGTGTTTCCTTTGAAGTGGGCATGTTTGAGCTTGGGGGTACTACCATCCATTTATCCCCCAATGCGGTTCAGCTGGGTGTCCGGGAATCGATTGCCGATGTTGCCCGCACTTTATCCCGTTATGTTGACGGGGTTATGTTGCGGACCTTCTCGCACGAAATGCTGGTTGAGTTTGCTAAGTGGGCGAGCGTCCCTGTGATTAACGGCTTATCCGATCTCTCTCATCCTTGTCAGGCTTTAGCCGATATTTTTACCATAAAAGAGCATAAAAAGCTCAAAAATATCAAGATTGCCTACGTTGGCGATGGCAACAATGTCTGCCATAGTTTGATGCTGATTTGTGCCAAGATGGGGATTAATCTGGCGGTTGCCACCCCCAAAGGCTATGAGCCCAAATTCGAAATTATTCGGCTTGCCAAAACCGATGCCAAACAAAGCAAAGCCGTTATTGAAGTGATCAATGACCCAAGAGTAGCTGTAAGAAATGCTGATGTTATTTATACTGACGTATGGGCGTCAATGGGTCAGGAAGAGGAATCGGCAGCTCGCAAGAAAATCTTTAAAGATTACCAGGTCAACAAATCGCTGGTCAAATTAGCCAATAAAGAGGCTTTGATTTTACACTGTCTGCCAGCTCATCGTGGCGAAGAAATTACCGCGGACGTGATCGAAGGTCCAAGCTCAGTTGTGTTTGATCAAGCCGAGAACCGGCTACACGTTCAGAAGGCCGTGTTAGCTCTATTGTTGGGAGGCAAAAAGTAATGGGAAAAGTAAAGAAAATCGTTTTGGCCTATTCTGGAGGCTTGGACACCTCTATCATGATCAAGTGGTTGCATGATAATTATCCGGGCTGTGAAGTGATTGCTTATGCTGCCGATGTGGGGCAGGAGAGCGAGCTAAAGGGGTTGAAAGAAAGGGCGATAAAAACCGGGGCTTCCAAAGTCTACATCGAAGATTTAACTAAGGAATTTGCCAAAGATTTTATCTTCCCCATGCTCAAAGCGGGGGCCATTTACGAAAACCAATATTTACTAGGGACTTCTATTGCAAGGCCTTTGATTGCCAAACGCCAGGTTGAAATTGCTCTTAAAGAAAATGCCGATGCGGTCGCTCACGGGGCTACTGGGAAAGGCAATGACCAAGTCCGTTTCGAATTAACTTTCAAAGCCTTAGCGCCTGATCTAAAAATCATTGCTCCTTGGCGAGAATGGGAACTTAAAGGGCGGGAAGAAGAAATTGAATATGCTCGGCAACATCGTATCCCAGTTACAGTTACCAAAGATAAACCCTATTCATCAGATCGCAATCTATGGCATATCAGTTATGAGGGTGGGGTACTAGAGGATCCATATTTTGAACCCAAAGAAGACATGTTCTTGTTGTCGGTTTCTCCTGAAAAAGCACCTGACAAACCTGAATATGTGGAGATAACTTTTAAGGCGGGAGAGCCAGTTTCTGTCAACGGAAAAAAACTCGCGCCGGTTGAACTGATAAAGACACTGAATAAAAGCGGGGGGAGACACGGAATTGGGAGGGTTGACATTGTTGAAAACCGCTTAGTCGGTATTAAATCCCGCGGAGTCTATGAAACTCCTGGCGGAACCATTCTGTATGCTGCCCATCAAGCGATTGAAACGATTACTCTCGACAAAGATACTTTGCACTACAAACAAGCCCTCGCTGGGCGCTATGCCGAATTGATTTATAATGGACAATGGTTTACTCCCCTCAAAGAATCTCTAGATGCTTTCTTTAATAAAACGCAAGAAAATGTTTCTGGAGTTGTCCGTTTAAAACTCTACAAAGGCAATTGTTCTGTCGTTGGCCGCAAATCCGCGATGTCCCTTTACCAGCCGGCCTTGGCATCGTTTGAAAAAGAAGAGGTTTACAACCAGAAAGACGCGGAAGGTTTCATTAACTTGTTTGGCTTACCGATTAAGGTGCAAGCCAAATTAAGGAAGGGGTAAAAAATGCAACGGACACAAAAAAAACCGAAAAAGTTAGCTAAGGCGTGGGCGGGAAGGTTTCGAGAACCACTAGCTAAATCTGCCGAACAATTTACGGCCTCTGTTCATTACGACGTAAAACTTTATAAGCAGGATATTGTACAAAGTATTGCTTATGCTAGGGCCTTGCTGCGAGCCCAGGTTTTAGATAGTGTCGAATGTAAAAAAATTATCAAGGCGCTGGAAGAGATCTTAAAAGGGGTTGGGAGCGGGCACATTAAGTTAAAGTCCGAACTAGAAGATGTGCACATGAATATCGAAAATCTGTTAATTGAAAAAACTGGTGAAACTGGTAAAAAACTACATTCGGGCCGTTCCCGTAATGACCAGGTTGCTACTGACCTGCGCATGTATTTAAAGTTTGAATGCACCGAGATTATTTTATTTATCAAAAAGCTGCAGGAAGTATTGCTCGACATGGCCGAAGCCAATGTAAAAGTGATCATGCCCGGTTACACCCATTTGCAAAGGGCCCAGCCGATTTTACTTTCCCATCATCTGATGGCTTATGTTGAAATGTTGGATAGGGACAAAGAAAGGTTTCGCCAGGCTCATAAAGAAGCCGACGTAATGCCTTTGGGATCGGGAGCTTTAGCTGGCACCAGTTTCGAGATTGATCGCGATGCTTTGGCCAAGGAACTAGGTTTTTCCAAAATCTCTCGCAACAGCATGGATGCGGTCTCCGACCGCGATTTTGCGCTTTCTTTTCTGTATGCCTGTTCGCTGGTTATGATGCATCTTTCGCGTTTCTGTGAAGAATTAATTATTTGGTCAACTTACGAATTTAGCTTTATCGAATTGTCCGACCGCTATACGACCGGTTCTTCCATTATGCCCCAAAAGAAAAATCCGGATATTGCTGAACTGGTTCGGGGAAAAACTGGCCGAGTATATGGGCATCTTATGGGATTATTAGCAACGATGAAATCCTTGCCGCTGGCTTATAATCGCGATATGCAGGAAGATAAGGAATCTGTTTTTGATGCGGTAAAAACTGTGCGCAGTTGTGTTGCTATTTTTACGGAAATGATCGGATCTACCAAAATAAATTCCGAAGCTATGGAGAAAGCGGCTACCAAAGGATTTTTGACCGCCACCGATTTGGCTTTTTATCTGGTGCGACGCAATGTCCCCTTCCGTGATGCCCATCGCATTGTGGGTGAAATTGTAGCCTATTGCGAAGAATCCAATATGCAGATTGAATATTTGTCGCTTGCCCAGTTAAAGCAATTTTCACCGGCGTTTACTTACGATGTTACCCGTATTTTGTCAGCCAAAAGCTCAGTGGAAAACAAAAATATCCCGGGAGGAACGTCCCCAATTAAAGTAAAGGAGGCAATCAAACGTGCTCGAAAAAACCTTCTTCATGGTGAAGCCTGATGGCCTGGCTCGTAATTTAGAAAACGAAATTTTTTCCCGGATAGAAAATGCTGGCTTAAAAATTGTTAGACGCGAAGTCGTGTTTATGACCCTGGATCTTGCTGCTGATCTGTATTCTCCTCATCTGGGAAAACCATTTTATGAAGGGCTAATCAAATTTATTACTTCTGGCCCTGTCATGTGCAGCGTACTAGAAGGTGAAGATGCTATCAAAAAAGTAAGGGGATTAATGGGGGCAACCGATCCAAGACAAGCTGTACCCGGCACAATTAGAGGAGATCTAAAGGAACAAAATATTTTTACTTCCGAAAACTCAATGAAAAATTTGGTCCATGGTTCGGATAGCCCTGAGGCGGCTGAGCGCGAAATAAAAATCTTCTTTGGAGAAGGAATAAAGTATGAAAATTAGTGTTACCTGTCAATCAATCCTCAAAGCAAAGTGCGATCTTTTAGTCGTTAATGAGTTTGAAAACGTCAAGGCTCCGGGTGGGGCGACTGGGGCGATTGATAAAGCTCTAAAAGGAGCCGTTTCCGAGCTAATTAAAAGCGGCGAGATTACTGGAAAGCTAGGCGAAGTCAATATTATCCATACCCAAGGAAGACTACCTGCCAAACAAGTGCTGGTGGTTGGTCTGGGAAAAAGTGCTGAATTTACCATTGATCGTTGCCGGATAGTTGCGGCGGCTGCTATTACAGAAGCTAAAAGAATTAAAGCTAAAAAAGTAGCTACTATCGTCCATGGGGCGGGCGCCGGGGGATTAACCCTGCCAGATGCAGCGCAAGCCTTGGTTGAAGGGACCTTAATTGGTTCATATCGCTATGAAGGTTATGCCACTATAAAAGATGAAACTTTTTTTAAAGTTGAAGAATTGGTTATTGTTGAACAAACAAAAAGTAAGATTGGAGCAATTGGACTCGGAGTTAAAAATGGGGAGATAATTGCCACCTCAGTTAATAATGCTCGCGACCTCACCAATGCTCCGTCCAATAAAGTTACTCCTTCTTTTCTTGCCCAAAAAGCGCGAGAGGTGGCTGGGGTTTCGGTCAAGGTGTTTAGTTTGCACCAAGTCAAAAAAATGGGGATGGAGGCTTTTTATTCGGTATCAAAAGGGTCAAAAGAGCCTGCCAAATTTATCGTGATGAAATATGGAAAAGGAAAACCCGAGATTGCGCTGGTTGGCAAAGGGGTTACCTTTGATGCTGGCGGTATTTCGCTAAAACCGGCCAACGCCATGTGGCGCATGCGCGATGATATGGCTGGGGCGGCTGCCGTGCTTGAAACCATGCGGGCGATTGCCAAGTTAAAGGCACGTAAAAATGTGGTAGGAATTTTGCCTTGCACCGAAAATATGCCGGATGGCAATGCCCAAAAACCGGGAGATGTAGTTGGATCACTTTCAGGAAAAACCATCGAAATTCTGTCAACCGATGCGGAAGGACGGATGGTGATGGCGGATGGAATTACTTATGCCAAAAAATTGGGAGTTAAGAAAGTCATTGATATAGCCACTCTAACCGGGGCTTGTGTTTATGCCTTGGGGGATGCTGCTTCCGGGATCATGGGGAATAACCAAGAACTGATCGATTCATTAATTGCTGCCGGAAAAATCAGCGGCGAAAAACTTTGGCAATTACCACTACTTGAAGAATATAAAGACTATTCGAAAAGTGATATTGCAGATACCAAAAACTGTACGGAAATGGGAAAAGCCAGTCCTTCGATTGGAGGATTATTTCTCCAGCTTTTTGCCGAAGATACTCCATGGGCACACATTGATATTGCTGGTACAGCCATGTTAGATAAAGAGCGCACCTATCTGTCCGCTGGTGCAACCGGAGTGATGGTCCGTACTCTTACTGCCTACCTAATGGATTAGAATGCGAAAAATAGCGCTGGCAATTCTTCTTCTTTTTTTTGCTGGCGTGGTTTTTGCCGTGGCTCCGACAAGAGGCGTTTCTCCAGCGGTAAAATACGAAAACAATCCTAACTTCATTGAAGCTTACCGGATAAAAATTGAGAATAAGGTTGATGGCACGATTGAAGTAAGTGATGATGAAGGAGTAAATTGGCTGGCGATTGGCAGGGTACTTCAACCCACCAATAAAATAAATAACAATGGTTTTGCTGCGTCACTCTGGATAGGGGAAGGCAAGGTGGCTGCTACGGCCGTTAATGCGATCCATCTAAAAGTGGGCCCCAAAGAAAAGAGTCGCGCACTTTTTTCTCTTTTGCCCAAAAACTTTGTAACTACCCCTATCAATTACAAATCTTACCTTAGCCCAAATTCTTCGATTTATACTAACATTATGGCGGGAGAGGGTCTTTTCGGTGGCGAATGGGCGCCTTATGTTGGTAACATAATTATGCTCTCTCGGACCGGGGAAGCTGTTAAGATTTTACCTCAAGGATATGTCCCGCTTGTAAATGATAAATTATTTATAATTGTTGATCGACCAGCGGATGCTCCCAAAGAAATGGTATTTGAAAACCGTTTCGGAGGGAAAATATTTGTGCAATATTTTTCGGGAGAACAAAAAATAGTCGGTGAAGTATTGCGACCGGTTTCCGGTATTGGGCGTTTTGAAGGTTCAGAGTTTGCTAATCCGGGGCGAATCCGCGCAAATCACCCAGGGGTAATTGATATTTCGGTGTCTCCACCGGGAAAAATTGGTGGGTTTCAAATTATCCCTTCCAGGCATGGTAATGAAATGGGATATGTATTAAATCAAACCCAATGGATGATTATCGGTCCCACGCAAGTTAGCGATTATTCACTAGAGGGGATTGCTCCCTTTTTTCGCTATTTTTTAAAACCAGCTAATGTACAAATTACTGAAGATGATACGGCTTGGGCCAAAAAAATGGCTGAGCGCTTTTTAGTTGAAGTTAAATTAAAAGACAAAGCTGGCTGGCAAACAATGCCAATATTAGCTTTGGATAAAAATCGGCCACTCCCTGAGTGGGCCAAAACAGCGTTGGAAAATGTGGAAGCTATAAAAATTATCTTTCCGGTAATAATTTAGTAGCCGATCGAGAAATCCATCAATATTTTTATCTGCGGGGCAACATATTCAGTCTTAGATAAAACGTAAGCAGTCTCCCCACGAGTTAACTTCTTGTTTGGATCAAAGAAACCTGCTAGATAATCGAAATAACCAGCATCTTTAGCGGCAGAAATTGAGGTTGCTGCCCAATTTTTAAGTGAGATATCTGGAAAGGGTGGTTCGCTTACTGGTTTTTTTGCAAGGTTAGCAAAGCGACAAAGCAAGGAGGCCCCTTCTGCTCGGGTAATTTCTTTATTGGGCTTAAAGGTTTTATCGGGGTATCCAGTTAAGATGGGATTGTTCTTATCCCGCACGGCTGCGGCGATATATTGAACGGCCCAGAATTGGAGTGGAATATCTTCAAAGGGAGGCTTGGTGATACGGGCCGCATCAAAGCCTTTGGCTTTTACAAAGAGGGCAGTTATTTCGGCTCTTCTTATTGGGCTGTTGGGTTTATAGAGTTCTTTGGTATAGCCATTAATGGTTCCTAATGTGGCCAATTGTTCGATTGGCAACTTAGCCCAATAATCCCTAGTTACATCATTAAAACTTACTAAACGTAAAATTTTTAGTTTTAATTGTTGCAGGGATTTGCCATTTTGGTCAAAAGCTTCAAGCGAGATAGAATTTTTGCCAATTTGCAGACCAAGCTTGGCAGTAAAGCTTTTATCTTTGCCAATACTGGTTTCTTTCCCAGCTACCATTACCTTTGCTACAGCTGGATCTAATATCCTTCCCGTCATGGTGAAATTGGGTTGGTTGATTATTGATTGGTTTTCAGGGGAAACAATCGCCAGATAATTTAAGACTTTCTTTTTACCGAGGGCAAAGGAAAGCGAAAAATAATTGGTACAATTTTGCGTGACATTGTTAAAGGTATGATATGCAAAATCAAATTTAAAGCCATCGAACATGATTCCTATGCCGGCACAAAGATCCCCGTTATCTAAGCCGGTCCTTATGGCAACGGCAGAAAGAGGAGACCATTCTAGTCCAAGATGAAGCGCGTTGCTGTTTTGATCATTAAGGCCCAAATCGTAATCGAGGGCCAATTGTATTTCTTGTTTGTTTTGGATTGATCCATTTTTACCAAGTAAGTTGTAGGCTAATCCCACCTTTAAAATATTGGGTAATGTTTCTCCGGAATTTGTACTCCAGGTAACCTGGTTTAATAAAGCGTTTTGCAGGCTAAGGCCGACGGAAAAATCTTTGCGGATCGGGAGAAGGGCTCCAAAACTAAGAGAGGCTCCTGTAGCTGTCCCCGAGCTTTGTCCAATGACGGATAACCCTTGAGAAATTAATTTTAGAGATGCCCCTAGATAGAGGTTCTCAATCCTTGGAAGTTTTACGCGATTGCCATAAGCTAAAACTACGGCGGTGTCAGCATACGTTCCTCTCACCTCACCGGTAGCGGAAACCCTGTCTTCCCCGCCGACAGAAATAATTTCTGAAGAAGGTGAAACATAATTAAGGGAACTTCCGCCGTAGCCAATCCCGAAGGTGCCATAGGGGGTAGGATATAAAGCCGAGGCTTGGACGTAGTCATATTCGCTTAAATATTTACTGGACATAGAAGAGAGTTGCAAATTATCAATTTTACCTAAACCAGAAGGATTTATAAAAATGGCCGAAGTGTCATCGGCAATGGCGGTAAATGCCCGACCCATGCCTAGAACCCGAGCGCCGACACTCATTTGGGTGGGATCATTGGCAATAGTGGTTACTCCGGCAGCTATGTTTTGGCAACAGGCTATCCATAATAAAACGAAGAAAAAGCAGGCTCTTTTTGCTAGTGACATACCCGCAGGTGATTGTATTCTGTTTTCCTATCTTTGTCAAAATTAAATGGGCTGGTTTCGTTGCAAAATGTGAGGTCTCCATGGTAATATTTTTGCAGAATGCGAATTATATTGTTTTTCTTGAGCGTGCTGCTTTGTTTGTCGGCCTGTTCTTCAGCCCCAGTCCAGCAAAACTTATTAAACTCCATGGCCGATTTAGATAAGGCCTATATTCCAGCTGTAATTTTAACTGGAATGGGTAAAAATATTGATTCAAAAATAGCCATAGAGAAACTGCAAGACAAATGGAATGAATTTTACAGTAATTATTACCCTTTAGAAATGAAATACGGTCTAAATATTGTGGATAAAATGTGGAAAGACGACCTCAAAGCGGCTGGGGCAGATATAGGTTCGGCCGAAGCGCTTATTAATACCGGAAATTGGCCAGAGGCGAATGCGAAATTACTGCCCATAAGAAATATTTTTAGGGAAATTCGCCACCGGCATGGGATGCAATATGTATTAGATGACATGCTCGATTTTAATGATGGAATAGCTTTGATAAAAAAGAAGTGTCGTCAGAAGAAAATGAGCGAAAGAGAGTTAGCCTTAGTAAAACAACAATATGATGTAGCTAGTAATACCTGGGCGAGCATTTTGGCGGACGACAAAGCTTTGGTGGTTTTTCAATTTGAGTCAGCCAAGGTTCTTGCCATCAAGAAGAAAATGAAAAAGTTAAAACAAGATTTGCCAATTTTAAAAGATGCAATCTCTGCGGGCGAAAAAGAAGCCATTTATGCAGCTGCTGTAAAGATAGAGAAAGATTATCTGCAAATTTACCGAGCATTCGGTGATTTTAACCCCATTTTGGAAAAACAGATTGAGAAGCGAAAAAGAAAATAGTTACATGGGAGGAGTAAACAGATGAAGATATTGGTTACGGGAGGAGCGGGCTTCTTAGGGATTAATGTTATTAGGCACTTATTGGCTAAAGGTAACTATGAATTGGTTTCGCTGGATATGGCTGAATTTGATTATCCCGAAAAAAATAAAATACAAGCCATTGTTGGTGACATCAGAGATAGAGTTAAAGTGGCGGAAGCGATGAAAGGGGTACAGGTAGTTATTCATACAGCTGCCGCACTCCCGCTTTATAAAAAAGAAGAGATTTTTTCTACGGATATTGATGGAACTCGTTTTTTGCTTGAGGAGGCTTACAAAAATAAGGTTGAGCGGTTCATCCATGTTTCATCTACCGCAGTATATGGGATACCAGACCACCACCCACTTTTGGAAAATGACAAACTAGATGGAGTAGGGCCATACGGGGAAGCAAAGATCTTGGCTGAGGCAGTCTGCTTAGAATACCGGCAAAAAGGGATGTGCGTTCCCATTATTCGGCCAAAATCTTTTATCGGACCGGAAAGGTTGGGGGTCTTTGCTCTTTTTTATGATTGGGCGAAAGATGGCAAAAATTTCCCCATGATCGGCAGCGGCAATAACCGCTATCAATTTCTGGATGTAGAAGATCTGAGCGAGTCAATTTATCTTTGTATAACGCTGGATAAAAATATTGTCAATGATGTTTTTAATATCGGAGCCCGGGAATTTACTACCATGAAAGAGGATTATCAAGCGGTGCTTGATTATGCCGGTTTTCACAAAAAGATTATCCCTTTTCCCGCCTGGCCGGTAATTTGGGGTTTACGGCTTTTGGAATTCTTTCATCTTTCTCCTTTGTATAAATGGGTCTATGAAACTGCTTCCAAAGATTCTTTTGTTTCCATCGATAAAGCGGTGCGGATCTTAGGCTTTAATCCAAAATATTCCAACAAAGATGCCTTGATTAGAAATTACAAATGGTATATAACAAATATGGATAAATTCAAGGATCAAAGCGGCGTTTCTCATCGGGTACCTTGGAAGCAGGGAGCGCTGGGATTGATCAAAGCGTTATTTTAAGCATTAACTATGTCTGCAGAAACAGAAAATAAAAAAACTGGTTTATTGGGTTGGGTAAAGAACTTTATTATCGGCAGAGCTATAAATCCGTTTGACCGCTCGGTTTTTCACAATATCTCGCTGATTGCTTTCTTTGCTTGGGTAGGATTGGGAGCAGATGGGCTGTCCTCATCTTGCTACGGCCCTTCTGAGGCCTTTATTACTTTGGGAAACCATTTTTATCTAGGGCTAATTGTTGCTCTTGCAACGGCGGTTACAATTTTTGTGATTGCTGAAAGTTATTCCCAGCTAATTGAGCTTTTTCCTAATGGTGGTGGGGGATATTATGTGGCTGGACATTTGCTTTCTCCAACTCTGGGCATGATTTCCGGGGCTGCTTTACTTATCGATTATATGCTGACTATTACCTTGTCGGTTGCCAGCGGGGCTGATGCCCTCTTTAGTTTGCTGCCGATCACCTTTCTGCCCTATAAAATTTGGCTAGCGGTCTTGGTTTTGGTCGTCCTAATTGTTCTTAACCTGCGCGGGGTTAAAGAATCAATTACTGTTTTAATGCCGATTTTTATGACTTTTGTCATTACCCATGCGGTTATCATTATTTATGCATTAGCAACGCACTTGCTGGGATTTTCGGCGGTGATTAATGCTACTGCTCAGGATATCCATTCCTCGGTAAGTGAGCTTGGGCTGCTGGGGGTTGTAGTGCTTCTCCTGCGTGCATACAGTATGGGAGCCGGAACTTATACTGGGATTGAGGCGGTGAGCAACGGATTGCCTCTCTTGCGAGAACCACGGGTAAAAACGGCCAAAACCACCATGAAATATATGGTGGTTTCATTAGCTTTGGTAGTTATGGGGCTGATGTTTGCTTACACTTTATTTCGCGTTCAGCCAATGGAGGGGCAGACACTTAATGCGGTACTTTTTAACCGGGTGGCTGGTGGTTGGGGGATGTGGGGATATTTATTGGTTATGATTACGCTGGTTTCCGAGGCGGCAATTTTATTTGTGGCGTCGCAAACCGGTTTTATCGGCGGTCCGCGCATTTTGGCAAATATGGCGGCTGACCGTTGGGTTCCCAAGCGTTTTGCCCTTTTGTCTGACCGGTTAGTTACCATGAATGGTATCTTGATCATGGGGATCGGTGCCATTGTTTTAATGGTTGCTACTCGGGGGAATGTTGGCTACCTAGTTGTTTTATACAGTATCAATGTATTTATTACTTTTTGTCTTGCCCAAGCCGGGATGGTGAAGCATTGGTGGCAGGTCAGGAAAGAAGAGCGGAAATGGAAAGGGAAATTATTTGTTAATGGAATTGGTCTAATTATGACTTCTTTTATCCTTGTTTCGGTTACCGTTTTAAAGTTTAACGATGGGGGCTGGATCACCCTTTTCATTACTGGATCTTTGATTGCCTTCATGTTGGTTATTCGCCATAATTATATGCAGATACGCCAGCTTGCCCGTTCTACCGATTTATTAGTTGAGCAGGCAGAAAGCAATCCCGACATGCTTGGGATTCCTCATGCACCCTCAGAACAAGCCCTGCGCTTTGACCCTTCGGATCGTACGGCGGTAATTTTTGTAAAAAATTATACCGGGGTAGGGTTAAAAGCGCTGGCAGCTATTTTTCGCTCCTTTGGCAATAGCTACAAAAATTATGTTTTTGTCCAATTGGGCTTAATTGATGCCGGAGCTTTTAGGGGACAGGAAGAAATGGAGCAAGTAAAACAAAAAGTAGAAAACCAGTTAAACCGCTATGTCCAATTTCTTTCCCGTTTCGGTTATCATGCCGAAGGGGTAACTCTTTTGGGGACCGATACAGTAGAAGAAGCTTCGCTGGCAGCGGTAGAAATATTAAAAAAACATCCCAATGTGACCTTTTTCGGTGGGCAGATTATTTTTCCGCGCAACAATCCTCTCATGCCAATTTTACATAACTATACTCTTTTCTCTATCCAACGGCGTCTTTATGAAGAGGGAATTCCGGTCTTTATCCTGCCGATTAAACTTTCTCCAAAAGTAGATTAGAACTATTGTTTTTGACTATTGATCAATCCAGATAACATTTTGGATAATTTCCTCTTAGTTCTGCATCAGTCAGGCTAAACCTGCAAAGCAGGAGATAAAACAAAAAGGCAAGTGGGAAGATGCACATCTGAATCAAATTTTAGCAGCTTAAATGCTTCACTTCGAAATGGAACCGGCACAAAAGGTTTGTTGTTGCATAATGGCAGCTCAAGGGTAACTGTAGAATCTTTCCAATAAACTAACTTTCCGATGATTTCATCGATAGAAAACTTTACGCTAAGTTGTGCAGGTTGTATGCCACGAGTTAAAGCCAGCAATTGAATAACCTGGTAAATGGTTAACTCTGAATTGGCAATTAATGTGTCTCGTCCATCGCAGCCGATCCATTTGACGAAGCTTATCCTGGTTCTTGCTTCGGCCGCGTCAAAGATCCTTTTGCCTGGGAGAAGGGAAGGGAAGAAAAGGGACGAATCTTCGGCAACTTTGGGCATTGAAAGAAAAAGCATTTCTCTGCCGGTTAGAAAGAGAAAAATGTTTTGTTGTAGGCTTTGAGTGGTAGTTAATCCAGGCAAATCTCTCAGAGTTGCATCAAGGGAAAAAGGATAATGTTTTGGCGTCGGGCGCATTGCTCTGACGGTAATTTTTGGGTTTCTGCAAATTAAATCTTTTGCAGTTGAGGCCCCAGGGGACTGATGGCTGGGATCAAAGATGACATAAGCCTTGGTATATGCGGCCTTCCCGCCCAGAATAAACATATATTGTTTTTCGGGTAAATATTGGAAAGATTTCATTGGTTTATTGGTATGCCAAAAAACACACCAAAAAACACATTTGGACAATTCAGGTAGATGGTCTACAGGGAGCCCAGAAGACTTAGTCAAAATATATTTTTGATAATGTGTTCCAAAGTACTCTAATACAACCGGATTAAAAGCCACAAT
>Ga0265292_1001073_pt1 | contig 26893 bp, 23 predicted proteins | sample Munlanlewell296A_FD_189080 | JGI IMG/M metagenome (GOLD analysis project Ga0265292, IMG submission 189080) | Leachate microbial communities from a municipal landfill in Southern Ontario, Canada - Leachate well 296A | ecosystem: Engineered > Solid waste > Landfill > Unclassified | place: Canada... | reverse complement strand
CTGAGAATATTATTGTTATTGGAACGGAACGCAGCAGGCATAGGCTTGAGTTGTGTAAAGAGTTCGGTGCAACGGATATTCTTATTAACGACAAAACCACAGCGGATGAGCGCATAGAATTTGTGAGATCAAAAACACAAGGGCGCGGGGCTGAACTTGTGGTAGAATGTACCGGCAACGTTAATGCCTTAGCGGAAGGCGTTAAGATGGTAGCACCCGGCGGGATGTACGCCTTACCCGGGATCGCAACACCAGTGGGATACGTTGAGTTTGATGTGTACACCGATATTTGCCGGAAAAATGTTGCGCTCCAGGGTTCATGGGTGAATGATTATACGCATCTTGAGAAAGCTGTCCGGCTGGTGTTATCCGGGAAGTATCCGTTCAACAAAATTGTTACCCACCGTTATCCGTTGAAGGATGCGAATATTGCGTTGGAGATGGCGGTTAACCGTAAAGCTTTGAAGGCGGTTATTAATCCGTGAATACTAAAAACCTTACCTGCGATGTCCTTGTTATAGGCAGTGGTGGTGCGGGTATCCGTGCGGCAATCGCTGCGTATGAAACAAACCAAAACCTGGATATCATACTTGCTACCCGCGGGAAACTCGGGAAAAGCGGTGTTACCGCCACAGCGTGTTCTGACCGTATGGCGTTCCACGCAACGTTGAAACATACCGAACCGGGAGGAAAAAATAATTGGCATCATCACGCGAAAGATATTTATGATATCGGCGGGCGTGTATCAAGTTATGCGCTTGCGAAAATATTGGCACAAAATTCAGCTGATGCGTATGAGTACCTTGACTCACTCGGTGTGCCATTTGTCAAACATAACGGAAAGCCGCATCAGTTTATCACCGATGGGTCGGAGTATCCCCGCGCATGTTATACCGGTCCGTACACCGCGAACCATATAGAAGCTGCGTTAGTGAAAAAGGTTAAACGTACCGGAGTAAAAGTTATTGAAGATTGTTTCATCGCTGATTTAATTGTGGAAAACAATATTATCCGCGGAGCGTGGTGTATTGACGAAAAAACCGGTGAACTTATGGGGTTCAACACCTCAAGAATTATACTCGCAACCGGTGGGCCCGGTGGGGTTTTTGGTGTCAACGTTTATCCTGATGGTATGAATGGCGATGGGCACGGGATGGCGTTACGCGCAGGAGCGGAACTCGTTAATATGGAGTTCATACAGATAGGGTTGTGTTCTATAAAAACAAAACTTGCGTGTTCCGGCAGTATGATGCGTGCGGTACCAAGAATTGTTGATGACCGCGGGGTTGAGTTTTTGCATAAGTATCTTTCAACAGATATGTTATTCAATACCGTATTCCGTAAAGGCGCAAGTTGGCCGTTATCTTATGAAGATGAAGCGAAGCTCGTGGATATAGCGGTCTACCGGCAGATACAGAAGGGTAGAAAAGTTTTTCTTGAGTACTCACATAACCCCAGAGGGTTTAGGTTTGACCTTCTTGACAAAAAGTGGCAGTTGCGCTATGAGTCTGAAGTTAAACATCGGGGTTCAGTAACCACAGAGGAACGTGATAGGTCGCCGTTATCAAGGCTGAGGGAGATTAATCCCGAAAGCGTGGAGTGGTTCCGCCGTCGGGGTATTGATTTAGTGAAGGGTGATAAAATAGAAATCGCGCCGGCAATCCAGCATTTCCAGGGTGGGGTTAAGATTGATATCCACGGGCGTACCACAGTCAACGGGTTGTACGCGTGCGGCGAATGCGCGGGGGGGCAGCACGGAGCTAACCGTCCCGGGGGTAATGCGTTGCTTGACACGCAGGTATTCGGTAAAATCGCGGGTACTCATGCTGCGGTAAGTATGAGAAAAGTGAAAACTATAACTTCGAAAAGTGTATCTTCAAATATAGAACAGTTCGTACAAAAGTTTAGTAACGCATATTTATCATCCCGCGGTGTACCTGCAGATAAAGTGATAAAGCAGGTGCGGGAACTTATGTCTTCCACCGCGAGTGTTGTCCGTGTAAAAGATGATGTCATTGCAGGGATTGCGGGGCTTAACAAAGTAATGACTGCAAAAATTGGGAATAAAACCGTGAAACCCGGGATGATTGGCTTCGTCTCTACAGTAGAATCCGTGAATATCCTGCAAACCGCGCAAGCAGTATTGAATGGTATAAAAACGCGGAATGAAAGCCGTGGGCCGCATCTAATGTTCGCGTCACCAGGCGATAACATACCTGTTAAACGCAGTAAGAAATACGACAATAAATGGGTTATTTTGCGGCGAGTAGTTTGAGTTCTTAGAAAAACATGAAAAGTACGCCGATTATTACCCAAAACTGACCGAAGATAAAGATGAACATCCACTTTATCATCCATACCAATAACATTTAGTATATGCTTTTATCCATACTATTGTCGATACAAAAATATTTAAACCTTGGATACAAACAATAATAATTTGTATTATGTATAACATCGTAATATGGAGTTTTATATGCATAAGAAAAGAGGTGATGTTCGAATGACGCGAGTGTTGGAAGGGATTCTTGATCCCACGGGAATGTTTACGGTTGAAGTTGGGACGCTTCCTCATCATAGTGTTAAAGTTCAAGTGAATATTATTGCAGAAAATAGCGCTGCAAAAAACAAGAAGCGTGTGATAAAAGAGATGGATAGTATTAGATATCGTTTGAGCAAGAAAGCGAATGGGAAAAGCGGGGTTGGGATAATACGCGAATGGAGAGAAAAGAGATGCAGGTATTAGATACTTCAGTTGTGGCGAAATGGTACTTTTGTGAAAATGATACTGATAAAGCATTACAGTTGCGAAACACACATATAAAATACAAGAAAATGATTGTTTTACCGGATCTTACGTTAATTGAGTTGGCAAATCTTGTATGGTTTATGAACATTCACAGTTTTTATGGAAGACGGTTGTGCCTGGCGATAGGGTTATTCACGGTACTATTATTTGTGCCAACAGTGTTTGCCGGTGGGTTCTCCGTCGGATTAATGAACGCTGTGAAGGAAGACTCTAAAACATTGAATAACAAGATACTGGAATATAGTAATTCATCAGAGAATAACGGGAATAACACGAGTAATGTTCCCGTTGCACCCGGTAATTTACATTTAACAGTAGTATCAACCAGCCAAATTAACATTACCTGGACGGATAACTCAACTAACGAAGATGGGTTCTTTATAGAACGTAAAACCGGTTCCAGCGGGACGTACAACAGTATCGGAATGGTTAGCGCGAATGTTATAACGTATAGTAATACAGGTTTGTCCGCGGGTACGCAGTACTACTATCGTGTCCGTGCGTTTAATACCGCAGGGAATTCAGCGTATTGCGCAGAAACTTACGCGACGACACAAGCGTTCAGTGGTCCTCCCGCGGGAATGGTTGCAATACCAGCCGGGAATTTTACAATGGGGTCGAGTTCGAATACAAATGAACAGCCAATTCATTCAGTATATCTCAATGCATATTATATCGATAAATACGAAGTTACCAACGGGCAATACAAACTATTTATTGATTCAGGGGGATACATAAACTCATCCTATTGGACAACTGAAGGGTGGGCATGGAAAGGAAGTACTGTTACTCAGCCGTCTTATTGGGTAGACAGTACCTATGGTTATAGCGCGACAAACGGTCCGAACTTACCAGTCGTAGGAGTTAGTTGGTACGAAGCGTATGCGTACGCAAAATGGGCGGGGAAACGGTTACCTACTGAAGCCGAGTGGGAAAAGGCAGCTAGAGGAACGGATCAACGGATGTATCCGTGGAGTAGTACATGGTATAACAACTATTGTAATTGGTACGATGGAACAAGTGGAGATGGTAGTCAGGATGGATATAGCACAACTGCGCTGATAGGAAGTTATGAAAACGGAAAAAGTCCCTATGGTTGTTACGATATGTCAGGAAATGTGTGGGAATGGTGTAACGATTGGTATGGTGATACATATTACAGTAGCAGCCCAAGTAGTAATCCCGCGGGGCCCGGTACCGGCGTTACCCGAGTGTTACGTGGCGGTTCTTGGAGCAACTCCGTTACCAACTGCAGGTCCGCGGATCGTAACACATACAACCCTTTAAATAGATATAACAACTTAGGTTTTCGTTGTACGAAGTAGTATTATTTAGTGGAGATTTTTATACGTGAATAATAAAGTAATAGTTTTAACGGCAGCATTAATAGCGTTTTTGTCATCGTCTATCTTTGCTGGAATAAACTACGAAAATAACAGGTTATCACTCGGCCTTTTCTATTCAGGTATATCAGTAAAGTATGGTTTTGCAAAAAAGGTTGGGTTGCAGTTTTCTTATCAAGGGATGGAACAAAACACTGCAGTTGGCAGCCGCGTATATTTTTATCTCACACCTGCGAGTAAGTTTGTTTGGTTTCTTGGCGGTGAAGCTGATCGTATAACACTGGCTGCCGGGACAGACGGGAAAAGTCTTGGTAACGGATTGTTCTTCGGTGCGTTTGCAGGGCTTGAATATTATTTCCTGCCGAACCTAAGTTTAATAACCGACCTTACTGCCGGGCAATTGACTCTTCAAAGCAGCCAGATAGGTATTGAAAAGGTTAGTATCCAAAATATTAATGAGCATGTGATAGCGAATCTTGGGATGAACCTGTACTTCGGAAAACCCTATGCTTTTGAGGATAAAGTGACTGCCAAAAAGTATGAATCCGCGATTAATATCGCGGTATCCGAATTTGCGGGGCGTAATGTGTCAGATATGGACTCCGCGATGGTGTCCGACTTTGTCCGTGAAATTATTTCACAGGATAAACGCTACGTACTTGTAGAACGCGGGAATATGCAAAAAATCCTTGCAGAACAGCAGTTCCAGTCCACCGGGTGCACATCATCGGAATGCGCGGTTAAAATAGGCCGGTTGTTGAACGTAAAAAAGATTGTTATCGGCAGCCTTGGTAAACTCGAGAATGTGTATCACATACAATTATCGGTTGTGGATGTGGAGACAGGGGAACAGGTTAACGAAGGTATCAAAGCCTATTCTGCAGATGAACTTGACGGTAAAACTAAAGAACTTGCTAACCGTATCGCTAACCTTGTATGGAAATAAACGCGAAACCTTCCAATTCCTTTACTTCATATTAAGAAAAATTGTATTATAGGTATTAATTATTATTAGGAACATTTTTGATAAAAAAGAAGGGGTGGTGGGCTAACATGAGTGGTAACTACAAAGTTGTAACCTTTGGTGAAGCGATGCTGCGGTTATCCCCGCAGAATTTTGAACGCCTGGAGCATGCAAGAAGTTTACGTACGGAAGTCGGTGGGGGTGAGCTCAACGTCGCGGTGATCCTCAGCCGTATGGGTGTACCGTCCGCGTGGGTGAGTGCATTGCCGAATAATACAATCGGCCATATGGTGCGGAACAAAGCGCGGGAACACGGGGTGGATACCGATAATATCGCGTGGTCAAAAGAAGGGCGCGTGGGGTTGTACTTCATGGAATACGGCGCGCTGCCAAGAGCGTCCCGGGTGATATACGACCGTGCAGGGTCGGCGATCAGTATGATAAAACCCGGCGATATTGACTGGGAAAAAGTGTTGAAGCCGGCAAAGCATTTGCATACCAGCGGGATCACACCGGCACTTAGTAAGTCAGCTGCGGAAGTTACAAAAGAAGCGTTGGTTACCGCAAAAAAACTTGGCCTCACCGTAAGTTACGACCTTAACTACCGTGCTAAGTTGTGGACTGAAGCAGAATCGCGGAAGTGTCAGGAACCGTTGATGGAATACGTTGATGTGCTTATAACCACAGAAGAGGATACGAATAAAGTTTTTGGTATCAAAGGGACAAACTACGAGGAAGTAGCGAAAACGTTAGCCGATAAGTTTAAGTTCAAGGTTGTAACCATAACCCTGAGGAAAGATATTACCGTCTGGACAAATGACTGGACAGCCATAGCGTATGCTGATGGTAAGTTGTATAAAGACAAAACGTATTCCGTAGAAATCGTTGACCGTGTCGGTGCGGGTGATTCCTATTCCGGCGGGTTTATCTACGGATATATTGACGGGGATATTGATAAAGGCGTAAAACACGGTAATGCCCTGGCTGCGCTTAAGCATTCAATGCCGGGCGATCTTAACTGGAGCACAAAAGAGGAAGTTGAAGCGCAGATTAAGGGCGCGGGATTAAGGATTAGCAGGTAATTATATTATTATGGATAAACAACAATGTTTGGAGATCGTAACCTCAACCGGTATAGTGGCAGTTGTACGTGTGGATGATGCAAAAAAAGTTAATAATATTGCGGATGCGTTACTCGCAGGCGGGGTTAAATGCATAGAAATTACATTAACCGTTCCCGGTGCGATTGATGTTATCAAAATACTGGCAAAAGAGTATAGCGATAAAGCTGTGATCGGTGCGGGTACGGTACTTGACGCGGAAACCGCAAGGATGGCAATCCTTGCCGGGGCGGATTATATCGTTAGCCCCGTATTGAAACTCGATGTTATCGCTATGTGCCGGAGGTACTCAAAAGCTGTGGTACCCGCAGGGATTACCCCGACAGAAATTCTTACCGCCTGGGAAGCCGGGGCGGATATCGTAAAAGTTTTTCCTGCGACATCACTTGGCCCGCAGTTTTTTAAGGACGTTCTTGCGCCGTTACCCTATGTAAAAATGTTGCCAACCGGCGGGGTAAGCCTGGAAACCGCAGGGAAGTTTATACAGGCTGGCGCAGTAGCGGTTGCTGCGGGGAGTAATCTGGTTAACAAAAAACTTGTCGCTGAGAATAAATGGGATGAAATTACGGTGCTTGCGAAAAAGTATATTGATGCGGTGAAGTCCGCGAGGGAAGGAATTTAATAAAATGAGTACGACAGCTGCTGAGGCATGTAAACGTAAAACTTTTGTACTGGATACCAACGTTCTTCTGCATGATACTGATGCGATGTATAACTTTGCGGATAATAAGGTGTCAGTCCCGATGGCGGTTATTGAGGAGTTGGATAACTTTAAGAAACTCGCGGATGAACGCGGGCGTATGGCACGCCAGATTTCGCGTAACCTCGACGGGTTAAGAAAACACGGGAAGCTCAGTGAAGGCGTTCCTCTGAAGAACGGCGGGGTGTTAAAAATTGAACTTGAGCATAATGCGAAGATCGCGTATGATTTTGAAAGTTCAAAAAAGGATAACCGCATACTTCTAACCGCCGTAGCGTTACAGCAAAAAGGGGAGAATGTTATATTTATATCCAAAGATATTAATCTGCGGATAAAGGCGGAGGCTGTTGGCTTATTAGTACAGGATTATGAGAAATCTAAGGTTAAGTTCGATGAGCTCTATACCGGCTGGCGTACTATTGAGGTTGATGTTGAGTTAATCAATAAGTTTTATGCTGATAAAAAACTTAAATGGAACGACAAAGATAATCTGTTAATGCCGAATGAGTTTGTTCTCATGAAAAATAAAGTTAACCCTTCGCAGTCGGCATTAGGGAAGTACGTAAAAAAAACGGGTGAGATCATGCCGTTATTCCACCAGGAAGCGCATCCCTGGGGATTGTCGCCTCTTAATATTGAACAAAAGTTTGCGTTAGAACTTCTTCTCTGCGACGATGTTAACCTCGTAACTCTTGTCGGGATCGCGGGGACCGGGAAAACGTTGTTATCCATCGCCTGTGGGTTACAAAAAACTGTGGATGAACATATGTACCGCCGGTTATTCATTTGCCGGCCGATTATCCCTCTTGGCCGGGATATTGGATTCCTCCCCGGGACGAAGGAAGAAAAACTGGGACAGTGGATGGGTGCGATACAGGATAATCTTGAGTTCCTGATTGACCGTAAGGGCGATAATGAGAATGTTGAAGAAAAAACACAGTACCTTTTTGAAACCGGGAAAATTGAGATTGAAGCGCTGACCTATATCCGCGGGCGTAGTTTGCCAAAACAGTATATCATCGTGGATGACGCGCAAAACCTTACCCCGCATGAAACTAAGGCGATTATCAGCCGCGCAGGTGAGAATACAAAGGTTATACTTACCGGCGATCCGTATCAGATAGATAACCCGTATCTTGACGCATCAAGTAACGGGTTGACCTATCTCGTGGAACGGTTTAAAGGGCAGGAAGTGTTCGGCCAGATTATGTTCTCAAAATCTGAACGCAGCGTGCTTGCAGGATTAGCTGCGGAGTTATTATAAGAAATACTTTCTTTCTGAATAAATAGTGAACGCGTTATTACTAACGTGAACGTGATGGTTATTATTATGATTATGACATTGACATTGACAATGACTGTGCGAAAGGGGTGGTGCGTACGATGTTGTTATGGGAAGAAAAAATTATTGGGGATAGCGAACTTCTTACCGGCGTATATTTTGCGTTAAGAAAAAAGTATGGGTTACTTCTGCGTGAACAACAGTGTTTACCCACAAAAATTGTGCTTACCGAAAAACAGTTGCGTACTATATGGTATGACCAGGCGTATGACCGCCGCGGGATGAGGACTGTTGATGATAAAAAAGTTGTTATCCTGTCTCCCGGTGTGTGGAACCTTGATCCCGGGCCGGATTTTATTAATGCAAAAATACGTGTTAACCACCGCGTGATTGAAGGCGATATTGAACTGCACCTGCGGAATACTGACTGGTATGCGCATAAGCATCAGTTGGATAAACGGTATGACAATGTTGTGCTTCACGTATGTTTTCATTCCATTGCGAAGAAGAGGTTTATACGTAAAGGTATGCATGAACTTGAATTAGGGAAGTATATGTACGCGCAGTCGTATGCGTTACCCGAATCAGGGGTTGAGGGGTATCCGTTTACCAGTGAGAGTATTACGGGTAAGTGCGGGAAAGCGGTTATTGCGGAGAATCTTATCCGTGTAGAAAACATTATTTTAGCAGCGGGTGAAGCGCGGTTTGTTATCAAAGCAGAAACCTATGAGAGTATACTAAAAGAAAAACGTTCTATCGACGAGGTTATGCATTACGGGATCCTTGAGTGTTTGGGGTATAAGGATAATAAGGAGGCGATGCGGTCTCTAGCAAAAAAGGTTACCCACATGCAAATTAATGCCGTTATTGCTGGTTCTGAAGCAGGGAGTGATAATAAAAGTGATAACGTTGAGAAGTTATTATTAACCTCCGCGGGGTTAATGGGGAATATTGGTGGTAATACAGGGAAGCAAAGTGTTTCCTGGGTGTTTAATAACCTTCGCCCGGTGAATTACCCGCAGCGGCGGCTTGCGGGATACGCTGCGATGGTTACAAAACTTGCTCCCCGCAGTGTTACTGACTGTATTGACATGATTGTTGAGCAGAGTATAAAAAATAATCTTCTTCCGGAACTTGCGCTTGAGGAGTTGGTGCGTATCATAGTCCAGCCTGCGCGTGGATACTTTGCGGAACGTTGTGTCTACGGCGGGAGAGAAGCGTTTCCGAAGTACGCGTTTATCGGGCGTAACCGCGCAATGGTGGTGCTCTCCAATAGCGTGTTACCGGTAATGTATGTATACTACAAAAGCAGGGGTAAGGATTTATCCGCGAAGTATGTACGCAGGTTGTACCGTGCGGTGCCGTGTTTGGAACTTAACCGCCGGGCAAAACTTATGTCCTGCCGTATCTTTGGGCCGGTGAGGTTGAAGAATTATCACATAAAAAGTGAACTTCAGCAACAGGGGTTGGTGCAGTTATTCCACGATTTTTGTGATGAAAAATGTATGAGATGCGTGTCATGTGTACTACCTGATATTTTGCAGATACCTACCGCGGAACTACAGAATATGGTGAAATATTTGGTACAGGTGCAGTAAGGCAGCGTTCCTGCCAAAAAAGTCGTTGACTTTTGTTCTTGTATTAGTATACCATATACAATTTAATGTATATACAAAGAAAATTTGTAGGGAAGTATACCAGAAATCTATGGCATTATCTACAGCGTTAATGACAGTGTTTTTGTTGCTGTTTTCCGTGGTTGCGCATGAGTATGCGCATGGATGGATGGCAGAAAAATGTGGGGATGATACCGCACGCGCTATGGGTAGGCTGACTTTCAACCCGTTGCCCCATATCGATATCATAGGGTCGATTGTGCTACCAATGGCATGTATTATGTTAGGTACCCCGGTGATTGCCTGGGCAAAGCCTGTACCGGTTGATCCTAACCGGTTTAATAATCCCAGGATGGATATTGTTAAGGTCGGCCTTGCGGGTCCCGTTGCAAATATCGTGGTTGCTGTGGCATTCTCATTGGTTCTGTGGGTATTGCCGATACGGGATTCTATAACAAAATTGTTATACGAGACCTTTAATATGGGGTTGTATATCAACCTTATCCTCGCGGTGTTCAATATGCTGCCGATCCCGCCGCTGGATGGGTCTAAGGTTGTATCCGGGTTTTTGCCGTATAACCTTGCTATGCGGTACCTTAGTTTGGAACAGTACGGGTTTATTGCAGTATTCGCGATGCTGTATCTTGGCTGGATTAATACGTACCTCACTGTAACAGCCGGGTTTCTTTATAGGTTGTTAGTACCATAAAAAAGCGTTGTTTTGTCGTTAGTGTTAGTATTAAGAAAATTGAAGGTGGGTTATGAATAGTAGTAGTGTTAATAAAAAACGTATACTTTCAGGGATGCGGCCCAGCGGGAAATTGCATGTAGGGCATTACTGGGGTGCGTTGGTTAACTGGGTTAGGCAACAGGATGAGTATAAGTGTTTTTATATGGTTGCGGACTGGCATGCGCTGACCAGTGAGTATGCGGATACTAAGGATATTGAGTCTAACGTACGTGAGATGGTGATTGACTGGCTGGCTATAGGGTTGGATCCCCAAAAATCGGTTATTTTCCGTCAATCCGCTGTGAAACAGCATGCAGAATTGTTTTTGTTGTTATCAATGATCACGCCGTTGCCGTGGCTTGAACGGTGCCCTACTTATAAAGAACAGTTGAGGGAGGTTACCACGCGTGATCTTTCAACTTACGGGTTCCTCGGGTATCCTGTCCTGCAGGCAGCGGATATCATGGTATACCGCGCGGATGCTGTGCCCGTAGGGGAGGATCAGTTAGCGCATTTAGAACTTACCCGCGAGATTGCGAGGAGGTTCAATAATTTTTATGGTAATACTTTCCCGGAACCACAGGCGTTGTTATCGCAGTCGCCACGGGTGCCCGGGATTGATAACCGTAAGATGTCAAAATCGTATGGGAATTCTATACTTCTCTCCGACGATGAGGATGCGGTCAGGTCTAAGGTAAAACAAATGTTTACGGATCCCGTTAAAATTAAGCTCAACGATAAAGGGCATCCCGAAGGGTGTGTTGTCCATGCGTTTTATAAGATTTATATAGAGTCCCACGAAAAACGTGCGGCTGAGTGTAAGGCCGGTGGGACGGGTTGTGTTGCGTGTAAGAAAGAATTGTCTGAAGCGCTGATCACTGCGTTAAAACCTTTACGTGAAAAACGGCAGGTGATTGCCAAAGATCACGCTATGGTAGAGGTTATCCTCAAACAGGGTAACGAGTACGCGTGTACTGTTGCGGAGGATACCATGAAAAAAGTTAGGGAAGCGGTGAAAATACTTGGGTAATCTATGAGTAATAATACATTTATGGAAGATAATAATTATCAGATAAAACTTGAGAATTTTGAAGGGCCGATGGACCTTCTGATATACCTCATCAAACGTGATGACATTGATATTTATGATATACCCATTGCTAAGATTACGGAAGAGTATCTCCGGTATGTTGAGATGATTAAGATGCTGAAACTGGATACCGTTGGAGAGTTCCTGGTGATGGCTGCGACTCTTATGCAGATTAAGGCACAGATGTTATTACCGCGCCCGCAGGTGGTGGATGGCGATGAGACAGGGCCTGACCCGCGGGAAGAGCTTATCCGCAAACTTCTTGAGTACGAGAAGTATAAACAGGTGGCGTTGGTACTGGATAAAAAAGAGGACCAGCAGTACGGCGTGTTTTACCGGCAGAACATGGTGCTTAATGACGAAGATTATAGCCTTGAGGTATCCTTGTTTGACCTTCTCGCTGCGTTTAAGAAAGTTGTGGAGGAAACCAGTGAGAATGTTAAGGAAATCGTGTATGACGAGATACCTCTGGATCAAAGAATACGTGAAATCATTGCAATGCTTGAGAGTAAAGAGTACCTTGTGTTCTCCGACCTATTTGTTTCTAACTCAAGTAAGGCGTATTTTATTGTTACCTTTCTTGCGGTACTTGAACTTGTGAAGGAACGGCAGCTTGCGGCACGGCAGAACGCGTTATTCGGGGAGATACGGGTTTATAAAGTGGTAGCCAGTGAAACAAAACCTGCTGATACTGAAAATCAGGGTAGTGATACTGTTGCGGTACCGCAGGAGAAAAAGGATGAGAGTACTGACGAAAGTATTAAATAACGAACGGATAGATAGAGGGGAGACTGGAGCAGGGATTGTATGGAAAAAGAGGATATTAAGAAAGTTATTGAAACGTTATTGTTTATAAGTTCCAACCCAATATCGTCAACGCGGTTCGCTGAAGTGTTGAAGGCAAAGGAAGAGGATGTAAAGGCTGCGTTGGATGAGTTGGTACGGGATTATGAACCCCGTGCTTTACAGGTGCAGGAGATTGCAAACGGGTATGTGATATCTACACGTAAAGAGTTCAGCCAGTGGATCCGCGAGTTTTTTAAGGAAAAAACTGCGTTGCGGTTGTCAAACTCGGCATTAGAAACATTATCAATTATTGCGTATAAACAGCCGGTTACCCGCGCGGAGATCGAGCAGATACGCGGGGTGGATATCGGCGGGGTGATTGATAAACTGCTGGAACGTAAACTTATCAAGATGGTTGGGCGTAAGGAAACTATCGGGAAGCCTATGTTATACGGTACGACGGAACAGTTCTTAAAATATTTTGGGTTAAAAACAATTGCGGACCTTCCTCCGATGGAGGAGTTCAGTAAGGATAACGCCGCTGCGGCGGTTAATGTTGAAGACGAAAATATTATTGAGGAAAGGACAGACGATAATGAAAACGTATGAGACTGCAAACATCAGGAACGTGTGCCTGCTTGGCGGTTCGGGGACAGGGAAAACTACGTGTGTTGAAGGTATTATGTTTTCTCTGGGGTTAACCACCCGGTTCGGCAGTGTGGAGGACGGGAATACGGTATCAGATTTTACCGATGAGGAAAAGGAACGCAGGAGTTCACTCTACGCGTCATTAATGTCTGTGGAGTACGAAGGTAAGGTTAAACTAAACATATTTGATGCGCCGGGGTTCGCTGATTTTTATGGGGAAACGTTTGGCGCAATCTATGCTTCGGATAATGCAGTATTTGTGCTTGACGCTACTGCAGATGTTGATGCGGATACTGAAACGTTATGGGATGAATGCGTTAAACGCGGAATACCTAAGATCGTTGTGGTTAATAAACTGGATAAGGAAAACGCGAATGCGCGTACCTGCTTGAATAAACTTAATGAAAAACTCGGGATCCAGGCTGTAATGTTCCAGTTGCCGATAGGTGAGGCACAGAATTTTTCGGGGATCGTTGATGTCCTCAGCGGGAAGGCGTTTAAGTATACCGACGGTAAACCCGCAGGGATTGAAGTTCCCGCTGATCTTAAGGCCGCACTGGCGGAACAACGGGATAAGCTTATTGAATCAATCGCTGCAGAGGATGAAAAACTTATTGAAAAATATCTTGAAGGTAAAGGCCTTACTGACGAAGAACTTCAGGCTGGGTTGTTAAACGGGTTGAGGTCAGGCAAAATTGTGCCGGTTCTGTGTTTATCGTCCACACAGAGAGTGGGGATCGATCAGTTATTGAATTTTGTTAGTTCATACCTCCCGTCACCCGCAGGGAGGAAGTATAAGAATAAGGATGGTGAGGAATTTGAGGTCGGGAAACAGAAAGAACTCGCGGCGGTTGTATTCAAAACATACCTTGAACCGCATACCGGCAAGGTTTCCTATATAAAAGTTTTATCCGGTGAACTCAAGGGCGGGAGTGATGTTTATAATGTCACCCGCCGTGTGTCAGAACGTATCGGGCAGGTATCCACCGCATCGGGTGCTGTACGGTCTGAAGTCGCGAAAGTTGTTGCGGGTGATATCTGTACGCTTGTCAAGATGAAAGAAACGCTGACTAATAATACGCTTGCATCGGATAATAAACAGCAGGAAGTTGCAAAGATTGAATTCCTTGACCCAAAACTTGAGATGGCGGTGTATTCCAACAACAAGGGTGAGGAAGATAAACTCGCAACCGGCCTTGCGGCGGTGGTACAGGAAGATCCGACACTGCGGTTTTATTTTACAACAGAAACACGGGAATGGATTTTATCCGGGCTGGGGATGGTGCAGCTCGATAATGTCGTGAAGAAAATTCAGGCACGCGCGAATGTTAAGATTGAACTTCAAAAACCAAAGATTCCGTATAAGGAAACTGTTAAGGGTAAGGTTGAACAACAGGGGAAGTTTAAACGGCAATCCGGGGGAAAAGGGCAGTACGGGGATTGCTGGTTAAAGATTGAGCCTCTGGAACGCAGTGCAGGGTATGAATTTGTTGATAATATCTCCCAGGGGCGTATCCCAAAGAATTATATTCCGTCAATTGAAAAAGGTATTAAGGAAGCTATGGAACAAGGTATTATCGCGGGGTATAATCTTGTGGACGTAAGGGTAACACTGTTTGACGGGTCGTACCATGAAGTTGATTCTTCTGATATGGCGTTCAAGATCGCGGGGCGTATGGCTATGCAGAAATGCGTGGAAACCGCTAATCCTACAATACTTGAACCGATCATGAATCTTGAGATTCAAACACCGGATGATTTTGTCGGTGCTATTATGGGTGACCTTAATTCGCGGAGAGGTAGGGTTCTGGGGATTGAGCGTGAAGGTAAGAAACAGGTGATCAAAGCTACGGTGCCGTTATCCGAAATGTTTAAGTACGCAGCGGATCTAAGGTCATTAACCAAAGGCGCGGGGCAGTTTAAGATGACAGTATCGCATCTGGAAGAAGCGCCGTTCCCGGTACGCCAGAAGTTGATTGAAGAGTTTAAGGCTAAGGGCGGGAGAAAAGACGAAGAATAGGTGTTCGTTTAGAATATAATTAAGTTTTATTTAGTTGAAAGGAAGGTAGTTTTTTATGCCAGAACTTCGGCGTGATCCTATTATGGGACGTTGGGTAATTATTTCTACTGAACGCGGAAAACGGCCTCTGGATTATGGGCGTGAAGGTGAAGAAGAAACTAATAAGCCGTGCCCGTTTTGTGAGGGGAATGAATCAGCAACACCGGCAGAAACGCTTGCGTACCGCCAGGCGGGGATGGTGAAGGACGGGCCCGGGTGGTGGGTACGCGTAGTGCCGAATAAGTTTCCTGCGTTGCAGATTGAAGGGTCAATGCATCGTACCGGTGAAGGGATGTATGACCGTATGGCTGGGATTGGTGCGCATGAGGTTATTATTGAAACACCGGAACATAAGAAAGATTTTGCTGATCTTTCTGATCATCAGGTTGAAGAAATATTTTGGGCATACCGTGACCGTATAATGGACCTGAAAAAAGATCCGAGGTTTGAGTATATACTTGTCTTCAAAAACCGCGGTGCCGCAGCCGGTGCGTCGTTAGTGCATCCGCATTCGCAGTTGATTGCGTTGCCGGTTGTGCCGTTACGCGCTAGGCAGTTGATTAACGGGTCAAAAAATTATTATGAGTATAAAGAACGTTGTGTGGTATGCGATATGAACGCGCAGGAGACTGCGTCACAGACACGGATTATAACGGAGAATGATGATTTTATCGCGTATTGCCCGTTCTCCAGCAGGTTCCCGTTTGAGATTAAGGTTGTGCCGAAGCATCATGACGCTGTGTATGAGGACGCTCAAAAACATGAGATCGGTAATCTCGCGAGGATTATGAAAATCTGTATGTACAAACTAAAACGCGTGCTTGATGATCCGCCGTATAATTTTTTGATACATAACTCGCCGATCCGCGAGGTGCATAACCAGTTTTTTCATTGGCATCTTGAGATCATACCGAAACTCGTGAAGGTTGCGGGGTTTGAGTGGGGTTCAGGGTTCTATATTAACCCGACACCTCCGGAGGAAGCGGCACAGTTTTTGCGTGAGGCTGAATAATTAAATTTTTAGTGTAGGAGGAGAAAAAAGAAAAATGAAAGTTGCATTTGCAGTATCGGAATGCGTACCGTTTGCGAAAACAGGCGGGCTGGCGGATGTCGCAGGGGCGTTAGTGAAAGCTTTAAAAAAACGTAAGGCTGATGTTTGTCTTGTAATGCCGAAATATAAGAATATTGATGTTGAAAAGTTTAAACTTAAACCTTTGATCAACTCATTGCTTATCCCGATCGGCGGCGGGTTGCAGGTTGCAAATGTGTGGGTAGGTAAGCTTGACCGCACGATAAACGTGTATTTTATTGAGAATGAACAGTATTTCGGGCGTGAAGAATTGTACCGCACAGCGGCTGGGGGGGATTATGCGGATAACGCTGAACGGTTCATCTTTTTCTCGCGGGCAGTGCTTGAAACCTTAAAAGCTGTGGATTTCCAGCCGGATGTCCTGCATTGTCATGACTGGCAGACCGGGTTGATCCCTGCGTACCTGCGGACAATATATCTGCTGGATGGGTTTTATCGGCATACAGCGTCGGTGTTTACCATCCATAACATCGCGTTCCAGGGATTTTTCCCGCCGGAAGTAATGAGTACCGCGGGATTTGCGTGGTTTGATTTCACACCGGATAAACTTGAGTACTACGGGCAGGTTAACTTTATGAAAGCAGCAATAACATTCGCGAATGTTATCACTACAGTAAGCCCGACCTATGCAAAAGAAATTCAGGAATCTCATGAGCTCGGAAGAGGGATGGAGAACGTTTTAGGCGGGCGTAGTGAGGATTTGTACGGTATCGTAAACGGTATTGATTTAGCTGAGTGGAACCCCGAGAAAGATGAGTACTTACCTAAGAATTATACTGTAAAATCTTTGGAGAATAAGGTTGAGTGTAAACAGGCGTTGTTTGAAGAACTTGGATGGCCGGTAGATCTTACAATACCGGTACTAGGAATGGTTTCACGGTTGGATCCTCTAAAAGGGTTTGACCTGCTTGCACAGGCGGTGCATACGCTTATGCAGCGTGAAATTAGGTTGGTAATCCTTGGCCGCGGGGATTCTATGTATGAAGCTGCGTTGACTAAGATGGCGGAAAAGTTTCCGGACCGTATCGCCGTTAAACTTGATTTTAATGAACCTATGGCTCATAAGATTTATGCGGGAGTTGATATGTTTCTTATGCCGTCAAGGTTTGAACCTTGCGGGTTAGCTCAGATGATTGCAATGCGGTACGGGACTGTGCCGGTAGTGCATACCACCGGAGGGTTGGCGGATACTGTAGTGGATTATAGCCCGGAAACAAAAAAAGGGAATGGTATTGCGTTTACGGAATATAACTGCGACGCATTCCTTGCGGCAATTGACCGGGGGATCGCGTTGTATAACGATAAAGAGCAGTGGGGTAAGATTTTAAAGAACGCGATGGCCGGGAATTTTTCGTGGGAAAAATCTGTCCGGAAATATCAGGAATTGTATAAGCTTGCTATACAGAAACGCGAGGCGTTTAACCCGTAAACTCAAACTGGGTTTGGGTGGTTAGGTTAGAGATTATAATGAAGTATGACAAAAGGTTGTTATATGCGGCACTGACATTACTCTGTGCAGCGGCAGTACCGTTTATTGCTATACGGTTGATGCACGAAACTGCGCAGGGGATTGTGGAGTTGTGTATTGACCGTCCCGGGTATTATTCTTTGTGTATGAACGCAGGATATTCCTGGGATGAGTTCCTCATAAAATCGCGGGAGTTAAACATATCATCGGTTGGGATTGACCGGATGAATGTCGGGATGCTGAAGGATGATCCCAGAGTTATTGTTTTCACGCAAAATGAACGTGAGAGATTGGTGGCAACCGGGTTAGTTTCAGCGTCTACCTTACCGAGAGGTGAAACCTGGCTTTCGCAGGAACGCGGGATCATCACGGGCTTACAGTCAAAGTTTAATCCTGTCTTCAAAAATAAGCTTCAGGTAAGTACTCAGGGGCAGTATAGTATGCTTACCCTGCCCCGGGGTTTGACTCCGGAGACTGATCTGTGGTATGACAAAGCACAGGTTGTACAGGCAAAGGAGTTTGGGTATAAGGTTGTCCTTAAAACCGATGAGTATTTTGATCTAAATTACGGTATCACACAGGAGGTTAGCCAGATCTCCGGGGTTTATCCTCAACCCGATGCGGTTAATCAGGTACGCGCAAATATATTTCCTGTGTTTGATGAGATAAAAGATGTTAAGTTATGTATCCCTGAACTTAGCGTCCTGCGGTTATGGGATGTTGGTAACAGGGAATATAATTATTGCCGTGTGCATAGGATCGGAGAACGCGAGATCAACAGGTACCTGCGTTCTGCGGAACCGGTTGAGGCGGTTGTACAGAGGTATGTTACAGCTGTTAAGGAACGGAATGTAAGGATGCTGTATCTCACGCCGTTACCCAGGGGTATGATTGGGGATAACGGGGTTGGGGTTATTGATACGCAGTTCATGTTGTTTGAGAAGTTATCTGCTAAACTACAAAAAATGGGGTATAGGTTTGATACTGTCCCGCCATGGCCGTCATTCTTCAGGAAGTCGGTTTCCACAAGGGTACTGCTGGCTTTTGTTATAGCAATATTATTCCCTATACTTGCGATCTGGAATTTTTGTTTGCATCAGGATAGCGATAATACGGTAGTAGCGTTCACCGAAATTTGTTTATTCACTTTTACGGCGGTGATACTAAACTCCGCGTTGTTATCCGGTACGGAATTCGCGGTTAAACTCGTGGAATTCCGTGCGGTGAAGGCTGCATTATTTTTGCCGGTCATACTTATCGCGGGATACGTTTTGTACCCGAAACTTAATGAGATACTGGGGTATAAATTAAGGATTATTGATATTCTCATACTTACGGGGGTTGGGGTTGTACTATTACTGTTTATGCTGCGTAGCGGGAATGATTCCGGGATTATGTTGCCCGGGGAAAAGGTTGTACGCAGCGCATTGGATAACTTCTTATTTGCCCGGCCGAGAAGTAAAGAGTTTATGTTCGGGCATCCGTTGTTGATACTTGGGATTTTTATATGGGGAAGATGGGTATCCACCGGGAAAAAGGTGGATTTATTGTGGTACCTTTCCCGCATGGGGATTATATTCGGGATGGTAGGGCAGGTTTCTGTGATTAACACGTTCACACACGCGCATACGCCGTTATGGGTGTCGTTACTGCGCACCTTTAACGGGTTGGTGATTGGCGTGGTGCTCGGGGTCGTACTGACGGGTATCTGGACATTATGCGAGAAAAAGAAATGGCTCGTGTACTGATAAGCGGGTATTATGGGTTTGGTAACCTCGGGGATGAGGTCATACTTAAAACAATAATTACTGCATTAACTTCCTGCGGGGAAGGGGTTGAACTAAAAGTTTTATCCGCGGATACTGAGAGTACCTCCGCGGTGTTTGGCGTAGAAGCGGTTCCACGGTGGAACTTCTGGAGTGTACTCCCCGGGATTTTGTGGTGTAACTATTTTATCCTTGGCGGGGGTGGGTTGATACAGGATAGGACCGGGAGCGTTACCGCGTATTATTATCTTATCCTGAGCCTGGCTGCACTGGTATTCGGGAAAAAACTTATTATTTATGCACAGGGGTTCGGGCCGGTTAAGTCCGTGGTGGTTAAACGTTTGTGCGGGTATATTTACCGCCGGGCTAAGGTTATTACCATGAGGGATAAGGGCAGTGCGGTATTATTATCCTCCACAGGAGTGGGGATTGATAAAATTGTTGTCACTGCTGACCCTGTATGGGCGTATGAGTGTGAACCCAAACCCTCTGCGGGGCAGGTTAATAGAGGGAAGGGTAAGTATTTTTGTGTGATACCCCGTGCGGAGCTTACTCACGAAGAGATTGTTAGTATAGCAGAGGCGGTGGATGGGTTGTCCATAGAGTACGGGTTTAATGAAGCCGTGATTTTACCGTTTCAACCCTTATGCGATACCGCTGTGTCAGAAGAGTTAGCGCGGTACATAAAAAAAGTTAGGCCCGTAGTTGCGGATGGGTATCAGAAGTTTGGTGATGCGCTGAACATTATCTCCGGTGCGGCGGGGGTTATCACCATGCGTATGCACGGCGTGGTGTTCAGCCTTAAAGCCGGGGTGCCGGTGGTAGGGTTTGGGAATGATAATAAAATCGGTACCGCTATAATTGACGGGGGTGCGTGCCCGCGGGCATGGGTTAGGCGTATCGAAGTTAAACAATTAGGTGCGAGGTTAAAAGAAGTAATGGTGAGTTGGAACGCGGAGGATAGTGTGAGAACTGATAAAATTGCTGAAATACAGAGGTTGGCAAAACAGAATTCTGAAATTTTAATTAAGGAAGTGTGTAAATGACAGGACGGACAGTTTTTACGGTACTTTTCAGGGGTATGATCTACCTTATCTTTGCGGTTGTGTACAGTATACTCTTAATAGGGTATAGTTCGGTGAATAAGTATTATCACAAGATGGAGGCTGGGATTGAGGTAACCGCATTCCTTAATCAGGATGTTGATATGCCAGGGGTGGCGCAGGTAGCGGAAAAACTTAGGGCGGAGCCTTATATTGGTGAAGTGCATTATGTATCCCCGGAAGATGCGTTACGCGAGTTTGTAAAGAATGAGTTTTTTAAGCAAACACTTACGCTTCTGCCGGAGAATCCGTTACCTTCGTCGTTTGTGATAAAACTGAAATCACCGGGGACGGATCTCGAAAGATTATTGGATCTCGTTAAGGCAATGAAGGAAATTGAGGTAGTGTTTTATAACGACGAAAAAGTTGGGCAGCTGGAATTCGCGGGGAAAGTTAAAACCGCGGTATCTAAGCTTGTTATTCTTATCAGTACAATGATTACCGTTGTGTTTATCGTTGTCTTAACATATTTTATCAGTGCGAAGTTAAGTACCGGGCTTATAATGTCGGGAGATGCGAAGATTGAGTTGATTACCATACTTGTGGCGGTAGCGGTATGTTTTGTGGTGTTAAGATTAACCCTTGCAGTGTACGCGTATGACTGGCTGGGATTCCTCAACGCGTGGCAGTGCGGGGTGGTATTGTTATCCGCATTAGTGCTGGGGTTTGGCGTAGTGGTTGCTGATGCAGTAAGCGCAACCACTGTTATAGTTGGGAAGTCAGGGAGTGGTGATTCTACAGATGATGATGCGGTTGCGGGTTCATAGTTCAGTATATATTCTGGTACTTACAGCTGTTTTATTATCCCCGGGATGCCGGGGCGGGGTGGTACTCTATGCTGATGAGTTTGATAAACAGATTAAGTCGTATGAAAAGGAAATGGAGAATACAAAATCTGAGATCAGCCGTATAGAAGACAGTATCCGTGAGCTTGAGAAAAAAAAAGCTGAGATCATGAATAAGGAAAATAGTATTAAGTCCGGGATAAGGGAGATTGATAATTTGCTGGGGTCGCACCGTTCGAACCTTAAAAAATTGAATAATGATTATAAGTATACGGAATTAAAAATTGCGCAGGCTAAAAAGTTGTGCCTGTACGCTGAGGAAGAGATTAACTGCTGGCAAAAATATCTTTCTTATGAATGGCGTGCGGCGTATATGTGGTACCGCACAAAAGAGGGTGTGTATCCTGTGTATGACGAGTACCTCACACGTGTTTTACAGCAAAAACATTCGTTGCTCCAGCAGTCATTAATGAAAAAAGTTGATGCTGACAGTGAACGCCGGTTGCTGGAGGTTAGAAAAGTGCAGTTAACTAAACGCCAGAAAGAGGTGTTGAGTATTGTCGGGAAAACTTCTTCACAAAAAAAGGAACGTGAGATTGAGCTTGCGCAGACGGCGACCGAAAGAAGGAAGTATGCCAGCGAGATTGATAAATTAAAAAAATCGGCGTCTGATATGCAGAAACTTATTGATATGCTTGAAACAAAGAAGCATGCAACACAGGAGCAAAAACAAAAAGCGTTACTTGCGAGAAATGAGATTTATAAGCTTAAAGGTATGTTTGACTGGCCGGTTGACGGGAAGGTTGTGTCATCTTACGGGAAACATAAACATCCTGAGTTCGATACTTTTGTCATTAATAACGGTATCAAAATTATGCCGTCCGTCCCGGGCTGTGAAGTCCGTGCGATTGCTAACGGTACCGTAGTATATACCGGCGTATTCCAGTCATACGGGAATATTGTGTTGTTAGACCACGGCGGGGGGTGTTATAGCCTCTACGGGACGTTGAATAAAATTTTAGTGCAGAATAATCAAAGCGTTACCGCTGGGAGTGCAATCGGGAATATTACCGGCGGGACTTTATACTTTGAATTCCGCGCGAATGCAAAACCGGAGAACCCGCTGGACTGGCTGGCATCTAAGTAAGTATTGAGGATATATATAGGTAATAGTTTATAGAAGGAGAAGGGTTGTTTAATGCTTAAGAAAAAGGTTGTTTTAGGTGTGGTAGCGCTTGCGCTGGTATCGTCATGTTTATTGTTCTTCAGCCATACACAGGTACCCGCAGCTGAGGATGTGTACCAGCAGTGGAGGTTGATCACAGAGGTGTACGAGCTTATCACGAGGTATCACGTTGAGCCTGTGGAAGGTAAGAAGTTGTTATACGGCGCAGCAAGCGGGATGGTGCGTACACTTGACCCGTTCTCGCAGTTTATGGAACCTGAGACTCACAAAGAAATGAGGGTTGAGACTGAAGGCGAGTTTGGCGGGTTAGGTATACGGATTTCAATTAAAGATAAGTTATTGACCGTAGTAACACCCTTGCCCGGGACACCGGCATACCGCGCGGGGATACAGCCCGGGGATAAGATTGTTAAGATTGAAAATGTTTCAACCGAAGGTATGGATGTTAATGACGCGGTGAAAAAACTTCGAGGCGCACCGGGGACTAAAGTTACGATCACAGTCTGGCGGGAAGGTGAGAAAGAAACGTTTGATATAACGCTTACCCGTGAAGTAATCAAGCTTGAGGCGGTACGTAATGAGATGCTGGATAAAGAGATTGCGTATATCTGGATCCTTGAACTTAACGCCAAGGTTATTGACGACCTGCGTACGGCAATGGTCGGCCTTAAAGAAAAAGGGATGAAAGCGTTAGTGCTTGACCTGCGTTATGACCCGGGTGGGTTATTGAACCAGGCAGTTGAGGTATGCAAACTGTTTATCGGGGGTAATAAGATGATAGTTTACACCCAGGGTCGTGATCCTTCTGCAAAAGAGGAATTCCGTGCGGATATAAAAGCCGTGTACGGCGACCTCCCGGTAATCGTACTTGTGAATAAAGGTTCAGCGTCAGGTGCTGAGATCATAGCCGGTGCGATACAGGATCATAAACGCGGGGTTGTTATTGGTACGCAAACATTTGGGAAAGCGTCAGTCCAGCGGGTATTCCCTCTGAGTGACGGGTCAGGGTTAAGGCTTACCACCGCGAAGTATTATACTCCGCTTGGAAGGTTAATCCACGAGAAAGGTATCACTCCGGATATTGAGGTTACTATCCCGCGGGAAACTGAGATCAAGATACGCGAGCAAAAGGAAATGTTGTACCAGAAAGATGCTGATGCGAAGTCAATCGTAAAGAAAGATGAGCATGTAGAAGATATTATCCTTCAACGCGCAATTGAGTTGCTTAAAGCACGGAATATTTTTCAGGCTATAAAAGAGGAGCAGTAGGCTGAACGTACTGGGGATTGAAACTTCGTGTGATGAAACCGCAGTGGCGGTTGTCAAGGACGGAAGTATTGTTCTTTCAAATATAGTATCCTCTCAGGAACGCGTGCATCGCAGGTTCAACGGTATAATTCCGGAACTCGCAGCACGGATGCATCTTGGGAGTATCAACTGGATGATTGACGAAGCGTTACGGCGTTCACATACGTACCTCCCGGGGTATGCGAATAATCCTACCGAGAAAAAAGGTGTGGGCCGGCAGCGGATAAACCTTATTGCCGTGACCAGCGGGCCGGGGTTAGTCGGGTCGTTGCTCGTAGGGGTGATGACTGCGCGGGTACTCGGGATGCTTACCTCCACAAAAGTATGTCCCGTAAACCATATTGAAGGGCATTTATACGCTAATATGCTGGGTGGTGAGAATATTGCGTATCCGTTGCTTGCATTAATTGTTTCCGGTGGGCATACAGAACTTATACACGTAAAAAAAGTTGGGCGGTACAACGTTCTCGGCCGTACCCGTGACGACGCGGTGGGTGAAACTTATGATAAAGTATCCAAAGTCCTGGGGTTAGGTTATCCCGGCGGGCCCGTGATTGACCGTAACGCTAAACACGGGAATCCCGGGGCAGTAAAGTTTCCACGCCCGTTTATGCGTGAAACCCGCGACTTTTCGTTCTCGGGTATAAAAACAGCGGTTGCTAATTTTGTTAATGATCCGGTGTACCGCAAAAAAATGGTGAATACCGGGAAAGTGAAGGTTTCAACCGCGGATATCGCGTCAAGTTTTCAGCAGGCAATTATCGAAACGCTGGTCACCAAAACTTTACGTACCGCTAAAGAGGTTAACGTAAAAACCGTACTCGTGGGAGGCGGGGTGTCTGCTAATGAAGGGTTACGCCGGGAGATGGTTCTCCAGGGTAAAAGAGAAGGGTTAAAAGTATCGTTCCCGTCAAAACTGTATTGTACCGATAACGCTGCGATGATCGCCGCTGCGGCTTACTGGAAACATAAGTACGCTAAGAATACGAAGTGGGATAATTTTACGGTTGACCCTAACCTCACCGTGCGTTCCTGGCGGTGACCGGGCGTTTTATAGTTCTATAATATATATTTATGATTGGAGACTGGATTTATGGTAGAGGCAATGACAAACAAATACGAGCGATTTCAGAGTTTTCCGTCTGCGGAAAAGGCTATTGAGCGAGTATTGTTTGGCAATGCCTCTCTACGAGAGCTAATATGAAAAAAAGTTATACTCACGCACGGCCGGATTACGCGCGGCATCAGCGGCAGGGTTTCCCCGAAGCTATCTACTGCCCCGGTAAAACCGTGGAACAAATTATTGATATCACCTCGCGGATGTACCATAAACTCGGGTCCGAGCCTATACTTCTTACCCGCGCGGAGGAAAGTGTTATTAGTGCAGTAAAAACAGTTTTCCCTGCGCTGGTATACAATAAGTACGCTAAGATGGGGGTTCTGTTCCCGAAGAAAAAAGTTAATCATAAGAAAAGTAAAACCTTAACAAGTTCGTACGTCGCGGTAGTTACTGCCGGGACGGCGGATATACCTATCGCAGAAGAAGTTGTTACCGTTCTTGATTCATTAGGGAATAAGGTTAAACGCTTATACGATGTTGGTGTTGCGGGGATACATAGGCTACTTGAGAACCAGTCAGTCCTCCGGCATCCGTCCTGTGTAGTAGTATGCGCGGGGATGGAGGGTGCGTTACCATCCGTCGTCGGTGGGCTCGTGAACTGTCCCGTAATCGCAGTGCCTACTTCCGTGGGCTACGGTACGGGGTTCAACGGTATCACCGCGTTATTATCGATGCTAAACTCCTGTGCCGCTAATGTTACTGTCGTAAACATAGACGATGGGTATGGCGCGGGAATTGTTGCGCATCTGATCAACCGTAGGTGTAAATAAAAAAATTAAAATTATTCCGGCAGGGGTGTACGCTAACGAGCGGCCTCAGCGTTTTCCGTCTGCGGAAAAGGCTATTGAGCGAGTAGCGGATACCCCTGCCGTGAATAACTGAAAGGATTATGTTAATATGAAAAACAATAACCAGCTCGTCGTATACCTCGACCTCACATCCGGTGCAGCAGGCGATATGTTTCTTACATCACTGGTCTCCGCATCGGGTGTTAACCCTTCAGCGTTTACACGTAACCTCATACAAAAACTTAACTTAAAAAAGGTATCACCGCAGGTGAGGATAACCGAGACTTCCCGCAAACATTTGCCGTGTTTACAGTTAAACATTAAGAACGGGGAGTATGAGTTTAGTTCCGTCACGGAAATAAAAAGCCTTATCCGTAAAACCAAGTTTTCAGTATACGTAAAAACAATGGCACTAAAAACATTTGATGTTCTCGCAGCGGCGGAAGCTAGTGTTCATCGTGTAAAGAAAGAAAATGTGCATTTTCATGAACTTAACTCCCTGGATACTGTGATTGATATCTGCGGCACATTTTACGCGTATGAACTTATGATAGAAAAGTTTGGGGGTGGATCTGTGGATACTGTGGAAGTGCTGGCATCACCGTTGAATACTGGTTCACTCGCAACTGCTACCGCGCTGATACTGCGTAACCGCGTAATATTTACTAACCCCGAGACCGCGAGGTACGAACTCTGTACACCCACTGGCGCAGCAATCCTTGCCGTTCTTACTCAAAAACAGGGGGTGGGGATGCCCGCAGTAAGAGTGCTCTCCGTAGGGTATGGCGCAGGGACTAAGGATTTTCATCACGCACAGGCTAATGTCGTGAAAACTATTGTTGGGAAATTGGGTTCTCAAACAGGGAACGGTAGCGCAGGGTATATTACAGAATCCGGGCTAGTATTACTTGAAACCAATATTGACGACCTTGACCCGCGGGTATTGCCGTATGTTATGGAACGCTTATTCCGTACCGGCGCGAAGGATGTGTGGTTCACACAGGTTATCATGAAAAAAAATAGGCCCGGGATAGTGATTAGTTCTATCGTTGATAATAATATTCTCTCAAAGGCGGTTGAGGTATTGTTCTATGAAACTACAACCCTGGGGGTAAGAATTATGCCGTTTAC
>Ga0265292_1001072_pt1 | contig 26924 bp, 25 predicted proteins | sample Munlanlewell296A_FD_189080 | JGI IMG/M metagenome (GOLD analysis project Ga0265292, IMG submission 189080) | Leachate microbial communities from a municipal landfill in Southern Ontario, Canada - Leachate well 296A | ecosystem: Engineered > Solid waste > Landfill > Unclassified | place: Canada... | reverse complement strand
ATATGCTTGGCATTGACATGGAAACCATCCAGCAGGCATTGAGTTTCCATTTCAAAGGCAAAGCACAAGCCATAGACTCCAATTTCACCACGATCAAAGCCGCCGCAGACTGGGCTGCCCAAAACCTGAAAAAGTCCGATCCATATTCCGTCGCACAGATGGATTCCACCTCCGGCTTTGTCATGGCCGACGGCAATACTGCCGCGGCGTTGGGCGCCATCTATGGCGGCCTGCAGTTCGCCGCCTGGTATCCCATCACCCCGGCCTCCACGCTGGCCGAATCGCTCAATGTTTTTCTCCCGCAATTACGCAAAACCTCGGATGGCAAGCAGACCTATGCCGTACTGCAGGCCGAGGATGAATTGGCCGCGGTTGGCATGGCAATCGGGGCGGGCTGGGGCGGGCTGCGCTCGATGACTTCGACCTCCGGTCCCGGTATCAGCCTGATGGCGGAGTATGCCGGGCTGGCTTACTATGCCGAAGTGCCGGTCGTCATCTGGGATGTGCAACGCATTGGGCCCAGCACCGGTCTTCCAACCCGTACCGCCCAGGGCGATTTGACCGAGGCCTATTTCCTGAGTCATGGCGACAAACAAAATATTATCCTGCTACCCGGCTCAGTGCAGGAATGCTTCGAGTTCGGCTGGAAAGCCCTCGATCTGGCCGAACATCTACAGGCGCCCGTGTTTGTGCTGAGTGACCTCGACTTGGGAATGAACCAGTGGATGACGAAGCCCTTCGAATATCCCGACACCCCGCTTGAGCGCGGCAAGGTTCTCTGGGAAGCCGATCTCGAAAAACTCAACGGCGTCTGGGGCCGCTACAAGGATTCAGATGGCGACGGGATCCCCTTCCGCACCGTGCCCGGCAACAAGCATCCCTCCGCGGCCTGGTTCGGGCGCGGCACCGGCCACGATGAGAATGCCCGTTACACTGAAGATGCCAACACCTGGGAAAACAACATGGCCCGGCTCAAGAAGAAATACGATACCGCCCGGACCCTCGTCCCGAAACCCGTTATCAAGGCGGCCAAAGGCGCAACAGTTGGAATCATCGCCTACGGCTCGACCGAACCGGCGGTGGAAGAAGCCCTGGCTTTGCTGAAGCAGGCCGGAGGTCCGAAAACCGCTTTCCTGCGCCTGCGCGCCCTGCCCTGCACGGCAGAAGCCCAGGATTTCATCAAGAAATATGAACGTATCTACATCGTCGAAGCCAATCGCGATGGACAATTGCGCCAGATCTTGAGCGCCGTGCTGCCCGACCAGGCTCACAAGTTCCGTTCGGCCTGTCACAGTGACGGCCTGCCCTTGACCGCCAAATGGGTCAAAGAGACCATCCTGGCACAGGAGGAGAAATAATGACCACACCCGCTCCCGTTCAAACCAACAAGGCTGGCCTTTCCAAAAACGATTACCGCGGGCTGCCCAGCACGCTCTGCCAGGGCTGTGGACACAATTCCATTGCCAACCAGATCATCACCGCCTGCTACGACCTGAATATCGTCCCGGAAGAAATCATGAAGTTCAGCGGCATTGGTTGCTCGTCTAAAAGCCCAGCTTATTTCCTGAACCGCTCCTTCGGCTTCAACGGCTTGCACGGACGCATGTCCTCGCTTGCCACCGGCGCGCTGTTCGCCGATACAACCCTGCGCGCCATCGGCATTTCTGGCGACGGCGATACCGCCTCCATCGGGATGGGCGGTTTCAAACACATGGTACGCCGCAACGCACCGATTGTGTACATCGTCGAGAACAACGGCGTCTATGGCCTGACAAAAGGTCAGTTCTCGGCCACGGCCGAGGTGGGTCTGAACCTGAAGCACCAGGGCACCAATCAATATATGCCCGTGGACATCTGTATGGAAGCCCTGGCATCCAATGCCACTTTTGTGGCACGTTCCTTCGCTGGTGACGCCAAACAGGTGAAGGAACTGCTCAAAGCCGCCCTTAGCCATCACGGCGTGGCAGTGCTTGACATTATCAGCCCGTGCGTGACCTTCAACAACCAGGAGGACGCCACCCACTCCTACACCTGGGGAAAGGACCACGAAGCGCCCCTGCATGAGATTTCCTTCATCCCGGCATTGGACGAAATCGAACTGCAAGGCGAATTCGCCGAAGGCACCGTGCGCGAAGTCAGCATGCACGACGGTTCGACCGTGCTCCTGAAGAAACTCGAAAAAGACTATGATCCCACCAGTCGGGCGAATGCCTTTCAGATGCTGGAAAGCATCCAACTGAACAACTGGTTGGTGACCGGACTGCTCTATATTAACGAGTCCAAACCCACCTTGACCGAAACCTTCAACCTGGTGGATACCCCTCTCAACCGCCTTGCCGATCCGGACCTGCGGCCCGCGCGTGAGACGATTGAGAAGATCAATGCGATGATGTTCTAACTGTAGTGGCGACCAGCTGGTCGCCACTACTTCAATCTTTATGCTCCAAATCACTCCCACCCTCTCTATTCCAGACGACGAAATGACCTGCACTTTCGTGCGGGCCTCTGGCCCCGGCGGACAGAACGTCAACAAAGTAGCCACGGCGGTACAGTTGCGCTTCGACGTGCGCAACTCCCCATCGCTGACGGAGGAGGTCAAAGCGCGGCTGGTCAAACTGGCCGGGAACAAGATGACACAAGACGGGGTGCTGGTCATCGAAGCGAAACGCTACCGGGCGCAGGAACAGAACCGCTCCGACGCCGAACAACGCCTGACGACATTAATCCAGAAAGCGCTGTTCAAACCGAAAAGACGACGGCCCACCCGTCCTACCATGGCATCCCAGATGAGGCGAGTGGATTCCAAGAAGCGCCGGGGAGCGGTCAAACGCATACGGCAATCGAAAAAGGAATACGAAGAGTAAGGGCGAGTCTCGGACTCGCCCCTGCTGTTATAATCATCAAAATCTGCGCCCAAGGACCCCCGCCAATGAAACGAGATTCGCTGCTCGGCATCCTCGCCGGCCTGACCGCCACCGCCATCTGGGGCGGCATGTACGTGGTCAGCAAGGCCGTTATGGCCATCATCCCGCCCTTCTCGCTGATCGTCTTGAGGCTGGTGCTGGGCATACTGACCCTGGCAGTCATCGTTCTGGTACGGAAAAATTGGAAAGTGACAGCCAAACAGTTCTGGGGCGTATTCGCAGTCGGGCTAATCGGCTATGGAGTCTCGCTCGGCTTCCAGTTCGTCGGCACGAACCTCTCCACGGCGGCCAACGGCTCGCTGGTCACCTCGGCCACCCCGGCCTTCGTCCTACTCTTCGCCGCCATCATTCTCAAAGAGAAGATCACCCCCCGCCGCCTGCTGGCGCTGGTTGTCGCCAGCCTGGGCGTGCTGGCAGTCATCGACCCGCGCACCGCCCAGCTCTCCTCGCAGCTGTTCTGGGGCAACCTGAGCCTGGTCGCCGCGGCGCTGACCTGGGCGCTGTACTCGGTCTTGGTCCGCCGGGTGACGCGCAATGTGGACGTGCTCTCCACCAGCCTGATCGCCTTCGCTGGCGGGCTGCCGGTCTGCCTACCGCTGGGGGCTTGGGAGGCGGCGACGCGGGGCTACGGTCCGATCGGCTGGGGTGTGGTCGCCGGGGTGCTCTTCCTGGGCATCATTTCCACCGCCCTGGCCATGTACCTGTGGAACACGGCCTTCGCGAAACTGGAGGCGGGCGTTGCTTCGTTGACTTTCTTCGCCCAGCCAGTCGTCGGGACTGTTCTGGGCGCCATTTTCCTGGGGGACAATATTAACCCCCTGTTCATCGTGGGGGGCATTTTTATCGGGATCGGATTAATTATTTCCAGTAAAGAGTAAGGGCGCACCCACGTGTCCGCTCCAGCAATTCAACCAACCGTATGCAGCAGCGCCATATTCGGTTGGCGGAAATCGCGCACCGGGAAACCTGAGACCACCACCACCTGTCCACCCGACTGGACGAGGCCGCTCTCCCGCAGGGCGGTCTCCACGTGCCCGATCATCTCTTCCATTGTATCCGCCCAGGGGACGCGGTAAGGTGTCACGCCCCAGGCCAGCGCCATGCGCCGGTAGGTTTCCTCGACCGGCGTGAAGGCCAGCACTGGCACGCACGGACGGATTTTAGACATCAGGATGGCCGTCCGCCCGGTGCGGGTGAAGACGGCAATCGCTTCCACATCGCGGTCCTGAGCCAGTTCTCTTGCGGCGCGGGCAATCGCAACAGCATCGTCATGTTCATCGGTTTCCAGCACCTGCCCGTGCCCCCATTGGTCGTAATTTTCTTCAGCCTGGCGCACAATCCGATCCATCAGCGCCACACTTTCCACCGGGTATTCACCCGCCGCTGTTTCGGCAGAGAGCATGACGGCATCCGTCCCATCGTAGATGGCATTGGCAACGTCGGAAGCCTCGGCTCGCGTTGGGAGCGGGTTGTGGATCATGGACTCAAGCATCTGTGTGGCCGTGATGACGAGTTTGCCCTTGCGGTTGGCAGCCTGGATGATGCGCTTCTGCGCGCCGGGCACGTCTTCCGGAGCCATCTCGACCCCCAGATCGCCGCGCGCCACCATCACGCCGTCCACCACATCCAGGATTTCTTCCAGGTTATCCAGCGCTTTGGGGCGCTCCAGTTTGGCAATCAACAGCGGGCTATTCTCGCCGCCCGCCTTGACAAGCTCGCGGACTGTCTTCACATCCTGCGCGGTCTGGACAAAAGACATCGCCACAACGTCCACATGCAGGGAGAGACCGAAGGTGAGGTCTTCGGCGTCTTTTTCGGTAAAGGCCGGAATGTCGAGCGAAACCCCGGGCAGGTTGATGCCCTTGTGGGAGGACAACCCGCCGCCGGTTTTTACTTCAGCCGCCACTTGTTTCTTCCCAGCGGATTGAACCGTCAGCGCCAGCCGCCCATCATCGAGCAGGATGCGGTCGCCGCGTTTGACTGCACCAAATAGTTGTGGAAAATCAACCGGGATGGAAACACCAACCGGCTTGGCAGCTCCCTCCGGGTATAACCGGACCTGCTGACCTGTCACGAGTGTCAGCGGCTCGGGCAGCACACCGACGCGGATCTTCGGCCCTTGCAGGTCCTGAAGGATCGCCAGGGGCCGCCCCAGACGCGTCGCAACGGCGCGCAAGGACAGGGTCCGGACGGCGTGCGATTCGTGCGTTCCATGCGAAAAGTTCAGGCGGGCAACATCCATCCCGGCCAGGAGCAATTTCTCAAGAACAACCTCATCCTGGCTCGCAGGCCCCATTGTGGCTACAATTTTCGCTTTTCTATCCATGTCCCTATTATATGCCAAAGGTCGGCTGCTCGGCCGCCCTTATGTTTATTTGCAGAATCGGTCCCCACGCCACCCAATGACTAAATCCAGTTCAGTTCGTTGGCTTGTTTTTCCAGGTCAGCGCGGAAATCGGGATGCGCAACGCCAATGAGCGCCTTGACCCGCTGGCGGATGGACTTGCCATACAGGTCGGCCACGCCGTATTCGGTGACGACAAAATGGACGTGATTGCGGCCGGTGACGACGCCCGCGCCCTGTTTGAGCATCGGGACAATCTTGCTGGCGGGTGTGCCATCTTTCATGACATTGGTGCTGGGCATTGCAATGATCGGGATACCGCCCTTCGAACGGGAAGCGCCATAGATAAAATCGAATTGACCGCCGATGCCGCTAAAAAATTTGGGGCCTATGCTATCTGCACAAACCTGACCGGTCAGGTCAATTTCGATGGCCGAGTTGATGGCCACCATACGTTCGTTCTGGGCGATGATGAACGGGTCATTGACGTACTCAGTGCGGCGAAATTCGCACAGCGGGTTGTCGTTCACCCAACTGTAGAGGCGCTGGGAGCCAAGGACAAAACCGAGCACAATCTTACCGGGGTGCAAGGTTTTGCGAGCACTTGTCAGCACGCCAGCCTCAACCAAATCAATAACGCCATCTGAAATCAGTTCGCTGTGTACACCCAGGTCTTTTTTATGGAAAAGGAATTTTAAGACCGCATCCGGTATGGCGCCGATACCCATCTGCATGGTGGCGCCATCTGGGATGAGGTCGGCCACGTAACCGGCCAGCCGTTCGGTGATTGGGTCGGTAGCCTCGCCAGACATCGGCATTTCGGGAATCGGGTAATTGACCGGCACGATATGCGTCAGGCGGCTGACGTGAATAAACGAGTCGCCCAGGGTGCGCGGCATCTGGTCGTTGACTTCGGCGATGACGATTTTAGCCGATTCCGCCGGGGATTTGGTAAGGCCGACTTCCACGCCCAGCGAGCAGAAACCGTGCTCGTCTGGCGGGGAGACGTGGACGAAAGCCACGTCCACAGGGAGGAGGTTATCCTTGAAGAGTAGAGGAAATTCAGAGAGCAGCACGGGAGTGAAATCGGCGCGGCCTTCCTGAACCGCCTTGCGGATATTGGCGCTGATGAACATCGCATTGACCCGCAAATGGCCTTCCATGTCCGGCTTTACATAGTCAGCCGGGCCAACGGAAAGCGCCTGACAAATCTGCACATCCTTCAAGTTGGGCGCATATGCCACGAGGGCGGCCAGAAGTGTCTGCGGCACTGAAACGTTGCCGGTCATAAAGATGCGATTCCCCGACTTGACCGCTTGAATTGCCTTCTCTGCCGTTGTCACGCGCGATTGATAAATACTATTCCAATCCATCTTTTACTCCTTATCCTTTATTCTTAGGCGGGAAAGGTGGCGCAGTTCACCTTTATAGGTGTTGACGCCGGCCTCGATGGCAGGATTTTCGATGGCCTTGTCCACGCCCAGATCTGCAATCTCCAGAATGTATGCAATGGCTGCATTTACAAAACCGTGCGTGGCAGTCCGCGCCACCACACCTGGCATATTGGGTACACAATAATGCACCACGTTCTCTTCAACGTAAGAGGGGTGCTCATGGGTTGTCGGACGGGAGGTTTCGCTGCACCCGCCCTGGTCAATGCTGATATCAATAAAGACAGACCGGTGCTTCATTTTCTTCACCATCTCACGCGTGATGATGATCGGGGAACGGGCGCCCGGCACCAGGACCGCACCCACAAGCACATCCGCGTATTCACAGACGCGGGCGATGTTGCGCGGCGTGGAGAGCATGGTGACGAAATTCGAGTCGTTCTGGCTGATGAGCTGCAATGCGTTGAGGTCTTTATCGAGGACCGTCACGTGTGCGCCCAGGCCTTTAAAGGCGCGCGCCGCGTAGGTGCCGGATGTCCCTGCGCCGATGATAACCACCTCGGCAGGCGGAACGCCGGGGATGCCGCCCAGGAGGACGCCGCGCCCGCCGTGGTCGCTTTGCAGGAGACGGGAAGCCACCTCCGCCGCCATGGCGCCGCCAATCTGGCTGAACGGGCGCAGGACAGGCAGAGAGCCGTCCGCTTCTTCGATCTGTTCATAAGCGATGGCGGTGATTTTATCCTTCAACAGGGCGTCAATCTTGTTTTGCTGGGCAGACGCCAGATGCAGGAGGCCGGCAATCGTTGTACCCGGCTGGAGCATATCCAGTTCATCATCGAGCGGACGGGCAATCTTGAGCAGGAGTTCCGCACGCCCGTAAATTTCATCCACTGCGTAGGCAATCTTTGCCCCCACTTTCTCAAATTCTTTGTCCGGGAAGCCTGCTCCCTGGCCAGCATCGTGCTCAATAAAAACAGTATGTCCATGCTGAATTAGGATTTCCACCCCCATGGGGGAAAGCCCCACACGGTATTCAAACGGACGGCGTTCTTTTGGAATACAGATGTTCATCTCATACCTCCAATGGTAGTCGGATATCCGGCAGGTAAACCGGGCATCTTACTGCTTCTTGCCTAAATCGGTGAATTCGTCTGTGTTTTTTCCTGGCGAAGACAGGATTTCATCTCGGCGGTTTGCACAGGAATTCTACTCCATATTCAACACGCCACGGATTGATGGCATCGCCCAATCAATAGTTTCTTTGTCAATCACCAGCGGTGGGGTAAATCGGATGACGCGTTCGTGCGTTTCTTTGGCAAGGATACCCTTGTTTTGCAAAGCTTCACAGAAACGTCGTGCGCCGCCAGCTTTTTCGTTCAACTCAACGCCGATCAGCAGACCCTTGCCGCGCACTTCCTTGACATGTGGACTGGGAATCTCGCTCAACTGCTCGACGAAATACTCGCCCAAATCCGCCGCGCGCTGGACAAGATTCTCTTCCACAATGACCTTCAAAGCCGCACGCGCTATGGCTGCCGCCAGCGGGTTACCGCCAAAGGTCGAGCCATGCTCGCCAGGAGTAAACAGCCCTAACACTTCCTTGTCGGATAACACGGCAGAGACCGGGTAAAAGCCTCCCGCCAGGGCTTTGCCGATGACGGTCACATCCGGGCGCACACCCTCGTGCTGTGCGGCGAACAGTTTCCCGGTCCGACCCAGACCCGTCTGGATTTCGTCCGCGATGAACAAAACATTGTTCTTCTTGCATATTTCAGCGACCTTCTTAAGATAGCCTTTTGGCGGGATAATGACCCCGCCCTCGCCCTGGATGGGTTCGAGGAAGACAGCAGCCGTATTGGGCGTGATGGCTTTGGCGATGGCGTTCGCGTCGCCATAAGGCACAGTGACAAATCCCGGCGTGAAGGGGCCGAAATCGTCGCGGTAGAGCGGCTCGGTGGAGAAGGAAATGGTGGTGATGGTGCGCCCGTGGAAGTTACCGGTGCAGGTGATGATTTCGGCCTGATGGCGCGGAACTTTCTTGACCTGGTACGCCCACTTGCGGGCAATCTTGAGCGCCGTCTCGACGGCCTCTGCACCGGAGTTCATCGGCAAAGACATCTCGTAGCCGGTCAGCTCGGAGAGTTCTTTATAAAACAGAGGTAACTGGTCGTTGCGGAAGGCCCGCGATGTCAGGGTGATTTTCCCGGCCTGTTCCACCAGTGCAGCCAGGATTTTCGGGTGGACGTGTCCCTGGTTGACTGCCGAGTAAGCCGACAGGCAGTCCAGGTATTTCTTGCCGTCCACATCGTAGACCCATACCCCGTCACCGCGTGTGATGACCACGTCCAGCGGATGATAGTTGTGGGCGCCGTACTGCTCTTCAATTTGAATATATTCCTGCGTGTTCATAGTTTCACCTTTCATAAATAGATAAATTTTCGCTCCGAACGCCACGCAGTCGAGAGGCAATTACGTTTTTCGTTTTGCATATTACGATCAGCAAAACGCAATCGTTATATAGATCAAGCCACACCGAATAACCGCGCCAGAACCGCCTTCTGGGCATGCAGACGATTGTGCGCTTGCGGGAAGATGACCGAGTGCGGGCCGTCGGCCACCTCGTCGGTCAACTCGTGGTTGCGGTGGGCCGGCAGGCAGTGCATCACGATGACATCCTTGTCTGCTTCGCTGACCAGTTTCGCATTGACCTGGTAAGGAGGGAAAACTTGTTCGCGCCTGGCAGTTTCTTCTTCCTGGCCCATACTGGTCCAGGTATCGGTGTAAATGGCATGGGCGTTTTTAACCGCCTTATGCGGATCGCGCAGAAAAGCGAGTTTGGACCCGGAACCTGCCGCGACCTTTTTGGCCTGTTCGATACTCCCGGCCGGCATATCGTAGCCTTCCGGGTTGGCAATCGTAAAGTTCCAGCCAAGTTTGACCGAAATCTGCATCAGCGAGACGGCTACATTGTTCCCGTCGCCTACGAAGACCACATTCAGACCTTTAGCCTTGCCGAATTTCTCTTCGATGGTCAGGGCATCGGCCATCGCCTGGCAGGGATGGCTATAATCGCTCAAACCGTTGATGACCGGCACCGAAGACCACCTGGCCAGTTCCAGCACATGGGCATGCTCGAAGACGCGCGCCATCACGGCCTGGACGTAGCCCGAAAGCACGCGCGACACATCCGCGATTGACTCGCGCTTGCCGAGGCCGATTTCATTCGGCGAGAAATACAACGCATCGCCGCCCATGTGACGCATCGCCATGTCGAACGAGACCCGCGTCCGCAGGCTGGGCTTCTGGAAAATCATCCCCAGCACCTTGCCTTTGAAAAGCGGCGGGTTGCCTGTGGCAAAATGTTCTTTCTTCAAATGGATCGCCAGGTCAAGGAGTTCCTGCAATTCCTCCGGAGAGTGATCGGAAATGTCGAGAAAATGTTTCATGTTCAACTCCTCTTTTTATCCATTCAAGTATCAAGTGCGTTGACAAGAAGGTCAAGTGCAATGTGGGCGGTAATTTCGTGAATAACATCACTTATCCATAAAACAGTCACGCCCTGACGCTAAAGTAGGATTTCGGCAAATACGGGCGCTGGAAGTAAACCACCGGAAGCGTCAACTGGACCGACAAATCGTCGCCAAAACCGACCGGGCAAACCGGAACGTTGTGGCGCAACAAACCGGAAACAATGGATTCGCTTTCTCCTGTCCCGCTAAAAGTTTCAGCCTTGATCAGCACCACTACCGGACGCAGGTTGCGGCGCTGCAAATCCTCCACCGCCAGCAACAACTCGGGTCGCGTCGAAGGAGTAATCAGGATGACGCCTGTCCCAATGGGCAGCAATTTGGACCGCATCGTGACCAGACCAAGCAAAGGCATCGTCCCATCCGGCTGGAGGAAAGCCAGCGTATCCAAGATCTTATTGACCTGGCGCTGTCCGCGTTCTGCCGATACAACAGTAGACTTCCCGGCCGCACATGCCATACCAACCGCCCGTCGTTCCATGAGGAAATAACTTGCCAGCGAAGCCGCCGCACTGATGACATACTCAAACGAATCGCGAGGCAGCGCCACGTTTGGACGGCGCAGCCACCAACCGTCCTCGCTGAAAGCAACCGCTTGCTCTGGCAACGAAGCCTGGACCTCCTGCTGGGCATCCAAGAACAACCAGATATCCGCCTGTGGGTCCTGCTCGAATTCCTTGACCATAAACCGTCCCCGGTGGGCTGTGCTCGGCCAGTGGATCCGTTTCATCGGGTCGCCCGGTACGTACTCGCGTACCCCGGCAGCGTGCGGTGTCACGTCGGATGTCCGCTGGCGGATGGCTCTGCCGCCCGGCAAGAGTCCGGGGGAGGGCGGAAAATTAGTGATCGGGACCGTCATCGGTAAGACCACCAGCGTATCCCTCGCCAGGACCTGCTTGCGAATAGTGAACAGGCCAAACGGATCCCCGGAAGCCATGCTGGTTGGACCAAGCAAGAAAGCACCGCGCCGGTAAAGCAAAGTCCGGGCGGTATAGAAACGGCGCTGGTGAGGGCCGATACCCGTCAGCAGACGGGAACCGCCAGCCATTGGTAAATTGGACTGGTTAATGATTTCCAGCCATAGACAAGCCGGCCAGGCAGCGTTCCAAACCTCGAAATGTTCTTCGAAAACTTCACCCATGCTGGCCCGCAAGATGCGCGCCCTGCGGTTCAGGCGGATACCGCGCATCGAAAAAACTGCCCAAATTCCCGCTCCAACGACCAGCAGAAGGCCCAGGTACGCCATACGCGCGTAGAGCAGCAGGCCGGTTACAGCCCAGCCAGCCAGGCCGAAGAGGATAATTCCAGCCAGCAGCCAGCGCAAGGCAAGGGTCGGTTTCATTTCCGGGAGGAGGCCTCGTAATCTCCGCCAGGCACCGGAGTATTATCAAGAATTTCATACACAATCTTCTCAGCGCTTAATTCTCGTAAACGAGCCGCCGTCCCGACAATGACGCGGTGTGCCAGCACGGGCACAGCCAATCGCTTAATATCATCCGGCAAAACGTAATCGCGCCCCGCCAGCGCTGCCGCAACCTGACCGGTACGGAAGAGCGCCAGGCTTCCGCGTGGGCTTGCACCCAGGTACACATCCGCATTCTGACGTGTTCGGTTGGTCAGTTCCACCACATAGCGTTTAATCGCATCGGAAACATAAACTTTTTTAATCTCCTCCATCGCTTCTTTTAGTTCATCCACTTTGATAACCGATTTCAGCGTCTCGATGGGGTGACGCAACTGTTGGCGGTTTAGAATCTCGATTTCGTCTGTCGAGTTGGGATAACCCAAGCGTACACACAGCAGGAACCGGTCCAGTTGCGCTTCGGGGAGGGGAAACGTCCCTTCATATTCGATAGGGTTCTGTGTCGCCAGAACCATGGATGGACTGGGCAAAGGGTGCGTCTTGCCGTCCACTGTAACTTGACGCTCTTCCATCGCTTCGAGCAGCGCCGCTTGGGTCTTCGGCGTGGCACGGTTGATTTCATCCACCAGCACCACCTGGGCAAAGATCGGACCGGGACGGAACTCAAATGTCCGCTTTGACTGATTGTAAATGGAGACGCCGGTCACATCGCTGGGAAGCATATCGGGGGTGAACTGCAAACGTTTGAACGAGCACCCCAACGATTTCGCCAGGCTGCGCGCCAATACCGTCTTGCCAACCCCCGGCACATCTTCGATAAGCACATGTCCCTGGCAGAGCAGGCCGACGACAATCAACTCAATTGGCTGCCGTTTTCCGACAATGACCTTCTCAAGGTTGGTGATCAGTTTTTTGCCAAAAGAATGGATGTCTGCCATGTTGTAATTCCTTTGTTTTATTTTACTCGTACTTGTAACCGGAACCGGTTATGACAACGACTACTGGATCGGGTAAATCCCGGATCGTTTGTGCCAAGGCGGACCAGACGATAGCCGAAGTCGGCTCCACGTAAAAACCAAGACGGGCAAGCGCATCGCGGCCCGGCAAAATCTCGTTCTCATCCACAACGCACATGGACCCGTGGCTCGCTACCACCGCCCGGAGCACTGCGTCCCCCCGCAGCGGATAGCGCACCCCCACACCCTCCGCCAGTGTGCGATTCTCAGCAACTAATCCGACTCCCGCGCTGCCTGCTGTAAACATCGCCCACAACGGCGCACACGCACGTGCCTGTACCCCGATGATTCTTGGAGTATTATTATTTGAATTTCTGGCTATGCGCAAAGCATCGAATCCGCACACCAATCCGAGTAGCAGTCCGCCCTGTCCTGCCGGGAGGACGACTGCTCCCGGCATTTTGTTACCCAACTGTTCGAAAATTTCGTAAGCGGCGGTGGCATAACCGGGAAGGTTAAATGGCTGATAAGTATGGCTGGCATATGCTGTGCCCCCATCGGCCTCTGCCCTGGCGGCTTCAGCTACGTCCGTGCGCGATCCGGGGACCGGGACTAGTTCCGCACCGTAGGCCTCAATCTGTCTGCGTTTGGGGCCGGAGGCAGATTCAGGGACGAAAACCCGGGCTTTGATACCCGCCCGAGCCGCATAGGCCGCAAACGAGGCCCCGGCATTACCGGACGAGTCCTCCACCGCTTCGTTAATACCGCGTAATTGGAGCCAGGCTGTGATGACGGCCGAGCCGCGATCCTTGAAGGAGCCACTCGGGTTGAGAAACTCGCATTTGAAGGCAACCTTGCGTCCAAAAACTTCCGCCCACAGCAGTGGTGTGCTGCCTTCGCCGAGAGAAACGGGCTCGGAGTCTGGGGAGAGGCCAAAGGTGTGACGGTAACGCCAGATGCCGGGCTGAGACCAGTCCACCTGCGCCAGGTCAAAGGGCAGCGGGGTGTGGAAATCATACAAGCCGCCACAAGTCGGACAGCGATATGGCAGGCCGTTCGGCGGGTAAGCGCGTCCGCAATTGCTACAGGAAATTTCCATCATTCTCCGGGCTTTGGGCGGTAATGGCCTTCAACCCACTCTTCGCCCTGCGGCCCAATTTCCTTCTTCCAGACCGGGACAATCTCTTTGAGCCGGTCGATGCCGTAACGCGCAGCCTCGAAGACGCCGGTATTGCGGTGGGCAGACGTGCAGGCGATCAACGTGGTAGGCGTGCCGGGATACAGCCGCCCGATGCGCTGGACGATGGCAATGCCTTCGATGGTCGGCCATTTCTGGCGGATCTCGTCGGCCACCTGGCGCATCTTGGTTTCCGCCATTGGCTGGTAGGCTTCATAGTCAAGATAAGCCGTTTCGTGGGCGTCGCCGCGGGAGGTCTGCCCGCGCACCATGCCGGTGAAAATTGCCGCTGCGCCCGTCGTTGGGAGCGTGATCCGGGCGAGCAGGGCATCCAGGTCGAGTTCGGATTCGGTGAGGAAGATGATGGTTGGGGAATCCATGCCACAATCCTATCCGCCGGAGACAGGCGGGAAGAAAGCGATTTCAGCACCTTCGGGGATAACTTGCTCGTTGGCGGCGTATTCGCGGTTAATGGCGACCATCATCGAGTTTTTGACTTTTTCCAAGCGAGGGTAGGTTGCCACCAGCAAATCCGTTAGCCCGCCGACAGTCATTCCGAAAGGGATTTCGAGCTCCAGCGATTTCGAACCAACATAATCGCGCAGGGTGGCAAAGAACAAGACTTTAACTTTGTGCATTCTATGCTCCAAAAACTGATAACCCGGGCAGACACACAGGTTCGCCCCTACTTGTTTACAATATCTCCAGACCGACCACCATGTTTCTCCACCAGCCGGATGTTCTGGATCTTCATCGTCTTTTCGGCGGCCTTGGCCATGTCGTAGACCGTCAGCGCCGCCACCGAGACAGCGGTCAGCGCTTCCATCTCGACACCGGTTTTACCGGTCGTTTTGACCGAAGCCATGATGACCACGCCGGGTAGGGTGTCATCGAGAGAGAGTGCAACTTCAATGTGGGTGATGGGTAAAGGATGACATAACGGAATCAGCTCCGCAGTCCGCTTGGCAGCGGCGATGCCGGCAATTTGCGCCACAGTCAACACGTCACCTTTCTTAATCGCCCCGCCACGGATCAGGTCCAGCGTAGCCTGTTTCATCACCACTTCGCCGCTCGCAATTGCGAGACGCTCGGTATCGGGCTTGTCTCCCACGTCCACCATCTGGGCGCGGCCGGAGTCATCAAGATGAGTCAGTTTCGGAGTCATGGTCAGATTATACCGTAGGCGGAGCGGTGAGAAAACGGGTTTTTGGTTATAATGGCCGCATGGAATTCTTCCTCACCGACCCAGACATCGAGCGCCTGCCGCCTGCCGATACTCGCCTGCTCGACCTGCGGGCCGAACCTTACCCCGATGGAAAACGCCTGCGGGTCGCTTTGGACCTGACCCCTTTCCAGCAAAAACCTTATCTCGAACTGACCCTGCCCGACTCAGCCGGAGAGGTTGTCGCCGCGACCAGCATCGTTGAGCCGGTCGCCTGGAGGCTCGAACTTACCCTGCACATTCTCAAGCCCGGCGCAACCGCCGGCGGAGTATATAAGCTCACGGTCATTCTTTCTTTCCCCGACCTGGGCGAAATTGACCGCCGCGACCTTATTGTTGAAATCCCATCCCCCACGGTATAGAATGCCACATATTCCTCGCCCTGTTTCTGCTTTTCTACTCTTTACCTTTTGCCTTTTGCTGCTCCTCCCAGCTTGTGGTCCCGCCCCCACGCCTGTGCCAACCAGCACCCTGGTACTCACCGACACCCCGACGCAGCCCCAGCCCACCATTGAAGTATCCACCCAGACGCCCTACGTTATCACTGCCACCCCTGAGACCATTGTCACCACTTCTGCGCCACAGGGTGTTTTCTTCCTGTCCCTGAAAGAAGGCGGTTCTTTCCACCTTTTTGCATATTCGCCTCAGACCCTGCCGCTGACCCGTCTCACCGCAGATGCCTGGGACGATATTACCCCCGCTCTCGGCCCGGATGGGAACTGGCTGGCTTTCTCGTCGCGCCGAAACGGTTACTGGGACCTGTATTTCCTGGACCTGGGCGGAGACGGCATTCACCGGCTGACAGATACGCCTGAATACGATGCCGCGCCTTCCTGGTCACCGGATGGGGCTTTTATAGCCTACGAAAGCTACGTGAATGGCAACCTGGATATCTTTCTCCGCTCCGTTACGGACCCGGGGCAGGCTCCCCTCCAATTGACTCAAAACCCCGCTGCCGACACATCCCCCGCCTGGTCGCCGCTGCTTGGACGCCAGATCGCTTTCATCTCGAACCGCTCAGGCGAACCCGAGGTTTGGATTGCAGACCTCGATCATGCCGGGAACTTCATTGATGTCAGTAACAATCCCAAGATGGTCGAGGCGCACCCTGCCTGGTCTCCAGACGGCAGCAAACTGGCGTGGGCTTCCACTGATCCAGATTCAGGGTTGACCAGCCTCTACGTCTGGGACGCCCGCAACCCCGATGCCCCGGCGCGCTGGGCTGGCTCCGGTGACTGGCCTGTCTGGCAGGATAATAACAACGTTGCCAGCCGCCTGCCTGCCCCCAATCAGACTTTTCTGACCGGGTACACCACTGCTGGAGCGATCAGCATCCCGCCAGTGCTGCTCCCCGGTGCGCTGTATGGATTTTCCTATGGCACCACAAGCGCAGCATTGCCAGGCCCCTTCCAGACCGCAGCACAGGTCACGCCGGCCGTTCCGTTCGTAGCGGGGACCAATCCCCAGCCAAATATCCCCTCCGGACGCGCCTCGCTGGTTACGCTGACGAATGTCACTGCCCTCTATCCACAACTGAATGAACTGGCAGGCGACTCCTTCCAGGCATTGCGCGCCCAAGTCGCGGCACAAACCGGCTGGGATGCCCTCGGCAACCTGGAGAACGCCTTTGTTCCGCTAACCACACCACTCGACCCCGGTCTGGGCGAGGACTGGCTTTATACCGGGCGGGCCTTCACACTCAACCCGGTGTTAGTCCAGGCCAATTGGATGGCTGTCGTCCGCGAAGATTTCGGGCAGCAGATCTATTGGCGCATCTACTTGCATACCGCCGCCCAGGATGGCTCCCAGGGAATGCCGCTTACGCAAGTGCCCTGGGATTTTTCCGCCCGCACCACCAGTTCGTCCGCCTATGAGAACGGGGGCCAGTTAATGAATTCCGTTCCCGGCGGCTACTGGTTCGACTTGACCACGCTGGCCGCCCAGTACGGATGGGAGCGCCTGCCCGCCCTGACCAACTGGCGGACGTATTACGCCGGCGCCCGTTTCAACGAACTGGTCTATCCCCAAGGCCTGGACTGGCGTACCGCCATGCTGCAACTTTATCCACCCGAAGTGCTGGTCACACCGACAATCGTTATTCCGCCCACCCGCACCCCCACCCGGACTCCGCTCTGGTATCGTTCGCCCACACCCACACAGACGTCAACGGCACGTCCCACCTCCACACCTTAACCATGAAACCCGTTTTTGGTTTGCGGTTCCTTTTATTTGCAGTTTTACTAGGCGCCTGCGCTCCTACACCCGCGCCAACGGCATCCATACCTACAATCCAACCTCCCGACTCTTTATTAACTGCTCCTGCGTCCAACCCATCATCAACTCCCGAGATTGCGCTCGCGCTGCCATCCGAAACCCCAACGCCGCCGGCTGCGACTGAAACGCCCCTCCCGTTCCCAACCGCGACCATCGGCGCCATGCAATTGTTTTTCCCCACCGTCATTCCTGCCGAAGGAGCGGACTACCGCCCGCCGCTCTATCCTGTGCCCTGGGCACTCTCGCCTTTTAACCATTTCTATTTCGCCGCTCCCATTGCCGCCACCTACCCCGGTGACCCAATCTGGGATTACCGCTATGGCGGCATCTACTTTGGACCAGACGTAATCCACACCGGAATTGATCTGCCAGCCCCGCGCGGGGCCGAAGTGCTGGCTGCCGGACCGGGAACGGTCGTCTGGACCGGAATTGGGCTTTACTCTGGCTCTAGGTACAATTTGAAAGATCCCTACGGCGCGGCCGTCGCCATCCGCCATGACTTCGGTTACAAGGACCAGCCGCTCTACACCGTCTATGCCCACATGGAGGAAGTGGATGTGATTGTTGGTCAATGGGTGAACACCGGTGACGTGGTGGGTAATGTCGGGGATACAGGCATGACCACTGGACCTCACCTCCATTTCGAGGTTCGGCTCGGAGAGAACGATTTCTGGAAAACACTCAACCCGGAATTGTGGGTATCGCCCCCGCAAGGGTATGGCGTCTTGGTTGGTCGGGTGATGAGCACGTACGGAGAACGGCTTGATTCATATCTGATCCTGTTAAAATCTCTCGACACGGAGAAGCAATATTCAGTCAAGACTTATGGGCCGTTGACTGTCAACAGTGACGCGTATTACAATGAAAACGTGGTTCTGGGCGATTTGCCAGCCGGTGTTTATGAACTCAACATCCCTTACGGCGCGTTGAACAGAAAGGTTAATATACAAATCCTTCCGGGACAGATCACGTATTTTTCATTCTATGGATACAACGGCTACGACTTCACTCCGCCTCCCGCCCCGGAGGCCGGCATGCCTTGAACTCTTGACGTATCGAACATCTGTGCTATACTCGACTTAATTCAAAGACAGAGAGGAAAATTATGGCTCGCAAATCTGATACATCTGCAGGTTCCACAATGGACGAAGGCCGCCGCGCCATGCTTGATAAAGCCCTCGGGGATATTATCAAACGCTACGGCGACGGCTCCATCATGCGGCTGGGCGAAGCCCAAAAAATGACCATTGACGCCATCCCAACCGGCTCGCTCTCCCTCGACCTGGCGCTGGGCATTGGCGGCATTCCGCGTGGACGCATCACCGAAATCTACGGTCCTGAATCTTCAGGTAAAACCACCCTATGTCAGCACATTGTTGCCGAAGTTCAAAAAATGGGTGGCACCGCCGCTTACGTGGATATGGAACATGCCCTCGAGCCGGCCTATGCCGCCAAATGCGGTGTGGACATTGACAACCTGCTCGTCTCCCAACCCGACACCGGCGAACAGGCCCTTGAAATTACCGAGACGCTCGTCCGCTCCGGCGCAGTGGACCTGGTGGTCATCGACTCAGTCGCCGCGCTGGTTCCTAGATCCGAAATTGAAGGCGATATGGGCGACGCCCAGATGGGTGCCATGGCTCGTTTGATGTCCCAGGCGCTGCGCAAACTCTCCGGGGCCATCAACCAGACCAAGACCTCGGTCGTCTTCACCAACCAGTTGCGCATGAAAATTGGCGTGATGTTCGGCAACCCGGAAACCACCACCGGTGGCAATGCCCTCAAGTTCTATGCCTCCGTCCGCCTAGACGTGCGCCGCATCCAGTCCATCAAGATCGGGGCTGAAATCGTCGGCAACCGCACGCGTGTGCGCGTGGTCAAGAACAAGGTCGCGCCCCCGTTCCGCACCGCCGAGTTCGATATCATGTACAACGAAGGCATCTCCAAAGTCGGCGACCTAATTGACCTGGCGACCCAACTTGAGATCGTGGATAAGCGCGGCGCTTTCTTCTCTTATGGCGAAACCCGCCTCGGGCAGGGCCGCGAGAACTCCAAGGAGTTCCTGCGTCAGAACCCGGACCTGGCCAACGAAATCGAACTGGTTATCCGCCAGCGCGCCAGCGGTGGCGAAGTTGCCATCCCGCTTGTCACCGGCGGTGGTGATGATTCTGGTGGCGAAGCCTCAGAAGAAGCCTGATTTTAAGTAATTCGCGAGAGGTTTCAGATGGACACTGAAAAGCGTAGAAAGCTTATCTCTGTGTCCATCTGTGTTTATCTGTGGCTCCTTTTGTCTGCCTGCGGGGGAAATAGTACTGCGCTCTCGACCCCTTCCCTTCCAGCCCTTGTTCCCACCGAAACACTTTTTTCATCTTTTCCGGTAGTCTTAACCCCCACTTTAACCTGTATTGACTGGCTGGCTTTTTTAGATGACGTGACCATTCCCGACTATTCCATCGTCACACCCGGTAGTACGCTGGATAAACAATGGCTCGTCCAGAACTCCGGTTCCTGTAACTGGGACAGCCGTTATCGCCTGCGGCTGGTCGGTGGGAACGCGCTGGGCGCATCCCCTGAACAGGCGCTTTACCCGGCCCGTGCCGGGATGCAAGCCACCCTGCGGATTGTTTTCACTGCCCCGCTGGGAGCTGGGGAATACTTTAGCGAATGGCAGGCCTTTGACGCGAAGGGCATTCCGTTTGGCGAATCGTTTCTTATCAAAATTATTGTGCAATAATTCCGATTTCAAAAAACGAGGCCGATTTCGATGCCTGATTTTCAAATCCGCCCACTAACACACGCCGACTGCGACTGGGTCAGCCGCGTCATGGTCACTGAATGGGGTGCGGAGATAGTTGTCGCCCACAACGAGATTTTCCGTCCCGCCGACTTACCCGGCTTCGTCGCTTTCACCGGTGAGGAACCCTTCGGCCTGTTGACATACAACATCACCGGGAAAGAGTGCGAAATCGTCACGCTCGACTCGTGGCGCGAGGGGCGGGGGGTGGGTACGGCGCTCATCGGTGCGGCGCGGCAGGTGGCAGTTCAGGCAGGCTGCGGACGGTTGTTCCTCGTCACCACCAATAACAACACACATGCCCTGCGTTTTTACCAGAAACGCGGATTCCTTATCGCCGCCGTCCGCCTGAATGCGCTGGAAGAAAGCCGCCGCATCAAACCAGAAATTCCACTCGCTGACGAAGGCGGCCTGCCCATCCGTGACGAGATTGAATTGGAGATTAATCTTGAATAACCCCATTCCCGATTTTATCCATAAAAATATCCAATATATGAATAATCCCACCCTGGACCTCATCCACAAACATGCTTCCGTCCGCCGCTACAAATCAGACCCGCTGCCTGCTTCCGTTGTTGAGACCATCATCGCCGCAGCGCAGTGCGCATCCACCTCGTCCAACCTGCAAACCTACAGCGTCGTTGCGGTGACGGACACCGGGAAGCGCGTCCGGCTCTCGGAGTTGTGCGGCAACCAGGCCCACATCCGTGAAGCCCCGGTCTTCCTGGCCTGGTGCGCGGACCTGGCGCGCCTCGAGCGCGTCTGCCAATTGCGCGGCTACACCCAGGTGACGGAATACGCCGAAAACTTCCTCATCGCCGCCGTGGATGTGTCTATCGCGGCGCAGAATGCCGCCTTGGCCGCCGAATCGCTCGGGTTGGGAATTTGCTACATCGGCAGTATCCGTAACAATCCGGTCGAAGTCATCGAACTACTCAGCCTGCCGCGGCTGACCTTCCCCATCACCGGGATGACGCTCGGCCGGCCCGATAAACAGGCAAACATCAAGCCGCGCCTGCCGCTCCGGTTGGCGCTGCACTGGGAAACCTACCATCGCACCGCCGAAGACGACGGCCTGCGCGCATACGATGCAACCATGATCGCCACCGGCATTTACAAGGGGCGCCAGGTTCCGGTCCCTGGCAAGCCGGAAGCGATGGAAGACTACAGCTGGACGGAGCACTCTGCCCGGCGCGTCTCGCAGGCAGTGCGGATAGAACTACGCGTCGCATTGGAAAAACAAGGTTTCAGCCTGAAATAGCTGTGAAATAAAATAATCGAAGCAACTTCTCTGGCGTACCCGCTGAGTACGCCAGTTTTTATACAATTCTTACCAACTACTGGTACAATCGTGTTAATTCGGAGTATATTGGTATGAATAACATCCGCACTGTCAAAGAAATTATCGAACCGCAATATGCCATGGAAGGTGCGGGGGTTCTCCTGCGTCGTTCCATTGCACCTCAGGTTTCCAACCGGTTTGACCCGTTCCTCCTGTTCGATCACTTCGCCTTCAACGACCCAGCGGAGGGCCCTATCCGCGGGTTCCCGATGCACCCGCACCGCGGCATCGAGACAGTCTCCTATATTCTCAAAGGCAGCGTCAACCACCGCGACAGTCTGGGCAACGCCGGCCTCATCGGCCCAGGCGACCTGCAGTGGATGACCGCCGGTGGCGGTATCCTGCACGAGGAGATGCCCCGCCGCGGACCGGATGGGATCATTGACGGTTTCCAGTTATGGGTCAACCTGCCCGCCGCGCAAAAAATGTCCCGCCCGCGTTACCAGGAAGTCGGTGCTGAAACAATCCCGGTGTTCGAAAAGGACGGCTGCCGCGTGCGCGTGGTTGCAGGTACGGTGGATGGCCTCCACGGTCCGGTAACGGAGATTGCTGCCAATCCGGTATACTTGGATGTGAAGCTTGAGGCTGGAGCCAAATTCAACCTTCCGGTCCCAGAGGAACACACCGTCCTGGCCTACATGTTCGATGGACAAGGAAAAATTGGGGATACGGAAGTCGCGTCGGTTAAGATGGCCGTCTTTGGCGAGGGCAACCAGATCGAAGTCCGGGCCAGCTACTCGCCGGTACGTTTCATGCTGATGGCCGGTGCACCATTTGGGGAGCCAATCGTCCCTTATGGACCGTTTGTGATGAATACGCGCGAAGAAATACAGCAAGCGCTGGCTGATTTGAGGGATGGAACATTCGTCCTAGAATAACAGGAAGGACACGAGTGCGCGACCTTCCTGTATAATGGACGCATGACTCATCTCCTTTACGGCGAACGCATCAGCAAACAGGGCAAACTCCGCCTGGGATGCTCGGCGGTGCTGTTCGACGAAAACCACGCGAAAGTCCTGCTCACCCGCCGCACCGACAACGGGATGTGGTGCCTGCCCGGCGGAATGATCGAGGCGGGTGAATCAGTAGCCGAAGGCTGCGAGCGCGAAGTCTGGGAGGAGACCGGGTTGTGGGTGCGCGTCACCCGCCTGACGGGTGTTTACTCTGATCCGCATCACGTGACCGTCTATCCAGACGGCAACCAGGCCCACGTCGTGGTACTAAATTTTGAAGTGGAACTCCTCAGCGGCGAACCCGGCCTGAGCAACGAGACCACCGGCGTGGACTGGTTCCCCGTCCGCGAGGCGGTGGAGATGGACCTGTTCCACGGCCACGCCGAACACGTCCGCGATACCCTGGCGGGACAGGATGCGGCGTTTATCCGATGAACCATTCCATCACTCGAATCAACTACGACCGCATGAGCCGCTTCTACGACCTGTTTGCCCGGACGAGCGAGCGCCGTTTCACCGGGATTGGCTTACAGATGCTTGCCGCCCAGGCCGGCGAGAATGTGCTCGAGATCGGGTTCGGCACCGGGCACAGCCTGGTGGCACTGGCGCAAGCCGTGGGCGTATCCGGGAAAGTTACCGGGGTAGATATTTCTAAGGGTATGCTGCGTGTGACACAGTCCCGTCTCAATCAATCCGGACTTGCCGAACAGATTGATCTCCGGTTAGGAGACGCCGCCAGCCTGCCGTTCAATGCGGCTGGTTTCGATGCTGTTTTTACGAGTTTCACCCTGGAACTGTTTGACTCGCCGGAGATCCCAATCGTCTTGAAAGAATGCCGCCGGGTGCTCCGCCCGGAAGGCCGCATTGGAGTGGTGGCTCTTGCCAAGACAGACGGAGTGGCCGTCAGGATATACGAGTGGGCACACGCTAAATTCCCCGACTTTATTGACTGTCACCCCATCTTTGTACTTAAAGTTATCGAAGAGGCGGGGTTTCGAATAAAAGAGACAGTAGAAAGATTCATGTGGGGATTGCCGGTTAAAATCGTTATCGCCCGCAAATTGCCATAACCTCAAAAATCCTCCCACAGGTTCGAAACTTGCGGGAGGATTGCTACTCTTCCAATGCTTCTTTTGCCTTCTTATCCTGTTTACCGCGTTCATCGGTATTCAGGATGCGTTTGCGGATGCGGTACGAAAGCGGTGTCACTTCGAGCAGTTCGTCATCGGCCAGGTACTCAATCGCCTCGTCTATGCTCATCTGGCGTGGCGTTGTCAGGCGGATTTCCATATCGCCGTGCGACGAGCGCATGTTGGTCAAATGCTTCTTGCGGCAGACGTTGATCGGAATGTCGCCGGGACGGGCGTTCTCGCCAATGACCATCCCTTCGTACACGGACACACCCGGACCGTAGAACAGGGTTCCGCGGTCTTCGGCACTCTTTAGAGCGTAGGCGGTGGTATCACCCATTTCCCAGGCCACCAGCGAACCGGTGGAACGCGTCGCCATAGGCCCAGCCATTTCCTCGTACCCGTGGAAAAGCGTATTCATCACACCCATGCCGCGCGTGGCAGTCAGGAATTGGTAACGGAAACCGAGCAGACCGCGCGTCGGGACAATATACACCAGCCGCACACTCCCCTGACCCGTATCCTGCATATCCATCATTTTGCCGCGCCGCCCCCCGAGCATTTCCACCACCACCCCCACCGTCTCGGGACTGGTTTCGACATGGACTTCCTCGAACGGTTCGAGTTGGGTGCCGTCTTCGGCCTTCCGGAAAATCACTTCCGGACGGGATACCTGGAATTCATACCCTTCCCGGCGCATGGTCTCGATCATGATAGCCAGATGCAACTCACCGCGCCCGGAGACGAGGAATGTCTCGGCGGTCCCGGTCTCCTGCACGCGCAGGGAAACGTTGGTGCGCAATTCGTCAAACAGGCGCTCGCGCAACTTACGAGAGGTGCTCCAGCGGCCTTCCTTGCCCGAGAACGGCGAAGTATTGACGCCAAATGTCATGCGGACGGTCGGTTCTTCCACTATGATTGTTGGCAAGGCAACCGGGTTTTCCGAGTCGGCCAGGGTCTCGCCGATGGCAATCCCCTCCAGCCCGGCCAGGGCGATTATCTCACCGGCTTCGGCCTGTTCTACTTCAACTTTATTCAAGCCTTGATGCACATATAAATAACGAGCGCGCTCCGGAGTGATCGTACCGTCAATCTTCAGACGCGCCAGCGGCTGTCCAACTTTGATCCTGCCAGCATGGATACGGCCCACGGCGGTCACGCCGCGGTAATCGTCGTAACCCAGGGTGGTGACGAGTAACTGGAACGGCGCGTCCGCGTCCACTTTAGGAGCGGGGATGTGCCGCAGGATGGTCTGGAACAGCGGCTGGAGGTCCGGGCCAAGGTCCGGGGAGAAACCGGCCTGGGCGCTGGTCGCCTGGGCATAGATAATGGGGAAGTCCGCCTGCTCATCGGTGGCTCCCAGTTCGATGAACAGGTCAAAGGTCTCGTTGACGACGCGCTCGGGTTCGGCGTCCTTGCGGTCCACTTTGTTGATGACCACCACGGCCTTGTGGCCCATCTCGAGGGCTTTCTTGAGCACGAAACGGGTCTGCGGCATCGGACCTTCGGCGGCGTCCACCAGGAGCAGGACGCCGTCCACCATATTCATGACGCGTTCCACCTCGCCGCCAAAATCGGCATGACCGGGGGTATCCACGATGTTGATTTTGACCACCTGACCAGTTTCCGGGTCGGGGATGGTGATGGCGGTGTTCTTGGCCAGGATGGTGATGCCGCGCTCACGTTCTAGGTCGTTGGAGTCCATGACACGCTCGGCCACTTGCTGGTTGTCGCGGAAGGTGTGTGACTGGCGCAGGAGACCGTCCACCAGGGTGGTCTTGCCGTGGTCCACGTGGGCGATAATAGCGATATTACGGAGGTCCGTTCGTTCTTTAAACATATATAATTTACCTTTGTAAGGGCAGACGGTGTCCGCCCAGGGTGCACAGTCGTGCGCCTCTACGCTATTCCATACAAAAACCCCGGAGTAGAGACCGGGGCCTGACTTGAAGATTAATGTTTCCGGCGTGCGGGCTGTATTCTATCAGATTGTGCGGAATTTAGGCAGGGGCGCATCATCATCATCGGCCTGCTGGCCCAACCCTAAACGCCTTCACTATAACCGAGCACCACCCGACGAACCACATCCCCCACCCAAATCGGACGGGGATGTCTTATTTCCGAAAAAATCGCGACAAGCCCTTTGCAGGACTTCGCCTTCCCCTTTGTTATGCTTCGCCCCCTTCGGGGATGCTACGCGAGGGACGCTTCGCAGTTGGCTGAGGCGGCTTCAAGCCACCATTAGCGAAGAACCCCCGTGGGGCAGCCACTTCGGCACCACTAGTCGCCGAAGGTGGCGTCAGCACTGATACGGTTCATATCTTCTGACAGGTCGTGAAGGCGAGTGGTGTGAGTGGCTTATCCAATAATGGCAAGTGTCTTGGCTAAACGCTGTATAATCTCTTTATTCGGATTCTAAACCGACCTCCCATAAGCCGATATACGATCAGCTTATACGCGAATTTACCAGCACTTTTGAAGAAGGTGACCCAATGACATCAGAACAAATCTCATTTTCTCTTTTTCTTCCATCGCCGTCTGGGGAGACCAATAATTTAATTGCCGTCAATCTTGTTGGAGTACTTTATTACAATGACAGGCAGATGGTTGAAGTGGGATTTAAGTCATCAGATGATAAGGTTCATATTTTCATAGATGGAAATATTGAGATCATGGAGCAATTAGCACACGAAATAATCAAGACTATCCAAGATAGTCAAAATGCTTCTGCTGCTTCAAAAGGACTAACAGATAAGAAAGACTGATATAAGGAAAATTAGAAATGTACTAACATTGTTTCCACCTTACGGCTTCCGGCTTTTCTTCGGATGTAATTCAAATTTCAACTAACCATCCCCCACCTTCTCTCCACCCAATCCTCCATCGCCAGCCTCACATCCCAGGGATCCCCCAACTCCCGCCGCACCGCCGCCCACACCACACCCGGCAGCGGCACAACGTGAACCACATTCTCCCGGATCACCCGCCTCACCGACCGTTCCAGCAAACCCAGCGGCACCTCCCCCAGCGACTGCCGGTACAGCTCCAGCCGGTCCTCATCGAGCGGCTTTCTGATTAACCAAAAAGCCCCCAGATATGAGGGCTATGGGGCGGCTTACCGCCATGGTTCAGGCTGGGGGCAGAGGATTTGAACCCCTATCAACTGATCCAGAGTCAGCCGTCCTACCATTGGACGAGCCCCCAATTCCAGCGGGCAATATTCTACCATGCCAGATATATTCCGTCTAGGGGTGCGCGCTTTAATACCCGTTTACTGCTTCTTGCATAAATATGTAAACCTTGAACAATCAAAATACGGGTAATTATAGCAATTTTGGTTCACATCTTTGTGCAGTACCCTGTAAGAGGATCATTGTCCCGGCAACAAATCCCGCAACGCAGCTTCGGCAGTCTCAAACCTGAAACGGAATCCAAGTTCTTGCAGTCTCTTTGGGAGCATGTATTGTCCCTCCAGTACCAGGGTGGACATTTCACCAAGTAACAGGCGTAAAGCAAAGGCCGGGACA
>Ga0265292_1001071_pt1 | contig 26939 bp, 21 predicted proteins | sample Munlanlewell296A_FD_189080 | JGI IMG/M metagenome (GOLD analysis project Ga0265292, IMG submission 189080) | Leachate microbial communities from a municipal landfill in Southern Ontario, Canada - Leachate well 296A | ecosystem: Engineered > Solid waste > Landfill > Unclassified | place: Canada... | reverse complement strand
GGCGGGATGTATATGTAGTAGTTGTTTTAAATATAAAGTTGCAGGGGTTGTGAGTTAAAGTAAAAAAGGTATATATTTTAAAGGTTGAGGGAGGATTGTAAAGTTATGGCAAATCATGAAGAAAAAGTGAAAGAGATTATAGTTGAACAGTTAGGCGTAAAACCTGAAGAAGTAAATCCGCAGGCGCATTTTGTTAATGACCTTGGTGCGGATTCTTTGGATACCGTCGAGCTTGTGATGGCGTTGGAAGAAGAGTTCGGGATCGAAATCCCGGATGAAGAAGCTGAAAAAATTGCGACTGTCGGTCAGGCGATTGAGTATATTAAAACTCATGCTACTGATAAGTAAGCTGTTTTTTTATACATTTCTCGTTTAAAGTACTAATTAATAGTAGAATATCATTATTATGAAAAAACGTGTAGTAATTACCGGGATGGGTGTTGTCACGTGTCTCGGTATGAAACTTGATGAATACTGGAATAATCTTAAATCCGGAAAATCAGGGATTGGTTATACTGATTTGATTGACGTTTCGGATATTGAGGTAAAAATCAGCGGGCAAGTTAAAGGGTTCAACATCGAGAATTACATCGAAAAAAAACGTGCACGCAGGATGGACCGGTTTGTACATTTTGCAATTGCAGCTTCAAAACATGCGGTTGATGATTCGGGTATTGATTTTTCAAAAGAAGATCCTGACCGTTGTTCTGTAATGATTGGTTCCGGTACAGGCGGGTTACAGACAATGGAAGATGAGGTTATTGCGTTGACTACCCGCGGGCCAAGACGCGTGAGCCCGTTCTTAATACCCAAATTTATTGTTAATATGGCCTCTGGTGAAGTAGCAATAACTTTTGGTTGTCAAGGGCCGAATTATGCGGCGGTATCTGCGTGTGCGAGCGGTGCGCATGCTATGGGTGATGCGTTGAGGTATATGAGGTATGGCGATATGGATGTTGTTATCACCGGTGGTGCTGAAGCGCCGATTACCCGGCTTGGTGTTTCTGGGTTTGCGAATTTAGGAGCGTTGTCTACGATGAATGACCAGCCAACAAAAGCATCAAGGCCGTTTGATAAAAATCGTAGCGGGTTCGTAATGTCAGAAGGCGCAGGGATATTGGTATTTGAAACTCTTGAACATGCGAAAACGCGTGGGGCAAAGATTTATGCGGAAGTTGCGGGTTATGGCGCAACTGATGATGCGCATCATATTACCGCTCCGGATCCCAGTGGTAAGGCAGCTGTGCGGGCTATGCAGCGCGCACTTGAGGATGCTGAACTTAAACCCGAAGATATTGATTATATTAATCCTCATGGAACATCTACATTGTTAAATGATAGAACAGAAACTACGGCAATAAAGAAGGTGTTCGGGGAATATGCTTACAAGATACCTGTGTCATCCACAAAGTCTATGGCCGGGCATTTGTTAGGCGCAGCAGGTGGGATTGAGTTGATCGCCAGTGTTTTATGTATGAACAACAGTTTTGTTCATCCAACGATTAACCTTGAAACACCGGACCTTCCGGATTTAGACCTTGACTACGTTCCGAACACCGGACGGCAGCATAATATTGATGCAGCGCTGTCCAACTCGTTGGGGTTTGGCGGGCATAACGCTGTGCTTATTATAAAAAAGTTTAATGAATGAAGATCTGAATAACCTGGAAAAAAGGTTAAAGGTTAGGTTTAAAAATAAGGCTTTGTTGGCGAAAGCGTTGACGCATAAGTCGTACTCCGAAGAAAAAAAAGTTGGATATTCGAATGAACGGCTGGAGTTTCTTGGAGACAGCGTGCTTTCTTTAGTGGTTGCAACCTATCTTTACCAAAATCATCCGGAATCCGAGGAAGGGAAATTGTCGCAGTTGAAGTCAATACTGGTATCCCGGCAGTCATTTTATGAATGGGCGAAAGAGTATGAATTGGGTAAGTATTTGTTCCTAAGCGCAAGCGAAGAACTTACCGGCGGGAGGGAACGCGAGTCGTTGATGTCAAACGCAATGGAAGCCGTTGTCGGTGCGATGTATATAGATAAAGGTTTTGGGTATACCAGTAAGTTTATCACGGATTATCTATCAACAAGGAAGAGGATTATTACCCGGGATTATAAGTCTAAACTACAGGAGGAGACACAGAAGAGGTACAAGACAATACCTGTATATAAGCTGGTAAAAGAAGCTGGGCCGGATCATGATAAGATTTTTACTGTGGTAGTGGAGATTGAAGAAAAAGTTTTTGGTATCGGTGCGGGAAAAAATAAGAAGGATGCAGAACAAAACGCTGCAAGAGAAGCCTTGGGTAAGTTTTAAAGAAAAATATTAGTGTTAACTATGGGAGGATTGTAATGGACTATTTCTTGACAGAAGAACAACAGATGATCGTGGATATCGCGAGGCGGATCGCGCAGGAAAAGATTAAACCTATACGCGAACATTATGATGAGACTGAAGAATTTCCATGGGAAATATTGAAAGAGATAGCACAGGCTGACCTCTGCGGGTTGTATATTGAACCCGAATATGAAGGTATGGGTGCGGGGATTTTGTCGTTAATCCTTGCTGTAGAAGAAATTGCTAAGGTTGACGGTGGAATCGCTTTGTGCGTAGCAGGAACGGCGTTAGGGACATTACCGCTGGTACTCTATGGCAGCCCGGAACAAAAGAAGAAGTATCTGCCGAATATCGCTAAAGGTAAATCACTCGCTGCGTTTGGGTTAACCGAACCTATGGCAGGGTCAGATGCTGGCGCTATGAAGACTACTGCGGTATTGAAAAATAATGCGTATGTGCTGAACGGTACTAAGTGTTTTATCACAAACGCGGGTGAAGCGGAAGTATACACAGTTTTTGCGGTAACTAATCCTACGAAAGGGATCCGCGGGCTGACATGTTTTGTCCTTGAGAAAGGTATGCCGGGGTTTACATTCGGGAAAAAGGAAAAGAAAATGGGTATCCGCGCATCACCGACTCGCGAGTTGATTTTCCAGGATTGTGTTGTACCAAAGGAAAATGTGGTTGGGCGTGAAGGGCAGGGATTTATTGTAGCGATGAAAACATTGTTTTCTTCACGGCCTGGCGTAGCAGCGCAGGCGTTGGGGATCGCCGGCGGTGCATTGGATGAAGCTATTGCCTATGCGCGTAAACGCGAACAGTTCGGGCAGCCGATCATTAATTTCCAGGCAATTCAGCATATGCTGGCTGATATGGCAACTGAAGTTGAAGCAGCGCGGTGTTTGCTATATTTTACGTGTAAAGGTATTGATAAGGATATGAGCAAAGTTGAAAAGTTCGCAAAAGAGTCTGCAATGTCGAAACTGTTCTGTTCGGATACCGCAATGAAAGTGACAACTAATGCTGTTCAGATTTTTGGTGGGTATGGGTACAGCCGTGAGTATCCCGTAGAAAAAATGATGCGGGACGCTAAGATTACGCAGATATACGAAGGAACAAATCAGGTTCAGCGTAACGAGATTGCGTTAGCGTTGATAAAGGAAGCTGCAGCGAAGGGATTGTAAATGGAAATTGTTGTCCTGATAAAACAAGTGCCGGAAACAACGGATGTAAAAATTAATCCTGAAACCAACACGCTGGTACGTGAAGGTGTAAAGTCAATTATTAACCCGTTTGATGAGTATGCTATTGAAGAAGGGTTGAGGTTACGTGAACGCGCCGGCGGGACAGTCACGACAATTACTATGGGGCCGCCCCAGGCGGAACAAGCGTTACGGGAAAGTATAGCACTTGGGGTGAATAATGCTGTATTGTTGACTGACCGCGCGTTTGCCGGGGCTGATACCTTGGCGACATCGTATACTCTCGCAATGGCTATAAAAAAATTACCGAAAGTAGATTTGATTATCTGCGGAAAACAGGCAGTGGATGGTGATACCGCACAGGTAGGGCCGGGTGTTGCCGAGAAACTTGATATCCCGCATGTGTCTTACGTGCGTAAGATTGATAAAGCTGATGCCACGGGACTGACTGTTGAACGTATGATGGAAGACGGGTCGGATATTATTGACTTACCGCTGCCGTGCCTGATAACAGTAGTGAAAGAAATTAATACTCCGCGGTTACCGTCGTTAAAAGGTAAGATCGCAGCGAAAAAAGCGGTTGTTACAAAATGGACTGCAGCGGATATTTTGGCGGATATAAAAAAACTTGGGATGGCAGGGTCGCCAACACAGGTAAAGAAAGTGTTTAGCCCGCCCCCGAGAAAAGGCGGCGAAAATATTTGTGGTGAGCCTGAAGAACAGGCAAAACTGTTGGTACAGAAACTTAAAGAACTTCAGGTGATATAAACGGTTTAACATAAATTATGCAAAAAAAAAGAGGTGTGCTAGAGAAGAACAATAAGCAAGCAAGCAGCAATAAGGCATTGCTTAAAAAGATACTGGTTGTTGATGACGATAAAACGTTGTTGGAATTAATTGAGTTGCGTTTTAAATCGGAAGGTTATGATGTTCTTTCTGCAAGCGATGGATTTGATGCAATTAAGAAAGCGCCGGAGTTTAAGCCTGATCTTGTAATAGTAGATATTATGATGCCGAAGATCGATGGGTATCATCTGGTGAAAGCATTGACATTGATTGATGGGTTTAAGAAGCCGAAGATCATTATGCTCACCGCGTTGGCGAGGGATGATGATAAAGGTTTGGCGGAAAATATCGGGGCTGATATGTACGTTAATAAACCGTTTGATTTCACTGAACTATTAAGAATTGTTGAGAAGCTTCTTAGTAAAAAAAGTTGATTTAATTGAAGGAGTAGGAAATTGGCTAAAATTTATGTTCTTGCGGATAAGTGCAGCGGATGTACTAAGTGTTCAAAGGAATGCCCGCAAGCGGCAATAACGATGGTAGACCGCGGGGATCCTAATAAAAAAACTAAACTCGCTACCATTGATTTAGCGAAATGTAATTACTGCAGTGCGTGTATAGAATCGTGTAAACGGTTTAATGCGATTGTTATAGAACGCGATGTGGTTGCTAAGATGGATGGTTTTGATTCTTACCGCGGAGTATGGGTTTACGGTGAGCAGCGGCGTTGCGAAATTGCGCCGGTTGTCTATGAACTGCTGGGAGAAGGCAGGAAGTTGGCTGATAAGCTTCATACTCATCTCGCAGTTGTCATTCTCGGAGATAAAGTTAAACCTCTAGCAGAAGAGCTTACACGGTTTGGTGCGGATAAAGTGTATGTTATTGATGACCCGTTGCTTGCGGAGTTTCAGGATGAACCTTACGCTGAAGTTATGGCGCAGCTCGTACGCGAAGAAAAACCTGAAATCGTATTAATGGGCGCAACGAATATCGGGCGTTCATTTGCGAGCCGTGTTGCTGCAAAAATAGAGACCGGGCTTACTGCGGACTGTACAGGTCTTGATGTAGATGAAACACGTAATTTATTACAGACACGCCCGGCGTACGGCGGTAATATTATGGCAACTATTCTTACTCCAAAACACCGGCCGCAGATGGCTACTGTACGTCATAAAGTCTTCAAACGTGCAGAATATGAAAATAATCGTAAAGGCGAAATAATAGACAAAAAGTATGATATACAAAATATTAAAATCCGCACGCAGTTTGTAAAGTTTGTTAAAGATACCAGCCAAACTATGAACCTGTCTGAAGCGGATATCATTGTTTCTGGCGGGCGCGGGTTAGGTAATCCAGAAGGGTTTAAGATCATAGAAGAACTTGCGAAAGCAATCGGCGGGGCAGTAGGGTCTTCCCGCGCATGTGTGGATGCCGGGTGGATACCATATTCTCATCAGGTGGGACAAACTGGGCGCACTGTAGGGCCTAAAATATATATTGCCTGCGGTATTTCCGGGGCAATACAGCATCTCGTAGGGATGGGGTCATCAAAGATTATCGTTGCAATCAATAAAGACCCTGAAGCGCCGATGATGAAGGTTGCGACTTTTGCTATACAAGGTGACCTATACGAAATTATACCTCAGCTGATTAAACAGTTAAAAGCGTAAACCTTAATACCAGTGAAATTACTTTATAACTTCTACAATAAATCAAGTAAAGTTTTTTCCATTTATTACCACCTGTTATTGTCTAACCACAGTATTTTTTTGGGTAAATAATTAACTGTCGGAATATTTTTCTTTTGACTTGACAATAGAAGGTGTTTTTTAGTAAAAAATACCAATATATGTTAATATATGGAATTTAAATTGTATAAATTTTTAGGAGATACCATAGAATGTATTTAAAGTCATTAGAGTTGTGCGGTTTTAAGTCGTTTCCCGATAAAACAGTGTTGGAATTTACACCCGGGATTTCAGCGATTGCCGGGCCAAACGGGTGCGGGAAGTCTAATATCGTTGATGCGTTCCGGTGGGTTCTGGGAGAACAAAGCGCTAATGCTTTACGCGGAAAGGATATGGAAGCTCTTATATTTCACGGCTCGGATACACGGCATCCGGTATCTTTCGCAGAGGTAAGCCTTACTTTTGATAATAACGAACATAAAGTACCTATTAATTTTACGGAAATAAAAATCACGCGTAGGTTGTACCGTTCAGGGGAGAGTGAGTATACGCTTAACAAAACGCAGTGCAGGTTAAAAGATATACGTGACCTACTGCTTGATACCGGTGTTGGCACGGATTCGTATTCATTGATGGAACAAGGAAAAGTGGATTATATCCTTAAATCCAAACCTGAAGAACGTAGGTTGTTGATTGAGGAAGCCGGTGGTATTGCTAAATACCGTGTTAAACGCGAGGAAACGTTGAGAAAACTTGAACACGTGGATGCTGATTTGTTGAGGCTGGATGATATTCTTTCTATGCTGAAAACACAGATACAGTCGCTCGATAACCAGGCACGGAAAGCTAAACTGTACAATACAGCAAAAGAATCGCTTAAGTACTGGGAAGTAGCGCTTTTCTCGAATAAATATAATGAGCATAACGGTAAAAAACAGTTGTTGGAAGATCAGCAGATAAAATTCGGGCAGGAACTTCAGCAGTATGTTACTGAAATCAATACGTTTGAAGCTGAACAGCAAAAAATGTCGGTTGATAAACAAGCGGCAGATGATTCACTGAGTAAATGCTTGATGGGTTTAACATCGCTATCCATGGAACAAACAAAACTTACCGCATCAAAAAATAATGCTGCAGATAAGATATTATCGGGTGAGGTTAAGATTAACGAGTTAAACAGAATCGTTAAGGAAGCTTCGGATGAACTCGGGTACATAATAAAACAGATAGAAGATCATTCTAAACAGAAGGTTGTATTGGAAGAAGATCATACTCGTTTGACTGCAGAACATCAAAAGCAGACTGAAGTACTTGGTTGGACCACCCGGCAGGTTAACACAACATCAGGGGAACTTAGAAAACAGGAGGAGTTACAATTAGCGTCGGTTCAGCAGATTACTGGCCTGCGAAATGATATTTATCATTACCAGTCTGATCTCCAGGCTATTAATATCGAGAAAAATAATATTGAAAAAGATTTTCAGCAGGCGGCAGCCAGAAAAAATGATTATACTGCAAAACTTACGGAGTTAAACAGTAGGATCGGTTTGATAGATTCTGAACTCGAAAAACTTGGTTCACGGTTAAACCAGTGGGATGTTATTCTTACATCTTCACAACAGATGCTAGAATTAATTAAGGCTGATATCGAACAGTACCGTCATCAGATAACGTCATTAACAGCACAGGCGGATGTTTTTACGCAATGGCAGGAAGAACAGTTGACCCAGCGTGCCGGAGCGAAAGTGTTGGTTGATAATCCTCAGCCCGGGATTGACGGGCCATTGATGAATCTTATGAAAGCACCGAAGGAAACTGAAAAGTTATTGGAGACAGTCCTTGGTGAAAAAATGTATTACTTCATCGCAGAGAACCAGGAGGCCGCAAAAGCTGCGGCGGAGTATCTTTCAAACAGCGCTACTGAAGGATGGGCGGCGTTTATATTACTGGATAGGCTTGAGAAGATAAATATTTTTTCTAATATCTTCGATAATTCGCTTGCCAAAAATATTAAGTGCGATAACAAGTATTTGCCGGTATTAAAATATTTGCTGGGTACGCATTTTAAGGTTGAGCAGGCTGCAGGGACTTTAGTAGAGAACGGGCCGATACTATACGGCGGTACCCTGCCAAAGGATACGGGTGCGTTAAGTATCGCAAGACAGATTGAGGAAGCTAAGCTTTTAAATGAACAGCATACAGCAGCAATTACGGTACTTGAAATACGGCAGGGGATTGTGGAAACTGATATTTCTGTGTTTAACGATTTACTGCACCAGACACGTGTGGAGATAAATAAGATTAACAGTGACCGCATGGTGTTAGTCAGCGAGAAAGCTACGATTTCAGGTGAACTTGAATACCTGGGGAAAGAACTTGATGTTTTCTCAAAAGAAATTTTGCAGAGCGAAGAAAAACAGAGGAACGCAGTTAAACTTTTGGGTACCAATACAGAAAAAATTGATACGTTAAAGGTTGAAGAACAGGCGTTAACAAAGATAGTTTCGGAATTAAAGATAAAACTTGACTCCTTAAAAACTGATGAATTGACATTGTTGAGGGAGACCGGTGAGATAAACGCATCGCTTGTAGCAAATAATGAGCGCCGGCAGAGGTGGAGTAATGAACAGCAGTTTCATCAGCAGGAACATCAGAGGGTTAGGCAAAGTATTGAACGGGCAAACACCGAGATTAACGGCCAGCAGTTGATCATCGAAGAATCAAAAAAAGTTGTTGCGGAGAATGAAGTTGCGATTGTTGAAGTTGATAAACAAATGGCGGTAATCCAGGAATCTATTGCGAGTGCACGTGAAACTGTTAATCAGATGTATAACAAAATGCAGGAGAATGAAAGTAAACTTCGCGGGTTACGCCATGAACGTGAACGCTTGCAGAAAGAGTTGCATAGTGTTGATGTCAACGCAAGTTATACCAAAGGAGAGGTTACGCATATAGTTAATGAGCTTTCAGAAAAATATAATCTCACGCCAGAAACTTGTACCGCATATTTCCAGCCGATAATGCCGAAGGACGGGCAGCCGTTGTATCTTGACGAGATTACAGGGACTGTTGAAAAACTGAGGAAACGCGTGGATTCATTCGGTAACGTAAACCTTGCTGCTCCGGAGGAATACGAGAATCTTAATTCAAGGTATACCTTTCTCGAGGCTCAGAGGCAGGATCTTGTAAAAGCTAAGTCTGACCTCCAGGAAATTATTTTTAAGATTAATACTACGACAAAGGAAAAGTTTAAGGAAACGTTTGATTCGGTACGCGGGCATTTTGTTAATATTTACCGCACTTTGTTTGAAGGCGGAGAGGCGGATCTTGTACTGACAAACGAAGAAAATTTGTTGGAGACCGGTATTGAAATCAAAGCGTGCCCTCCCGGGAAGAAGGTTAAGGAAGTTGTGTCGTTATCCGGCGGGGAAAGTTCTCTAACCGCAATAGCGTTGATGTTCGGGTTGTTTATGGTAAAACCTGCACCGTTCTGTATTATGGATGAAGCTGATTCTGCACTGGATGAATCAAATACACTGAGGTTCATGAACCTGTTACGCGAATACGCAAAGACGTCACAGTTTATTATTATCACCCATAACAAAAAAACTATGGAAGCTGCGGATATATATTACGGGGTTACCAGTGAAGAAGTTGGGGTGACAAAGATTATCAGCGTAAAATTTGTGTCAACTAATAAACAAAAAATGCAGCAGATGGTTACAGAACCTGTTACTGAAGAACCTGTCATAGAGGAACAACAGCAGGTGGTTACGCAAGAACCCGTTCAGGCAGAGCAGCAGGAACAAAAAGATCCGGCTGTTGCATCCAAAGAGTAATGCGTTGATTCTGTGGCAATGACGTTCCCGCGGGTTAGTATCCTCAACACGCCGGTTGATATTGCCGGTGTCAACGATATACTCGGCTATTTCCGGAAGGTAATCGAAGTTAAGGAAAAGGTTTTTGTGGTTACCGCCAACGCGTTGATGATAAACTCTGCATTGAAGGATAAACAACTCGCACAGGCTATTCACGGGGCAAATCTCAGTGTGCCGGATTCAGTAGGTATTATGATTGCCGGTAAACTTTACGGGTATCCCATTAAACAGCGTATTACCGGGATAGACTTGTTAGACAAAATATTTGATATTTCCGAAAAAATGGGTTATTCTGTATACTTAATAGGCGCTACCGCTGAGGTGATAACCGCAGCAGCGGGGAATATTAAAGCAAAGTATCCTGCGTTAAAGATAGCGGGGTTCCGTGACGGGTATTTCAAACCGGAAGATGAAAACAAGGTTGTTGAAGAAATTAATTCTTGTGCACCGCAGTTTTTATTGGCAGGTTTTGGTGTGCCAAAACAGGAGTTGTGGTTGTACCGGTTACGTGAAATATTGAATGTTAATATTATGATAGGTATAGGCGGAAGTTTTGATGTTTTCTCTGGGAAAATACCTAGGGCGCCTATATGGATGCAAAGATGCGGGCTTGAATGGCTTTACCGCCTGTACCGCGAACCCTGGAGAATTTCCAGGATGAAAGATTTGCCTGTTTTCATCTGGAAAGTGGTTGTTGACGTTATTACCGGGAAATATGGCAGGAACGGATAAAATTATGAGGATAGGGTTGTTCTCTGATATACACAGTAATCTTGACGCTCTGGAAACCGTTGTGCGGTTTCTCCGGAACGCAGGGATAAAGGATTTCATTTTTTGCGGAGATATTGTAGGATACGGCCCGCAGCCTAATGAGTGTATTGACATGATCCGCAACCTTCCTAACGTAAAAATTGTTGCGGGTAATCATGACCGTGCGGCGGTGGGGATGAAGGATCCTAACTGGTTCAACCCGGCGGCAAAACATGCAATCACGTGGACCAGTGAAATTTTGACACCGGAAAACAAGGAGTATTTAAAAAGCTTGCCGGAAATGTGGAGTGATGACTTGATAATGATGGTGCATGGAAGCCCGTCATCGCCGATTGATGAGTACTTGCTTGCTTCTGACCGTATGAAGTTTAATATCAGCCATATAAAGAAACAACTTGTATGTTTTGTTGGGCATTCACACGTGCCGTTTCATTATAGGTATGATAGAAATAAGGAGAACGATACTGCGTACCAGGGTGAACTCTCACAAAAAAGCGGGACTACTATGTTTAACCTGGATAAAGTATACAAGCATTTTGTTAATGTCGGTTCTGTTGGCCAGCCAAGGGATGAGGATTGGCGGACGTGTTGTATGGTGTTCAACACTGAAAGCAGCGAAATTTCGTGTTTCCGTGTAGAATACGATGTTAAGAAGGTACAGGATAAAATGCGGGGGTATAAATTACCTGAAGTCCTTATCAACAGGCTTGAATTAGGGCAGTGATGTATTGTATAATAATAAAAGATATCTTCAGGGTTGTGGTGAGAGTCCATAACCGGCGGTGATAGCCCGCGAGTCTCTAAGACAGAACCTGTGAAATTCAGGTGCCGACGGTGTTAACAGTTAAACAGGATAAGGTATTAACTGTGCAGTCCGGATGAAAGAAGATAGGGTGTAAGAACAAGTTCGGTTTATTAATGTAAACCCTGGTGGTATCATAAAGTATGAAACACTAGGGGTTTTTTATTTGGTATGAACACAAACGAAAAGTTTATGTCCTTATGTATAGATTTAGCGGAAAAAAGCGGGGGTAATGTCGCGCCTAATCCCAAGGTTGCTGCTTTGGTAGTAAAAAACGGTAAAATTGTGGGAAAAGGGTATCACCGGTATTGCGGAGGGCCGCATGCTGAGGTTTATGCATTAAAACAAGCAGGTACTGATGCCAGAGGCGCTGATTTGTATGTCAACCTTGAACCTTGCTGTCATACGGATAAACGTACGCCTCCGTGTGTACCACAAATTATAGGTGCCGGGATTAAAAAAGTAGTGGCTGCAATGCCTGATCCTAATGTTAAAGTAAATTGTAAAGGTTTTAGTGTGTTACGTAAAGCCGGGGTTGAGTGCGTTGTTGGCGTGATGCGTGAAAATGCTTGGGAATTAAACAAAATATACATAAAAAATATAACTAAAAAATTGCCGTTTGTTTACCTAAAAACAGCAATGAGTTTGGATGGTAAGATTGCAACCTTCACAAACAACTCTAAGTGGATAACATCGGATCAATCCCGGGACATCGTTCATAAGCTGCGTTCCCGGGTTGATGCTGTGCTTGTGGGGATTAATACAGTACTTGTGGACAACCCGTGGATAACTGCTCATAGTATAGGCGAAAACCCTGTCCGCGTAATTGTGGATCCGCATCTAAAGTGTGTTAAACACTATAACACACTGAATATTTTTAACCATGAAGCAAAAACGGTTATTATCACTAAAAGCACAGGTAATCCTAACTTGAATAATGCTATAAGGCTATCTCGACGTGAAGGTGTTGCCATAATACCTGTAAAGCCTTGTAAATCAAATAAAAACAGGATAAACTTCAAGGATATTGTTAAGAAACTGTTTGAAATTAATGTAAATACATTATTAATTGAGGGTGGAGGCGAGACAAACGCTGCTGCTTTAGAAGATAATGTGGTTGACGAAATGTGGACATTCATAGCGCCAAAGATTGTTGGCGGGCGTAATGCTAAAACGCCGGTGGAAGGCGTTGGGGTGTCTAAAATACAATACGCGCCTATTGTTAAGTTTACCTCTATTGAACGTATTGGGCAGGATATTCTTATTAAATCAAGGTTTTGAAAGGTAATTACTATTTATGTTTACAGGTATTGTAAAACCAGGTATCGTAGTAGGTATTAGTCTTAATAAACTGACAGTTACCTGTGGGTATCAGGATGTTAAGCCCGGGGAAAGTGTTACAGTTAATGGTGTGTGCCTCACGGTTACGGGGCAGGAAGTTAAAGGCGTAAACGATACACATTTGGAATTTGATATTTCTACAGAAACGCTTTCCAGCAGTAACCTCGGTGGATTGGCGCCTGGTGATACGGTGAATACCGAACGCGCGTTATTGCCTACGGACCGTATGGGCGGGCATATAGTTACCGGGCATATCGAAACTACCGCACAGATTGTTAAAGTATCCTCCCTGCCATCCGGGGTTAAGTACGAATTTATATGTCCGGACACTTTTGGGAAGTATCTTGTCCCTAAAGGCAGTATCGCGGTGGATGGGATAAGCCTTACTGTTGTTGATGTGTCTCCAGGTAAGTTCTCTGTTGTGATTATCCCTCATACACTAGAAAATACGGCGTTAAAACGTAAAAAAGCGGGAGATACGGTTAATCTTGAGCCGGACATCCTGATAAAATACCTTGCGAACATTGTAAAACATGATAATACAGACTTTTTTATGAAAAAAGAGCTTACATGGGATAAACTTAAAGACGAAGGGTTTCTATGAAAAAAAATGGTACTAATGTATTTGCAACAACCGAAGAAGCGGTTGAAATTTATAGGTCAGGCAAACCGTTGATTGTTACCGATGATCCCGGCCGCGAGAATGAAGGCGATATTATTGTTGCTGCGGAGAAGGTTACCCCTGGATCCATCAACTTTATGGCAAAAAATGCACGCGGCCTTATCTGTATCGCAATCACCGGGAATAGGCTTGATGAACTACGGATCGGTCAAATGGTTGAACATAACACCGAACACCGTGATGCTGCGTTTACCGTATCAATCGATGCAAAACACGGGGTTACCACCGGGATTTCGGCGTATGACCGCGCAAAAACTGTGCACTCATTAATATCCTCAAAGTCAAAACCGTTAGATTTTGTGAAACCCGGGCATATATTTCCGTTACGTTACCGGGAAGGCGGGGTACTTGTCCGCGCGGGGCATACTGAAGCTGCGGTTGACCTCTCAAAACTTGCGGGGTTATACCCTTCAGGCGTTATCTGCGAGATTATGAATGATGACGGTACAATGGCACGGATGCCGCAGCTTGTAAGGTTCGCTAAAAAGTTTGGGCTAAAAATTACGACAATCTCAGAGCTTATCACTTACCGCAGGAATAACGAAAAACTTATCCGGCGTGTAGCGGAGAGTAAGTTACCTACGAAGTACGGTGAGTTTAATATATGCGTATATGAAGATGTATTAAAGAAAGAGCATCATGTTGTATTACAAAAAGGGAATGTTCGCGGGAAACATAATGTCCTTGTCCGTGTGCATTCAGCGTGCCTCACGGGTGAAACGTTTCATTCAACACGGTGTGATTGCGGGGAACAACTGGATAAAGCTATGGGTATGGTGAACTCCGCGGGATGCGGGGTGATACTTTATATGCACCAGGAAGGGAGAGGGATTGGGTTGATGAATAAGATACATGCCTACCGCCTCCAGGATAAAGGGTATGATACCGTCGAGGCTAACCTAAAACTAGGCTTCCCGGCTGACTTGCGGGAGTACGGGATTGGGGCACAGATTCTTTGTGATCTTGGGTTGAGTTCAATTAATCTTATAACTAATAACCCGCGTAAAATCGCGGGGCTATCGGGTTATGGGTTAAAAATTAATGCACGGGTGCCGTTAGAGATCGTGCCGAAGACCGAACTAGCAAAAAAGTATCTTAACACAAAAAAACAAAAACTCGGGCATATGTTAAAGTTGGAACGTTAATAAGGTTTACATTCAGTATTATATAGTATAATTTATTGTTTAGTTAACATTTGAATTTAGGATTAGGAGGAAGGATTTGGTATGTCAAAACTAGCATTGTTAGGCGGGGAAAAAGCGGTTAAGACGTCTCCATTACCGCCGGAGATGACGAAGTGGCCTATAATCAATAAAGAAATGGAAGATAATGTACTTGACGTCCTGCGCCGCGGTGCAATGTCAGGTTCGGATGTAACAAAAAAGTTTGAGGATGAGTACGCGAAGTGGCATGGGATGAAGTACGCGGTTGGCGCGAATAACGGTACCGCAGCGCTGCAGTGCGCATACTACGGTGCGGGGATCGGGGTGGGTGACGAGGTTATCTGCCCGTCAATCACATACTGGGCGTCATGTTTATCGTTGTACTCACTCGGTGCGACAGTTGTTTTTGCGGATATTGACGCTACTACATTATGCCTGGACCCAAAAGATTTTGAACGTAAGATCACAAAAAAAACTAAGGCTGTGATCGTAGTGCATTATATCGGATACCCGGCTGAGATGGACGCTATACTCGCAATTGCGAAGAAGCATAAGGTTAAAGTTATTGAGGATGCTTCACACGCTCATGGGTCGTTGTACAAAGGAAAAATTGTTGGTTCATTTGGTGATGCATCCGGGTTTTCCTTAATGTCGGGTAAAGCGTTTGCTATCGGTGAAGCCGGGATTATGTTGACAGATGACCGTGAGATTTATGAACGCGCAATTACGTTCGGGTTCTATGAACGGCATAAGGAGTTAACGATTGATTATTTAAAAGCTGGGAAAGGTATTCCCTGGGGCGGGTATAAGTACCGTATGCACCAAATGTCAGCAGCCGTGGGATTAGCGCAATTAAAGAAGTACGGTGCGGAGACCGCGGAGATTGATAAAGCAATGAATTTTTTCTGGGATCGTCTCTACGGCGTTCCGGGTATACACGCGCATCGCCCGGTAAAAGGTTCCGGGTCAACTATGGGCGGGTGGTATAATGCCCGTGGGTTGTACCGCAAGGAAGAAATTGATGGGTTGTCAATTTCACGTTTTTGTGAAGCACTCCGTGCGGAAGGGTTTCCTTCTCACCCGGGATGTAATAAAGCGTTACACGTGCATCCGTTGTTTAATACTATCGATGTTTACGGGCATGGTAAGCCTACACGCATAGTTAATAACGATAAGTCTGTTATCCAGCCAATAGGGTCTTTACCTGTAGCGGAAGGGTTACAGTCAAAGGTGTTCTCGATACCGTGGTTCAAAAAGTTTAATGAAAAAATCTTGGTTGAATACGCTGATGCCGTAAAAAAAGTTGTTGATAATCATAAAGAGTTACTGAAAGATGATAAGGGTGATCAGGATGAAGCTGGTGGCTGGGGGTTGACGTTCAAATTTTAGGAAAGGGGATATAACAAATGGTAAAAACTTTTTCCGGTGATTTAGTAGCAAAAAATAAAAAGTTCGCGGTTGTTGTTGCGAGGTTCAATGAGTTTATTACATCAAAATTGTTGTCAGGTGCAGTGGATTCACTTACCCGCCACGGGGTTAATGATAAAGATATCGATGTGTTTTGGACTCCGGGATCGTTTGAGATACCGTTAATTGCGAAGAAGGCTGCGGAAACTAAGAAGTACGACGCTATCGTATGCCTTGGCGCAATCATTAAAGGCGATACGCCTCATAATGAGTACATCGCTGCGGAAGTATCAAAAGGTATTGCGCAGATAGCGCTTGAGAAAGGTATACCCGTAACCTTTGGGGTATTGACAACGGATAATCTTGAACAGGCAATTGAACGTGCGGGAACTAAGGCAGGGAATAAGGGTTCTCAGGCTGCGGATAGCGCGATTGAACTGGTAAATTTATTGGAACAAATGGGGAAGTAAGTATTTTACATGGGTAGCCGTAGGGACGCGCGGGAGTGCGCGTTACAGATTGTTTATCTAATAGACGTGTGTGATATCGAACTTGAAGAAGCGATCAAGTGCGTGTTTTCATTTCATCAAAATCCGGAGAATACAACGCATGTTATGGATCAGAAAACAGTTGATTTTACTGTGTCAATCGTTAAAGGTACGGTTGAGAATATGGAACTCATTGATAAATGGATACGCAAATACGCGGTAAACTGGGAGATTGAACGTATGGCTACCGTGGACCGGTGTATCCTGCGGATGGCAATCTGTGAATTTATGACTTTGCTTGATGTGCCTATAAATGTTGTGATTGATGAAGCGGTTGAACTTGCGAAAAAGTTTTCTACTAATGATTCCAGTAAGTTTGTCAACGGTATTCTCGATAAAGTGAAGGCTGTACGCGGGAGTAAACCCGAAGATAAGGTTGTTATTGATAACGGTACAATAAATGGGCAGCAGTGATATACAAAAACATATTGAATTGTTACGCAAAAAAATACGTGCGGCGGATCATAAGTATTACATCCTTGACCAACCCGATATTTCGGACAAAGAATATGATGCACTGCTTGAAGAACTACGTTCCCAGGAAACTAAATACCCGCAGTTTTTAACCCTTGATTCTCCAACCCAGCGCGTTTCCGGAGGGGTATCACAGGAGTTCAAGCCTGTTACCCACGCGAAGGGTATGCTTTCACTCGATAATACTTATAATATTGACGAAATCCGTGCGTGGTTTACCCGCGTAAAAAATGGCTTACCTGCTAACACCAACCCTGTCTTTGTGATTGAACATAAGATCGACGGGCTTAGTTGCGCGTTGACTTACGAGTCAGGGAAGTTATTTTCAGCTGCAACCCGCGGGGATGGCGTTACCGGTGAGGATGTTACGCTTAATTTAAAAACTGTACGCAGCGTACCTCTTGTTCTTTCCGGTAGTCAAACACCGGTTCCCGAAGGTAAACTGGAACTCCGCGGGGAGGTTTATATAAACAAAAAAGAGTTTCTGGGGATAAACGAACAATTAAAAAACCAGGGTGATACTCAATTGTTTGCAAATCCAAGAAACGCTGCGGCTGGGTCGTTACGCCAAAAAAACCCGGAGGTAACTGCGCAGCGGAAGCTTAGGATACAAGTACATTCTTTCGGTAATATAGAAGACAGTAAGTGTAACCCCGCAAGCCATACAGAATTCTTGCGTATGTGCACATCCTGGGGGTTGAAGGTTGTGGATGATTATAAAATATGTAAAACTGTTGAGGATATAGAAAAACAGTGTTTGTATTGGCAGGAACACCGGGATGAACTCCCATACGAAATTGATGGTATGGTTATCAAGATTGATGACTTCACGCAACGCGGGATCCTTGGGGAAACAATGAAGTCACCGCGCTGGGCGGTAGCGTATAAATTCCCTGCAAAACAGGGGACCACAGTACTTAATGACGTTAAATTCCAGGTTGGCCGTACTGGCATCATCACGCCGGTAGCAAAACTTTCCCCTATCAAAGTCGGGGGAGTGACAATCTCGAATGCAACCCTGCATAACTTCGATGAAATTAAGAGGTTAGGTATAAAAATCGGGGATAAAGTTTTGATTGAACGCGCAGGGGATGTTATCCCTAAAGTTATTAAAACATTAGGTAACGGGTCAAAAAATACGCAGAAGATCGTTATACCTTCAAAATGCCCTGAATGTAATGGAGTTATAGTTAAAGAAAAAGAGGAGGAGGTTGCCTACCGGTGTATCAATCCGTCATGTCCCGCGCAGATTGAAGCACGGGTTATTCATTTTGCTAAACGTGAAGCCATGGATATCGAAGGGTTCGGTGATGCTGTGGCAGTACAGCTTGTCCGTAAGGGTACGGTAAAAACGTTGGCAGATATTTATTACCTGAAAAAACAGGATTTTCTTATGCTTGACCTTTTCGCTGAGAAAAAAGCTGAGAATATTGTTAATGCCATAACACAGAGTAAAACTCAGCCGTTATCACGTTTACTTTTTGGGCTTGGGGTTCGTCATGTCGGGGAAAAGGTTGCGCAGGTGCTTGCTGAGAGGTATGGGAATATGGAACGCTTAACCGCAGCGTTACCTGAAGAGTTGAGCGCAATACCGGATATCGGGCCGGTGATTGCCGGGACGTTATGTGCGTTCTTCAGTGCACCCGAAAATATTGTGCTAATCAATAAACTACGTACTGCGGGGTTAAGGATGGATGAACCAAAAAAAGTTGTCTCCGCTACAGAAACGCTGTTTACCGGTAAAACTGTAGTATTTACCGGTGAGCTCACAAAGTTCAGCCGTACTGACGCAGAGGATATTATTAAGCAGTTAGGGGGGAAAGCGGTATCGTCGGTATCAAAGAAAACTGATTACGTTGTTGTCGGGGATAATCCCGGGGGTAAGTATGAGAAAGCGAAGTTGTTAGGAGTAAAGATATTAACGGAAGAAGAGTTTGTTAAGTTAAAGAATAAAGAAGGGTAAGTAGTAGCTATGGTGAATGTGTATTTCATAAAAATTAGTGAACTTGAAAAAATCGGTGAATTAATAAATACTGCAGGGATCGCGGATACTATACATGAAGGCGACCTCACTGCCCTAAAAGTACATTTTGGTGAGAAAAATAATAAAGGATACTTAAAACCTGAATTTATAAAACCTGTGGTTGATACGGTTAAACATTTGAAAGCGCAGCCGTTTCTTACCGATGCATGTACGATATACGTTGGCCAGCGCGCTGTTGCGCCGTCTCATCTTACAGTCGCGCATGAGCATGGGTTTAGTTATGATACCTACGGGTGTCCCGTAATTATTGCTGATGGTTTACGCGGGAATTCGTATGTAGAAGTACCGGTTAACCTCAAACATTTTAGGAATGTAAAAGTTGCGCATGATATTCATTATTCCGATTCTATGGTTGTGTTAAGCCATTTAAAGGGGCATGAGATCTCGGGGTTTGGCGGGGCAATAAAAAACTTGGCAATGGGCTGCGCAGCACGCGCGGGGAAGTATGAGATGCACAACGATCTTAAACCTGAAGTTGATACAGCGCTGTGTACCAGTTGCAAAAGCTGTGTTAAATGGTGTCCCGCTTCAGCGATTGAGATGAAACCAAACTCAAACGGGAAGGTTAAGGCGTTTATCGATCCAAGAAAATGTATTGGCTGCGGAGAGTGTATCCTTGCTTGCGGGAAGTATAAAGCTATCAGTATAAAATGGTCGGAATCTGTTACCAACTGCCAGGAAAAAATGGTGGAGTATGCCTGTGGTGCTGTAAAAAATAAGCGTATGTTTTATATTAACTACATAAACTTTGTTACAAAGTTCTGTGATTGTTACCCTACAAAAGAAGGGCCGGTTGCGCCGGATGTCGGTATCCTCGCAGGGACGGATCCCGTGGCAGTTGACCTCGCAGCGATTGAGGTTCTAAACAAAACCGTGGGGTATGATTTTTTTAACAAAATATGGCCTGAGATTAACTGGAAACATAATATTGAGTATGCAACTAAATGCGGGCTCGGTAGCGATAAGTATGAACTTAAAATATTATAAATATCTTATCTTGCAATAACAACCGTACCCGAAGCTAACTGGCCTTTAACTACGTATTGGTAGATATATACGCCATTCTCAACGTATTCGCCATTACTGTTTTTGCCGTCCCACATATCTGTATCTGTAAGTATGCGGATTAGCATATTGGAAATGTTATAAACCCGTATTTCTTTACTTTCAGTACTATCAGCTGAGATGCTTGTGAAATAGTTTTGTAATCCGTTGAACATAGCATAATCATTTTTACCGTCGCTATTTGGTGTAATAACTTTTTCTTTAGGGGCATAGTCTCTTGCGGATAGTTCAATATTTTTTACAGGGAATACGCCGAATAAAGTCAGGTGATTCACGGTTGCAGAGATAACGTTAGTGTCAGTATCTACTTTCCCGCCGAGGTATCGCCATTCGTTACCGTCATGCCAGAAGATACCAAGGTTGTGTTCATCCGTGTTTGTAGAATCAACTAACCCGTCATTGTCAAGGTCAAAGTACAGGAAGTTGAGTGTTATAGGCTTGTCAAAAGTAGTGGTACCGTTGGTAGTAGTAATTTCGTAGGCAGCAACCGGTAAGACATTATTTCCGTCTACTAAATAATTGTTTTCAATCCACGGGACAGTACGGATATCGCGTTGCGTTAATACAAACTTTGTGGTATCATAAACTACACCCAAAGGAATTATTATCTTTGCGTCTCCGTCTTGAGGGTTACCGTCAATAAGTTTAATAATTCCGCCGTATGTATTAATTACTTTTTCGCTGCTGGAACCTAATTTTATAGACTGTAGGTCGCTGTAACTATCCCAGCCGTTATCGTCAATCGCGCCGATACAGTACTCTACTTCTTTAACAGCACTCGTGAGTTTATCAGCGGGAATATCGCCGGTATAGGTATTGCCTTCAGAATTGTTTGTGTACACGTTCTGCCATTCGTTCCACGAAGTGCCATCGTTCAGGCGGTAACGTATATATACTTCTGTAACTTCCGTGGCGCTGCTGGGGGTTACTTCGCATGAAATGTTTATGTTGTCGTTATGTATACCAACAATACTCAATGTCGGAGTATACGCGATCACTGGGCCGGTGATAGTGTTACTACTGTTGTTTACCGTAACACGTATGGTTTTTGGCAGGGCAACGGAAGTGTTATTATACGCTTCTACCTGGAACGTATACGGCCTGCTGGTAACTGTCAAACCGTTATTATCTTTTCCGTCCCACTGCGCGCTGTGTTGCCCGGTTGACTGCGATACAGAGTTTAGGATAGTACGGACTAATTCGTTGTTGTTCAATATTTTAAGCGTTATATTTGCGGTATCGGATAACGTGTAGTTAACTGTAATTGCATCGTTAACGCCATCGCCGTTCGGGGAAAAAATGCCGCTGCTGGGTAATACCGATATGTTACTTATCGTTAGCCCTGTTGCGTTGATATTGTATCTGAACGTATACATTGTGTCAGCTGCGGACCAGTTACCTTTATTATCCCGCGTGCGTATACGCAAGTAGTAAACACTGCCGTTTGCGACCGGGGTTGTTACTTTATAAGTATTATCAGTTTGTACATTCGAAGTTCCCGGGTCGCCGTTAGGTTCGGTACCCCAGTATACGCTATAACCGTATACACCACTGGCTAGGTCGCTTGCTCCAGCCCATTCAAAATACGCAATCGTGCTGATACTTTGCGCAATATTGTTAGGTAAACTTACAGCTTTTGTTTCGTCACTCCATGCGGAACAGGTGGTTGGGTTTACCGGGGGGAGTGAGTCTGGTTGGTCTATGTAGAACACGCGTGATGTGCTCCAGCCACTATCATTTTCTGCACCGTCAACAGCGCTTATCCGCCAGTAATATGTACCATTATGAAGTGTTGAAGAATGTATGTACTGTGAATTCGTTAATGACAGTAGTTCAATTTCAGGGTCACTAAAATCGTTGGTTTTGTCTACTTGTAAGGAGTACATTACACCGCTTGGGTCAGTAACGGTATCCCAGTCGAATGCGATGTTTGTCACTGAAGTAAGTGTAACACTGTTCGTCGGGGTTGCTAAGGCAGGTACTAGCGGAGGAGTGGTATCCCCAGCGATAGCAAAGTTTAACCCCAAACTTATCCAGTTGGTAGTTGCTGCTACAACAGTAAATTGTTTGCTGTTATTCAAAAATCCAGTGGATGATACTGTGAGAGTATAACTACCCGCAGCGGTATCGGTGATTGTGTATAACCCGTTTGCGTCAGTATACGCAGTATTTACTGCTGCACCGGTGAGGTTGCATTTTGCACCGGCAATCCTATTACCCGCAACATTGCCTAATGCGTTACTGGCATTATAAACATAACCTTTAACTACAGTCTGTACCACGGGGACTGGTTGTACTGTGATAGCTAGTGATACTATATTATCCGCAGGGCCGCCTTGGTCGCTAAACCATACCACGGTAGTGCCGTCCTGGACTAGATTAAAGTATTCGGTGTATTTAGTTGATACAGTAACTATTGGTGCTTTTAGTATAAATGTAAACCGTCCCGTACCATTTGCCGCGGTTGTTGCGTTAACCGCTGTAGGACGGGAGGAAGAAAGCCAGTCCGTTGAATTGTAGAACGAACTTGCGCGGTTACGCGCTTGCGTAGTACCTAACCGCGTACTTGATGTCCATGAGGCTGTTCCTGAGTTTGTATACTCAATATATGCTTGTGCAGTAGTGCCACTGATCATTGTTGCGGGAAAACTTTTGGTTACATACGTTGCTTTATAAGCCGGGGTGGTTGTACTTTCTGTACAGGGAATTTTTGTTAGACCAAAATATGATTGTATCCCGTTAGTGACACTGGATGCAATTTTTTCCTGCCCTGTACTGGAACGCAGGATCGCAGCTTCTGTGGTATGGTCGTGAAACAATGCTTCCTCTAAACATCCCGGGGCGGTGAGGCCGCTGAGTACATACAAATTCTTGCCAAACCAGTCAATGCACCCGCTTCTATTGGATAGTTTCATGCATGCAACAAGTTCAGGCTGTACTTTTTTGCAGATAGCTATATCCGACGCTTTGGAGGTTGCGTTATAGAATGTTGCGATCCCGGCTGCTGCGCTTGTACACCCGCCTTTGTACGCGTTGGTGTGCATACTAATAAACGCGTTCGCACCCCAGGTGTTGGATTGCGTAGGTACGCCGTCAAATGCCTGAAGGACTTTTGTGGTATGGCCTTTTGCTTGTAACTTTGTCGCAGCTTTATTTGCGCATAATAAGGCGTACTGCGCTTCGTTCCCGCCGCCACAGACAGAGTTATTGGTTTGGTTGCTGGGATTAAGGAATATTTTTTTTGCGGTGCATAGTTGCGGGGATATAAACAGTGTTGCTAATGATAATGTTAATAACCAGGGTTTAAAAATATTGTTTTTCATAGATATTATTTCTCCCTCAATACGCTTAGCATAATTTTGCCGGTACTGTGGTCGGTATATATAACCGACTTGCTATCCGGTGCAATCGCGGGGTAAAGACGTATCTGCCCGTCAGCCGGGAGTATTACTTTTTCACGGTTTGTATTATCCGCACTAATAATATAAAACGCTGAATCAGTATAATCATACCCGTCGTTTGTTGCAATACAAAACATTATGCGGTTACTGTCCGGCATCCATGTGCCGTCAAATCCTTGCCCGCAATCTAGTGTTTTTAGTGTATCAAGCGAGGTTATATACAGGTGTACTGCAGCACCTACGTTGTTGTGATACAAAAACTTTGTTCCATCCGGAGAAAGTTTTACGCCGTATGCAAGGTCGTTCTCGCCGTTATGCACAACAGTTTTGCGGTTGGTACCGTCAGTATCAGTTACGCTTATCCCGTTATCATCTTCTATGATAAGTTTAGTACCATCGTGTGTCTGGGTTATTGCGTTGGCGTTAAGATCCTCGTTTGTTATTATAGAAGGTGCGTATTTCATACCGGCCTGAGCTATGAGTTTTGTTGACTGCTGTAGTTTTCCATTGGAAGAGTAAACTATGCCTTTACTTTCGGAATACCCGGGTAATGCTACCCAGTCAACGCCAGAAATTACACTTATTTTTTTGCCGGTACTTACTTCTGCTACCTTCACCGCACGGGAGTCTATGCGCCCCATAGTGTCAAGTGTATTCGCGCGGTAAATTATTGATTTGCTGTCCGGTAACCATGCCGCACGGAAACCCGCAGCGGGTTCATCAGTAAGTTTTTGTATTACCGTACCGTCAAGGTTCATTACATACAGGCCGTTATAACTGGACTTGCTGAAAGAAATTTTTGTGCCGTCCGGGGAAAATACCGCACCCATACAGTATTCGTTACCTGAAGTTAACGGAATAGTTTTAGTAAGTTCTAGTGCAAACGACGAGGGTGCGGCGGGTAATAATAATAATGCTGTAATAGCGGATAGAGTCATGACAATTTTATTCAATGTGTACATCCTCCTAAACATATCAAAAAATATAATTAATACATTTTACATAATTAGTATGACGAAGAAAACCAGATTATTGTTCCCTGAAATATTTTTGCTTAAAATTATACATATAAGTATAATATTCAAAAGGTTAACAATAAAAAGTTGTATTTTTTAAAATTGAATTGAATGAAAGGAACAGTATTGTTTATGGACAAAAAGTTCGCGCTTATTAGTGTGTCAGACAAAACCGGGGTTGTAGCGTTTGCTAAAGAATTAACCGCACTGGGGTACAACATAATCTCAACCGGCGGGACGGCGAAAGAGTTAGCGGCTAATTCTGTGGCAGTTACAAAGATTGATGACGTTACGGGCTTCCCTGAAATCCTTGATGGGCGTGTGAAAACGTTGAACCCGCGGATATTCGGGGGGATACTCGCGAAACGTAATGACAAACATTTAGCTGAACTTGCGAAGCATAAGATCGCGCTGATTGATGTTGTGGTATGCAACCTTTACCCGTTTGAGAAAACTGTTTCAAAATTAGGGGTTAGTGAAGCTGATGCTGTTGAGAATATTGATATTGGAGGGGTAACACTTTTACGTGCAGCAGCAAAAAATTTTGAGTCCGTTACTATTGTGTGTGACGCAGGGGATTATATTGAAACATCAGAACTTTTAAAATCAGGGAAGCTTGACCGTGAGTACCGCAAAAAATTAGCGGCAAAAGCATTCCGTCATACTGCGTACTATGATTCGGTTATTAGCAGTTACTTCACCGAAAATAATGTTATTCCGTCTGAGATAGCAATCGGTATCAAACGCCAGGCGAAACTGCGTTACGGTGAGAACCCTCATCAGGAAGGTGCGTTATACAAAATATCAGCCGGGGTGGGGTTAATGAGTAACGGCGTGGCTGATGCTGTGCAACTGCAAGGGAAAGAGTTGTCATTCAATAATTACCTTGATCTGGAAGCTTCATGGAGTATTGTAAATGAATACGAAGAACCTGCCTGTGTGATCGTAAAACATAACAACCCGTGTGGTGTGGCAGTTGCTAAAAGCCTTAAATCCGCGTACTTATCAGCATTACTCTGCGACCCTGTATCCGCGTTTGGAGGAATTCTGGGGTTTAACCGTGAAGTAGATGCTGCAACTGCGGAAGAAATTATTAAGATATTCGTAGAATGCGTTATTGCTCCAAAGATTGATGGCGCTGCAAAAACCGTATTTGCAAAGAAAAAAAATTTACGTGTACTGGAACTCGCGTTACCAAAAAAAGATGTACATAAACTTATAGATTATCGGCTGATCTCCGGAGGGATGCTGGTACAGGGGAAGGATACGTTGATCGGGCTTGATGACCTGAAAGTTGTTACTAAACGCCAGCCGACAAAAGAGGAACTCGATTCACTAAAATTCGCGTGGGTTGTCAGTAAAAACGTTAAATCCAACGCCATAATCCTTTCAATGGGTACCCAAACCATTGGTATTGGTGCGGGACAGATGTCAAGGATTGATTCATTAAATATTGCGGTATCAAAAATGAGTCAAATTGATAAAATGTCAGTACAGTATCCGGTCTCACAGCCGGTAGTGTTGGCATCAGACGCGTTTTTCCCGTTTGATGATGTTGTCCGTGCAGGAGCAAAATCAGGGGTGAAAGCTATTATCCAACCCGGTGGGAGTATCAATGATAAGTTGTCAATCGATGCATGCGATGAACTTGGGATTGCAATGGTATTTACCGGTATACGGCATTTCAGGCATTAATTTAATGGGTTCCCGGGGTTATAAAATACACAAAATATTCGTGTACGTACTTCTACTTCTTGTATTTTTGTGTATTACTGTTAATGCTGAAGATATATGGGAATATCCGTATCCCGGAGTTAAGTATCTTCACCGTACAACCACGGAGCCGTTTGATATCTACGCCGTGGTTATTGACTTAAACAATCCTAACCTCGAGTTTTATGTAACTCCTGAGCCTGAAAAACGTTGTCAAGTATCAACGTTTGCGGACCTGCAAAAATGCGTGGTCGCAGTAAACGGCGATTTTTTTAAACTCCACGAGACCACTGCGAATGCTAAGTATCCGTTTTATTCAGCAGCCGGGCTGTGCGTGTCAAACGGTATACAGTGGACTACCTGTAATTATGAATACGGTAAGCCCAGCCGGAAAACATACACGCTTGTGATTGATTCCATGAACCATACGAGCCTAGTTCCTATACTAAAAAATAAACCTGACAACTGCGGAGAGGGATGGAATATTGTTTCCGGGAAGCCTGTTATAGTTACCAGCGGAACTTTAGCTGCGATACAAACATATAACGGCAGTAACCTCGCTCAACGTCATCCTCGTACTTCCTGCGGGGTGTCACAGGATGGGAAACAGTTGATCCTCGCGGTAGTG